>UEXR01000464.1_pt1 | contig 10828 bp, 6 predicted proteins | sample 4301101 | NCBI WGS metagenome assembly UEXR01 (sample SAMEA4773180, study PRJEB27434) | metagenome | biome: 2259; feature: agricultural soil; material: soil | place: USA | collected 2014-09 | depth 0.25 m
CAATACGCTACAGTTTGCCGGCGACCAGGGGACGCTCAACTTAGCGCCGGGGTTGGAGCGGAGCTGGCGGCGCTTCGTTCGCCGGGAACAGGAGCAGGCTGAACGTCCGGGAGAGGAGGAGCGTCGGGCCATGGTGGACAGTACGGTCCGCTGGTTCCGGTCCAAGGGATATCCCTTCGCCTCCGCCCGCACCGAGGTCCAAGCCGACAGCGCCGCAAACCGCGCGGCAGTCACCGTCCGAGTGAACCCCGGGATGCGGGCCCGGATTCGACGGATCGAGGTCACCGGCAACCAGACCATCCCTCAGAGGGAAATCGTACGCCAGCTGCCGGTCGGTCCGGGCGACATGTACGACGGGAAAGCGCTGGAACAAGGCCGGCAGCAGCTCACCCAGATGGACATCATGCGGTTGACGTCGATCGATGTCCCGCGCGACTCCGCTGACGACTCGAGCGTTGTGGTCATGCTCCGAACCACAGAGAATCCCGGGCACCTCATCAAGGGTGAGGCGGGCTTCGTGTCGGCCAGCGGCTTCACCAGTCAGATTCAATGGACCGATCGAGCCTGGTTGCGGGGCCTCCGCACCTTGACGGTTGCGGCCACCGCGCAGACCGGCATCGCCGCGCTGGAGAACCCGGCGCAGACGCTGTACCGGCTGAGCCTCATTGCGTTTCAGCCGTATGTAGGTGATCGGCGGCTCTCTGCTGCCGGCGGTCCGTTCGTCGAATACCGCGACAACTTGCTGGATCGAAGCTGGGCGGTGGGCTTCGAGGGGTCACTGGTGTGGGCCCCAGCGCCGGTCAAGTCGATCACGCTGGGCTATTCGATATCGCACCGCCGGGTGTATGACTACGGCTTTGGGAACGATCTGGCACCGGAGCAATACCTCCCGTTCCTCAATCTGGCCGATTCGAGCGCGGCTGGAACATTGGAGAAGAACCGGAACCAGAGCGCGCTTTCGCTGGAGGGGAGCTACGGCAGGCTGGATCGGATCGCCAACCCCCGCAAGGGTTATGTGATCCGCCCCCGGTTCGAAGTCACCCTCCCGGGGTTCAACACCAGCGAATACTTCCTGGCGGATCTCGGCGCGACCGCTTTCATCCCGCTTACCAAGAGAGTAGGGATCACACTGCGAGCCGGGGGAGGCCGACTTTTCCCCTACGGGAACGGCACCGAGTCGGTGGGTATCGAGTCGCCATTCGTCTCTCTGCTTCGACTGCGCGACGTCACCTTCACTGCGGGGGGAACCCGTGACGTTCGGGGGTGGGGGACTTTCCTCGTAGGACCCAAGCTGCCCCAAGTGACCGTTCAGGACGCGGACACCACGGCCGATCGTTACACCCCGGTGGGCGGACTGGCGCGGATCATCGGGAGCGTGGAGCTGCACTTTCCCATGCCGCTTCTCGGCGAAGCGTTCCAACCGTATGTGTTTTACGATGGGGGCAGGGTCTGGACGCCGGAGGACCGGTTCGCCCTCAATGCCGGCGAGCTGGATCAGGACAAGTGGTATCATGCGGTAGGCATTGGCATCGGCTATGAGACCGTGGTGGGAGCCATCCAGGTGGCGCTCGGCTACAAGCTCAACCCGTCACCGTTGGACCTACGCGCGCCCAAAGACGTGCTCGATGCGCTCAGCCATGGCACACCCATCGATGCCGCGCCCACCTCGAGCGCCCGCCGGTTTCACCTGCATTTCTCCATCGGCACGAGCTTCTAACCCAGGCTGTCGCAAAACCGGCCCTCCCTGTCGCAAATGCGACTTGGCGCCGCCCAATCATTCACCCGACTGTTGTCGAGCAGCACCTGAGTCGGCTTGACACGCCGGTGGGGCCTCCTATGTTGGCTTCACTACCTCACCATGACATCAAATGAGGCTCAGCCTCGATGCTCATCTGCCATCTGACCGCGCCAAGGGCGCGGCAGTCGTAAGCCCGTGGCCAGCCCGCCCCGCGCCGTCGCGCCCGGCCTTGACACAAGTGTCCCTCACTCGCCTCCGGCTACCCATCTCCTCGACCTCCCCGGGCTTGGTATCGGTATAGCCGGCGCGTTCCTCGCACATCCCCGAGAGTTCAGCCTGAGGGTTGCCTTCCGGACCTGGGCGCGGCGTATGATGACACGCTACGGGAGCGAGAACCTCATCCTCAACCTGGGAGTGAAGAAGCTTCTCCTGGTCGGGGGCCGTGAGCTCTCGCGACAGATACTGGAGTCGCCTCCCACGAGCCAGCAGTACGCCACCGGTAGCCTCAAACGCAACTCGATGGCGTTCCTCGCGCCCCATGCGCTCACCATCAGCGACGGGCAGCAGTGGGGCCGGCTGCGCGCCCTGAACGAACGGGCGCTTGAAGCTGGCCGCCCGCACGAGTTCCGCCAGGCGTTCCTGACGCAAGTTCATAGCGCCTTCACTCCGCCACCCGAAACCATCGAGGACATACGCGCCGCCATGGGGCGCACGATGTTGGGCATTGTCTTCGGGCCAGGCGTCGCACCCCAAAGTCTGGCCGACGACGTTCAGACGCTGTTCCAGTTGGTACAGAAGCCGCTCAAGCGGCGTCTGCTGGGACCCTGGGCGCGGCGACGACGGGCCCGCTTCTACGAGACGCTCCAGCGGGTATGGCGGCAAAGCGCATCTTCCCAGAGGCCGAGCCTTATCGGACTGCTACATGGAGAGGCTCATGGATTTGGGGAAGAGGAAGTGCTGGAACAGATCCCGCATTGGATGTTCACATTCACGGGGTCAGGTACCGATTTGCTGGTCCGGACGCTGGCCCTGCTCAGCTCTCAGCCGGCTGCGCTCGAGGCCGCGCGTCGCGAGATCACCTCGGCCGGGCCGCTCGATCGGGCCGAGACAGTCGACCGGCTAACCTATCTGGAGGCATCGCTGCGGGAGTCGGCCCGACTTTATCCTCCCGTCACGCGCACCTTCCATCGTGTGACAGCAGGAGTTGTCGCCGGTCAACTTCAACTCCCAGCCGGCCTCGAAATCCTGCATTCCTTTCCGCTGCTTGGCACAGCGGACTCGGTCTCGGCTGACTCCCGGCGGTTTCGTCCGGAACGGTGGCTTTCGGCCGAGACCGTGGCGAGCGCCGCGGAGTTCGACCCCTTCCTCCACGGAGCCAGGCACTGTCCGGGGAGAGAGCTGATCATCTTCGTGTGCAAGAGCGCGCTCGCCCTTCTCCTTGGCCGATACCAGTTGGCCGTGAGCCCGGCTCTCCCCATCGCGGCGCTGCCGCCTGCCTTTCCGACCCACGGGATTCGTTTCAGGAGGGATTGAGGGGAATCGCTCGATCGTAACCGCAGGAGGTGAGACCCATGCCCAAGACGCTGGATGTAAAGTCACCGGTGGACCCGCGGAGTGTACTGCGAATGTCCGGGGCGGAAATGGATGACCTTTTCCGCAATAGCCCTCCTGGCCCGATTCCAGTAGGCCCGGCACGCGGCACCGCAATTGTCTTTCCGGGCACCGCGGCCACGCGCCCATTGGCAGCGCTGGCTCGCGCCCTCTTCTGGAAGGGGAAAGTCTTTTCGCCTGAGACGGGAGATCTACGAAATCTGATTGGTCCCTTCGGCATACATCTGATTCGCGCCAAGGTCTATCAGGACCAGAGTTGGTTTGCCAGCGGGCCTGCCGTCATCCTGGACTACTCCAAGACCTCCTTTGTAGCAGGCAAGATCCGGGACGAGATACGCCAGATCGGCCCCGGCGTGTACCTGGGTCAGGTCTTCTGGGGCAAGCGCCGGATCGCGTTGTTCATGTTGGAGTTCCCGGCTGGGACCCGGTGAAGCTCCCCCCACTCCACGCGGGAGGGTCGCAAACCGGCGTCGGCGCTCGCCACTCGCTGGGAGCTTCCAGCGTGAACTCAAACGTCAGTCGCCACCAGCCCCGGGCCAACACTGGGTCTGTTTTCCTCGACCGGCTGAACGATGCCCTCATCTTCCTCTTACATCTGCAACGTCGGTTCGATCCGTTCGTCCGTCCCGCGTTCGATGCCTTGCTTCGGGATCCGATCGCTCGCTTCACCACGGCCTTGATCAATCTGCAGCGCAAGAATGAGGGCATGCAGCTCGCCGAGGAGAGGACCATTCCAGGGGAGGAGGAGTTTCTCGACTCGATTATCTCAAGTTTCCAGGCGCAGATGCGTCTGCTCTGGAAGCCCGGAGGCTTCGAGCGAGGCGGCAACACCAAAACTCACGGCATTGTGCGCGGGGAATTTACGGTCCACGACAATCTTCCGGCCGCGCTGCGGCACGGCATCTACGCCGAGCCGCGGGCGTACCGCGCCTGGGTGCGCTTTTCCGGGCCTGGGCCCTACATCACCCCGGATATCGAGGATGTGGGCTTCATGAGCATCAGCATCAAGCTGATGGGTGTGCCCGGGCCGAAGCTGATGGACGAGGAGAAGTTTACTCAGGACATGTTCGGGGTCAGCACGCCGACCTTCGTGACGCCGGATACCAAGGCGAACGCCCAGTTGCAAATCCAGAGCCTGAAGAACACCCAGCTGTACTACTTCGTCAACTTCCACCGGCCCCACATTCTGGATCTCATCATGCAGGGGCTCTGGAATAAGGCTCAGAGCAGCCCCTTCGAAGCCCCTTATTTCAGTTGCGTTCCTTATCTGCTGGGGGAAGGTCAGGCCATGCAGTACTCAGTTTGGCCGGTCTCCAAGAAGCGCACCCGGATCCCGCGCCTTCCTCTACGCCCTCCTGACGACTACCTGCGCGATGCCATGGTGACTGCGCTAGCCGAGGGCGATGTCGAGTTCGACATTCGAGTGCAACTGCAGACCGATCCGCATCTCATGCCGATCGAGAACGCCGCCGTGCTCTGGCCCGAACGGCTGTCTCCTCGTGTCTCAGTGGCTACCCTGCGGCTCCCCCGGCAAACCTTCAACTCTCCGGCGCAGATGGAATTCGCCAAGCGCCTCTCGTACAACCCCTGGCACTGTATCCCCGAGCACCGCCCGCTGGGCAATCAGAGCCGAGCTCGGCGCCGGATGTATTACGAGCTGTCGACACTCCGGCACACGATGAATGCAGTGCCCCACTACGAACCCACGGGAGATGAGGTCTTCGAGTAACACGGCATGACTCCCCAGTCGAACTTCATGATCCTGGCGCCGATCGCATCGGGTCGGGAAGCCGCGCTTCGCGAGCTGCTCACCTCGATGAACGACGCGCCCGGGCGGGTGAACGCCAGCAACTCGCTGTTCCCCTTCGCCCAATTCGACACCCTGCATTTCGCGCGTTTTGTCATCCTGGACGATAAGACGCTTGATGACGTTCGCGTCTATGGCCTAACGCCTCGCAGGTATCCGCTCTATCTCGCTTTCCTCGGCGATGTGGACGGCGACGCCAACGCGTTCCTACATCAGGCAGCTACTCGCGCCGCCGCGGGGCTCAGAGCCATCTTCGCCTGCTGTGAAGGATTCACGCCCCAGACCGATCTGGTGGGCTGGATGAAACGGCATCGCGCTCCTGCCATCGCGAGCTACGTCAATTGGCGAGGGCGAACGGTACGGTGCATTCGTGAAGAGGCCGCGCTGAAGGATGCGCTAGCAACGTACTTCCGGAGCCAGCCTTCAGCATTCGCCGGTCTGCCGGCAGGGAAGATTGCCTTGATAGCCCAAGAGTTCGTTCAGGGGGAGACCTCTGCCGGACGTCTGACTTTATCAGCCGAGGCTCCCACTCCGTTGGGCTGGCGGATCAGGAATGCGCTGCACTTGATCGGGGTTCCGCTGCTTCTGCTGGTCGCCTTGCCCCTCCTCATCGTGGTCGCCCCGATCATTGTCATTCGGCTTCGGCGTTTGGAAACCACGGATGTCGAGCTGTGCAGCCGGGTGGACCAGACCTACTCCGACGGGTTGGCGCAGTTGGAGGACCACGACATCACCAATCAATTCACCGCGATGGGCAGCCGGAAACCTGGCCTGATTCGGCTCTGGACCCTGATCGGCGTCTTGCGGACGGTGGACTACGCGGCGCGACACCTGGTCAAACCCGGGTGGCTAGGGCGAATACGCACCATTCACTTTGCGCGCTGGGTGTTCCTGGACGGCAAACAACGGATGGTGTTTTTCAGCAACTACGACGGCACGGTCGAGAGTTACATGGACGACTTCATCAACAAGACAGGCTTCGGTCTCAATGCCGTGTTCAGCAATGGCATTGGCTATCCCAGAACCAATTGGCTGGTGCGTGATGGATGTGCGGACGAACAATCGTATAAGAACTTTCTTCGCCGTCATACCCTGCCGAGCCAGGTATGGTACAAGGCTTACCCGGGCGTCACGGCAATCGATCTGGAGAGGAATCACCGCATCCGGAAGGGAGTGACCTCCAAGCTGACGAGCGATCAGGAAGCCCGCGATTGGGTGGCCCTCCTATGAGGAGCGGCGAAGTCGATTACAGCGACGTGCAGGGCCTGGTGCGCTTCGGTTACAAGCGGATGACCCAAGCCACCTATGCGCTCACGCGGGTGAAGGACGTCGCCGCAGCCCGATCTTGGCTCCAGTTGGCACCTGTCACTACTGCCGTCGTGAGGAATCCGCCGCCTTCCTGCGCCGTGCAGGTTGCCTTTACCGCCGAGGGCCTCCAATCGCTTGGGCTACCCGCCTCAGCGCTCGCTGGCTTCTCTCCCGAATTTCTGGTAGGGATGACGGAAGCGAGCCGAGCTCGCCGCTTAGGGGACGTGGGAAATAACGCGCCGTCGTACTGGGACTGGGGCGGCGCCGCTACGATGCCGCATGTCCTGGTGATGTTTTTTGCCGAGCCGGGACGACTCGCTGGCTGGCTGCAAGATGCGACCGGCCCAGCGTGGAATGACGGGTTCGGGGTCATGCGCTGGCTGGAAACTGCTGATCTGGACGGCGTCGAGCCATTCGGCTTCGCGGACGGTATCAGCCAACCTCATATCGATTGGGATCAACCGGGTGGTGGTGACGGGGGCCGGAGTGGTGCATCGGCAGGCTACAGCAACGTCGTTGCGCTAGGTGAGTTTTTGCTCGGGTACCGAAACGAGTACCGGAAGTATACCGATAGGCCGGTGATCGATGCCGATGCCGCGAGTGCGGGGTTGCTCCAGGCACAAGACGCGCCGGAGAAAAAGGATCTCGGCCGAAACGGTACCTATCTAGTCATGCGCCAGCTGCGGCAAGACGTGCGGGCCTTCTGGCAGTTCATCCACGGCCAAGTCGGGGGTGATCCGGTGGAGGCGGAGCGGCTTGCCTCTGCGATGGTGGGCCGCACCAGGGCGGGAGATCCCCTGGTGCCACGTCAGGAGCTGGCCTCTGCGGGAATCGAATCGGAGCCGAACCAGGGACGACAGAATCAATTCACCTTCGACGCCGATCCCGCAGGCGTCCACTGTCCTTTCGGCGCCCACATCCGCCGAGCCAATCCCCGCAATGCCGACTATTTCGGTCGAAGGACCGGTTTGGCTCGACTCATCGAAATCCTAGGCCTGCGCCGACACGCCTTCCGAGACGACCTGATGTCCTCGGTTCGGTTTCATCGCATTCTCCGCCGCGGCCGGGAATACGGATCCGGCATCTCACCCGCTGACGCCCTGCTCCCCGCTCCCCGGAACGATCCGGAAAGGGGTTTGCACTTCATCTGTCTCAATGCCAACATCCTGCGTCAATTCGAGTTCCTGCAAAACGCCTGGATCATGAATACCAAGTTCTCCGGCTTGAGCGGAGAAAGCGATCCGCTGCTCGGCAACCGTGAAGCGCTGCCAGGCTGCCCAATCACTGATGATTTCGTTATCCAGAGCTCTGAGGGATTGCCAGACAGAGTATCGAGACTCCCGCAATTCGTCACCGTCCGAGGCGGCGCGTATTTCTTTCTACCAGGTCTGCGCGCGTTACGTTACTTCGCCGGAGGTGGAAGCGGGTAACGTCGTCGGTCAACCTCTTCACGAGGCAACAAATGGCCTGGCGCTTTGGCGCGACCCGAGAGGAGATGGAAGCCCTCAGCCAAATCGTCTCGGAGATCGCCCAGATCCAGAAGACGTTGCTTGCCAACTACCCGGACCTGATTCGGCTCGATCGAACCGCGCATCAACAGCAAATCGCCGCCGGCAAGGCGGTGCTGGAGATTTCGCCTCAGCTTCCGCCCGAGCTCGAGGGCGTCGGCCTTTTGATGGCCGGAACCAGAACTGTGGGTATCGGTCGGATCTCTACTGGCTTAGGCTGTCCTCATCTTGAGACCGATCCCGATTTTCTGGGGCTCATGCTGGCCTTTCAGACCAGAGCTAAGGAACGGGTGGACTTCCTTGCGATCAACGACCCGACTGCCCCCACCCAGACAGTCGAGGAGTTCATCGCCCTGCTGGCTGCCACTGCCGCTGCCGCCGGCACCGAAATTCCCTTCGGTCACGCCGGTCAGCTCGATGTCGGAAACCTCACTGCTGCCCAGGCGAAGCTGTTCCACACCCTGAAGGATCGGCTCGGGTTGGTTCGCGCTTCGCGCATCTACCTGCACCTGGTGCGACAGACGGCTCGCACCACGCTCTCCAGCAGTGCGATCCAGCAGTACTGGACCGGCGTGGTCGAGATTGGTCGCACGCCGGGCAAGTTTACTTTTGTGCCGACCAAGAACGTCAACCCGCATCGGGCCCTGCGGCCGGGGGGGCGCCACCTGACGGAGGATTGGGAGCGTCACGCAGAGGCGGGAGATATCGTCTTCACCGTGCACTGGATCCCATATTCGAGCGAGCGGGAAACCCCGCTGGAAAGCCTGACCGAAACCTGGTCGGAGACTCACAAGGTCTTGGTCGGAACCGTCGTCTTTCCGCGCGTGGAGCCGGGAAGCCGCGAGGCGAGACTGCTCTCGCTTCTTGCGACCGAGATGGGAGCCAACCCGGGGCACTGGGTCAGCACCAGGGTGGAGGAAGTCCGCCCCGAGTTTCCCGGAACCCGGTTCACGGCGGCCCGGCAACTGGCCTACGCGCTCAGCCAGGAGAAGCGAGAGGCACTTCCCGAGCACGTCTATCAGGAGTTCTTCGACAGCGGCGGGACGGTCGGGCCTACGCTGGAGCTGGAGTTGGTTCGCCGGCATGAGGAGCAGCGGCCGCCGGCCCATTCAACCAGGCATTAGTCCCTGACTTCGATCGATTACCGCTGGCTCTGAAACGATTCATCTGCCTCGGCGCCTTTCCTCGGCTTCCACGCCAGCGAGTAGTACTCTCCCCGGTCACGAGCCCAGGGATCGAATACGTCCACCACCTGGTCCAGCTCGGGCTTGAGCTCGGGGATGGTCCTGGACAGCACTCGCTTGAGCGGCGAGACCGGCTGGTGCGTGTGGCCATTGACCGGACGCGCCTCATACAGGGTATCAGGCCCGTTGTTGTTGACCCAGTCGACTCCAAGCTGGGTGTAGAACTCGGGCCGGAAGCTTGAAGTGAAGAATCGGTCACTGTACAGCCGCCGGGACGCGTTCAGGATGAACACGACGAACTGAGTCTCGGAGATGGCGAAGCCGTGTGGGCGGGTCGACTCGGCCAGCCAGCCCACGACCGTGTCGAGATCTTCGACGTTGTCTACCTCGGACCCGTTCGGGTGTCCCAGGCAGTCGTTGATCGGTTGGGAGTTCGCGTCCAGCTGGGCCGCGGTGATCACCTTGGTGCTGTCGCACCGATGGGTGCCGTAGACCTCCCGCATCGTCTTGACCAGTTTGGCCTGCTCCGCCCTTTCAGCCGGGCTCGCGTCACGATCAATGAAGTCGTCGAAGCTGGTGAGTTGGCGCAGTCCGTACTGGCGCCGAAATTCGTTGAACCGGGGCACGCCGCGTTCACGGTCCCGAATCAGGTCGAGGGCCGCGACATCGATCTGCTGCGTCGGGCTCTTGAGGCGCCCCATCTTGAGATTCTGCAGAAAGCGTGGATGGTTCTGCAGCGCCAGGGCGCCCAGCCGCTGGCGACCCATGCTGAGGGCCCAGTTCGCCAGGCCGCGCTCGTGCATGAAGTTGGTGGCCTTGCCCCGAAAAGTCTCCACCACGGGGATCTTGTACCTGATCGTGTTGGGGTTCTGGAACTCCCGGTACTCGATCAGGTCCGGAACCAGGGGGTGCAGCCGGTAGACAGTGACGAACTCCTCGGGGAAGTTGAAGGGCGAGCCGAAATGGTTCGCTCCGCCATTCACGTCGTCTGGGTTGGTGAGGCTCCAGTTCTTCTTGGTGCTGCCCAGACCAAAGATGCCCGGCCCCGAAGCGAGAATCGAGTACCAGGTATTGGCGCTCTTGGCCTTCTCGCTCTCGCCCAGCTTCTTCACCACGGCCTCGAGCGCTCTGGAGACGCCGTTGTCCTCCCCAATCAGTCCGTTCCAGTTGCTGTTCATGCCCCGGAAGAGCGGCTCGTCGTACAGCAGTTGGGTAGTCCACTCGATGGTGTGGATCTTGGCGATTTCTGCTGACACGACGAGACGGGCCGCCTCGAAGAGCTCGTTGGCTGAGACATCGCGATAGCGGATGACTCGCTTGGGATCGGCCGGATCGCGCAGCCCCGAGTCCTCATCCGGCTTCTGGGCGGCGTGCCGCCGGAAATGATCCACGAACTGGTTGTGCTCGCGGGCAAAGACATTGTGGTAGAAGCTCATCCCGATGGTCCAGTTGTCGGGGAAGGCCGTGGCCTCCTGGCCTGCCCAGTCGGGATTCATCGGATCGCTCGGCAGCAGCGTCGGCAGGTAGCCCTGACGGTCACCGCTGGTGCTATCACCGGGGATCGACACCATGAGCAGCCGAGCGGAGTCCGCCGGGTCACGCTTCACCCGAACCCGAGAGCGCTCGTCGTAGCCGTAGATCTGCGAGGCGTCCCACCACGCGGTGTTGGTGT
>UEXR01000062.1_pt1 | contig 10787 bp, 8 predicted proteins | sample 4301101 | NCBI WGS metagenome assembly UEXR01 (sample SAMEA4773180, study PRJEB27434) | metagenome | biome: 2259; feature: agricultural soil; material: soil | place: USA | collected 2014-09 | depth 0.25 m
TGATCTTCAGTCTGGACCACTCCACGACGCTGAAGGCGCTGTATGGCCGCGCCTTCCGCGCCCCGAACCTGTACGAGCTGTACAGTCAGGATGGCGGGCTGACCCAGAAGCCGAGCGGGAGGCTCCGTCCCGAGACCATCGAAAGCTATGAGTTTGTCGCCGAACGGCAGTTGGCTCGGACCCTCCGTGGCACGGTGTCGCTCTATCACTTCGACGCGTCACGGCTGATCAGCCTCTACAGTGATTCCACCGACGGCCTGCTGGTCTTCGGCAATCTCAACCGGGTGCGCTCCACCGGTATCGAGTTCGAGGCCGAGGGCTCGGCTGGCCCGGTCGCTGCGCGAGCGAGCTACGCTCTGCAGCATGTGCGTGATGTGGAGCAGGACCTTGCTCCGGTAAACTCTCCGAAGCACGTCGGACGGATCGGTGTCTCGGTGGGGTTGTTGCGCGATCGGGCCCATGTCAGCGGCGAATTCCGATTCCTCGGTGCACGTCGCACCGTGCTGGGCGGACGAGTCCCACCTTACGGACTGGTCAATCTGACCTTGATCGGTCAACCGATCAGTCGGGGGCTGGAGCTCTCGGCCAGCATCTATAACCTGCTCAATCGTGATTATGCCGACCCGGGTGGAGAGGAGCTCGCCCAGGAGTTGGTGGTCCAGGACGGTCGGGTCGTACGTTTCGGCGCGCGTTACCAGTTCTGAGCGCCGCTGTGCCCCTCTCGAAACTGCCCACGCTCCTCGCGTTACTCGGGGTGACCCTCCCGGCGCCTCTCATCCCGCCGTCTCCTCCCAGCACTCGGGTGCTCGTGGTGGTCAGTCAGGACGCACCGCCCTACCGTGCGGCACTCACCAGCTTTCGCCACGCGCTCGAGCGCGGCAGCGGTTCGCTGGATGTGCGGGTGGTGCAGCTCGGAGGCGATCCGGACCGCGCTCCCAAGGTGATGCCGCAAACCGCGCAAGCGGACCTGGTCCTCGCGCTGGGCACGCTGGCTACCCGGGAATCGCTCCTCCGCTTCCATGGCACGCCGGTAGTGGCGGGCATGATCCTCTCGCCCGACGAGCTCGAGGGGTCCACCAACGCGACCGGTGTGTTTCTTCAGTTCCCCATCGAGACCGAGCTGGAGTGGCTCACGCGCTTGGCCCCGACGCTTCGGCGTGTGGGCGTCATCTACCATTCGGCCGAGACCCGTGACCGGGTAACCCGGGCGGAGCGCCTGGCCTCAGGGTCCAACCTGAGCATTCAGGCATATCACATTGACGGCCCGCAGGAGTTGCCCGATGCGCTGGAAAATCTGGCTGACCGGGCAGATGTACTCTGGGGGATGACCGATCCGGTGGTCTTCAATCCCGAGACCGCCAAGTCCCTGCTGGTGTTCTCCTTTCGGCATCAGATCCCGTTGATCGGACAGTCGACCCCCTGGGTCAAAGCCGGCGCGCTCTACGCCCTCGATCGCGATTACACCGACATCGGGGCTCAATGCGCGGAAATGGCGGAGAAGATTCTCTCCGGCAAGGCGCCGAACTCCCTGCCACCGGTGCCGCCCCGGAAGATCCGCTACACCCTCAATCGCAAGACGGCCGAGCAGATGAAGCTCGAGCTGCCGGAACGCGCGTTTCGCGACGCCGCGGAAGTCGTGGAATAGGGGACGTCATGGGATTTGGCCGGCTCAGCCTCGCTAGCAAGCTTCGACTCCTGACGACGGGAGCCGTACTCCTCACCACGCTGCTGGTGCTGGGGGTCGCCGTCTACCGCACCGTCAGGGATAGCTTCGAGCGGCTTTCCCGCAAAGGCGAGACGCTAGCGCATATGGTCGCGCAGAATAGCGAGTTCGCGGTTTACACTCAGAATCCCGGTGCCCTGAGGCAGATCACCCAGAGCCTCCGAGCGGACTCGGAGGTGGCCTACGTCCGATTTGTGGCTGGGAACGGCCGCCAGCTGTTCGCCGAGACCTTGCTCGATAGCTACCGTCTGCCGCCGCAGCCGAGCACGGTCGGAGCGCAGCATGAGGATGCAGCCAGGCTCCAGGTCCTGAGGCAGGAGAACGGCACCCGGGTGGTCGAGGTGGTCGTTCCGGTCGGCGGCGCATCGGACGGGAGCGGCCTGCTCTCCGGGGACGTGATGTCGCAGTCCAGCCCCGACCAGGCGGCGGGGCTGCTCCAACTCGGCTTGAGCGAAGAGCTGACTCGCCGGGAGCTGCACGGCTTCCTCCGAGATGCCGCTCTGGCGGCCATGGTGGTCGCACTGGTCGGAGTCCTCCTGGCCAACTTCATGGTCCGCCGGATCTCAGACCCTATCAGCACCCTCGTGGCGGCTACTCAGGCCGTGGCACGAGGGGAGCTGGAGGCTCGGATCGAGGCCGGTGGCCGGGACGAGATCGGGGTGCTGGCCACGTCCTTCCGCGGCATGCTGGAGCGGCTGCGTGCCTACCGGACCGAAGTGGAGGAGTATCAACGCGGCCTCGAGCGGAAGGTCGAGGAGCGCACCAGCCAGTTGGAGGCCACCACCCGGGAGGCGCGCGACCTGGCGCGGCAGGCGCAAGAGGCCAGCCGAGCCAAGTCCCAGTTCCTCGCCAACATGAGTCATGAGATCCGCACGCCGATGAACGGCGTCGTGGGGATGACTCAGTTGCTGCTCAAGACCTCACTCAACCCCCAGCAGCAGCGCTACGCCGAGACGGTCCAAGTCTCCGCCGAATCGCTGCTCAATGTGATCAACGACATCCTCGACTTCTCCAAGGTCGAAGCCGGCAAGCTCGAGCTCGAGCTGCTGGAATTCGATCTGCGGGAGAGCGTGGAGAGCGTGTGCGATCTTCTGGCTCAGCGGGCTCACGATAAGCGCTTGGAGCTGGTCACCGCGGTGGATGACCGGGTGCCCGACTCGCTGGTGGGAGACTCGGGGCGCCTGCGTCAGATCCTGATGAACCTGGTGGGCAATGCGATCAAGTTCACCGAGTCGGGCGAGGTCACGGTTCGAGTCGCTCTGCTCGAAGAGCAGGCGGCAGGGGCGCTCCTCGAGTTCGAGGTGCGCGACACCGGGATCGGGATCTCCGCCGAAGCCTTGCCACGGCTGTTCCAGGCGTTCGTGCAGGCCGACGGCTCGACCACGCGGAGGTATGGCGGTACAGGTCTAGGGCTGGCGATTTCCAAGCAGATCGTGGGGCTCATGGGTGGCGAGATCAGCGCCCAGAGTACCCTGGGGCTGGGATCCTCCTTCCGATTTACTGCCCGGTTCGCCCGTCAAACCAGGCCGGCCACGGAGCGCGCGGCTCGGCGCGCCGAGCTGCAGGGCAAACGGATCCTGGTGGTGGACGACAACGACACCAACCGCGAGGTGCTGGCGCGCTCGCTCCAGGGCTCAAGCATGGTCGTTACCTGCGCCCCGGATGGACCCTCCGCATTGCGGCTCGCGTTGGATGCGGCAGCGCGCGGAGTGCCTTACGAGCTCGGCATTCTGGACATGATGATGCCGGGGATGGATGGGCTCCAACTGGCTCGCGCCATTCGGGGCTCGCCCGAGCTACCCGCGATGGGGCTGCTCCTGCTGACGTCCGTGGGTGGTCAGGGTGAGCCCGAGGAGGCACGGCGAGCGGGTGTCGACGCCTACCTCACCAAGCCGATTCGCCAGGCCCAGCTACTCGATTGCCTGGTCAGCATGCTGGGGCGCGATACTGCCCGGCCTCCCATCGAGGACCCGCTCCGGGCCCAGGAAGGCTTTGCCGTTCCGGGGGCGCATATCCTGGTGGTGGACGACAACGTGGTGAATCGGGCGGTCATTGTTGGAATGCTCGAGTCCTACGAGTGCCGCACCAGCGAGGCCGGCAACGGCCAAGAGGCCGTGAGTCGGGTGAGCGAGAGCGCCTTCGATCTGGTGTTCATGGATTGCCAGATGCCCGTACTCGATGGCTTCGAGGCTACGGCGGAAATCCGTCGTTTCGAGCTCAAACATGGCCGCCGCCGGGTGCCGATCGTGGCGCTCACCGCCTCGGCCCTGAAGGGCGAGCGAGAGCGCTGTCTGGCGGCGGGCATGGACGATTATCTCTCCAAGCCGGTGCGGCAGACGGAGCTGGGGCAGGCGGTCTCCCGGTGGGTTGAGGTGCGGGAGCTGGCCACCACCAATGGGAACGGCACCTCCAAGAGGAATGGCGGGGGCAACGGCAACGGAGCAGGGCACTCCGGACCTTCCGCTCGATCCGGCAATGGATCGTCGGGCGGGGTGCTCGATCGTTCGGTGATCGACGCCATCCGCGCCATGCCCAATCAGCGCTCGGGAGACGCGCTCACCCGGCTGATCGGGATTTATCTGCAGCATACGCCTGTCGCCATTCAGCAGCTGCGCGTGGCAGTCGACAGCGGGCAATGCCCCGAAGCGCAGCGGATCGCCCATACCATCAAGTCGAGCAGCGGCATGCTCGGAGCGACCGGGCTGGCAGAGCTGCTAAGTGAGGCCGAGGCCGCGGGCCGCGTCAGCTCACACTCGGATCTCTCCCGCCTGATCGGTGTGATCGAGGCAGAGTACCAGGAGGTCCATCAGGCGCTCTCCGAACTCCTGCCGAGCCGCGCCGATGGCTGAGATCCTCGAGCCGCGGGCTCCGTTGATCCTGACGGTGGATGACGATGTCACTACCCGCGCTTTCCTGCGCGCGGCGCTGGAAGGAGCGGGGCTCTCGGTCATCGAGGCCTCGGACGGTGAGGAAGCGATCCGTCTCTTTGCCGAACACCGGCCGGAGCTGGTCCTGCTGGATGTCGCGATGCCTGGGCTCGACGGATTCGCCACCTGCGCCGCGCTGCGAGCCCTGCCCGCCGGTAGCAGCGTGCCCATCGTGATGCTGACCGGCAGCGATGATCTCGCCGCCATTGCCCGAGCCTACGAGGCCGGAGCCACGGACTTCGAGGTGAAATCGGTGAAGTGGCTGGTCCTGGGGCAACGGATTCACTATCTGCTCCGCGCCAAGGCCACCATGGACGCACTGCGCGCGAGTGAGGCGCGGCTCGCCGCCGCGCAGCGAATCGCCCGCATTGGCGACTGGCAGTGGGAGGCGGCGACCGGCCGCCACATCTGGTCCGACCAGACCCGGCGCCTGCTCGGCGCCGAGTCGGCGGTCCCTCCTTCGCATGACGAATTCCTTCGCCCGATTCACCCCGAGGACCGACCCATCGTGGGCCTGGCCCTGGAACACGCGGTGCAAACAGGAAGTGCCTTCACCATCGAATATCGGGTGGGGTCAGACGAGGACAACCAGTCGATTCTCCACGCCCAAGGCGAAGTCATCATCGGAGCGGACGGGCGAGTAGCCGGGCTTGCGGGGACGCTCCAGGATGTGACCGACCGCCGTCGAGCCGAAGAGAGGATCCGGCGGCTGGCCTACTTCGACGCCCAGACCTCACTCCCCAACCGGATTCTCTTCCAGGAACGAGTGCAACAGGCCATCGCCGACGCCCGCCGTTACGGCAAGTTGGTAGCGCTGCTCTTCATGGATCTGGATCACTTCAAGCGGGTGAACGATACGCTCGGTCATGGCGCCGGCGATCTGCTCCTGGCCGAGGTGGCCACCCGACTGAACCAGGCTGTGCGGGATACCGATCCCTTGACTCGCGGCGTCCGTGATGAGGTGGAGTCGGTCCTCGCGCGCCACGGCGGCGACGAGTTCATCGTCTGCCTCTCCGGGATTACCCGGGCCGAAGACGCCGCCAGGGTGGCTGCAAGGATTCTGGCCGCCCTGGAGGCGCCGATCAAACTCAACGGCGCCGAGGTGTTCACCACGGCCAGCATCGGCATCAGTCTGTACCCCCAAGATGGCGAGGATTCGGAGACCCTCCTCAAGCACGCCGATACCGCGATGTATCAGGCGAAGGCCTCGGGCCGGAATAACTACCACTTCTACGATGCCTCCCTGAGCCTTCGTGCCTTCCAGCGACTCTCGATGGAAACCAGTCTTCGGCGGGCGATTGAACGGGAAGAGTTCGTTCTGCACTGGCAGCCCATCGTCAATGTTGACAGCAGGAAACTCATCGGTGCGGAAGCGCTGATCCGCTGGAATCATCCCGAGATGGGCCTGGTGCCTCCGGACGAATTCATTCCGCTGGCTGAAGAGACCGGGCTGGTCGTGCCGTTGGGTGAGTGGGTGATCGGCGAAGCCTGTCGCCGGCAACGGGCCTGGCGCGATGCTGGCTTCCCTTCCATCTGTGTCGCGGTAAACGTGTCCGGCCTGCACGTCCGAGGCGCTGGCCTGGTAGAGACCGTTCGCAAGGCACTCGACAGTGCTGGCGCCGACCCCACCCGCCTCGAGATCGAGCTCACGGAGAACGCCTACCTCCAGAATGCTCAGGAGGCGGTCGATACCCTGAAGCGGCTGAAGCGCATGGGGGTGCGTATCTCGATCGACGACTTCGGTACGGGATACTCATCCCTCAGCTATTTGCGTCGCTTCCCGGTTGACACCCTCAAGGTGGATCGCTCGCTGATTCGCGGCGTGGATACGGATGCCAACAGCGCCGCGATTACCGCCGCGATCGCGGCCATGTCCAAGGGGCTCGAGGTCGACCCCCTCGCCGAGGGCGTGGAAAGCACCGGGCAGCGCGATGTGCTGGCACGCCAGGGCTTCAGTCGCATGCAGGGGTACCTCTTCGGCAGACCGGTACCAAGCGACGAGTTCGTGATGGACCTCGATCCGAGTCTCACACCCACTCCCATCCTTCCGCTTGAGGAGTCCGACTGATGGACCGCCTTTCTTCGATGCGGACCATGGCCGTGATCGTGACGGCCGGGCTCAGCCTCCTGGCGGTAATCGGCGACTATTTCCTCAAGCGGGCCAGCGCGGCCGAGGCGCCGTTCCGCACCGGGACCTTCCTCATCGGTTTCGTGATCTACGCCTCGACCGCGTTCGGCACCGTCTTCGTGTTTCGACATCTGAAGCTGGCCACGTCTGGCGTCGTCTACGCCGTGTGCCTGGTTTTGTTGCTGACCGTGCTGGGCATCGTTGGATTCCGAGAGACCCTGAGGCCTGCCGAAATGCTTGGCATCGCCATGGCAATTGGCGCCCTGGTGCTTCTCACCCGGTTCGCCTGAGAGCGCGCTGATGCCTCAGGAGAAGGTCTTCGTCCGGCAAGGGCATCTCGGCAGGGGCATCTACGCGCGCATTCCCATCCGCGCGGGCGAGTCCATCCTCACCTTCGATGGACCGATCCTCTCCCACGAACAGGTGCTCGCGTTGGGCGAAGCCCAGGCGTACACCATCCAGATCGGACCTGACGAATACGTCGATACCACCCAGCCCGGCCGCTATACCAATCATTCCTGTGAGCCCAATGCGGGCATCGTGGGCGACCGGCTTCTGATCGCCTTACGGCACATCGCACCGGGCGAGGAGATCCAGTTCGATTACTCGACCACGATGAGCGAAGATCACTGGACCATGGAGTGCCGCTGCGGGCGTCCCAGCTGCCGAGCCGTGGTGCTGGACTTTCACCTGTTGCCCGCGTCGCTGCAGACCCACTACATCCGGCTGGGCATCGTGCAGAGCTTCATTGTACGGGAATGGCGAGCCCGATCCGGCAAGGAGTGGCGGGCTCAGCGGGCCACACCGGTCGTGCACTTCCGCCGCGCGGAAGGGTTCTAACCAAATCATTCAAGTTCTGCCTCTTCGTATCCGTCACATTTCGCGCTACCGTCCCCTCCAAGCCATTCAGTGCGATCGCAGTGACGCTCGTCACCGCATCTCATCCCCCTGGAGTACGAAGTGTGGTGGCGACCTTTCTTCAGGAGGGGATCATGACCCACGCCTCACGGATCGTGCCTGCACTCACGCTGGCGACGGCCCTCTTGGCCGGGTGCTCCGGCCGTTCCGGGTCACGCCCGGCCGAAGGTATAGAAACTGGAGCGGCTGACAGCGCCGCGGCAGCACGCGACTCAGCAGCTCGTGCTTCGGAACCGCATATCCTGCGAGTCTCCAACGTGATGATCGGAAAGCGCATCGGTGAAGGCAACCGGGTCGCGGAACCTACCTTTCAGTTCGCCCCCGCCGATACCGTTTACCTCTCAGTCTCCACCGAGGGACCGCCGGAGAGCGTCACGCTCGCTGCCAGGTGGCTGTCCCAAAAAGGCAAGGTGATCGACTCGACAGCCAGGACCCTCGAAGCCAAGGGATCGCAGATCACCGAGTTTCACGTTGCGCCGTCCCAGGGATGGGCTCCTGGCGTGTACCTGGTCACGATCTACGGCAACGGGGATTCGATGGCTGCCAAGACGTTTCAGGTCAAGAAGTAGCCGGAGGACATGGCGGTATGGCGGCGCATTGGATTGTCAAGACCGATACGGATAGCTACTCGTTTGGTGACCTCGAGCGCGAAGGGCGTACCGTCTGGGACGGTGTGAGCAACGCGCTGGCACTCAAGCATCTGCGATCGATGTCACCGGGCGATCGCGTGCTGGTCTATCACTCGGGCGAGGAGAAGGCGCTGGTCGGCCTCGCCCGGGTGGTCTCCGCGCCATATCAAGATCCCAAGCGCGGCGATCCCAAACTCACCGTGGTGGATCTCGAAACCGATCGCCGCCTGGACCGCCCGGTGACGCTCGCCGCCATCAAGGCCGACCCGGCTTTCAAGGATCTGCCCCTGGTGCGCATGGCTCGGCTCTCGGTCGGTCCGGTCCCTGGGCCACAGTGGAAGCGACTGCTTGCGATGGGGGGAATCCGCGACACGGATTGACAATCCCTCTGGCGCGGGCCAGACTCCCCATTCTCACTGCTCCTTGGGGTTGCTCATGGCGACCACGGCCGCTCGACCGATAACGCTGCCTCCTTGCGATCACGTTCCGCGCCAGTACACGGGACCCTCCAAACAGGAGGTCCTCGCCCTGCGGCGACAGTACTGCCATCCGTCCACCTTCCTTTACTACCGCGATCCGCTCATGCTGGTCGAAGGACACATGCAGTACGTCTTCGATGAGAGCGGGCGGCGCTACCTCGACTTCTTCGCCGGCATTGTGACGGTCGGGTGCGGCCATTCTCATCCCCGGTTCGTGGCCCGGGTCCAGGCCCAGGTGGAGTCGCTGCAGCACGCCACAACGATCTATCTCCACCCGGGATTTCCTCTTCTGGCCCAACGCCTCGCCGGCAAGATGCCCGCAGGGCTCGAGGTCACCTACTTCGTCAACAGCGGCAGCGAGGCGAACGACCTCGCCGTGCTGATGGCACGCTGCTATACCGGCTACAACGACGTGATTGCGGTGCGCAACGGTTACCACGGCGGATCACCGTCTGCCCAGGGACTCACCTCACTCCACACCTGGAAGTTCCCGGTTCAGCCGGGCCTTGCGGTGCACCATGCCATCAATCCCGATCCCTATCGCAGTCCGTTCGAGGGGACACCCGAGGAGATCGCAACTCAGAGTGCGGCCGATATCCGCGACTTGATCCGCTATTCCACCCCCGGGAAGGTCGCCGCTTTCATTGCCGAGCCGATCCAGGGTGCGGGCGGCATCACCTGCGGCGCGCCGAACTATCTCGCCGAGGCATACGCGATCGTCCGGGCGCACGGTGGCCTTTGCATCGCCGATGAGGTCCAGACCGGATTCGGGCGTACTGGAGAGCATTTCTGGGGCTTCCAGCGATCCGGTGTGGTCCCAGACATCGTGACCATGGCCAAGGGCATCGGCAACGGAGCCCCCTTGGCCGCCGTCACTACTCGTCGAGAGATCGCCGATGCGCTCACTCAGCGCATCCACTTCAACACCTTTGGCGGGAATCCGGTGTCCATGGCCGCTGGTCTTGCGGTTCTGGACATCATCGAAGAGGACGGACTGCAGCAGAACGCTCGTCAAATGGGCAGTCGGCTCAGTGCGGGATTGCAGGAGCTGATGGCCCGCCATCGCCTGGTGGGTGATGTACGGGGCATGGGGTTGATGCTCGGAATCGAGCTGGTGCGCGATCGCGCGACCAAGGAGCCGGCCTCGCAAGAGACCTTGGTCGTGTGGGAGGCTGCTCGGGAGCTGGGACTCTTGATAGGGAAGGGTGGGCTGGATGGCAATGTGCTGCGCATTCAGCCACCGCTTTGCATCAGTGCGGCTGATGTCGACTTCGCAGTGGAAGTGCTGGACCAGGCATTGGCGCGCGCGGAACGCGGGCCGACCGCTTAGCTGGAAAAGCCGATCCCCATTCGATTCAGCAGCCGGAGCAGGATGCTGGGGCTGGCACCGTCGTCGACTCGGCGCAATGCTCGGGTCACAGCGGCCACCGACCATGAGCGCAGCGGCTCAGGCGGATAGGGTAACGGCTGCTTCCTCACCAGGGAGAGGTCAAGTAGCTCGCTCGGCAAGTCGAGTGCGAGGTGGGCCAAGACCCGGCCAGCCAAGCGCGTGGTTCCGAGCCCATGGCCAGTGTAACCCAGCCCGTACAATACCCGGCCGTCCAATGCCCGCCCGAAGAATGGGGTTAACCGGGTCGTAGAGCAGATCGCTCCCCCCCACGCGTAGGGAAACTCCAGCTTGCTCAGGGTGGGGAAGTGTCGCCGGAAGCTCGCTCGCAGTGCCTGGTAGTGGGCCGCAGAGTGGTCGCAGGACGGGTCCACCCGGTTTCTCCCGTAGTAGGTCGCCTCGCTTGTTCCCCACAGGATGCGGTTGTCCGCAGTCAGCCGGTAATAGTTGAAAAAGGTGCGACCGTCGGTGACCCCCTGGCGGTTGCGCCAGCCAATCGCCTCGTGCTGCTGAGAGGTCAGCGGGTCGCTCACCAGGATGTAGTCGTAGAGCGGAATGAATCGGCGGCTGATCCCAGGGAGAAGATGGTGAGTGTA
>UEXR01000266.1_pt1 | contig 10754 bp, 8 predicted proteins | sample 4301101 | NCBI WGS metagenome assembly UEXR01 (sample SAMEA4773180, study PRJEB27434) | metagenome | biome: 2259; feature: agricultural soil; material: soil | place: USA | collected 2014-09 | depth 0.25 m
ATGGCTACCTGAGCTTCGATACCATCGGTGGCTGGGATCACCAGGTATTCGTGGGACAGCAGGCGTACCCGCTGTCCCACGAATACCTGGTGATCCCAGCCACCGATGGTATCGAAGCTCAGGTAGCCATCGTCATCGATGTGGGTGACCATGATCCCGATTTCGTCGATGTGACCCGCAAGCATCAGGTGGGGCTTGCCGCCGGGGTTCAGCGTGGCGTACGAGTTGCCACTCACATCGCTGCGCACACTATCCGCGAAGCCCTCGGCGCGAGCGCGCCAGACTCTGGCAGGAGCCGCCTCGAACGAGGAAGGACCCGGCGTATCGAGGAGAGACTTGAGAAATGCCAGCGATTCAGGGGTCATGATCTGCCGGTACCGGGAACGCCAAAGGTCGCGTTGTAGACTCTCCTTGTCTACCCCTCGCGCGGCCGTCCCGAGCCTGATTCCGCAGCAGGTTGTCCGGCGCTGAACCAGGCCAGGTCCAGCTCCAGAAACGCCGTGCCCGGAATCGGGTTGGGATAGTAGGGTGCGATCGGGCGAAAGCCCAACTCGGTGTAGAGTCTGCGCGCGGCCGACATGGATGGCAGGGTGTCGAGTCGCATCCGCCGGTACCTGGCGAAGAGTGCCTCCTCGATGATGCGATTGGCCAGCATACGACCGAGGCCGGAAGCCCTGAACGCCGGGCGCACGTAGAGCCGCTTCATCTCACAGACTTCCTGCTTCAGGGGACGCAGGCCCACGCAGCCGGCCGGCTCCCCGTCGAGCGTTGCCAACAGCAATCGACCCCGCGGCGGCGCGTATTTGCCGGGCAGGCTGGCGAGCTCATCCGCGAAACTCTGGAACTCCAGATCGATGCCGAGCGACTCGGCATATTCCTGGAAGAGCTTCTTCGCCATGGCCAGGGCGGCGTCGCCCAGGGCCTGGACGACAACCGGCGTCACCCTGGGTCGGTCCACCGAGCCAGGCCCGGCATCTCCCGCCCCAGCAATGCGGCTTGCAGCCGTTCCGCCCCATCGACGACCCGTGGCCCGGGCCGCGACGTGTAAGCGTTGCCGTCCACAATCCAGACCGGCTGGTCTGCCAGTAGCCGCTGGGCGACCGGGTGGCGCAGTTCCCCGAGCTCCCCGTGGGCACGTTGGACTCCGAACCCGCAGAGGGCGATGAACACCAGATCGGGTCGAAGGGGAAGGAGATCCTCCCACTCCCGCCGAGTGGAATGGCTGCCTGGCCGTGCTCCCACATCCTCCGCTCCCGCAGCCGTCACCTGGTCCGGGACCCAGTGTCCTGCCAGGTAAAGCGGCTCCAGCCACTCGATACATACGACTCGTTGTCGAGTTGGTGGCTGGGAGGCCTGCAGGCGGGCCAGTCGACCTTCGAGCCGACCGATCAGGCGTTCGGCCCGAGACCGCTGGTCCAGCGCGACCCCCACCGAGCGAATGTCCTGCCATACGCCGGCGAGAGTCCTGGCGTTCAGGGAGAGGATTCTAGGAGCCGGAGACAACACGTTGGAAAGCCGATGGACCTCGCCATCGGACACCGCGCACACCTCACAGAGCCCCTGGGTCACGATCAACTCGGGGGCGAGTCGCCGAAGCTGTTCGACGTCGATGCCGATCACCGGCCGACCTGCCTGGCGTAGCGCCCGAACCTGCGCGTCGATGGAGCCTCCCGGGCGGGCGCTGTCGACCGGCGTCGCGGTCACGCGGGGCAGATGACCGACGCTGTCGGGGAAGTCGCACTCATGAGAGATCCCCACCAGCTGTTCCTCGGCACCCAGCGCGGCCACGATTTCCGTCGCCGCCGGAAGCAGCGTGACCACCCGCATACTGCCGCGCCTCGCTAGCGGCTCGCGACTCGGTGCAGCACCGCGGCGAGCGCGGCGAACACCCCGAAGGCTACAAGATCGTTGTTCGCAACCCATCCTAGCGCGGTCTGGATTCCCGCCTTGTAGGCCAGAAAGTCGGCCGCCGGTATTTGGGCGGCATCCGCCGGGGCCACCAGGGCCGCCGCGATGCCGGCGATGGTGATGCCGGCCAGCGCACCTCCCGCGATGAGCCCGCTGGAGAAGAGCACCCCGGAGCCTGATTCCACCTCGGCAATCGACCGCTGCCCGCCCTTGAACCGCCGTTCCACCAGCCAGCGCACCACGCCACCGGCGAACATCGCCGAAGAGGTCGAGATCGGGAGGTACACGCCCACGGCGATCGGGAGCGACTGCAGCCCCATCAACTCAATCGAGATCGTCAGAAAGACGCCGAGCAGCACCAGACCCCAGGGAAGCTTCTGCGTGAGGATTCCGTCGGTGACCAGAGCCATGATCGTGGCCTTGGGGGAATCGAGCTTGGTGATCGGCCTGCCGTTGAGCTCCCGGATGCGTCCCCCGATTCCCGGGTCCACCAGGTAGGCCACCTCATGCGTAGTAGGGTCGAGGAGATACTTGCCCGGCAGAATGCCCTGAGTCGGAAGATTGACTCTCACTACCTCATACTCCCGCCCCTCCCGGGTCACCTTTTCTCCCAGCGTGGTTACCGAGCGCTGAGCCGTGCCCGGTGCTGCTGCCTCCAGCGTGACGCCGGGATGCCGTTCGGGGACGATGTTGGTGTAGCTGTTATTCAGCAGAGTAAGGGTCCATCCGATGGCGAGCGCGGAAGTGACCGCTCCCACCATGATGGCGATCTGCTGCCGCTTGGGGGTGGCGCCCACCAGGAAACCGGTCTTGAGATCCTGACTGGTGGCGCCTGCATTGCCGGCCGCTACCGCGATCACCCCCGCAATCGAGATGGCGCCGACTCGATGATCCACTCCGGTCCAGCCGATCAGCAGGAAGATGGCGGTTGTCCCGATGAGCGCGGCGATGGTCATGCCGGAGATCGGGTTGGCGCTTACGCCAATTTCCCCGGTGATTCGGGACGAGACCACGACGAAGAAAAATCCAAAGATGATGATCAGGACTGCTCCCAGGAGGTTGACTGAGAGCTGAGGGAGAAACGTAAGAATCAACGCCAGCACGATCGCGCCGACGAGGGTGATCCAGATCGGAAGATCGACATCGGTCCGGAGCCGGGTGGCTGTCTCGCCTAGGCTGCCTCGCAAGTCCTGAAAGCCGGATCGGAAGGCAGACACGATGGTAGGAAGCGCCCGAACCAGCGCGATGATCCCGGCGGAGGCCACGGCACCGGCACCGATGTAGAACACGAAATTGGCCCGGACCTCCCCCGGGCTCATATCGGCAATCAGTTTGGTCTCGGCGAAGATCGGCGCCTTGAGTCCGGACCCGAACAGCTTGATGGCGGGGATCAGCACCAGGTATGCGAGGGAGCCCCCGGCGAAGAGGTATCCTGCGATTCGGGGGCCGATGATGTAGCCGACCCCCAGCAGCTCGGGCGATACCTCGGTCGAGAACGACGCACCGGTGTACGCTTTCGAGACCCAACCAGGATATTCCTTCCATACTTTGAGGCCGGCCATCAAAAACTTGTAGGCGAAAGCCAGCCCGAACGCCTGGAACAGCCGCCGGGCCTCGAGCCCGCCTTTTTCTCCTGCCACCAGCACCTCGGCGCACGCGGTCCCTTCCGGATAGGTGAGACGGCCGTGCTCCTTCACGATCAGCGCGCGGCGGAGCGGGATCATGAGCAGGACGCCCATCAGCCCGCCGACGACGGCGACCACCGCTACCTTCCCCACGCTCAGGTCGTAGCCCATGAGCAGGATGGCGGGAAGGGTGAACACGATGCCCGCGGCGATCGACTCCCCCGCCGATCCGGTGGTCTGGACTATGTTGTTTTCCAGGATTGTGGAGTGGCCCAGGGTTCGGAAGAACGCCACCGAGAGCACCGCGATTGGGATCGACGCTGAGACGGTGAGCCCGATCTTGAGTGCCAGGTAGACACTCGAGGCTGCGAAGACGATCCCGAGAATCGCACCCAGTATCAGGGCCCGGGGAGTGAGCTCGGCGCGTGTTTGGCTCGCCGGGACGAAGGGTTGGAAGGTCGGCGCCTCTGCGCTCGACTTAACCGCCTGAGGAATCGCCATCGGTGGTCCTGAGAAGGGGAGTCACGGCCGGATCGAACGGTGCAAGGTAGAGCCTTGTCGGAATCCCGGCTAGCGAGGTTGGTTCAGAAGAGGTTCCAGGCAGAACCATCCGCCGCCTCTTGGCGTTGTTGAGCAGTACACCCAACAGGGTAGAGATGCCGCGTCCCCCGTCGTCACCCGAAGCGCATGCCGGGCCGCCTCCCGCGGATCGCCCGGCAAGCCCCCGGCTCGCGCTACAGGGAGAGGCCTCACTCCGGCGTCGCCTCCTCGCAAGAGACGAGCAAGCCCTGGTCGAGCTCATCGAGCTCGCGAGCCCGTGGATGCTGGGTCTGGTCCAGTCGATTCTTAGCGACAACGATGAGGCCGAGGAGGTCGTGCTCGAAGCGTTTACCGCGGCCTGGAATGCGGTGGGAACCTTGGGCAACGAACACGAGACGCTGCTACCCTGGCTCTTCCGCATCGCTCGGAATCGAGCCATCGATCGTCTCCGCCGGCGCAAGCGTTGGCGTCTGAAGCTGGCACGCGCCGAGGCAGCAGGCGCATTGGAAGCGACTGGTGTTGCTCCTCCGGAGGTGAACGAAGCCGCACAGCCTGGCTGGCACGTTCACCAGTCGGTTCATGCAGCGCTCGCCGGGCTTCCTGCGGAACAGGAAGAGGCGGTTCGTCTCGCCTACTTCCACGGTCTCACTCATTCAGAAATTGCTCAGCGCCTGGGCATCCCCATGGGCACGGTGAAGACCCGGCTTCGGCTGGCATTCGATAAGCTGAGAGTCGCACTTGCCCCGATCAAGGACTGGGTACCATGAAGGCCCACGATTGGTTCGTCGAGAACCGTTCGGCGTTCGTCGCGCGCGCTCTGGAGCGCGACGAGGAGCGAACGTTCATCGATCACCTGGTGCGCTGCGAGGAATGCACCCGCGAGGTGGCCCGCCTGGAGCGGGATCTGAGTTGGCTGCCGATGGGGGCGACTCCGATCGCTCCTGCACCTGGGCTGTCACGGAAGATGGCGGGCCGAATCCTGGACCGGGCCTCCCCGTGGCGGTACGCCATCCCCTATGGACTAGCCGCGGCCATGGCCCTGATCGCGCTCGGCATTGGGATGCGCGGAGGTGCAGAGCGCGCCCGCCTGAGGGAACAGATCGCCGTGCAGGAACACCGGCTGGGGGCGCTGCAGGATACGCTCTCGATCGTCCAGGGAGCCCAGCAGATCTTGCAGGCCAGGATTTCCATGAATGGGCACGACGGCGGGCTGGTCATCTTTCAGGAGCCGGTATCTCACCGGTGGTACGTTGTGGTCCACGGTCTCCCACCGGCCCCATCGGGGAATGTCTACCAGTTCTGGTTCATTACCAAGTCGGGAATGGTGCGATCAGTCGAGGTTCGGGGAGATCCCGAGCGCCCCGCGTTCATGACTTTGCCCATGCCACCGGTAGCTGCGCCGGTAATGGGCGCCGCGCTCACCGTTGAGCCGGTGGTGAACCGGTCCAGCGAGCCGCGAGGGCCCATGCTCGCGCACGTGACGTTTTAGGGCCTGGATATCGAGTCAGCCGGAGCAGCGGCTGAGTCCACCGGGTCCACCACGGAGTCGGCAGCCAACGAGTCGGGCCACCAGGTCGGCTGGGCCTCGTCCTCCCCACCCAACTGCACCGGTGTGAGCGGGACGCTGTCGGCCGGGATGATCACTCCGTTGGCCCCGAGCTCGCGGAACAGCTTCCATTGCGCCTGCCGAGCTGCCCAGGGACGCGAGCCGTTGTACATCAGCGCCACGAGGAGCACGCCGTCGGGCCGGCCCAGATAACCCACGACCGTCGACACCCGGCCAAGTGTGCCGGTCTTGGCCCGCACTACTCCCTCGCCGGGAAATCCGGAGCCGAGTCGGCGCAGCGTGCCGGTCCCGTTCGCCGGCAGGAGCTGGGGAAAGTTGTGGCCGGCGGCAGTGGCCGGGAACTTGGCCAGGTAGGTCACGAAGGCAGCCGGCGACACCCGGTCATCGTAGGACAACCCGCTGCCGTCCACCAGGTAGACACCTGACTCGCCCCCAATCACCTGGCGAACATGCTGCGTGAGCCGGTCTGCGCCCCCATCCGGACCCGCTGCCCACTGCAGCAGCAGCTCTGCGCCCAGGTTGAGGCTCCGCCGGTTGATCTCGCTCGCCAGGGAGTCCAGCGTGGGCGAGGCCACTTCCGCCAGCACTCGCGGGCCACCCTGGGGTGGCGGCCCCATGAAGGGGGACGGGTTCCACACGATTCCCGCGCGGCTCAGTGAGGTCGCCCAGACGGCCCTGAGGACTGCCTTGGGATCGGAGCTCACCGCGCTCACTCTACGGGCGCCCGCGCGAACCCCAATCTTGCCGCTGACAATCCAACCACCGCCCACTCGATTCCGCAGAATCAGCCTGGCTCTGCGGCCAGAGCCGGTGGTCGCAGTCACGGTCACCATCGAGCCGATCCCATCGGGCGCCGCCTCGACCAACCGAGCCCGCTGACCGACCCGTTTACCCGGCTGAATAGTGACCCAGACAACATTTTCGTGGAGCGTGATGGATCCGACCAGCGGAGCGAAGAGGCGCCCGTGGTGTCGTGACGACCAGACAGCGGGGTAGATCGCCTCCGCCGGGCCATCGGAGCTCTGGATCTGCAGTGGACCGGTCAGCCGTCTTACTCCCGAGGCGGCAAGTTGCAAGGCGAGGTCGTACAGCGTTGGGCCGGAGCCCTCGGCCCGCTCGAGCGAAGGATCGCCATTGAGCTGCAGCGCCCAGCTGCCGATCCACTCTCCGGTGGTGGAGTCCAACGCTCCAACCCCGACGACTCGGGTGGGCCGCCGTGCCGAGCCGCCGAGTACGGTTCGGGCAAACCCAGTGGTGAACAACTTGACCGTCGAGGCCGGCATCAACGGCCGGTCGGGGTTGGCGCTCCAGAGCAGCCGCCCGGCTGGGTCGGCGACCGCGATACCCCACTCGCCCGGGGCCTTTCGCTGAGCGGTGCGATACCACGAGGCCATCCGCCCCTCGAGCCACTGGGGATCGGTCTGGGCCCGGAGCGGGGCGACAGAGAGGCAGAGATAGGCCGCTAGACTCCAACACAGAGCGATGCGGCTCCGACACGACAAAGCTGACACGAACGGTTATCCCTGTGCAGTTCAGGCTTCTCGCGAGCCGCGGAAGCCGGGTGTGAAAGTCCCTGATCGGGCAGTGTTGTTGAAGCCTAACGCAAGGCCCACCAGCGAGTTGGCACTGCTACGGAAAGCTTTGCCGGTGCCCCGTGGCTGTCGAGAAATAGAGCAATTCCCGGGCCTTCTTCGGGTCGAGGGCTTCAGGCTGGTCACTTCAGCATCGCCTTGGCGATGGTCTGCAGCTGCATGTTGCTGGTCCCCTCGTAGATGGTACCGATCTTGGCATCGCGATAGTACTTCTCGGCCGGATACTCCTTGGAGTAGCCGTACCCGCCGAAGAGCTCGAGGCAGCTTGAGGTAATCCGGTCGGCCACCTGCGAGCTGAAGAGCTTGGCCATGGCGGCTTGTTGTTGAAAGCTTTGGCCCGCATCCTTCAATCTGGCCGAGTTATACACCATGAGGCGCGCTGCTTCCAAGTCAGTCGCCATTTGGGCCAGCTGAAACTGAACCCCTTGGAATTCGGCGATGGCCTTGCCGAACTGACGTCGCTCCTTCACGTACGCGGTCGCCGATTCCAGGGCTCCACGCGCGACCCCGATCATCTGGGCCCCGATTCCAATACGGCCCTCGTTGAGTGTCTCGATCGCGATCTTGTAACCCTGCCCGACGGGGCCGAGCACATTGCGATCGGGAACCACGCACTGCTCCAGAATGAGCTCGGTCGTGCTCGAGGCCCGAATTCCCAGCTTGTTCTCTTTCTTGCCCACCGAGAAGCCCGGGAAGTCGCGCTCCACCACGAAGCCGGTGATGCCCTTATACCCCTTTGATGGGTCCACGTTGGCGAAGACGATGAAGATCCCGGCTTCCGCACCGTTGGTGATCCAGAACTTCCGTCCAGTGAGCTCCCAATTGCTTCCCTTGCGTTCGGCTCGGGTGGCGAGCGCAAACGCGTCGCTTCCGCTCTCCGGCTCCGAAAGCGCGAACGCCCCGAGGAGATCTGTCGTGAGGCGGGGGAAATACCGGCTGTGCTGTTCCGGCGTGCCCCAGCGAAGCAGCGCGTTGTTCACCAGGGTGTTGTGTACGTCAACATAAATGGCGGCAGAGGCGTCGATCCGGGCCAGCTCCTCGATCGCCAGCACCGCCATGAAAATGCTGCCGTCCGACCCGCCGAACTGCTCCGGGATCTCGATTCCCATCAACCCCAACTCGAAGAACCTCGGAATCAGGTCGGCCCTGAACTGGGCAGCCTCATCCATCGCCTGCACGTGGGGCCGCACTTCGGTTTCCGCGAACTCGCGTACGGCGTCGCGGAACAGGATCTCCTCCTCGGACAGGACCGTGAGCGGAGGGCTGGCGATCGAGAGGTCGGACATAGAGTCGGCCTGAGGTTGAGGGAACAGAGAGTCCGCGGGAAGATACGGAGCAGCGGGGGCACCTTCAACAGCGAGGAGGTTACCTTCCGTACCACCCGACTATGTCAACCACCTCCCGTGCACCCGCCGGCTCCGTGCTGGAACGCCTCCGGGCTGAGACTCCTCTCGCCGCGGTGGAGCTCCGGCCGCCGCGGACGGGCCTGTCTTCCGCCCAAAGCATGGAGGTCTGGATCGATATGTATCACTCGATTCAGCGTCTGGCCCGGCGGGACACGGTGATCTTTCTGACCGATAACGCGGTCGGTCGATCGGAGGAGGAGAACCTCGCCCACCTGACCGCCAACTTGGCTGGCGATGTCGATCCGGCGCGGATCGTGCCCTTCCTGACCTCCAAGCACAGCCTGGACTACTGTCTCCTCCATGCCGCCCGGGCCGCGTCGCATGGTTTCGAGGCGCTCACGGTACTGGGAGGCGACCACACCATCGGACCGCCGCGCTGCGTCTCTCACGCGCGCGAGCTCCGCCAGCTCATTCGGCGACGGGTACCCAGCCTGACCCTCGGCGGTTGGGCCAACCCGCACCGTGATCCGGTAGAGCAGGTGAACTTTCTGTTGGACGACCAGTTCGAGGCTGAGTTCTACCTGACCCAGGTGGTGTCTCACCACAGCCTGGCGGCGGTCGAGCGATTTGTCACCGAGGCGAGACGCCGTGGCGTTACCCAACCGGGCGTCTTCGGCGTGTTTCTCTACCGCAGCGCCAATCCTGCCACCCTGGCCCGGCTGGCCGACTTCTTTCCGGTACCAGCTGGGGAAATTACCCGGGAGTTCGAGGCGGGGCTGACGCCGGAGGAGATCTGCGCCAAATCGGTCCGCATGCTGCGGGAGGTGGGCGCGGAGAAGGTCTATCTCAGCAATCTGGGATTTCAGCGGGTGGAAGCGCAGTATCGGAAGATCGGGGAGCAGCTTTGAAGTAAGAAGTGAGAAGTAAGAAGTGAGAAGTGAGAGCGAGGGTAGAAACGCTCCTCATCCTGAGCGAAGCGAAGGATCTGCCAGATCCCTCGCATGCGCTCGGGATGAGGAGGAAATCCGGTCAAGACTCAACTGGTGGAGACTCACTCCTTACTCCTCACTGCTTACTTCTCACTTCTCACTTCTCACTGCCCTCACTCCCGCCAGCAATTCCAGCGCCACCCCGATCCTGCCGCCCGGCGCGCTCACCTGCACTCCCTGCACCATGTCCTTCACGGATTCGATCATTTCGGCCGCGATGGCCGCACCTTCGGCCCGTGCCGCGGCGCTCCCGTGCTCCTGCGCCCGGCGCATCCGTTCGACGATGGGATCGGGCACCTCGACACCGGGTACCTCATTGGCCAGGAACTCGGCGTTCCTCAACGAGGTCAACGGCCAGATCCCCGCGATGACCGGAACTCGAGCCCGGATCCGCTGCATCACTCGCTCCAGCTGCTCGGGGTCGAACACCGGCTGAGTGACGGCGAAGTCGGCCCCCGCCTCAATCTTCCAGGTGAACCGTTCCAGCTCGTGATCGAGATCATGCGAGCCCTGGTTCAGCGCTACGCCCACCACGAAGCGCGTCGGCTCTCCGATGGTATTGCCGCCAGGATCCAGACCCTGGTTCAACCGGTGAATCAGGTTGGTGAGCCCGATGCTGTCGATGTCAAAGACCGCCGTAGAATCGGGGTACGGCCCCATGGTGGGCGGATCGCCGGTTACGATCAGTACGTTGCGCAACCCGCCGGCGGCAGCGCCCAACAAGTCGCTCAGCATACCGGCCATGTTGCGGTCCCTGCAGGTGTAGTGAAAAACCGTCTCCAGGCCCACCTCTCGCTGGACGATCAACGCGGCCGGGAGCACCCCCATGCGGCTCTGCGCCCGGGCACTGTCGAGCACGTGCACTGCATCCACGCCGGCATCCTTCAACGCGCGGCACTGCTCCACCATCGCATCCGGGTTCCAGCCCTTGGGCGGCAGAATTTCTACCGTGGTCACCAGCTCTCCCATGGCCAGCTTGCGACCCAATCCCGAGCGCTGCTCGAGGGGAACAGCTTCAACCAGACTGGGTGCGTCCTGCTCCACCAACGACGAACTCACCACGGCGAGTCGAGGCTGCACGCTGGCGACGTAGTCCCGGATCTTGCGAATGTGCTCCGGCGTCGTTCCGCAGCAGCCACCCACGAATCGAGCCCCTGACTGGATCATCCGGCGGGCATACTGCGCCA
>UEXR01000277.1_pt1 | contig 10740 bp, 11 predicted proteins | sample 4301101 | NCBI WGS metagenome assembly UEXR01 (sample SAMEA4773180, study PRJEB27434) | metagenome | biome: 2259; feature: agricultural soil; material: soil | place: USA | collected 2014-09 | depth 0.25 m
AGGGGGAGGCAGCATCGCCCAAAGCTAACTATCTTGTTTCCGTATGTCCGACACCCCGCGGGCAGAGCTGATTCACATCCATGTCGATCGCCGCTTGGGTCATGAGTGGGACGAGTGGGATGGGGCCCAACTGCCGAACCAGGGAGACTTCGACACTCGGCCCAGCCTCTTCTTTCTCTGGTCTGCGGCAGCGCTGGTGGTGGGGCTCGGAGTTCTCGCGCTGATCTTATTCCTTCTCGCCCCACGGTTCGGCGCGATCCAACCTCAGCTTCCCCATATCCTGTGGCTCAGCCTGGCGGGCATCAGCCTGGTGCTGTGGTGCTGGTGGGCGCTGCTGCTGCTCTCTCACGCCACGGGGCGAGCACTCCTTCCTGAGCGACTGGCCGAACGAGGCCCACTTCTCCGGTTGATGCGGCTGACCTCCCGTGTGGCGGACCGGTTTGGCCGGCGCGACTGGGTGGAGAACGCGGCGGTCAAGGTCTACAACGCGCTCGCCCTGCTCCGCAGCCGCAAGGTAGGCCGGGGCGAGCTGCTCCTGCTGATTCCTCGCTGCTTGTCCAAGGAGACACTGGACGGCGTGCTCGGGGTCGCGGGAAAGTACGGAGTCCCGGTCTTCGTAGCGACCCGCGGGCAACTCGCGCGGCGGGTGATCCGCGAGCGCCGGCCTCGCGCCGTGGTCGCCGTCGCCTGCGAGCGAGACATGGTAAGCGGGCTGCACGACGTGGCGGGCAAAGTGCCTGTCCTGGGACTCACCATGACCCTGCCGTTTGGCCCCTGCAAGGATGCCAGGCTGGATTTGTCCCGCCTGGAGGAGTGGGTGAGGGCGTACGTGGTGTGAAGTGAGAAGTGAGAAGAAAGAAGTCAGAAGTATTCCGCTGCTCCCGCCGTTCGCGCCGCTCCCGCCGCTTAGTCATCAGGTGGTTCCTCCTCCGTCGGCCCCGCTGGCTGCTGCTGGGCCTCTGGGCTCGGCGGGCCGCCGTACCGCTTCACCAGGTCTTGCAGAGTGCTACGAACCTTGATCGCAATCGGATGGTTGGGGGGTACTTGGCGCTCGAGCTCGCGCTCCGGGAGAGAAGGATCAGCCAACGGCCGGTAGAGGGTCTCGACTCGGAGCTGGGTGTCACCTGGACGCGCAGGGTCGGCCCAGGCTCGGACCCGTACGACTCCAACCCCGATCGGGCGCCTGTTGGTAGGACGTCCAGTTGCCGCCTCGAACCAGCGGCTCTCGATGTAACCGTCGCGCAACCGTACTCTGAGCGCGGGAATCGAGTCGGCCCGGAGCGCCTCAGCGAGCATTTGTGTGGCCTCCTGCACCGGGAGCCGAACCTCGGTCATGGCCGCCTCCGGGAGCGGGACGATGGCAGGACGCGTCGTGTCGGGCTGACACGCGATCAGCCCGGTCAGGATTGCCGCGCGAAGCCGGCGAGAGAGCGGCACGCTCAGTCCTTGTGAGGCGGGGTTCCCGGCGGGTGCGTGTGGCCGGCGGGCTCTTGGGTATCGGGTGTTGCTTCGGTCGATCCGGCGTGCGCGGTATCGGTAGTAGCCGCAGCCGGCGTTTCGGCCCCGTGCTGGTGAGCCTCCTCCCCTTCCTCCGCACCGTGGTGATGGTGGCCCTCGGCGCGTTCGGTCAGCTCGGTCCGGAGGACCGGACTGGGGATGCCCGCCGCATGGTCGAACACCAGCTTTCCGCCATATACCGCGGTGGCGATCAAAACACCCAGGCCGCCTACCGACGCAGCCAGGGTTATTCCACGCTCGGTCCCACCCATGCGGCGCTCGCGGAAGATGCGCCAGAGCGTAAGCACCCCGAAGATCCCCAGCGTGACCAGCGCCAGCTCTTCATGGGTTTCCATGACTCGGTGTACCGCCTCTCCATGCTCAATGTGCTCCTCGGCCTCGAGTCCGGAGATCACCGCGACCACTCCGCCCAGAGCGCCCGCGATCATGCTCCAGAAGCCCACCTGCCGGAACGATGGGCGTCGGGTGACGGCGGCGAGAAGGTCGAAGACGACAGCTGCCAACAGGAGCGCTGCGGGCAGATCGTTGAGCGCTGCGTGGAGGCGGGGCCAGCCATACCCGAGCATCAATTCTCCGTTCTATCGTGAAGGGTGAAGCACTTTTCACTCTTCACCGGCCAAGTCCCAGGTCCCTGGGGGTGGGTGGATCGACGGAGTAATCATAAAACCCCCCGCCACTCTTCCGGCCATGCAGCCCGGCGGCAACCATGCGTCGTAGCAGCGGCGGAGCGGCATAGCGCGCCTCGCGATACTCGTCGAACATGATCTCCGCGATCCGCACCGTGGTGTCGAGACCCACGAAATCGAGGAGGGTCAGCGGACCCATGGGATGGCCGCAGCCCAGCTGCATGCCCCGATCGATGTCGTTAATCGTGGCGACGCCCCGCTCGAGCGCCCGCACCGCATCCAGCAGGTATGGGACCAGCAGGAGGTTCACGATGAACCCGGACCGGTCCAGCGCTGCGATCGGTTCCTTCCCCAGCCGGCGCGCGAACTCGACGGCTCGGTCGAAGGTCTCGGCGCTCGTCAGCACCGATCGAACCACCTCGACCAGGGGCATGAGTGGGACCGGGTTGAAGAAGTGGAGTCCTACGAAGCGATCGGCTCGGGAGGTAGCTGCGGCCATCTCAGCGATGCTGAGGCTCGAGGTGTTGGAGGCGAAGATGGTGGCCGGTGGGCAGAGCCCATCCAGCTCGCGCCAGAGGCGATTCTTGAGCTCGAGGTCCTCGGTCACTGCCTCGATGATGAGGTCACAGGCCCGAAGTGCCGCGAGGTCGGTCACCAGCTCCAAGCGGCCGAGGGCGGCGTCTCTCGCGGACGGCTCGAGCTTGGATTTTTCCACCAGCTTGTCCAGGGACTTCCGGATGGCCCCCCGGCCGCGATCGAGGAGCGCATCGCTCACGTCTCGCGCCACTGTACGGAACCCGGCGGTGGCCGTGACCTGCGCGATACCGCTTCCCATGAGACCACAGCCGAGGACGCCGACGGTCGTGATGGCTGGCATTGGTGATCCTTTGAGAGTCTCTGGTCTTTGGTCTCTGGTCTTTGATGCTCGAGTCCCTCACTCGAGACACCGGCACCAGAGTACCCAGACCAACGACCAATGACCAACGAGTGCTTACCCAACCAGCGAACCCGCCTATGACTTCAACGCCTTCCGAATCTCGCTGGCCAGCAGATCGATGATTCGGGGCGGCCGCTGAGGCGGCAAACGACCCGCCGACGAAGCTCGTTGCTCCAGAGAGTCGAGCGCGCTCTCCAATCCCAGCTGCAGCCGCGCGACTACGGGATGATACCCCCGCAAGACGCCATAGCCGATGCCGAGGCCCACCGGCGCCGGGATCAGCGCGACGGGAACAAAAGCTCCCAGCACGATCATCAGGATCGAGGCGAGCGCACCGGCTCCGGCCACCGCGGCTCCACCTCCAAGGAGTGCCGAGCGGGCCTTATGCGCGGTGGCGGTGAGCGCCACATGGGTCCAGCCCGGCTCCAGACCCAGCACCGTCGCCGAGACCGTGTCGGCCCGCGAAAGGGTGAACGGCCGTTTGCTGCCTTGAAACGCCGCGGTGGACCGGCGAATGGCTGCCTGAAAGCCGGTCAACGGCTCCCAGGTAATCCGCCCAGGCTGCTGCCGCAAAACGCAGAGCAGCTCATTCTCCTCCATCCAACGGAGCAGGCTGGCTTCGATACCGTCCGGGTCGCCCCGCACCACGCGCTGAGCCGCGACCTGCGTGGGTCCGATCACTCGCTCCCAGGCGCCGGACGGCGTCAGGCTCGCCAGCCGGGTACGCTCCTCCAGCAACGCCTGCTGCAGATATCGGCCGGGTATGCCGACCTCCCGGCCAAGGGCCATGACCTCGTCGGGCGACAGACTATCGCCGATCTCACGTTCTGCGGTCTGCAGCTCAGCGGCCCGCCGGATGATTCGGTCCAGCGCCGCCCGGTCGATCCGGGCCGGCGTACCCTCTGTCATGCTACTCCTGTCGGGGTGTCCGGGACGCTTCGAGCCGGAGCTGAGACATCAGGTTGGAGAGGTCGCCCGCAGGCAGCGCTGGGCCCGGCGGTTCAGCGGGGTCGATCTGGGTTTGCGGTTTGGCGGCGGCGGCCTGAAGAAACGGACGGAACAGCTCGATCGGGATGGGGAAAATCGTGGTGGAATTATTCTCGGCGGCGATCTCGGTGACTGTCTGCAGATATCGGAGTTGAATGGCGCTCGGCTCTGTCGCCAGGGTGCGGGCGGCCTGAGCCAGGGTCTGCGAAGCCTGCAGCTCGCCTTGCGCGGCGATGACCTTGGCCCGGCGCTCCCGCTCGGCCTCCGCCTGCCGCGCCATCGCCCGCTTCATCTGATCGGGGAGATCGACGTCCTTCACCTCTACTGCCGACACCTCGATGCCCCACGCGTCGGTGCGCTCGTCGATGATCTTCTTGAGCACCGCGTTGATCTTCTCCCGGTCGGACAGGAGCTCGTCCAGCTCCACCTCGCCCAGCACCGAGCGGAGCGTGGTCTGGGCCAACTGACTGGTAGCGTAGAGATAGTCCTCGATCTCGATCACGGCCCTTGCCGGATCGGTCACCCGCATGTACAGCACGGCATTCACCTTCACCGAGACGTTGTCCCGGGTGATGACGTCCTGCGGGGGGATGTCCATGGCCACGATTCGAAGGGATACTCGCCGCTGACCAGCGAACCCTGCCGGAATGAAGACCAGGCCGGGCCCTTTGGTTCCCCAGAAGCGTCCCAGGAAGAACGCCACGCCACGCTCGTACTGCCGCAGCACTCGAAGGCTGAGGAAGGAATAGACGACCGCGATCGCCAGGGCTGGAAGTACTAGATCCATATAGGCTCCTTTCGCGGTAGGGCGGTTGGGCGGTAAGGCGGTACCGCCCACGCCTACCGCCATACGCCTTACCGCCCTACCGCCTCAACAATCACCGCAACTCCCTGCCCTCCGCCGACGCAGGCACTCCCCAGCCCGTAGCGTCCGCCTCGGCGGCGGAGCGCGTGCAGCAGGTGCAGAGTGATCCGGGCGCCGCTCGCGCCCAGGGGGTGTCCGATGGCGACGGCCCCGCCGTCAACATTAGTGCGCTCCCGATCCAAGCCGAGCTCTTGCTCAACAGCGAGGTACTGAGCCGCGAAGGCCTCGTTGATTTCCACCAGATCCATATCGTCCAGGCTGAGCCCCGCCTTTTCGAGCGCGCGACGCGAGGCGGGCGCGGGGCCGATCCCCATGATGCTGGGATCCACCCCGGTCACAGCCCAGGCCACCAATCGTCCAAGCGGGCGAAGCCCCTGGTTGTCGGCAGCGCGCTCGGAAGCAAGCACCAGGGCCGCCGCACCGTCGCAGATGCCGGAGGCGTTCCCCGCGGTCACCACCCCGTCTTTCTTGAAGTACGGAGGCAGCTTCGCGAGCGCTTCCGGGGTGGTGGCCGGTCGCATGTGCTCGTCGGCGGTCCAGGGCTCCAGCGCACCCGTCTTCCGATTGCGCAAGGCGACCGGGACCACCTCGTCCGAGTAGGCACCTGCATCCCATGCCGCCTTCGCACAGGCCTGGCTCCGGGCGGCGAAGCAGTCAACCGCCTCTCGAGAGATCCTGTAGCGCTGGGCCAGGTTCTCCGCGGTTTCGGCCATGGAGAGACCGCACTCGGAATCGCGCAAGGCCTCCCAAAGCGGATCCTCAAAGGGAGCAGCCGGCCCCAGGCGGAGCCCCCAGCGTGCGCCGCGCACGACATGTGGCGCCTGGCTCATCGATTCGGTCCCCCCCGCCAGCACCACCGTGGACTCTCCCAGCAGGATCTGTTGCGCGCCCTGGATCACGGCCTCGAAGCCGGAGCCGCAGAGCCGATTCACCGTGACTGCCGGGGTTTCGAGGGGAAGGCCGGCGCGGAGCCCAACATGGCGGGCCAGATACGGTGCATCGGACGAGGTCTGGAGCACGTTGCCGAAGATGACGTGGTCGATCTGGGCGGGCTCGACTCCAGAGCGGGCTAATGCCTCCTTCGCCGCCACGACACCGAGATCGGTCGCGGAGAGGTCTTTGAGCGCGCTACCGAACGCGCCGAAGCCGGTGCGCACGCCGGAAAGGAAGACGACGCCGTCTGTTCGGCCGGGCGAGGTCATGGGGAAGGACGACAAGAGGTAGATCGGGCGCGGGACATCCTGTCAGGGAATATGCCCGCGCCGGAGGGGCACTTCAAGGAAACGGGCGCGCTACTGATACCAGCCGAGACCCAGAATGACATGGTCGCTTTGCGGTTGCCCCTGGTCAGCGCCCTCCAGGCTGGCTGGAAATCCGTGGTACAGCGCATGGCTGTATGACGCCTGAATGCTCCAGCCGCCGCCGTCATCGTCGGTGCGGATCTGTCGTGCCACGAAGAGACCTGGCGCGAAGATCCAGGGAGTACTGGAGGTCCGCTCGATGCTCCCCACTCCCACCCGGAAGAGCGGGCCGAAGTCCCAGCCCGAGGTGCGTTTGCCAATCAATCCCAGGCGCGGCTCGGTATAGAACCAGAGGATGCTCCTGGAGCCCACCTGACTCTGGTAGCTGATCCCGAAGACGCAAAGGCCGGAACGGTTGGGAATACGGGCGGAGAAGCAGACCTCGACATCGGTGCCGGCATGCGCAGTGCCCGTGAGATCACCGGCGCTCTGGAGGAACCCGGTGTGCCACCCGGTGGCGAGCTCGAAGCCCACCCCCCAACCAGGCTTTCCGAGCACCGTCATGCGGCGGTGTGAAGCGGTAGCATCGCGGATCAGCTGCAGACGGGTGGCAACGCCCAAGCCGTTCTGACCCACGGCGCGGATCTCGTATTCTGCGTCGACATCGGGGTAGAGCTCGAGGACCGAGGCCTGGCTCGCGGATTCCGGTCCGGTGATGGGATATACCCGCGGCGGCCTGATCCGATCGCCAACTGCCCGAATCTGCAGCGTGAGATCGGGCGCGCTCAACTCCGCTCGGTAAACCTGCTTGCTTTGAAGGAAGACGCGGACCAGCTCACCGGCCGCCGCGAAATCGTGATCCAGCACCAGCACGTTCGCCGTGGTGTCGGTGCCCGCTCCGGCCAATGAGGCAGATTCAGCTTGGGCGAAGAGGGGACTTGCAAAACCCAACACCAGTCCAGCGGTTACCAGCATGAGTCGGATGGACAGCATGCATCCTCAAGCGGTGCGGAGTTTGCGCCAGGGGGCGCTGCCTGGCGCAAGCAAGACTCGTTCCCCGCATGCCGGAGGATGCTGGTCGAGCGGTCAGATTATCGTTCCGCTCGATACGACGGCGTTTTTCGGTATGATGACCAATCCCTCACGGATGTAGAAGTTGGGTCCGTCATAGTGCTGCGGCTTGCCATCCGGTGTGATCCGAACCCCATCCCCGATCCTGGCATTCTTGTCCACGATAGTTCGTTCGATCAGGGTGTCGTGACCGATTCCCAGAGGAGGGGCGCCGTCCCGTGACGGATCGGGGATCTCGTAGTAGTCCTGTCCCATGATGAGCGCGTCACGAATGGTCGCGCCCGACTGGATTCGGCTCCTTACTCCGACCAGCGAATGCTCGATCAGCGCGTCGTTGATGATGCAGCCGTCGGCCAGCACCGACCGCTCCACCCGGCTCTTGATGATCTTGGTTCCCGGCAGATAGCGCGCGTGGGTGAAGATCGGCGCGCTTGCGTCGTAGAAGTTGAACTTGGGCAGCGGTTCGCACAGATCGAGGTTGGCCTCATAAAACGCCCGGATGGTACCAATGTCCTCCCAGTAGCCCGGATGCTGAAAGGCGTACACCCTCCTGCTCCCGATCAGTCCGGGGATGATGTGTTTGCCGAAATCGTGCTCGGTGCCTTCCAGCGCCTGGTCCAGAACCTCGCGGTTGAAGACATAGATTCCCATCGAGGCCGGCAGACTGTCGGGGTCAACCGGCTCGGTCAGCCCGGTGAGCGCACTCCAGTCGATCCGGAGCGACCGCAGCAGCTCGGGGTCACTGGGCTTCTCTACGAAACGGGTGATCCGTCCATCGGGCCCGACGGCCATGATGCCGAACCCGTGGGCGGCTTCGGGGCGAACCGGAGTGGTCGCCACCGTCACTTCCGCGCCGGTGACTACGTGCTGATCGATCAGAGCACAGTAATCCATCCGGTAGAGCTGATCGCCGGAGAGAATCAGGACGAATCGGTGGGAGTAGTCATTCAGGTGCAGGAGATTCTGGCGAACGGCGTCGGCGGTGCCCTGATACCACTCCGTGCGGTCACTCCGCTGCTGAGCCGCGAGGATCTCGACAAACCCCGGCGCGAAGTTGTCGAACCGATAGCTCTCCAGTATGTGGCGGTGCAGCGAGCTGCTCTGAAACTGAGTGAGCACGAAGATGCGTCGCAGATCGGCGTTGATGCAGTTGCTGATGGGGATGTCGACCAGTCTATACTTGCCGGCGAGGGGCACGGCGGGCTTGGCCCGGTCCTTGGTCAAGGGAAACAATCTGGTTCCCGCGCCTCCGCCCAGGATGACCGCTAGCACATCCAGTGGGCGGACCCGCGGGCTCCAGGGCATCGTCGATCCTATCTCGGGCCGACCGCGGCTCCGCAGTTCACGCAATGGCGCCATCCGGCCTCCAGCTCACTGCGGCATTGGGGACAATGAGTCAGCGCCTGATTCTGACCACAATGCGGACAGAAATTCACCGCCCTCCCCGGGGGAAGCGCACCGCCACAGTGGAAACAGCGGGGAGCTGGCGAGCTTGCTGGCGCGGGCGTGGACGCGGCCTCAGGTGCAGCGTCGAGCGGGACATCGGGTGCATCCATCCCGGGGAGGTCCAGAAGCGGGAGATCCGAGCCGGGGCTCTCCGGCGGCTCGTCGTTGAGCTCGGGAGCCGGGCCCAGGGCACGCTCCAGGGACTCCGATCCGAGAGTGAGGAGGACGTTTTCGAACCGGTGCAGAACCTCGAGATCTGGATGGGTGCTGCGAAGCTCGTGGGCAAAGCTGGCCCGGGCGGCCTCGGGCTCAGTGCGGGCGAATCCGCCCTCGCCCGCCGCCAGGCGCAGGAGCACCAACTCGTAGTCTTCGCTCGTATCCAGGCCGAGGGCACGGCGGTTGGTGCGGTACGGCATGATGGTTTGGTAGACTTCGGTGAGCGGCAGGGGCCGGTGGAGGCGCGCTGGGTCACTGCTGGCCAGGTTGCTGACCAGCCGCCGGAAGAAGCGCTCCAGGTCGCTCACGGTGCCCTCGCTGCGGGTGGATCGGTGAGGGCAGGTTAGAGTCGTTCCCCTCGAACTGTCAAGCAAGGAGTAGGGAGGAGGGAACGTTCGCAGGCGTCAAGCTATCACGACGTGACCCAGCCCTTCACACCGAGTGAAGCCATCCGCACGAGTGTAACCAGCCGCACCCCTGACCCGAGCTCGGGACTTATTGGGCCGTGACAATGACTACTCCGTGCATGAACGGATGCGGTGTGCAGTGGTAGGGATAGCTCCCGGGGCGGTCGAATGTTCGCTCGAACGGTTGGCCGGGGTCGATGAGCCCGGAATCGAACGAACCATCGTCGGCCGTCACCGAATGCTGGACCTGATCATCATTCACCCAGCGCACCCGGGTGCCGGAGCGCACCCGCAGGGCGCCTCCGACGAATGCCAGGTTCGCGATATGAACCAGCGCCGCCCCCGAAGGGGAAGGGGCGGCGGACGGTTGGGCAGCCTTCGGGGGTGCTTTACGGCCGAAGTACCGGGAGAGCGTGAACGGGACCGTGAACTCGAACCCCGCCATGTGGGCACCGTGAATGCCCCGCGAGGCTCCTTCGAGTGAGCCGCTCTGGGTGTTGGTGACCTGAATCGATACCGAATGGGGGCTGTACGGGATCCGGAGTTGCACGCCGGCTCCCCAGGCCGCCGTGTGGGACAAGGAGTCGTCGGCGTTCACGAGGTCGAACACATCGCCCGCAAGGCTCAACCAGCTGGTTACCCGGATGACGGCACCGCCACCCAGGCCCCAATAGGAGCGCTGGGTGTCGTACCCCGACGTAAATCCCCGCACCGTCCCCAGCAGCCGCGCACGTCCGATGCGGCGCGCCAGGTTGAGCTCCCCGTCCACGCTCTGCGCCGCGAAGTTGTACCCACCCACGACCCCGAGATCGACTGCAGCCCCCCCGGCTTCACGAAGCAACGGCCGTCGGAGGCTGAGCTGATATTCATTCGGGATCCCGGTGAACACGGTTGAGTTGGTAGCGTAGTCGAGCCCCGCGTTGAACCTCCACGGCAGGCCGGTTGCGAAGTGGAAATTCGGGAAGCTGGTGACCTTCCTAAAGGGGGGCGGGCTCACCTCGAACCGGTGCAGGAAGTTGAACTGGATGACCCCTGGGCGAACGGTCCACCCGTCGTCGAGGTTCGGCGTGCGGTCCACCACGGCCTGTGCTTGCCCTGTGTGGGTCGAGAGGACCAGCAGGAGCAGCGCTGCGCACAGCTGAGGGCCGCCACGGTTCCGCATGGTCGCCTCCCGACGTTGCCTAGGGCGTAACGGTCAGCGTCGCCTTCATGAAGGGGTGAATTCGGCAGAAGTAGCCGTACGTGCCCGGCGCGCCGGCGGTGAGCTGGAAGGTCGCGTTGTGGCTGATTACCCCCGACTCGAACGCCTTCCCGTCATCCGAGGAGACCGTGTGCCCGACATCATCGCCATTGGTCCAGGTGACCACGGTTCCGGTGGGGACGCTCAGGGTCGGCGGCACGAACGCGAAGTTGGTAATCGCCACTG
>UEXR01000189.1_pt1 | contig 10732 bp, 13 predicted proteins | sample 4301101 | NCBI WGS metagenome assembly UEXR01 (sample SAMEA4773180, study PRJEB27434) | metagenome | biome: 2259; feature: agricultural soil; material: soil | place: USA | collected 2014-09 | depth 0.25 m
TCCTGTACCGCGACTATGTGCGGCGCCAGGCGTGGCTCCTCCCGCGGACAGTCGAGCTGGTTCGAGCCGCCGGCAGCGAGACATCGGAGCCGCTTCGGGCCGACTATCACCGTCGACTGGAGCGCTTGGTACCGCGCGCCGCCTGGATCGGGCAGAATATGCGTTTCCTGCTCCTGCTCCTGACCGCGGTGCCCGGCCATCCGGCGGCTTTCTTCTGGGTCACCATTGGTCCGCTCAACCTCATCCTCCTGGCTCTGGTCGCGGCGCAGGAACGCGAGGCGCGAGCGATGCTGCGTGAGGTACCCATGCTCGAGGCTGCGCGTGTGCGCCTCGCCTGAGCGGCGGCGCCTGCGCGGCGCCATTCTGGGGCTGGGTGGGATCGCACGCGGATCCCACCACCCGGCCTATCAGCTCGAGCCCGCGGCGTCGCGGCTCGAGATCGTCGCCGCCTTCGACCCCTCACCTCAGGCGGAGCCGCTCCCCGGCATCCCGCTGGTGCACGACCGCGCCGCCCTGGCTGATCTCGGTGCTCTCGACTTCGTCGACATCTGCAGCCCGACGGCTTCGCATCTGGAGCTCACGCTGTGGGCGCTGGAGCACGGCTGGCACGTGCTGTGTGAGAAGCCGGTGGCTCTCTCGCCGCCGGAAGCGACGGAGATTCGCGAGGCTGCTGTCTACGCCAGACGGGTGGTGATGCCGTGCCACCAGTACCGCCACAATCCGGTCTGGAAGCGGGTGAAGCTCTGGCTCGACAGCGGGGCAATCGGACGCTGGCATCTGGCGGAGCTCGACGTCTACCGGCTGCAGGCTGACGGCGGCGTGAGCAGCGACACGACCCCGTGGCGGGGCCGCGCGGCCCAGAGCCGCGGAGGCATTCTGCTGGACCACGGGACTCATCTGGTGTACGAGCTGCTCGATATCGCCGGCGAACCGACCGCTGTCCGGGCCTGGACCGGCTGCCTGCGGCACCGGAACTACGACGTGGAGGACTCGGCGCACCTGTTGCTCGAGTTTCCCGGCCGGCTGGCGAAGATCTTTCTCACCTGGGCCGCGCATCGGCGGGAAAACCGGATCCGGTTCATCGGCGAGCGGGGCACGATCGAGTGGAGCGGTGGGCTGCTTACGCTGGAGCGGGACGGCCAGACCGAGCGGTTCGACCACTCGGCGGAGCTGGACAAGAGCGCGTACGTGCGCTGGTACGCCGACCTCCTGGGCGCCTTCGCCGGCGCGATGGAGGCGGGTGACGTGACCTCGCTGGCAGACATCGCCGCGGTCGCCGCCGTGCTGGACGCTGCCTATCTCTCGGCCGGGCTGAGTGCGGATATGGGGGCGATTGGGGCCGCATGACTCGGCGGTGGCAGATCGGCCTGTTGCTGGCCGGAGCGACGCTCTTCGCGATTGTGGTCCACCAGGTGGGAGTCGCGGAGATCGCGGCCAACGCCGCCCAGGTAGGTTGGCTCTTCCTCCCGATCCTGGCGCTCTACGGCGTGGTGTACGCCTGCCATACGGAGGCCTGGCGGCTGCTCATGCCCGGAGCGCGCCCGCGGCCATCGTTCTGGCGCACCTACGCAGTCACCGTCAGCGGCTTCTCTCTCAACTATGTGACCCCACTGGTGAATGCCGGCGGTGAGCCCTTCCGAGCCGCGGCCGTGGCCGACTGGCTGGGACCGCGGTCGGCGGCGAGCTCGGTGATCGTGCACCGAATGCTCGACACGCTCGGGCTGCTGCTCACCTGGCTTACCGCCTTGGGGCTGGCCCTGGTGCTCCTGCCCCGGAGCGCCCCGATGATCGGCACCCTCCTGATCATGGCCGTGCTGGTGGGCGGCTGCGCCTGGCTGCTCCTGCGGGGACACCGGCACGGGGTGCTGGAGGGCGGGCTGGACCTGCTGCATCGGCTGCCGCCGGCTCGCGGGCTGGCGCGGCGGCTCGAGCCACGGCGGAGTCTGCTGGCCGAGATGGACCGTCAGATCGCGGAGTCGTATCACGCCTCGCCGGCACGGTTCGGTACGGCTCTTGGCCTGGAGTACCTGAGCCGCGGCCTCCAGATCTTCGAGTACTGGCTGATCTGCTTCGGAGTGCGCGTGCCGGTCAGCTACGCCCAGGCGTACGTGATAGGCGGCCTCTCCTCGCTGGTGCTCAATCTCCTGTTCGTCATTCCCTTCGAGCTGGGCTCCAAGGAAGGCGTCCTTTATTTCCTCTTCCAGCTTATCGGACTGGACCCGCGGGCCGGGGTTTACACTGCCATCGTGAGCCGGGCTCGGGACCTGATCTGGATCGCCGGTGGGCTGGTGCTACTGGCGGTGGTGCGGCACCGGCGGGCTGTCTCCGGACCGGTCTGTGCTACCCAGTCGGGAACTGCTCCATGACCATCTTCAGCCACATCCTGGCCACGACCGCAGTGGTTCAGGCCATGCACCTGCGAGACCCCAAGCAGATCGCCCTCGCCTACCTCTTCGGCGTGGCGGTGGACATCGATCATGTGGTGAAGGCGCCATTCTATCTGCGGGCGATCGGCCTGCGCGACAAGCGGGGTTACTACTGGCGATCGTCCCTGCAGGAGCCGGTGGCGTTCCTCTGGATCCTGCCGCTCTCTCTGCTGTTAGGAACCGTCATCCCCCTGGTCTGCTTCGCGGTCCATCTCCTGATGGACTATTCGGTGTGCTACGAGAAGATGCCGTTCTATCCCTACTCCCGGTATGTCACCCGAGGATGGCTCCTGGGGATTCCCGATGGACGCAAGGAAGCCGTCGTGGCCTCGGCTCTCGTCGCGGCCAACCTGGCGCTCTGGTGGGTACACCGATGAAACGGACCGTGGAACGGATCGGTCGGCCGCTGCTGCACTTTCTCCACCTGCGCCTGGGACTCACGCCCAACCAGGTGTCGTGGATCGCGTTCGGCTGGAGCGCGGCCGCGGCCGTCACGATCGGCTCGGGCCGGCTCGGTTTGGGGCTCATCTTCATGGCAGTAGGTCAGATCTTCGACGGGCTGGACGGGGCCATCGCACGGGAGTTTGGGCTGACCTCGCCGGAAGGCCATCGACTCGACACCATTCTGGATCGGGTCTCGGAGGGGCTCATCTTTCTGGCGTTTGGAGTGGCGGGTTTGGCGCCGTTCCGGCTGGCCCTGTTGGCCCTCTTCGCGGTGTTGCTGCTGACCACCATCTGCGATCGGTCGAGGCTGGACCTCGGTGCCAAGCGGTTTGTGTTGTACGCCGCGTACTGGCTGCCTGCTTCGATTCTGTTCGAAGTCATCTTCAGCGTGAATCTGGCCGGCTACATCATCGGGCTGCTGCGCATTGACTGCGAGCTGCAGGTGCGGATGGATCGATTGGGCGGCGATCTCGACACCGTAGCTTCCCGGGCGCTAGCACTGGAAGCGGCCGAGGCGGCGGACTCGTTTTCGGGGGCGATCAGCTCATCGCACCCGCATGCCGACCGCACTGGAGTTCTGCCTTGAGCCTTAGGCGTTCAGCTCGACCGGCTCGGATGGGTTCACCACGGAAACAGTTTCGTGCTTCCGTGGTGAATTCTGTCGAGCCTCACTTTCACGCGGCGCTCACCACGGAAACACGGAAGACACGAAAACGGCAGGGAACAACAGGAATGATCGGCGGGAGCCTGGCAACTGGTGTGGCTTCCGCGAGTTCCGTGCTTCCGTGGTGAATTCTCTCGAGCTCACCTTTACTCGGCGCTCACCACGCAAACACGGAAGACACGGAAGCGGTAGGGAACAGCAGCTTCAGCGGAGGATTCTCCTGATGCCGCGGGGCAAGGTGGGAACATTGAAGTTGATGAGCAGACCGGCGGAGAGCCTCGTGAGCCGGAGGTACGTCATGAGTTGGGCGGTATGAATCGGCAGGAGGTTGGCAACTGATTTGACCTCTACAATGAGTGAGTCTTGAATCAACAGGTCAATGACGTACCCGTTCGCGATCCGGATTCCTTTGTATTCGAGTGGTAAAGCAACTTGGCTGTGATAGGCGACTGCTCGAAGCTTCAGCTCGCGGCACAAGCAGGCGTGATAGCTGGATTCCAACAGCCCGGGGCCAAGGTGGCGATGTACCTCGATTGCCGCGCCGATCACCTGTTCGCTGACCGGGTTGGTCGGATGCTCAACGAGTCCCACCGGCCCCTCCCCAAAGCTACAAAGGTGGGAGCGGCCCCTGGTGAATCATCCTCATAATGGCGCGTACATGGCTCTTTCCGCGCGGGGGGGAATAGAACCACTCACGTACCTGACCGTCCGACTTCTGAAGTCTTCAACACTTGACGGTCCGGATGCCGGTGGGTACAGTACCGGGGTGCGCAGCAGGGCGCACCCCGTCCGCGGGAAGGGACTATCCCACCTGGTCAGTGCCGCAGGATAATCGACATCACCTCTCTTCTGGCCCATCGATGGCGGACCCAGGGCGCTACGAAGGAGGCATGATGTCCCGCACCCTGCCCGAACGGGCGAATCTCGAGTTTCTCAGCAAGGAAGCAAAGCATCTACTCCGGGACGTGAAGGCCGGCGATGCCGTCGCGCGTGAACGGTTGCGTGCGTGGGGGCCCTCCGGTGGGTTGGAGTCTCCGAAGCTGGCGGACTGCCAGCATGCCCTGGCGCGCGAGTACGGGTTCGCGAGCTGGGCGAAGTTGCGTGCGCATGTCGAGAGCGTCCGCGCGACCGATTCCATGGAGGCGCTCGCGGCAGCGTTGAAGACCCGCGAGCCAGCCGCAGTCGCCGAGGTCCTGCAGCGCTTTCCATCCGTCAAGGCCAGGCTCGACGAGCCTGTGAGCGGCGGAGCCTTTGGCGCCACGCCCTTGATCGTCGCGGTCCAGCAGGCGAATCGCGAACTGGTGGACCTGCTGTTGGCGAATGGGGCGAACATCAACCAGCGGAGCCACTGGTGGGCCGGCGGTTTCCACGTGCTGGAGGACGACCACGGGCTGGCCGACTTCCTGATTGCCCGTGGGGCCGTGCTCGACGCCAAGTCTGCCGCGCAACTGGGGCGGATGGAGGACCTCGCGGCGTTGGTCGCGGCCGATCCGCAGTCGGTCCATGTTCGGGCCGGCGATGGTCAGACGCCGCTCCACGTCGCGCCAACCATCGCGATCGCGGAGTTCCTCCTTGATCACGGCGCCGATATCGATGCCCGGGACGTGGACCATGAGTCCACCCCTGCCCAGTACCTGGTGCGGTCGCATCCCGATGTCGCCCGGTACCTGGTGGCGCGTGGCGCGCACACTGACATTCTCCTGGCCGCCGGGCTGGGTGACGTCGAACGGGTGCGGGCCTTGCTCGACGCCGATCCCGAGTGCATCCGCTGGACGGTTTCCCATCGGTACTTCCCCAAACGGAACATGCATGCGGGCGGGCACATCTACATCTGGACGCTGGGACAGGGGAAGACGCCGCATGCGGTGGCTCGTGAGTTCGGCCACGAGGAGGTGCTGCGGCTCCTGATGGACCGCAGTCCGGATCCACTCAAGCTGGCGGTCGCCTGCGAGCTGGGTGATGAGGCATTGATCACGACCCTGGTCGGGACCCGTCCTGCCCTGGGCCGGTCACTGAACGACGAGGAACGGCTGAAGCTGCCGGTAGCGGCTCAGAATAACGATGTCGACGCGGTGCGGAGAATGCTGGTTTCGGGCTGGCCGGTGGATGCCGCGGGACAGCACGGCGCCACCGCACTGCACTGGGCGAGCTTCCACGGCAATCCTGCGATGGCACGGGTGATACTCGGGTTTGATCCGCCGCTCGAGACGCGGGAGAAGGACTTCGGACAGACCCCGCTCCAGTGGGCGATCCACGGCTCGATCAATGGGTGGTGTGTCGAGCAGGGGGACTACGCCGGCGTGGCCGAGCTGCTGCTTCAGGCCGGTGCCAAAGCGCCGCCCCTTACGCCGCAGGTGAAAGCGAGCGAAGCCGTGTTGTCAGTCCTGCGACGTCACGTGTCCGGCTAGCGAGTGCTCTGCTGGGGCCGAGCTGGCGTGGTAGGGGAACTGGCCCCCGGGTGAAGACGAACGAGCCGCCGCTGGTGCAGCTCAATACCTGGTTTCCGCTCGGGCCGAAGGTCGACATCAGCAACACGATCCAAGCCGTAATCCGATTATCTCACGAACGGCAGCAAGTCGCGGATGCGCGGGCTCCGGCACCACAGACCTGCCCAAGCCAATGCGCCCATCACCGCGGGGAAGAGGAACCACGGATCGCCCACCCGCACCTGGGTCGCGACGGCCCCGCCCAGGTAGCCCGTCACCAGGATTGCTCCCAGCACTGTGGTTCGAGGAACGGCATATAGAATGGTAGAGATCAGCAGGCTCAGGCCGATCCAGGGCGCCAGCGCGAGGTGATAGCCGAACTTGGTCAGGCCTTCCACGTAGGGGGCGAATCCGGCGAGGCGGGCTCCCCCGTCCACTAGAAGGAAGAGAGTCACCAACCAGCTCAGGACCAGACCGGTGCGGCGCATCAGCGTGCGCTCCTGGATTTGGCTTTCGGCGGTTTCTGGTTGAGCGCGACGGCCTCTCGAACCAGGGCCGTGAGGGCCGCCTCGTCGAGGCGATCGCCCTGGTGGAGGTCGATGGCGCGGCTGGCCTTGGCCTCGAGGCCGGCGTTGAACAGGCCGCGCGGGTCTTTCAGCGACGCACCCTTGAAGAAGTTGAGCTTGACGTGATCCTGGAACGCTCCGGCGGCAAGGACGTTGCCGTCACACGACCAGACCGGCGTGTTCCACTTCCAGTCTTCGACCAGATCCGGCGACGCGGCACCAATGAGCGTACGGAGCCGGGCGAGGAGCTTGCCGCGCCAGTCGCCCAGCTGGTCGATGTAGGCGGTGATGCGATCGGATGGGTTCATGGCACCGGTGCACCGGACAGAGACCGGTCAACATAGTGTGAGCCGGAGAGCGTCGTCTTGTACAGGAACGACAGCTGCTGCTCCTCACGCCGCATCCCACCCGGGGTTACCCCGATCCGTCGCTTGAGCGAACGGGTCAGGTGGGCCTGGTCGTAATAGCCGGCCTGGTGCACGGCATCGGCGATGGAGGCGCCGGAGCGGAGCAGGACGGTGGCGTAGCGGGCGCACTGAATCTGACGCCAGGTCCGATGGCTCATGCCCGTCGCCAGCAGGAAGTGACGCTGGACGGTGCGCCGGCTCAGGGCCGCCGGGTCACCAGCCAGCGCCGCCGCGACGGCAGGGTCCCGGGCCAACACACCCGCCCGCGACAGACGGGAGATCAGCGACTCGGCGTTGTCGAAGGTGGGGTACTCCCAGGCGGACTGGTCGAGCCAGAAGGAGTGGCTGGTCGCGTTTGGGAGATTGACGTCCTGTCGGTCCAGCAGGGTCGCCGTCGGGTGACGAGGCAGGAAGGCCCCAGTCACCAGCCGGATGCCGATCCACTCGGCGCCGGCGGGACAGCCAATTGATGAAGGCTTCGTCTCGGGGCCGCGCAGGGTGACGCGGATGCGGCCGCGGAGGCGAGTGACGACCAGCTCGCAGTGCGTCGCGGCCACGGAGAGGAAGGTGCCGGCGCGCTCGCTGTGGCAGTGCCAGACCCGCTCGATAAGGGGTGAGTCGGATGACCGGTGCTCGAAGCCTAAGAACATCGCGTGGCCGCTCCTCTGGGTGGACGATCGCTGCCTCCATCAATACGTCGAACGAGGGTTGGGCGAATCGACACAGGCCACTGGCTATGGGGAGGGGTAGCGCCGCGGTGTTGGGGGAAGGCTCGGTCTGTTTATGGCTCCACCAGCCGGTCGTTCGCCGTGCTGAAAGCCAGCCCTGGTCGGGGCCCACCACTCAGAACAAAGATCCCGTCGCCAAACGAGGCAGCGCCCAGACCATGCCTCCCAGTGGGCATGGACGGTAGTCTCTCCCACCGCCCCGTGGCCGGGTCGAATCGTTCGGCTTCTCTGAAGGTCTTGGACGAAAAAGTCCGAACGGTCTCGCCGCCGAAGACATAGAGGCGCCCGCCGTGAGCGACCACCGCGATACCGCTGCGTCCGGTGGGAAGCGGTGGCCCGGTGCTCCATGAGCCCGCTACCGGGTCATAGATCTCGTGGGTCGTGAACTCCATGTCGCCGTTCACCCGTCCCCCTACCACGTGAATCTTCCCCGCGACCACCGCGGCGCCCAGGTGATTCCGTGGCGTCGGCATCGGCGCCAGGCGAGCCCACGTGTCGGTGGCAGGGTCGTACACTTCGTGGGTGCCGACCGAGTTGTCCTCCTGGCGTGCGCCGTGCTCGTGGGGCGACAGGCTGGACGCGTCGGCCACATTTCCGCCGATAGCGTGGATCTTTCTGTCGACCACGGCCAAGGCCAGAGCACCGCGAGGGGTCGGCATCGGAGTGCCGTCGCGCCAGACTCGGGAGGCCGGTCGTAGATTCGCACGGCACCAGTGGGCGAGAAGGTGGTCTCACGAAACCCGCCGATGATGTAGAGCTTCGCGCCCACCGCCGTAAACCCCGCATGGTTGACACCCTCGGGAATCTGGCCGCTGGCAGTCCAGCTATCGGTCGCTGGGTTGTACGCCAGGAGCGCACGAGGCGCTGTCGGTGAGCGGCCCGGGCCGGCACCGAAGCCGCCGATCAGGTAGATGAGAGTGCCATCGGTTGCGACGCTCGCCTCGGTGCGACCCTCCGGCACCGGCGCGCGCGTCTCCCATCGCGCCGGAAGTGTGGGCGTCGTCCCGCAGGCAGCAATCAGGATTGCGAGGCTGGGCGAGGCGTTCATGGTCCGCAACCTACTTGACCAGGCGGAAACGGCGAAGGTCCGGCCTGATGGTGTAACTATCCGCAACATAATGGTTGCATATGTTCCGACCCGGGGCTATAATGTGCAACAGAAAGGTTGCGTAAGTTCCAGCATCGATTGGCTGACCTTCTTTGAGGAGGCATTATCAATGGCAGTCCAAAGCCACACGGCTCAAGCTCAAACGAGCACCGACCGGATCGAGAAGAAGGTGGTGTTTCGCGCGCCCCGCTCGCGGGTCTGGCGCGCGATCACGACCGCGGAAGAGTTCGGGACCTGGTTCCGTATGAAACTCGAAGGTGCCTTCGCCGAGGGGAAGGCGATCCGGGGCCGGATCACCCATCCGGGCTACGAGCACCTGACGGTGGAGATGCTGGTCGAGCGGATCGAGCCCGAGCGCTACTTCTCCTATCGCTGGCATCCCTACGCGATCGACCCTGCGGTGGACTACTCGTCCGAGCCCACCACGCTGGTCGAATTCACTCTGGAGGAAGCGGAGGGCGGCACCGCCGTCACCATCGTGGAGTCCGGTTTTGACCGGATCCCGCCCGCCCGCCGGGCCGAAGCTTTCCGGATGAACGACCAGGGGTGGACCGGGCAGGTCAAGAATCTGGAGCGGTATGTCGCGTAGCCGCGGGGCCGCTCCGAAGCTGACCGAGGCGGTGCCGGTGTTCGCTGCGTTGGGAGACGCGACCCGGCTCCGCCTGTTGGGGCGCCTGTCGGCCGATGGACCGCTCTCGATCACCCGCCTGCGCGAGGGCACCGGGGTGACTCGTCAGGCGATCACCCGGCATCTCTACGCCTTGGGTGAAGCTGGTCTGGTACGCCATGCCCGGCGGGGGCGCGAACGAGTCTGGGAGCTGGATGCAAAGCGCCTGGAATACGCGCGACGGTGTCTCGATCAGATTTCCGCGCAGTGGGACGCGGCGGCTCAGCGCCTGAAGGCCTTCGTCGAGGAGAGGGAATGACAACCGGCCCGATTCGACAGGGCTAGAAGAGGTCCACCAGCAACAGCGAGTGGTCCGACCAGCCGCGCTCGCGGACCTGATGATCATATCGGCAGCTCGTCACCCGCTCGGCGACGGAGGGTGATGCAAAGGCATGATCAATCCGGAACCCGCGCGCGGCGCGAGTGACGCCTGCGTGACTGAACCAGGTGTGCTCCCGCCTCTCGCCGTGCTCTCGCCGCCAGAGATCCACCAGTCCGATTCCAGCCAGCTCCGCAAAGGCCTCCCCTCCCTTGAAGCGATAGTCCTCGGCGTCCACCAGAGAGGCCCCGGCGTTGAAATCACCCAGCATGAGGAAGGGCCGAGTGGCACGGCGGGCCAGCCAGGCCGCGGCAGTGCCCCAGAACGCCGGGATCGAGGGACCTGCCGCCGGCCCGTACACCGCGGCGATCCGCAATCCACATCCCACCAGCTCGACCTCGAGCCAGCCTCGCGGGTGAATCCGCGCCTGACCCGGCCGCGGTCCAGTGACGCGGGCGAGGGGAATACGGGACAGCAGGCATTGTCCTCGATCGGCCCCGGCCCGGGGGGCGCTCAACCCATGGGTGTATCCCGCCCTGCCGAGCACGTGACAGAGATCGGTCGCCCGCCCCGGCATGGTCTCCTGGAGCGCGATGATATCGGCATCGTAGCGGCGAAGCACCTCCAGGATGGCGCCGCAACGCGAGCCGCCGCCCGCGAGAATGTTCCACGAAAGCAGCCGTACCCTTCGCCGTGTCACCGTCCGTTGTTGGGGCATGGTGACTAATATGGGCGACGAACCGGAGAGGGCTCAACAGGTCGGCCGAAACCGCCGGGAAGTCGGCAGGAAAGGTGTACCTCGCCACAGGAACATCACTCAGCAGTCACCCCTCGCGACCGCGCCAGGTCCAGATCCATGACGACGGCATTCCACTCGGCCTTGGAGGTCTTGTTCGGCTCGAGATCCCCGCCCCGCTCGCAGGAGAACCAGACCGCGAACGGGGCGGGGATCTCGAGCCGAACAAGACCTCCAAGGC
>UEXR01000265.1_pt1 | contig 10675 bp, 8 predicted proteins | sample 4301101 | NCBI WGS metagenome assembly UEXR01 (sample SAMEA4773180, study PRJEB27434) | metagenome | biome: 2259; feature: agricultural soil; material: soil | place: USA | collected 2014-09 | depth 0.25 m
CACTTCCGAGGCGAAGGAGTTGAGCTGGTCCACCATGGTGTTGATGGTGTTCTTGAGCTCCAGGATCTCGCCCTTCACGCTCACCGTGATCTTCTTGGATAAGTCGCCGTTCGCGACCGCGGTGGTCACCTCGGCGATGTTGCGGACCTGACCGGTGAGGTTCCCGGCCATGCTGTTCACACTGTCGGTGAGATCCTTCCAGGTGCCTCCCACGCCCTTTACCTGCGCTTGACCTCCGAGCTTGCCTTCGGTTCCGACTTCGCGGGCGACGCGGGTCACCTCCGATGCGAAGGAGTTGAGCTGGTCCACCATGGTATTGATGGTGTTCTTGAGCTCGAGGATCTCTCCCTTCACGTCCACGGTGATCTTCTTGTTGAGCTCACCGCGGGCGACGGCGGTGGTGACTTCGGCAATGTTCCGGACTTGTGCCGTCAGGTTACCGGCCATCGAGTTCACGTTGTCGGTGAGATCCTTCCAGGTGCCCGCGACGCCCTTCACCTTCGCCTGGCCGCCGAGCTTGCCTTCGGTGCCGACCTCACGGGCGACGCGGGTCACCTCGGAGGCAAAGGAGCTGAGCTGGTCGACCATGGAGTTCACCGTCTTGCCAATGCGGAGGAACTCCCCCAAAAGCGGACGGCCCTCGATATCGAGGGCCATGGTCTGCGACAGGTCGCCTTTGGCGACGGCGCCGATCACCCGGGCCACCTCGCTGGTCGGCTGGACCAGATCGCCGATCAGGGTGTTGACCGAGCTGACCGACGCGGCCCAGGCCCCACGGGCGCCGGAGACGTTGGCTCGCTCGGTGATCCGCCCTTCCTTCCCCACCGCCAGGCTCACCCGCTCGAACTCCTGGGCCATCTGCTGGTTGCGCTCGACGATCTCGTTGAGTGTATCGGCGATCTTTCCCGCGAGGCCGGTCTTGGAACCCGGCATTCGAACCGAGAAGTCGCCCTTGCGCACCGCAGTCAAGACGACGAGCAGCTCCTCGAGATCGAGGACATCAGGTGAACCGGTTGCACGACGGTTGGGGGGCGTCCGCTTGGGGGCGGGACCGTTGGTACTCGACGTCCGCATTGGTGCTCCGACGGAGGGGCTATCGTCTGGATGGGGGACCGGATAACATGCGCCCCGCTAAAGGGGCAGGACTGTGACCTTCATCACAATAACTACTTGTATCGCGCGGAGTCTACGGGTGTTGTATTGTGCTAGGGCGTGAGACTAGCTTGAGAAAAGATCAGGTTCCTCGACCTACTCTCGGCAACACTCGCATACAGGAACTGAATGCCGGCTGAGCAGCTGCGCATCCTCATTGTCGAGGACGTGCCGATGGATGCCGAGCTTGTGGAATACGAGCTCGAGCGGGCCAGGATCGCCTTTGCCGCGCGACGGGTCGACACCCGAGAGGGGTTTCTTCGCGAGCTGGAGGAGTTCCACCCCGATCTTATTCTGTCGGACTACTCGCTGCCCCGGTTCGATGGAATGACTGCCCTTTCCCTGGCACGGCAGCGGACGCCCACCATTCCGTTTCTCATCGTGACCGGGTCGGTCAATGAGGAGACCGCGGTCCAGTGCATGAAAGCGGGAGCGACCGATTACCTCCTGAAAAGCAATTTGGCTCGCATCGGCCCCGCCATCGAGGGCGCGTTGGCGCGGGAGGAATCCCGCAGGGAAAAGGCGCGAGCGGAGGACGCCCTGCGGCGTTCCGAAGCCAACCTGCGAGCCATATTCAACAACAGCCTGCAGTGCTTTGTCCTCATCGGTCGGGACGGCACCATTCAGGCGCTCAACCGCACGGCCCGCGAATGGACCGTTCGGCTGCTCGGCCGGGAAGTCGAGGAGGGACACCGGATCGACGAATTTCTGCCCGGCTGGGTCGCCAGCTTCGAGGCGGCGCTTCGAGGCGAAGCGCTGACCCGAGTGCTCTGTGTGAAGGGCACCGATGGGGTCGAGCGTTGGTTCGAGACCAGCCATGCACCGGTCGTCGACGATGACGGCGGGGTCATTGGCGTCTGTCTCAATGCCCAGGAGGTAACCGCTCGCAAGCGAGCGGAGCAGGCGTTGCGGGAGAGCGAAGAGCGCTATCGCGACCTGTTCGACAACGCCAGCGACCTGGTTTGCGTCACCGCGCCCGATGGGACCTTCCTCTATGTCAATCGCGCCTGGCAGGACTCCATCGGACAGACCGACGCTCAACTGGGCGGACGCCAGCTGGCCGAGTTCGTTCACGTGGGCAGCCGGGAGCGCTACGACGAAATCATTGTGAGGGTGCTGCAAGGAGAGACCGTGGCCGGCGTCGAGCTGGATCTGGTGTCATCCACCGGCGCGACCATCACGGTCGAAGGCAACGTCAGCTGCACCTTCAAGGACGGCGAACCGGCGCTCCTCAGAGGGATCTATCGCGACGTTACCGAACGCAAGCGGGTGGAAGATCAGCTGCGCCGGGCAGAGCGGATGCAGGCGGCCGGACGGCTCGCGGGCGGCATGGCCCACGAAGTCAACAACATGATGACCGGCGTCATCGGGTTCAGCGAGTTTCTGCTGCGGAGCCTCAGCCTGGACGATCCCCGGCGGTCCGAAGTCGAGGAGATCATCAAGGCGGGAACCCGGGCTGCCGACGTCACTCGCCAGCTCCTCGCCTTCACCCGCCAGCAGTTCCGCCGGCCGGAGTTGCTGGGGATCAACCAGGTCGTCACCGATCTCGAAAAGATGCTCCGCCGCCTGCTCGGCGTAGACCATCTGCTGGAGTGCACTCTTTGCCCCGACGCGGGCGTGATCCGCGCCGATCGGGGCCAGATGGAGCAGGTGCTGGTCAACCTCGTGCTCAACGCTCGCGATGCGCTGGTCCATCCCGGCCGGGTCACGATATCAACCACGACAGTCTATTTGGGGCAGGGGTACGCCCAGCGCCACGCGGACGTCAAGCTCTCCATCGGCAGCTACGTGCTGCTCTCGGTCACTGATACTGGCTGCGGTATGGAGCGGGAAGTGCAGGCCAGAATCTTCGAGCCTTTCTTCACCACCAAGCCGGTAGGTCAGGGAACTGGGCTCGGGCTCTCCACGGTGTATGGCATCGTCAAACAGAGCGACGGGTTCGTGTGGGCCTACAGCGAGCCGGAGCAGGGGACCACTTTCAAGATCTACCTTCCCCAGGTCGGACCCGGACGGACCAGTAGCCAACTGGAGGACCGGACCGGAGCGCCCCGAGGCGGGACCGAGACGATCCTCCTGGTCGAGGACGAGCCGATGGTGCGCGGCCTCGCCGCCCGGGGACTGCGCGAGTATGGCTACCGGGTGCTCGAGGCCGCCGACGGCGCAGAGGCTCTCCGGCTGGTGAGCGACTTCGGCCACGGCATGGATCTGGTGATTTCGGATCTGGTGATGCCCGCCATGGGAGGACGAGAGCTCGGCCATCAGCTGGCCCAGCTCGATCCGACCCTGCCGGTACTCTACATGTCGGGGTATACCGACGACGATGTGCTGCGGCGTGGGCTAATGGAGCCGGGAGCGCCGTTCCAGCCCAAGCCATTCACGGCCGAGGGCCTCGCGCGCCGGGTTCGAGACATGCTCGATGCCCGTCGCTCGGGCGCGCTCGAGGGAGCTCAGGCCATCGCCTCGGATTCCTGAGTACTCGCACCCTTGGGCAGGGGCCGGAATTCGAGGTGTTCCGCACGCAAGATGACGTAGCCGCGCGGCGTCGAGAGCCGCGTGAGCCGCTCGCCCGCCATGTTGACCATTCGCTGCGTGACCCCGGGAAAGATCGGAGCCACCTCGTACCACGTGTTGGGGTTCAGGTCGGGGTACTTGCGCTGGTGCTCGGCCCGAAGTTTGGCCTGGACACCTGCCATGGATGCTCCTGTGGGTGGCGGTGGATAGAATCTACCAAGGGCGATAAGAAGGAAGAAGTGAGAAGGAAGAAGTGAGAAGTAAGGAGTGACTCCTCGATCCTTACTACTCACTGCTTACTGCTTAGAGCGTCTAACAAGACCGCTGGAGGCGGCGCGCTCGGAGGGCGCACCAGTGACCGCCACTGACCAAGTGGCCTCCTAACGCATGACTGGCGGGCACTGCAGCGCCAGGAGAGCGTGTCGCCTCCGGAAGGTTTTGTAGACACTCTTACTCTTCACAGCTATTTGCTGCTCCCTGGACATTCCGACCCCACCTACTTACTCTGTAACTGCTTGGATGTTCGTGGCATCCAACTCCCACCTAAAGTAAATCGGTAAGCCATGACAGAGGCTCCGCGCGGGCAGCCGTTCGTGGCCGGCACCGCCAACTGTCTCGTGGTCGACGACGAACCCGGCGTACGCCGCTCCCTCGTCCGCATGCTCTCGGCGCAGGGATTCACCTGCTTCGAGGCCGGCACCGGCCGCGAGGGCCTCGGAGTGCTCGAGCGCCTGGGCGAGATCCCGCTTGTCATCTCCGACATGCGCATGCCGGAGCTCGACGGGATCGGATTCCTCGAGGCAGTTCGGCGCAGCCACCCTGACACGTCTGTCATCATGCTGAGCGGCATGAGCGAAACCACCACCGCCGTGGATTGCCTGCAAATGGGAGCGGCGGATTTCCTGCTGAAGCCGATCTCGATGAACGAGCTGCAGACCCGCGTGGCGCGCGCCTTGGAAAAGCGAGCGTTGGTGCTGCAGAATCGGTATTACCAGGCGAACCTCGAGCGCCAGGTTCGGGAGCAGGGGCAGCGGATCCAGGAGCTCTTCCTCCAGGGCGTGCAGATGCTCGCCCGCGCTCTCGAGGCCAAGGACGCCTACACCAGGGGACATTCCATCCGGGTCAGCCAGTACGCGGTCGCGACAGCAGCCAGGCTGGGCTTCGATGGACCCCAGATCGATGGCATCCGGGTCGGTGGTGAGTTGCATGACATCGGAAAGATCGGCACCCGGGAGGCCGTCCTTCACAAGGCGGGGTCGCTCACGGCGGATGAATTCCGCCAGATCACCGAGCACCCCCTGTTAGGTGAGCGCATGCTGGCTCCCCTGGCCCACGAGTCGCCCGACGTCCTGCGTATTGTACGTTCCCATCACGAGCGACTTGATGGCCGGGGCTTTCCCGATGGGTTGCGCGGAGAGAAGATCCCGCTGGAGGCGCGGGTCGTCGCTGTGGCTGACGCTTTCGATGCCATGACCACGCGACGGCCCTACCGCGAGTCGCGGCCGCCCGAGGATGCCCTGATGGAGCTTCGCCGGGTCGCCGGCACGCAGCTCGATCCCGACGCGGTCGAGGCTTTCCTGGCGGCCTTCCCCGACCCGGCCCGGCTGCCCTTATCGGCCTAGCGCTCCTCGGTCGCCTTGGCTTGGTGACCGGATTTCACTCGGCGGTCCATCGTAGCCTTGGCGTGCTCGGCCAGCTTGACGTACCTCGTCCGCAGCTCTTCCAGGTCTTCCTCGGTCAGGTCCTCCAGATCCATCAGCCGATTGCGGGCCCCGTGGACCGCTCGAATCAGCTCGTCCAGCTTGACGTGCATGGCAACGGCGTCCCGGTTCTGAGTGTTCTGAATCAGGAACACCATCAGGAAGGTGATGATGGTGGTGGCGGTGTTGATGACGAGCTGCCAGGTATCGCTGAAGTGAAAAATGGGTCCGGTGAGAGCCCACACCAGAAGCATGCCGACCGCGAGCGCAAAAGTGACCGGATGACCGGCCGCGTGAGCGGTCCACTTCGCGAAGCGAGTAAACGTCTCGGAGGAGCGCATGAGGTGGCCTCGTGGGGGCAGTCGACTGATGCCAGCGACATTCCAATAGCGTGCGGGACCAGTGAGTGCTGTGCCCTGCCTCACCCCGGCTACAGCAGCCCGCGTCGCTTGAGCTGGTGATAGCGCTCCACCACCGCGGTGCTGGCTGCCGCCGGCATCACGTCCAGCACCATGACGCCCCGCCCTCGCATCTCGGCCAGCGCAGCCTCCCGCGCCCCGAGCAGCTCCTCGGCGGCGGCGCGCTGAAAGGCTGCCTCGGTGGTCCGCGGTCGGGTGGAGGCCAGCGCTTCCAGGGCTGGATTCCGCAGAGTAACCGCAAGCGGCAGATGCCGAGGCCGTAGAGTTGCCGCGTGCGCCACCAGGGCATCGCTGGCGGTTCGGTCGATGACATCGGTGAACAGCACGGTGAGCGCGCGTTTGCGGCTGCGAGCCGCCAACAGCCGGAAGGCTGCCGGGTAATCCGATTCTACCAGACGGCCTTCTGCCGCAGCCAATCCCTCGAGCACGGCCCGAAGTCCGCGCCGGCCTCGGGTGGGCGGCACATATCGTTGGACCACGTCGGCGAACACCATGAGGCCGAGGTCGTCATCGTGCTCCATCGCGGCATGGGCCAGTTGTAGCGCCGCCGAGATGACCGACTCCAACCGGGGCACGCCCTCTACTTCGGCGGTGAGCAGCCGGCCCGCGTCGATCACCAGCAGCAGCGGTTGCCGACGCTCGTCCTCATACTGCCGGGCAATCGGTTTTCCCCGGCGAGCTGTCGCCTTCCAATCGATAATGCGGGTGTCATCCCCTGGCACCCATTCCCTGAGCCCCTCGAATAGCCGCCCCGTGCCCGGTCGTCGCAGGTTCCTGAGACCCGCTTCGCGCCGGCGCATGACCTGGAGGGGCATGGCACGAAGAGCGACGTTCCTGAGACTGGGATATACCGTGGCGCGCCAGGGGAGCTCGATCCGACCCTGCCGCCAGGCCAGACCCCACGGCGAAAGCACCCGGATCGAGAGGGTGCCTCCGTTGCCGGTCCCTCGTTGCCGGGGGGAGAGCTCCACTCGCTCCTCCAGGCCCTCGCCGGGCGGCACCTCGAGCAGCCGAAGAGGAGTGTCCGCTCCCCCCAGCGGTTCTGGCAGGTGTTCGCGTACGATCAGTGAGAGTGGCGAAATTGCCGGGTGGCGCCAGTAATAGCGCACCGGGAGCGGGCGCCCAACTGAAAAAGCCGGTGGCGCATCCCGGCTCACCTGCAGGCGATCGACCGGCATCGCACGAGAAGCATCCAGAAGCAGCGCCGCGAGCCAGATCAGATCGAGCGCCAGGAGGACCCCAATCCATGGCGGCCGCCAGAGCGCAAGCAGTGCCAACACCGCCAGTCCCGCGGCAACCTGAAGCCACCGGCGCGAGGGTACTACGATCACCTGGGAGCCTCGACCTTCTCGATGACGCCGTGCAGTGCAGTATCCGGGGCCACACCTTCCAGCTCCAGCTCGGGCGCGATCGCCACCCGATGCCGAAGCACGGCTGGTGCGAGTGACTTGACGTCATCCGGGATGGCGTAGGACCGTCCCTCCAGCAGTGCCGCAGCCTGCGCCATCTTGAGCAGCGCCACGCTCCCCCGCGGCGAGGCGCCAAGGGTGAACACGGGAGAGTTGCGTGTCGCGCGCACGATCGCGGTCACGTAAGCGACCAGGCTGGGCTCTACCCGCACCCGCCGACATCCGTCCCGGAGCTTGGCGAGGGCCGCCGCGTCAGCCACAGCGTTGACGCCGTACGTCGGCGGAAGATCGGCTTCGAAGCCGCCCAAGACTCGGGTGAGGATATCCTGCTCGACCAATTCCACCGGGTAGTCCACCACCACTTTGACCAGGAACCGATCCAACTCGGCCTCCGGGAGAGGATAGGTCCCCTCGAACTCGATCGGATTCTGGGTGGCGAACACGGTAAAGCTTTCCGGCAGTTGATAGGACGTGCCATCCACGGTGACTCGCCGTTCCTGCATCGCCTCGAGGAGTGCGGCCTGGGTCTTCGCCGGGGCACGGTTGATCTCATCACCGAGGACCAGGTCGCCGAAGATCGGACCAGCCCTGAAGGTGAAGGTCCCCTGCGCGGCCAACAGGTTGACTCCGGTGATATCCGAGGGCATGAGGTCGGGAGTGAACTGGATCCGCCGGAACTCGAGCCCAAGCGCGAGGCTCAGGGTCCGGACCAGGAGGGTCTTGGCCGTGCCCGGTACTCCTTCCAGCAACACGTGTCCTCGGGCGAGGAGTGCGGCCACGGTATCGCGAACGGCCTGATCCTGCCCCAGCACGACCCTGCGGAGTTGCTGTATGATCGCGTCCGCCGCCGCGGCATGGGCGGTGGCTTCCTCGGCAGCCAACGGAACCAGTCCAGCAGTCATGAGGGCTTGAGCTCCTCCCAGAGAGTTTCGACCGCATCGGCAGCCTGCAGTACGCCCTCCGAATCGGGCTGACCCCGAATCAGCGCCGTCAATTTGACCAGCGCCTCACGACCGCGGTTGCTCCGGATGGTAGGAGAGAGGTTCTCCAACCAGATGTCGAGATCGCTTCGAATCGGCGCGCCGTGGCGGGAGAGCCGGCGGCGCAGGCCCTGAACCATGAGCCCGACCGCCACGTCGTGGCCTCGCGCCGCCGCCAGTGCGGTGGCGAGGGCGCGGACATGCTCGAGAGGAGATCGGCGACGTCGCTGGACCGCGGTTCGGATGGGCCCGAAGCGAACACCGGCCGCGAGGAGCGCGATGAGACCGACTACCGCGAGCTGCCAGGCCATCCAACCCCACGGCGAACGGAAGCTCCAGTTGAGCGTGGCCCCCACCAGCGACCCCGACGCCTCGTAGCCGTGGTGATACTCGTCGATGACGATGCGGTCATAACGTGGGACCACCCAGCTGAGAGCAAGAGGTCCGGCATCGGTTTCCCGCAGCTCGCGGTTGCTGAAGATCCGATCATCCGCCACCAGGGTCACCGCGCGATCCTTGGCGAGAGACAGCCGGACCGCCACAGCCCGCCCGCTCGCCGTCCGAAGCAGGGTGTCGACCCGCGTGGCCGTGGGTACCACACAGGTCACCAATCGGCCGTCGGCCAGTTCGGAAGAGTCCACGACCGACTGGGCGAGATGATGCACCAGTTCAGCCCGAACCATCATGCTCTGCGAGCCGGACGGCGCCGACGCCGTCGCGCTGCGCCCGCGGCGCCAGAGAACGGCGTATCCCAGACAACGGAACGCCCGCTGGGCTCCCCCTCCGGCGAGCAGCACGTCGAACGGCGCTCCTGAGAGGAAGCGAGCCTCGGCCGGCTCGAGCGGCAGGCTGGGGCCGAGCACAGCCACCAAAGTGCGGCTGGGTTTACGGGCCAGCGTGTCGAGGGTCTCGCTCGGGTGGCGATAGCGTTCGACGCGGATACCGAGACGAGTCAACGCCTCCGCGAACCCTTGAGCGCCGCTCGGGCCGGCAAGATAGGTCGAGCGCCGCGGATCCTCATCCGTGCTCCCGGCGCGCCGGTTGCCCAGAGCGGCCACGCCCACACCGAGCACGATGAGCAGCGCGGTCGCGATCGCGAGCTCAGCGCGCGGGCGCATGCCACAGCGAAGTAGTCATCTCGCGCCAGCGGCGATAGTCCTCGAGGCTGCAGGGCCGGCCGCCGAACACGTAGGCGTACAGTGCCCGGACCAGCTGACGCATTCGCTCCCGATCGTGGTCCTCCAGCCGGGCCTCGGCGGCACATTCGGCTGGCGTCTTGCTCGCGTGGTAGCGCAGCAAACCCTGGGTCTCGAGCCGGAGCGCCAGGGCGACAAAGGCCAGTTGAAGCGCCTCCAGTCTGCGTCCCGCAGCCGCCGCTCGGTCGGCCTCACGCTCGTACCACTCAGCGTCGCGAACCACCGAAGGGATCGCAGGCAGTGAACGATCCGCCGGACGGGGCGCGCCCCGCATCGTCTGCCAAATGAGATAGCCCGCGTGCAAAAAGATCAGGATGAGGGCCAGAAGCATGCCCATCACCAGATAGCGGAACAACTCCGGGTTGTCGGACTGGAGGGTCTGCAGCCATTCGGCGAGTCGGTCCCACCACCGGCGTAGGAGCCGAGTGGCCGAGGGCTGGTTGGCCCAACGATAGGCCGGCGCGGAAAACACACTGTCGAGTACCGCTCGAAAGGCGGCCGGATCGGAGGGACCTTGCACCGTGCTCCGTTCCCGTCAGGCCGGCCGAAGGGCGGCTGCCAGCACTTCCAGGTCGAAGCCTTCCTTTCGGACCCGCAGATCGTAGTAGGCCACGGTGAGCACGCAATAGAAGAGCGGATACACAAAGATCTGGACCACACCCATGGCGGCCAGGGGGATGAGCCCGATGCGGAAGGGAGCGCGGACGTTGGCCACTAGCCCACTCGGGGTGACCAGACTCAGGACTCCGCCGATCGCCACCATGGGCACGTATAGTAGCACCAGCAGGGTCACGAGGAGACCCAGCATCCTCCAGCGGGATCCGCGAGTGAGCTGCCAGGACCTGGCGAGCGAAGCCGTCGGAGTAGATCCCGGCTCGAGCACCAGCGCAGGAAACGCGAGCATCAAGCCACAGAGGAGAATGATCCCCGGAAAGAAAAACAGGAGGAACCCGACGAACACGATCAACGCGATCAGAATGGAGCAGACGATGAGTCGCCACATGAGGGGCGTGGCTCGGGCGAGGGCGGGGCCGGCGTCGAGCTCACCGCCGAGATAGCTCTCCGAGACGATGAAGACGGTGGCGCCGGTCGCGACCGCGCTCAAGGCGGCAAAGACCAGATAGTACACCAGCGCGAGCGGGAGATTGGCCAGCATCCCTCCCGAGGCATCGATGAAGAGACCCAACAAGACCGGGATGCCGCTGCAGACCAACGCCACCTTCGCGATTGGGACGAAATGGCGGCGATAGAGGGTAAACGACACGTCGAGGATCTCTCCCACCGAGAGTGGTCGGAGGCTCGGGGGTG
>UEXR01000550.1_pt1 | contig 10637 bp, 10 predicted proteins | sample 4301101 | NCBI WGS metagenome assembly UEXR01 (sample SAMEA4773180, study PRJEB27434) | metagenome | biome: 2259; feature: agricultural soil; material: soil | place: USA | collected 2014-09 | depth 0.25 m
GAAGGTCACCGTGTCGATGCCAGGAACTTGCGCGTCGACCGTGTTCTCGCCCGGGGAGGGACCGAGGGTCCAGGTGGCGGTTGCGAATCCGTCGGCGTCGGTCGTTCCGGTCGTCGGGGTGATGCTGCCGCCGCCGGTCTGGACCACCCACAAGACCGTGCGATTGGGGATGCCGTTTCCCCCCGGATCCACCGCCCGCACCAGCAGAGGGCTCAGTTGCTCCCCGGGCTGGCCCTGCTGCTCATTCCCTTGTATCACTTGGACTTGCGGTTGTTCGTTCCCCCCTGGTAAGACCAGGTCTCCCCCTCCACACCCCGAGAGGGCGATGGTCACGAGCGAAGCGGCGAGGCGAAGCTGTAGCCGAACGGGTGTCATCTTGTCCATACGTTACTTCCGGTCTTGGCGGTCGGACAGGATGGCCGTCACATCCTTCTTGCCACCGATCGGATGACCATTAGCTTCGCATTTCGTACCATCACACATCCGGAGAAGCCATGCGCACTATCGCGTCAGCCTTGGGACTCCTTGCTCTAGTGCTCGCGACCGGCTGCAATCAGTCCAAGTCCGCTGCCATGACGAGGGACACTACGGCGGCCGGCCCACGTAAGGTCGATAAGGCGGCCGAGGAGCAGGCCATTCGAGCCATCGGGCGGAAGTGGGAGAAGATGTTCGCCGACAGAGACAGCTCCGGAATGGCGGCGCTCTTTGCCGATGACGGCTACGAGATGCCGCCCAACGCCAAGGCGATGAAGGGGCCGGAGGAGGTCCGCAAGGGATTCGGTGAGATGATTCGGACCAGCAAGGACCTGAAGCTCACTTTCCAGCCGACCAGCATTCTGGTGGGTGACGGCGGCGACCTTGCTGCCGAGCAGGGTACGTATCAGATCTCCTGGACCGGGCCCAAGGGCAAGAAGATCGAGGACCACGGGAACTACGTGACGGTCTGGAAGAAGGTGGGCGGTCAGTGGAAGGTGCTGTACGACATCAACGCCTCGGAAGTACCGGGGGCGATGTAGCGCGATGCGAGCCTTCTTGTGGGTCCTTGCGCCGGTGGTGACGGCTGCCGCGCTGAGCTGCTCAGCCGACTCGAGGACCGCTCCCGCGGACTGCTCCGACAACGGCGGTGGTTCAGGGGGCCAGGTGACGGTCGGCAACAATTTCTTCCGGAGCAATCACAATGGTACCTGCAACACCGCCATCGATACGATCCAAGCGGGTGGGAACGTCACCTGGACTTGGACCGGTACGACATCACATGGCGTTCGTTCACTGGGGACGCCGAGCTTCCCGAGCAGCGCCATACTCACTGGCGCCGGGCAGACCTATTCGGTCACTTTCGATACGCCGGGCACGTTTGAATACGACTGCCCGGTCCATCCCACTCAGATGACCGGACGGGTCGTGGTACAGTAGGAACGGCGGGAACGGCGCGAGCCGCGCGAATGCCGCCCCTACTGCTCCCCCAGCTGGCTCGCTGCCTCGACGCCCTCCGGAACAGTATCTCGCAGCGAGCGTATCGGCCGCGGCGGCTCGGTGAGTCGGCGCGCGATGATCGCTTGGCTTGGCCCCGAGTGGGGCGGTTCGCCGGCGAGCATCTCGTAGAGCACACAACCCAGACCATAGATGTCACTCCGCCCGTCTATCGGACTCGCGGCGGCCTGCTCCGGTGACATGTATGCCTGCGTGCCAAGCGTTACTCCAGCTGTAGTGAGCCTCTCGGCGGCGGCATCGAAGACCCAGGCGACTCCAAAGTCGGCGACCAGCGCCTGGCCTTCACTGAGCAGGATGTTTTCCGGCTTGATGTCCCGGTGCACCACCCCGTGGCGGTGAGCATAATCCAGGGCGAGCGCCACCTCGCGCGCGATGCGAACGGCCTCGTCCACCGGGAGCTGCACCTCTCGGCGCAGTCGATCGCGCAGGCTCTCACCTTCGACGTAGGGCATCGAGTACCACAGCATCCCGGGAGCGTCGCTTCCCTCCGCTTGGATCTCACCGGAATCGAACACGGGCAGGACGTGTGGGTGCTGCAGCCGGGCGGCAGTCTCGATCTCCCGAAGGAACCGCTCGGGCCCTATAGTGGCTGCCAATTCGGGCCGAAACAGCTTCAGCGCGACAGGACGTTTATGGCGGAGATCTTCGGCGAGGTATACCGTCGCCATCCCCCCACGCCCCAGCTCGCGCTGAATCCGATAGCGATCTGCCAGAGCTGCTTGGAGTCGGATGAGGACGTCGATCAACGAATAATCCGTTGGAGGCCGGGGTTTCTATCCTAATAAGGAGGAGGGAGCGGCGGGAGCGGCGGAGGGTGGGAACGGCCAGGCACGGTGGGCGTGGCGCTTCGGCTCCAGGCTCCGTTGCACGCGGGCTCGCGCCGTCGACACCCCCACCCGCCTTCGGCGGGTACCCGCCGCCGCGCATTGCAGTGCCCGCCGGCCAGGCTGCCCTGCTACTACATCCCGCGTGGTGTGGCGTGCACTGATGTGCGCTCTGGGAGCAGTGCCACCAGCGCTCGCCCGCAACCCAGGGTGCGCCTGCCCCGATGGTAGCGCCACCCGCACCGCGCGTTTCAGCTCCGCGCCACCTCCGCACGCAGCCGCTCCAGCACTTCGGAGTCGGTGAGATCCAGCCTCAGAGGAGTGAGCGAGACCAGACCCTGCTCCAGCGCCCAGCGATCGGAGCCTTCCTCCACCTCCTCGACCGGCTCCACGGTGAGCCAATAGTGCTCTCGGCCCATCGGATCCTTCCCCGGCACAACCCTACCATCGTAGTGGCGTACCGACTGATGGGCCCACATGAGGCCGGTGGGCTCGGGTGGGAAGTTTACGTTGACCAGGCAAAGCGTGTCTTCGTGAATCAGCAGCTCGAGCACCCGCACGACATAGGGCCGCAGCCGGGAGAAGTCCGGCTCGCTTCCGGTCGTCGGGGTGCTGAGGGCTACCCCACGAAGTCCGAGCAACGCCGCCTGCTTGGCTGCGGCAAGGGTGCCGGAGTGCCACATCGCGTTGCCGAGGTTGGGGCCAAGATTGATGCCGGACAGGACCAGATCGACGTGCTCCCACATGTACGCGCCCAGGGCCACGCAGTCGGCCGGGGTTCCGTTCACCCGATACGCCTCGAAGTCTCGGATCGGAGTCCGGCGCAGGGAGAGGGGCCGGGAGTGAGTGATCGCGTGGCCCATGGAGGACTGCTCCACGTCCGGCGCATAGATCCGGACTTCGGCGAAGTCCTTCGCCACGTCGGCAAGGGCGAGCAATCCCGGACTGTAGATGCCATCGTCGTTTGCGATCAGAATTCGCATGAGATCGACGTCACATTCGTATTACGCCAAAGGCTCTAAGATGGCTGTCGACCCCTGACGGTATACCGCTTCATCCGGGCGAGGTATGTGATGCGAGTCACGCTGGTGCACAACCCACGCGCGGGCGACGAGCGTCATTCCGCCAAGCGAATCCTCAAGGCGCTCGCCGAAGGGGGCTACGAGGCTGAGCTCGCACCCAACGGAAGGAAAGGCCTGGAGAAAGCGATGAAGACTCCAGGAGATCTGGTGGTCGTAGCCGGGGGCGACGGGAGCGTCCACAAGGTCGCCATCGCGCTCGCGGGTCGCAGAATACCGATGGCCATCCTGCCGATCGGGACCGCCAACAATATCGCCAAGTCACTCGGTGTCAGCGGCTCGCTGCAGGACCTGATCGCGCGCTGGCACTACGACCAACGCCGGAAGCTCACGCTAGGCACCGTCTCCGCTTCCTTCGGCACTGAGCGATTCGTGGAATCGGTGGGGGTCGGCGCCTTTACCGAGCTGGTCGCGCGCGGCGGTGAGGAGGTCGGTGAGAATACCGCGGGGCTCACCGGACACGAGATCGATAGGGCTATCCTGCTGCTCCAGCGCATCGTGGCCGAGCGTTCACCGACGCCTCGCCGGCTGGAGATCGATGGGACGGATGCATCCGGCGAATACCTGCTGGTGGAGGCGATGAACACTCGAATGGTCGGCCCCAATGTCCCCCTGGCGCCGGAGGCCGATTCGAGCGATGACCGGCTCGACGTCGTCACCGCCACCAATGACGAGCGCAAGCTGCTGGCCGAGTATCTGGAAGCACGGCTGGCCGGTGGAGCCGCGCCGCCTCCGCTCACGGTCCGAAGGGGAAAGCTGGTGAAACTGTACGCCTCTCCTCGAGAGCTGCACGTAGACGATTCTCCCTGGGAACCCGACGAACCTGAAGAAGGCGACCAGTCGCCGCGAGAGCAGGAGGCAGAGGTCAGAATTGCAGTCGGGGGAACCTGGGTAGAGGTGCTGGCTTCGGGATGAGACCGGCGTTGCTACTCCTGATGATCGTCGTCGCCACCTCGTGCCGACGGGGCGATGCCGCCATCGGGGCTGAGATCAAGGACCTGACGTCTGGGTCGAGGCCACCCGCCGCATTCAAGGGGGTGCGCTGGAAGGTCCTGCGTCAGGTCTATGCGGACAGGCAGTACCGGCCCTTCTGGATCAGAAGTGGTCGGCCCGGTGGCGCAGCGCGAGAGCTGGCCGCAACGCTGTGCGATGCCGAGCGCGAGGGGCTCCGGCCGGCCGACTACGATCTGGCCGATCTGCGGAAGGTGCTGGAGCAGACCTGGGTGGGTGATAAGAAACCTGCGCCGGCTGCGCTCGCCCGCCTGGATGTCGAGCTCACCATGCGCCTGCTCGACTACGGAGCCGACCTGCTCGCCGGCCGACTCGATCCGACCGCCGTCGACAACGGCTGGTACATCCGGGCGCGTCGATCGAGTGTGGACAGCACCCTGCGCGCGGCGCTTCGCTCGACCGATCCTCAAAGCATGCTCGACCGGGTCAGGCCTCGACGGAAAGAGTATGCCGGTCTGGTCAAGGCGCTGGGCGACTACCGCGACATCCTGGAGCACGGCGGCTGGCCCAGTGTCCCAGCCGGCGGCAAACTCCGCCGAGGCGACCGCGGGCAGCGAGTCGTGGCGTTACGAAACCGGCTCCGGTCGACGGGCGATCTCGACGGCGGTGGGTCCAAGCCGGAATATGACGCGGGGCTGGCGGCCGCGGTCGCCCGATTCCAGGAACGCCACGGCATTCCGGTCGACAGCATCGTGGGACCGCCTACCCTCGCCGCACTCGATGTCCCAGTCGAGACCCGGATCCGGCAGATCGAGATCAATCTCGAGCGCTACCGTTGGCTGCCGCCGGACTTCGGCCCCCGCTACGTCCTGGTCAACATCCCCGACTACCGCCTCTACGCCTTCGACGGCGGCAAAGGGCGGCTCGCCATGCGGGTGATCGTGGGAGATGAATACGGCAACGCCACGCCGGTCTTTGCCGACTCGATGCGCTACATCGTCTTTCGTCCCTACTGGTACGTGCCGGATCGGATTCTGGTAGACGAGGTAATCCCTCAGGCGCGGGAAGACGACTCCTATTTCGAGCAGCACGGGCTCCAGGTGGTGGACGCCAAGCATCGGTCGAAGGTGCTGGATCCCAAGTCGATCGACTGGTCGGATGTCGACACTGCCGATCTACCATTCCGAGTCCGCCAGCCAGCCGGCGACGCCAACGCCCTCGGCCGAGTCAAGTTCATGTTCCCGAACCGGTTTTCGGTCTATCTCCACGACACCCCCGCTCACGCGCTGTTCCAGCAGTCAAAGCGCACACTGAGTCATGGTTGCGTACGGGTGGAGAGGCCGGTGGACCTCGCGAACTACGTGCTGAACGGTCAGCAGGACTGGGACGAGCAGAAGATTCGCGAGGCGATGGAGGTGAAGGACAGCGCAGGCGAGCCTTCGGAAGGCCGCACGGTGCGGTTGGAGCATCCCGTGCCGGTCTACCTGGTGTACCTGACGGCGTTCATGGCGAACGGCGTGCTCAACTTCCGGGATGACCCTTACGGGAAGGACCGCGCGGCGTTGATCCGGCTGGGGAAGCCGAGACCGCGGGATCGGACGACCTGCGAGGCGCTGTCGAAGCTCCTTAGGAGGTAACTCGGCCCAGTCCGCCTCGGGCGGCGATGCGCGCCTCCGCAGCCTCCCAGCCCGCGTCAAAGGGATGGCCGGGCAGGTCGAGATCGATCACCAGCGGCGCATGGTCAGACGGAATCGGCTTCCCCTTCCGGGCCTCGCGATCGATCTCCGCCCATACGGTGCGGCCCGCCACCGGGGAAGTCACCAACAGGTGATCGATCCGCATGCCGAAGTTCTTGTGGAAATTTCCGGCGCGGTAATCCCACCAGGTGTAGCGGCCGGTTTCGGGGTGATGGAGGCGATAGGCATCCACCAGCCCCCACTTGCAAAGCCGGAAGAACGCCTCTCGCTCCCGCGGCGAAACGTGGGTCCCGCCATGGCAGGCCTCCGGGTCCCACACATCCCTGTCCTCGGGAGCGAGATTGAAGTCGCCGCCAAGCACCAGGGGTTCCGCCGGATCACCCCCCCGCTCGAGCCACTGGGCGAGGCGCTCGTACCAAAGCAGCTTGGCCTCGTAGAAGATCGAGCCGACCGACCTTCCATTGGGAGCATACAGCGACACGACGCGCACTCCACCGCACGTCGCGGCGATCATCCGCGCCTCGGCCAGCGGCTCATCGTCCCCGACGTCCGGGGTCTGCGCAGGACGGAGCGGTTCGCCGAAGTTGGTGACTACGTCCGCGATCCCAACGCGGCTCGCGATCGCCACTCCATTCCACTGCCCCTCGCCATGGTGCGCCAGCTCATAGCCGGCGGTGCGGAGCTCGGCGACCGGCGCGGCTGAATCGGCGAGCTTGGTCTCCTGCATCAGGAGGACGTCCGGCCGTGCACGCTCGAGCCACCAGGAGACCTTCTCCAGCCGCGCTTTGAGCGAGTTCACGTTCCAGGTAGCGATCCGCATGGACTGAAAGGTGAAGGGTGAAAGGTCACTTCAGAAGCTCCTTGGCCAGCGGCGTGGGAAATCGCGCGACCGGCGGAGCCGCTCCCAGCCAGGCCGTCAGCCGCGCGGCTTCAGCTTCCACCGCGTGTGAAGCGGCACGTCCGATGTCCTCCAGGAGTCTGGTGACCACTTCGCCACTTCTCCGGATCGCCCAACCTCCGACGATACAACCGTTGACCCAAATGGTTGGGCCCGCGTTGCCGTTGCGGTCGAAGAGGGCATCCTTGTGAGGGCCAAGGTACCACTCGCGCGCCTGCCATCCCATAGTCGTCGGGTCGAGGGGAGGAAGCAGAGCGACCCATGGCTTCGGCTTGGGCGTTGACTCGAGGTCATGGGGAAGGACGAAGCCCCGCTGACCGTCCAAGTCGACCTCGACTGCTCCAATGCTTGCGAGGGCCGAGCGAACGACCCGTGCAGTCCAGCCGGTCCACCAACGGATGTCGGCCTCGGTGCCGGGCCCGAAGCGGGAAAGCCAGCGCCGGACGATATCGGTCTGGGCCTCGCTGGTGGAGAGCGACGGCACGGGGCGACCGAGCCAGCGGGCCATCGCGGCCCAACGGTATTGGCTGCTGACCCAGGTGCCGCGCGGCCTCGCCCGAACCACCTTTCCTTCGAGTGCGAGCAGCAGCAACACTCGACTCGACATCCCGATATCGCCCTCGTACCGCTTGCCGATGTTGACCCGCACCTTTTGTCGCAAGGCCGGGACGTCGGCGGCCAGCTCCTGAGCCGTCGCCTCGCCCCGTTGCTCCAGTGCGTTGAGCGCTGCGGTCTCCGCCTTTCGCAGCCAGGCAGCGGGTCGGCGGATGCCCAGCATGGCGGCGAGCGCCTCGTTGCGCTTCCGCTCCGTGCGCGCGATCCCGAGAGCCGCGGCAGCGTGGAAGATCGGAACCTCTTCCACCGGCACCACGAACATCGTCCGCCGCATCGCGAGCATGCGAACCAGCAAACGGTCATGGTAGAGCGCGCGATCGATCGCCTCGATTGTTGGATCGGTCATCCGAGCCCGGGCGGAGAGATAGACCGTCGCCGGATCGGTGCCGTGGAGGCAGACGAGGTCGCGGGCCGCGTCGACCACCGAGCCGACTCGCTCTGCGGGTGCGACATGATGGCGCACGGCGAGACGGGCACGGCGCTCGGTGACGCCGATACGGTAGGTCATGGGAGACTAAAGGCTATAAGCTAAAGGCTACAGGCTACACCCTATGATTGGGCGCATACATATTTTGGCCTAAGCCTTGGCCTTCAGCCAATAGCCTATAGCCTATAGCCTCTCTCACATGTCCTACGCAATCGAAACCAGCGGCCTAGTCAAGACGTTCGGCACCACCCGGGCTCTCAACGGGGTGGACCTCCGCATTCGCAAGGGCTCCGTCTTCGGCCTGTTGGGCCCGAACGGCGCGGGCAAGACCACCACTATTCGCATTCTCGCCACGCTGCTCAAACCTGACGCCGGCACGGCGAGCGTGCTCGGGCATGACGTCGTCCGCCAAGCGCGGATCGTTCGCGAGAAGGTGAGCCTCACCGGGCAGTACGCCTCGGTGGACGAGGACCTCACCGGGTACGAGAACCTGGTGCTGATGGGCCGTCTGCTGGGGCTCTCGTGGGGCGACGCGCGGAGGCGCGCGTCGGAACTGCTCGAGGCCTTCGGGCTGGACGAGGCAGCGGGGCGCCAGGTGATGACCTATTCCGGGGGCATGCGCCGCCGCATCGACATCGCGGCCAGCCTGGTGGCGATCCCGGAGATCCTGTTTCTGGACGAGCCCACTACGGGGCTCGACCCTCGCAGCCGGAGCCAGGTGTGGGAGCTGGTGCGCCGCATCGCGGACGAGGGCACCACCGTGCTGCTCACGACCCAGTATCTCGACGAGGCCGATCGGCTGGCGGAGCGACTGGCCGTGATCGACCACGGTCGGGTGATCGCCGAAGGCACCAGTCGAGAGCTCAAGGCATCGGTGGGCGCGAGCGCGCTGCACCTCAGGCTCGCCAAGGCGGACCATGGCGCGCGGGCCCGCGAGCTGGTTGCGCGGGTGCTGGGCGACGGCATCGTGCCGGGGAACGACCCGCTGGCCCTGACCGCTCGGCTCGCGAACCCGGCCCAGGCCGTCGAGGTCCTCGCCGCACTTACCAAGGACAGTGTGGAGGTTGCCGAGTTTTCGGTGGGGAGTCCCACGCTGGATGAAGTCTTCCTCGCGATCACCGGCCATACGGCTGAGTTCGAGGTCCCGGAGGCCGAATCATGACGACCACCGCGCTGCCCACCGGCGATCGAACTCACCAGCTACTGGCGATGCAGAGCCGGCCCCTCCCCGCGTCGGCCCTGTCATCGGTGCTCACGCTGGCCTGGCGCGCCATGCTCAAGATCAAGCACGTGCCGTTCCAGCTCTTCGACGTGACCGTGATGCCGATCATGTTCACGCTGCTGTTCACCTACATCTTCGGCGGCGCTCTCGCCGGGACGCCGCGCGAGTATATCCAGTACCTCCTGCCGGGGATCCTGGTTCAGACCGTCGTATTCATCACGGTCTACACCGGCATGGGACTGAACGGCGACATCCATAAGGGGCTGTTCGACCGCTTCCGCTCGCTTCCGATGTGGCAGCCGTCGCCCCTGCTCGGCGCTCTCGCGGGGGACCTGTTCCGCTACTCGGTCGCTTCCGCGCTGATCCTGATCATGGGCCTGATACTCGGCTTCCGGCCCCAGGCTGGCGTCGTGGGTGTGCTCCTGGCAGTCGCGCTGGTTCTGGCGTTCAGCTTCGCCTTGTCTTGGCTCTGGATCATCGTCGGTATGCTGGTCCGGACACCCGAGTCGGTCATGACGACTAGCTTCATCTTTCTCATGCCGCTCACCTTCGCGAGCAACATCTTCGTGGAGCTGAAGACCATGCCCGGCTGGCTTCAGGCCATCGTCGGGCGAAACCCGGTGACCCACCTGGCGAACGCGTCGCGCGGGCTGATGCACGGACAGCCGGTGGGGACCGACATCGCCTGGGTGCTGGTAGCATCGGCGGTGATCGTGCTGGTGGCATCGCCCATCGCCATGCGGATGTACCGAAAGGAGCGGTGACGCCGGGCCCGTCCGGTGCTGCTCGTCACATCCCGCTGACCGCGATACCGCCTACCGTTACTCAGCTTTCCTACGAGCTGATGGAGGAGCCATGGCGGTACAGGTCGAGCAGGCGGTCGAACGCGCGATCGAGCGCGCTCCCGTCCAGGATGTTGGAACCAAGGCCTCGCTCGCGGTGCACCGGGCGGTGCTCAAAGGCGGCGAAGGCGTGCGCGACGCCGTGGACGTACTGCACGGCAGCTGGCTGGGCCATCCGCTTCACCCAGTACTCACCGAAATCACGATTGGTGCCTGGTTTATCGGCGGGATGTTCGATGCGGTCGGCGCGCTCGGCCGGTCGCGCCGGAGGCGGCAGGCACGTGTGATAGGCGATCGCCTGGCCACAGTCGGCACAGCATGCGCCATTCCGACCGCCCTCACCGGCTTGGCGGATTTTTCGACTTTTCCGCAATGGTCCGCCAAGCCTGCGACGCTCCACGCCGCTCTCAACCTGGCCAACATTGGGCTCTACGCGTCCTCGCTGCGGGAGCGAAGCCGGGGAAATCGCCGGCGAGGGTTGGCCCTTTCCTTTTTCGCGCAAGCGCTCACCATGGCCTCGGCCTGGCTCGGCGGGATGCTGGTGTACAAGCATAAGGTCGGGGTGGATCACAGCGAGCGGTTCACTGGGCC
>UEXR01000006.1_pt1 | contig 10533 bp, 9 predicted proteins | sample 4301101 | NCBI WGS metagenome assembly UEXR01 (sample SAMEA4773180, study PRJEB27434) | metagenome | biome: 2259; feature: agricultural soil; material: soil | place: USA | collected 2014-09 | depth 0.25 m
TCGGGTCTCCGCCGCCAAACCCCTCCTCGATCATCATCTGCTCGCTATAGTGGGCCCATCCCTCAGAGTTGCTTGCTGCTCCCAGCAGCTTGCGGGTTTTGGTAGGGAACTGCTTGGCATAAATGAACTGAAGGAAATGCCCCGGAAACGCCTCGTGGATCGTGATCACCGCGGACGCTGCCCGGTTGTAGGCCCGCAGATGTTCCTCCACATGTTTCGCGTCCCAGTCCGGTTCCGGCGGGGTTACGTAGTAGAACGCCTCGGTCGCCTTGGTCTCGTAGGCTCCCGGCGTGTCCATCGAGGCGAAACTGCCGGAGCGAGCGTAGGGCGGCGTCTCCTTGACGGTGGGACGGACTTCCGACGGTACGGTCACGACCTTGTGGTCGATGAGAAACTGCCGTGCCGATTCCAGAGTGGCCCGGACGAATGGGATGAGGTTGGCGGCCGTCGGATGGTCGTCCGCCAGTGACGCCATCACCTGGGCCGGGGTTTTGGTAGAATCGATCTGCCGGGCAAGCGCGACGAACGCGTCGTGGTCTTTCTTCAGGTTGGCCTCGCCGATGGCCAGCAGGCGATCCAGCGGGATGTCCACCATCTCGTCATAGCGCAGCTTGTCGGCAAAGGCGCGAGCGCCGATGGCGTAGCGGCCTTTCGACCGGGGAAGCAGGTCGTGCTTGAGCCATTCGGTCGCGCCAGCCATCGCATTGGCGGCGGAATCATTGGCGGTCGTGAACTCCCGTAGCATGGCGGTATCCCCAGCCGCGGAGGCTTTGGCCCATTCGGCTACCGGGCCACGGAAGAAGCCCACGGATCCGCCAGCCATCCTGATGGCAAGGTCGGTAAACTCCTTCGCCGGATTCTTTACGTTGGCGCGCATGGCCATGAGCACGGCAGGAATGCCGCGCAGACGGACGGTGACCGATCGCAGTCGCTGAGCGGCGGGAGCGAAATCCCGTTTCATAAGCCCGTCGATCGCGGCTCCGGGCAGCCCGACATAACCCATCGGGTTGTGCCGCCAATTCTGGAGCGTCTCGATGTCCTGTAGCTCCGACCGAATGGCCCCGTCCATCATGGCCGCATCGATCCGCTCATCGGGCGTCAGTTGACCCGCCCGGAGCGTGTCCAGTCGCGCCTGGAGCCGGTGGAGCGTGCTGACCCGCTTTCGGTAGCGGGCGGCGGACAAATCCTCGATGCGATCATCGTATTGATGAAAGCCGGCAGCTGTGGCCTGGGATGGGGAGAACTCGTAGAGTGCCGAGAAATATTGGTCGGCGAAGACCTCGAATGGCCTGGGCCGAATCGGTAGCGGACCGCCACCGGACAATAGTAGCACAGACGCCAAGGCTGCAGCCGAGGCCCGGAGCGAAGCGCGGAAGCTCATCCGCCGATCATAGGCAGATCGATCCCACGCTCGCGGGCGGTCTCGATGGCCAACTCGTAGCCGGCGTCGGCATGGCGCATCACGCCGGTGCCAGGGTCTGCCGTGAGAACTCGCTGGAGTCGCCGGTCGGCGGAATCGCTCCCCTCGGCGACGGCCACCATCCCGGCATGGATGGAGTACCCGATTCCGACTCCGCCGCCATGGTGAAGCGAGACCCAGCTTGCACCACATGCCGTGTTGAGCAAGGCGTTGAGCAGGGGCCAGTCCGCAATGGCGTCGGAGCCGTCCTTCATGGCCTCGGTCTCTCGGTTGGGAGAAGCGACCGACCCGGTGTCCAGGTGGTCCCTCCCGATCACCAGGGGCGCGCGCACTTTCCCCTGCCGCACCAACCGATTGAACCGTAATCCCATTTCAGCCCGCTCCCCGTATTCCAGCCAGCAGATTCTCGCGGGCAGACCTTGAAACTGAACCCGTTCCTGCGCCTGGCGAATCCATCGCGCCAGTGCGGTCTTCTGAGGGAAGGCTTCCAGGACGGCGCGATCGGTTTCGGAGATGTCGGCGGGGTCGCCGGAAAGCGCTGCCCAGCGGAAGGGTCCGGCGCCTCGACAGAACAGCGGCCGGATGAACTCCGGGACGAAGCCGGGGATCTGGAAGGCTTCCTTCATTCCCCGATGGTCCGCCACCTGTCCGCGAAGGTTGTTCCCATAGTCGAAGGTGATCGCTCCACGGGACTGCAGCTCGAGCATGGCACGGACGTGGGCGGTCATCGAATCCAGCACCAGGGCCTCGTACCCAGTGGGATCGCCCTCGCGCAGCTCGGCAGCTTGACTGAGACTCAGACCTTTGGGGATGTACCCCAAGCGAAGGTCGTGGGCCGAGGTCTGATCGGTGAGCACGTCGGGAACTACGCCCCGCTTGACCAGCTCCGGCAGCACCTCGGCGATGTTCCCCACCAGCCCAACCGAGAGTGCGCGTCGATGGGATCGGGCCTCCTCGACCAGGCGGAGCGCGGCGTCCAGGTCGGTCTCCAGCCGATCGCAGTAGCGGGTCTCGACTCGGCGGCGAATGCGCTCTGCATCGACGTCCACGCCTAAGAACGCGGCCCCGTTCATGGTAGCCGCAAGCGGCTGAGCCCCACCCATGCCACCGAGTCCCCCCGTTACCACCAGTCGGCCTTCCAGACTCCCGCCAAAGTGTTGCCGAGCGCACTCGGCGAAGGTCTCGTAGGTCCCCTGCAGAATTCCCTGCGTGCCGATGTAGATCCAGGAACCCGCGGTCATCTGGCCATACATCGTGAGTCCCAGCGCGTCCAGCCGGCGAAACTCGTCCCAGGTCGCCCACCTCGGCACCAGGTGCGCGTTCGCAATCAGCACCCGGGGGGCCTCTTCGTGGGTGCGGAAGACGCCGACCGGCTTGCCGCTTTGAACCAGCAGGGTCTCGTCGTTCTCCAACCGCCTGAGAGTTGCGACGATGCGCTCGTAGCACTCCCAGTTCCGCGCGGCCTTCCCCCCGCCGCCGTACACGATCAGCTCATCAGGACGTTCTGCCACTGCCGGGTCGAGGTTGTTCATGAGCATTCGGAGCGCCGCCTCCTGGTGCCATCCCTTACAGGAAAGCGTCGTGCCGGTAGGAGCGGTAATCGCAGTGGGATGGGTCAGCGTAGCCATGAGGTGCTCAGGGCGTCAGTTGGGGTGCTTTCGCTGCGGAATCTATCTCCCGCGGGGCCTCGCCACCAATCCACCGGAACGCGACCGCCGTAGATGGGGTGCGCTGAACGAGACTAACTCCCTAGGAGGAGTGCATGAACGCGACGTCGCTCGCCCTGGCTATGCTGGTCGGAGTCATCGGGTCGCCCGGTGATACGACCGTCGAGGTCCGGACCTTCCAGTTCCGGGAGAAGGCGATCCAGATCCCCGTCGGTACCCGGGTGATATGGACCAACCACGACCAGATCGAGCACACCGTCACCTCCGGCGCGCCCGACAGCACCGACGGCGTGTTCAATGCCAAGCTGGGCGGACCGGGAGCAACGTTCAGCTTCACGTTCACCAAGGCCGGGACCTATCGCTACTTCTGCGACCGGCACCACTTCATGCGCGGCGAGATCCGCGTGACTCCCACAGGAGAATGACAGCCATGCAGCTCATCCGCAGTCTCCGCCACGGCACCGCGGTCGTCGCCGCTTGCGTCGGCCTCATCAGCCCAGCCCTGGCGCAGGGCACCATGGAGCACGAGCAGTCGATGACCACCACCGCGAGCTCTGACCTCCGCGTGGGGCTGAATTCGCTCCTCAAGGAGCACGTTTATCTCGCCGCCGCGACTACCGGCGCCGCATTGGGCGGCCGCCAGGATGAGTTCAAGAGCGCCGCGGACGCCCTCGACGCCAACTCGGTAGCGCTCTCCCAAGCGATCAGCTCGGTGTACGGGAATGACGCCGGGACCGCGTTCCTCGCCCTGTGGCGCAAGCACATCGGCTTCTTCGTGGACTACACCACCGGAGTTGCCAAGAAGGACATGAAGGCGCAGGAGAAGGCGGTGCAGGACCTGATCGGGTATGCCAGCGACTTCGCCGCGTTCCTCAGCTCGGCCAACCCCAACCTGCCAGCGTCGGTTGTGACCGACCTGGTGAAGGCTCACGTGGTCGGCCTCAAGGCTGCAGTGGACGCTCAGGGCAAGAAGGACTACGCGACCGCCTACGCCAAGGTCCGGGAGGCGGCCGCCCACATGCAGATGATTGCCGACCCCTTGGCCTCGGCGATTGCCAAGCAGTTTCCGGACAAGTTTGCGATGAAGTGAGAAAGGCTCTAGGCAATAGGCTCTAGGCTAAAGGCTAACAGCAAACCGTTCACCGCTATCAGCAAGGTCTCCAACGACCCTCGAACCGGAGTTTCGGGTTCGGGGGCCGTTTGACTTTGCGCATAGCCTATAGCCTAGAGCCTAGAGCCTAGAGCCTATAGCCTTTAGCCTCTCTCCCCTGCAACCTTTTGACCCATCGGCCGATCCAATTCTCCCGCGATGACCCGAACCGGCACTGGAGTGGCAACACTGCAGCGAGATCTGACCGACAGGACCGACCCCGATGCGGTGGATGCAGCGCTGGCGGCGAGCGGCGATGCCCATGCCTTCGAGCGGCTCTATCGGAGGCACGTGGCGCGAATCCACAGCCTGGTGCGCCGCATGTTGAACGACGAGGAGGCGGACGAAACCGTGCAGGACGTCTTTGTCCGGGCCTGGCAAAAGCTCGGTACCTTCCGGGGCGAGGCAGCCTTCGGGACTTGGCTGCACCGACTTGCGATCAACGTGACCCTGGGACGAAGGGAAACCCTGGGAATCCGCCGGCAGCGCTATCTCGACAGCCCGGCAGCGTTGGAAGCCGTACCTGCCCGGCGCGGCGGCCCGGAAACTCGGCTCGACTTCGAAACCGCAATCGAGCGACTGCCGGACGGCGCTCGCCAAGTGTTCGTCCTGCACGATGTAGAGGGATACCGGCACGAGGAGATCGCCGAGATGCTGGGCCTCGCGACCGGGACGTCGAAGTCGCAGTTGCACCGGGCCCGAATGGCCCTCCGCCAGCATCTGGATCGGTGAGGTAACGATGAGCGATCAGTGGACCGAACGGCTATCCGAGTATTTGGATGGGGAGCTGGCCCCGTCTACCCGGGCGGACTTAGAGCAGCATCTACTGCACTGCGCCGAGTGCGAGGCTGCGCTGGCGGACATTCGTCGCGTCGCCGGACGGGCGGGTTCGCTGGTGGACCGGGAGCCGGCCCATGATCTCTGGCCCGGGATCGCCCAGGCGATCGGAGCCACGCCGCCAGGTGGCACCAAGGTAGTGCCGCTCGCCGGCGCCCGGCGCGGGCGCCGCTGGAGTTTCTCCTTGCCTCAACTCGCCGCCGCGAGCATTGGTCTCATGCTGGCCTCCGGCGGAGCGGTGTGGCTGGCGCAATCTCGCGTCGCCCGTCCGGCGCAGCCCTCGGCACCAGCTCCGTCGGTCATCAATGTTGCCGTCGAACCTCGCGCGGCCCGGGGCTACGATGCCGCCGTCGCGGACCTCGAGCGGGTGCTCTCCGAAGGGCGGGGGCGGCTCGATTCCACGACCGTGAAGGTGATCGAACGCAATCTCGCAACCATCGATAGTGCCATCGTCGAGGCAGAGCGAGCGGTCGAGTCCGATTCCGCCAACGTGTATCTCAATTCTCATTTGGCGGCAACCATGCGGCAGAAGCTGGAGTTGCTTCGCCAGGCCGCTGCCCTCATCTCGGCCGCGAGCTGAAAGGACCCTCCCGTGCTGCTCACCCTGACTGCTGCCGCCCTGTCCGCGCTCGCCTTGGGCCAAGAGATCGACACGACCGTCCAAGTGGCGCGTGGCGACAGGCTCGATATCTCCAACTATGGTGGTGATGTCAGCATTCAGGCCTGGTCGCGCAACGCGGTCAGAGTCGTGGCCAGCACGTCCTCTCGCGGGCGGGTCGAGGTCTCCAACGTGGGATCGGTCGTCACCGTCCGAACCGAGGGACGGAGGGGACCACCCCCGCACATCGACCTGGAGATCAGCGCGCCTGCCTGGATGCGGCTCGACCTTTCGGGCGTCTACTCCGACGTGAAGGTCACCGGCCTGCAGGGCCCAATCTCCATCGAGACGGTGCAAGGCGATGTCGACGTCAACGGCGGGCAGGGGAACATCTCGCTGCAGTCGGTGGAGGGTTCCGTCAGCCTTCGCAATGCCAAGGGTCGCATCGAAGCACACTCGGTGAACCAGGATGTCACGGTGTCGGACGCGAGTGGGGAGCTCAATGTCGAGACCGTAAACGGAGAGATCTCGCTCAAGCGCGTCGACGCGACGAGCCTGGAAGCCAGCAGCGTAAACGGCGACGTTCGATATGACGGACCGATCCACAATGGTGGGCGATATTCACTGACGACTCACAACGGCGACATCGGCCTGGCGGTGCCGGAGGGAACCGACGCGTCAGTCTCGGTGTCCACCTTCAACGGGGAGTTCAAATCGGATTTCGCGGTGTCGGTCACCCAGACTCATAAAGGGAGGCGTCTCAGCTTCACCCTGGGCAGCGGAAGCGCTCAGATCACCCTCGAGTCCTTCCAGGGAACCATTCATCTTGCCCGCCCCGGAAAGCTGGAGAAGAGTGAGGAGTGAGAAGGAAGAAGTAAGAAGTAAGAAGTGAGGTGAGAGGGAAGAAGTAAGGAGTATGGAGTGAGCTTGGCGGATAGCCTATAGCCTTTAGCGAATAGCCTATAGCCCGCTGCGTAGCGGCCGTTAGCCGTTAGCCGTTAGCTTCCTACTTCACCTCCAGCACCTCCACATCGAACACCAGCGTAGCGCCTGGAGGAATGTCCGGCGGCGCTCCCGCGGCGCCATAGGCAAGATCCGGTGGAATGACCAGCTTGCGGCGGCCACCGACCCGCATACCCTCTACGCCTTGATCCCAACCGGCGATCACCTGCCCCGCGCCCAAACTGAAGGTGAATGGCTGGCCGTGGTCTCGGCTGCTGTCGAACTTCTTCCCGTCCGGCAGCCACCCGGTGTAGTGGACGGTCACCGCGCGCCCTGCAACGGCCTCGGTTCCCTGCCCTTGCGTCACGTCCTGATATCTCAGGCCTGAGGGCATCTTGGTCATCTTGGTGGTATCCACGCCCAGCTCGGCGGCGAAACCGGTTTTTGTGCTTGCCTTCTCTCCCGATGTGCCGCAGGCCGTGGCCCCCAATAACAGGGCGAAGCAAATCCAACGTCCCATCGATTCCTCTGGTGCACGGGTGAGAAAGAGACCTGCGCCGGAACGACAAGGCCGACCCTTGGGAGGCCGGCCTGCCCTGAAATCGGGACGGCGGGATTTGAACCCGCGACCCCTGCAACCCCATTGCAGTGCGCTACCGGGCTGCGCCACGTCCCGCTGACGAAGGAGCGGAATTGTAGTGGCGGTGCAACTCGGATGGAAGGGCGGCCGGCGATACATTCCTGTCTCATGGTGACCGGTATCGCACCTTCTCAACAGCTCCCAACACCCTGAATTTCGTGTGATTACCTGGCCATCCCCCGGTGAGCCGCCCCACCTCATCTCTTGACCCCGCTGACTGATACTTAAGACGCAGACTTCGAGCACCCGCACCCCGCTGGCTCAGCATCGACCGGGAACACGAGCCTCCGGCCCGGCATTTGCTTTAGGTCAGAACGCCACGCGGTGTTCCCCGAGCTGCGACGAGGAGGAAGTATGAGTCAAGAAGATGGGCATCCCTGGGAGAGCGACGGAGATCTGCCGTGGGATACGCCAGATGAAGACTGGGAACCCGCCGATTCCGAGGCGTGGCGGGGAGATATCCACCTGGGCGATTGGCCTGAGAATATGGCCGGGCCGGAGTATTGGCTCTACAAGAAAGACCAGAATGATGAGTAATTCGAGCCCAGAGAGGGGCGCAAAGTGAGAGGGACCGGTCAGAAATCGGTCCCTCTTTCGCTTTTGTAGCGGCCGGTCAGTATACCCCTCCCCCCTGTCTCGAATTGCCCGCCGTAAGCCCTTGCAGGCCCCATACATAGCACTAACAAGTCCCTCCATCCCGGCCATTGACAACAACGTAAGTTATTGATACCTTTTATCTTACGTTGGGTTGTGCTGGGCCGTCGTCCCTCCGCAGGCTCGCAGGTCCTCCACTCTGATCCAACGGTTCTCTCCGCCTCGAATGGTCGTGGCCACGCGGGGCCGGAGTTTGTCGCCCATCTAGCGGTTGGGCGGATTACTCGGACGACCTTGGCGTCCGCTACGAAGGAGCAGGAGATGATGTCAGAAATCACCCCGAATCCCAGCGACGCGCTCCAGGCGCCGCCTGCACCGTGGGATCCGTTTCAATTGATGGACCGGATGGACGAGGAGGCACTTCGCAAGGAGCTCGAAGGAATTGCAAGCACTGATCTCGTCTACGTCGTCAAGGAAGGGGGGCAGGAGGTCGTGGGCCTTTCGAAGACCGGGGTCGACGAATGTTGTATGGCGCTGGTTGCCCAGGGCCAGGTAATTCGCGAGGAGGATCTCCAGTACGAGGTCATCGGAGAAGGCGAAGACCGTGAGGCGCTTTTCAAGGTGAAGGCCGCCCGCTTTGCCGTCTCCCCCAGCGGGCAGGAGGTTCGGTTGGATCAGGTGATCGGCGTCAAGCGGCAGCCGTTCTACTATGAGCCGGCCCAACTGGACCTCGACAGCAAGGCGCCCAGTAAGAAGTATCGCGGCAAGACCTACCGTGAGCTCCTCGCTACCGACGAGGGTCGAGATTACCTCGGCTGGATGGCGGAAAACTTCGGCGAGCCCGAGATCCGAGATTTTGTGCGAAGGATACTGGCGGGAGAGGAGATTGTGGCTCGACGAGGCCGGCAGCTGAATCCTCACTGGTACGAGGCCGGAGCGATGAAGGCGGCGCGAAATGCGCGGTTCCGCCTCATTCCGGGCAACATCCGGGCACAGATCATCGCCAGCGCGCGCCAGTCAGGACAGGCCCGGGTAGTGGAGGGGCAGCAGGGCACCTTGCGCGGCGTGTCCAAAGCCACTCCGGTGGGCGAAAGCGTCGTGAATCGTTCTCCAGAGGCCGTGACGCGAGCAGGACCGTACGCGCCTACGGAGAAGCAGATCGCATTCTATCAGCGCCTGGCCGACTCATCGGTCTTTACTGAGGATGAGCGCAAGCGCGCGCTTGAATGGCTGGCGACTCGAGCGACGCGCCAGACGATCAAGGATCAGATCGACTGGCTGAAGCACCAGGTTGAGACCCGAAAGTCCAATCGGGCCGGCGAAACTGCTGCATAGACCCCTGCGCGTACGAGGGCGGGGGGAGACCCCCCGCCCTCGTAGGCTTCGTCCGCACCTGTCACCTCTCACCTGTCACCGTTCACCCTCCCACCGGATCTCCCGTAACCTCCGCAGCTCAGGCACCCGCCACGCCGTAATCCCGACCACGGCCAAGGTGGCCGTTCCTCCCAGCATCACCGATGGAACCGTACCGAGCAGCTTTGCGGCCACGCCGGACTCGAAGGCCCCGATCTCGTTCGAGCTGCCGATGAAAATGGCGTTGACCGCCGAGACTCGTCCCAGCAGGTGATTGGGCGTTAACACCTGCAGCAGGGTAGACCGAACCACCACGCTCACCGTGTCCACCATGCCGCTGGCGGCCAGCAGGACCAGCGAGAGGAGAAAATCGCGCGAGAGACCGAATCCGATCATTGCGAGGCCGAACAGCGCCACGTTGATCAGCAGGGTGCGCCCGGCCCGCCTTAGTGGCGGGCGATGGGCGAGCACCAGCGACATTCCCACCGCACCCGCAGCCGGAGCTGCCCGAAGCAGTCCGAGCCCCTGCGGCCCCACGTGCAGGATCTCCGCCGCGAAAATGGGGAGCAGCGCGGTGGCGCCGCCGAACAGCACCGAGAAGAGATCGAGCGTGAGCGCACCGAGAATCACCGAGTTATTCCAGACGAAGCGGACGCCCGTCGCCAGACTCTCCCAGATAGACCCGTCGCTCAGGCGGGGAGAATCGGGTACGTGCCGGATGCGAGCGATGGCCAGCAGCGCCAGGGACATGAGGGTGACATCGACCGCATACGCCGCCGTCGCACTCCCAAACCCATAAATGAGTCCGCCGAGTGCCGGACCAAGCACTGCGGCGAGCTGCCAGGTCGAGCTCCGCCAGGTGACTGCGTTGGGATAGAGCTCCCGGGGAACAACCTCGGCGCTCAGAGCGGTTCGGGCTGGCTGCAGAAAGCTCCGGGCTATCCCGCTGAGCACGATGACCAGGTAGATCGGCCAGACTCGGCCGCGGTGAACCACGCCGGGACTCAGGGTGAAGCCCAGCAAGGCGATGGAGCAGCCCAGCAGGGCGACGAGCGCGAGTCGCGTAGTCCTGAGCCGATGGACTCGATCGGCCACGTGGCCGGCAGGCAGCGCAAAGCCGATGAAGGGCAACGCCTCCGCCAGCCCGATCAGTCCGAGTGAGAGCGGGTCGTGCGTGAGCCCGTAGATCTGCCAGGCAACCACCACCGCCTGCAGCTGCGTGGCCAGGTTCATCGTCAGCAGGCCGGCGATGAACCAGAGAAAATTGGGGATTCGGAGCGAGGCGTAAGGGTCGTGGCGGGGGATGGCTGGATGCATGCGGGGTGGAGGATA
>UEXR01000564.1_pt1 | contig 10433 bp, 7 predicted proteins | sample 4301101 | NCBI WGS metagenome assembly UEXR01 (sample SAMEA4773180, study PRJEB27434) | metagenome | biome: 2259; feature: agricultural soil; material: soil | place: USA | collected 2014-09 | depth 0.25 m
AACGGCGGATAGCCGTGGAGACCAGCGAAAGCCGGCTCGGAATGCAAGTGCTCCCATGGATCCACGGCACCATGTGCGACGGCGTCTCGGAGGAGCTCGACGGCGCGCTCGCGGTCGCCCAGGACCGCCGCGATCTCGGCGCGATAGTACGTGGGAAAGCCAGTGAGATACGGCCGCGCCACAGCAACGAGCGCCTGGTCAACCCGCTTGGCCTCGGCCCGGTCTCCCCGCCGGGCGGCAAGGACGCCGAGCACTCCCATGTAGTCCACGTTGCTCGAATCCTCCGCCGCGAGCCGCCTCATCAAAGAGTCCGCTTCCTCGAACCGACCGAGCAGCTCGAGCGACCGTGCCAAGGTGTTACGGTACTCAGGCTGGCTCCGCTGCTCCGATGGCTGGGCCCGGTACCAGCTCACCGCCTGCTCCGCCGCGGTGCGAGCAGCCTCAGGCTGCCCGTGCGCCTGGAGCTCGAGCGCTGCCTCGTAGCACAACCGGCCTGGGGTATTCACCAGCTCGAGACGACCCACGGTCGTATATGCGAGCGGGTAGACCATCAGCGGGTCGGGAGGCAATCTCCGCGCTCGTTCAAGGCGATCCAGCACCTCCGATGCCTTTCCGAGTCCGGCCAGGGCATGATTCTCCAGATTGAGCGCCGCGAGACTGTTGGTCTTGCGGACGAGATCGCGGGCGACCCGTAGCTCGCTTCGGTAGTCGCCCAGCGTATGGTAGGGCACCGCGAGGTCCCGCCGGTAGAGCGCCTTTCCAATGTCAGGGAGCCAGCCGAGATCGCGCTCAGGGTCGAGGCGCCTCAGGATTTCGACTGCCTCGTGGGGTCTCCCAGCCAGTCGAGTTGACACAGCCCTGTACATTTGAAACTGAGGAGAGCGCACCAAGGCTGGATCCGGCCGACTCAGGATCCGATACGCGGCTTCGTTATCGCCTCGACATCCCGCGAGCTGCGCGTCCAGGAGAAGTCGGTCAAGCAGGGTGAGCCGGTCGCGACGGGGGAGGAGTGCCTGGGCCACGGAGTCGGCCACCGCGCAACCGGGCGGTCCATCAAAGTTTGCTGCCGTCAGCGCGACCCAAACCGCTGCCGTGAGAAATGTAGAATCCAGCCTGACGGCCTGACGGAAGTTTGCCTTCGCCTCTGCGCCATTGAAGCTCCAGTTGGCGCTCTGGCCGGCTACGAAGGCTTGGTAAGCTGCGTAAAGAGGAGGTTCTGGAGTCGGGGTAGTCAGCTCGCTCAAGCGCGGATCGAGAATCCCCGCGAGCCCCACCGTCACTCGCTGCCGTAGCGCCTCGAGCGCGAGCTCGCGCCGGGCGAGCGACCCTCGCACCGGCTCGAGTGCCTGGAGTACCCGGCCCGAGCGCGCGTCGACGATCGACGCCAGGAAGACCAGACTGTCCCCCGACTGGTCGTAGCTCCCGGTGACCACGATGCCGGCCCCGTTCCGTTGCGCCAGCGCGCGCGGCTCGGCCGGCTCCCCCGTCGTGGCACGCCCCTGGACGTAGAGCACGCCGACGTCCACCACCTCCACGAGCTCGGTCTGGACCAGGCCGCGGTTGATGTAATCGGCCGCCGTGAGGCCCACTAGGTCGAGGGCAGGGTTCCCAGTGCGATTGGCTAGCACCGCGACCATGACCCGCTTCGGGTTGGTGCGGTCGCTGTATGCGAGGCGGGTTAGCCACAACCCAGCGAACAGGGTGAGCGCCACCGCGAGAGCTCCCAGCAGTGCCAATCGTCGCTTACCTAGGGTTCCCCTCGGCACGCGTAGACTGCTTCCCTCGTCCAGCGCGTGAGCAAACGCGGTCGCGTTGGAGAACCGGTCGGCCGGAGTCTTGGCCAGCGCCCGCTGGAGTACGGCATCCAGCTCTTCCGGGATCTCCTTCCGCACGCGGCGCACCGAGGGCACCGGGTCGCTCAAGCACTTGGCCACAATTGCCTGCGCCGTGGGCCCGGTATACGGCGGCTCTCCTGCGAGCATCTCATACAGCACGCATCCGAGGCCGTAAAGATCGGAGCGCCCGTCCAGCTGGCTCCCCCCGCTTGCCTGCTCGGGGCTCATGTAGGCCGGGGTGCCCACTACGAGACCGGTCTCAGTAAGCTTGCCTCTACCGGCGGCCTCCAGCGCGCGCGCCACGCCGAAGTCGGCCACGCGCGCGTGGCCCTCCCCCAGTAGGATGTTCTCGGGTTTGACGTCGCGGTGGACGATGCCATGGTGATGGGCGTACCCCAAGGCATCGGCCACCTCGCGGGCGAGCCGCACAGCCTCGTCCACCGGCAGCTGAACCTCGCGACGGAGGCGGTCCCGCAGGGACTCGCCTTCGACGTAGGGCATGGTGTACCAGAGGAGGCCGTCCGTCTCGCCGGAATCAAAGAGGGGCAGGATATGCGGATGGTCGAGCCGAGCTGTTGTGCGGATCTCGCGCAGGAACCGATCGGTGCCGAGCGCATTGGTCAGCTCGAGGGGTAGCACCTTGAGCGCGACCGGCCGGTCATGCTTGGGGTCGCGCGCGATGTACACGGTAGCCATGCCGCCCCGGCCCAGCTCTCGGACGATCTCGTAGGCCCCTAGGCAGGTGCCCGGAGCAAGCGCTTGACCCTTCAGCATATGCCTTAACAAGGGAATCGCGTACGCCAGTGCGGGCTGCTCCATAAAGCCCGGAGGCTCGGTGGCGTGGAGCAGCCGCTCGACCTCCGCTCGGAGCTCGGGATCGCCTGAGCAGGCCCGGTCCAGGAACGCCAGCCGCTCGGCCGGCGCAAGGTCCAGCGCCTGCTCGAGCAGTCGTTTGACCTCAGCCCCGCGCTCCGGTGTTGGAAATGCCATCACAGCGCTCAGCCTGGCTCGCCGCTCAGCCAAGATGGGACATGGGGCCGGGGCTAGCAACGGTGCCGAAGTGTCCCGTTGCGCGCCTCAACCTCGGCTTCCATCTTGACCTTACCACCCTTCAGTCCATGGTACTCGACCACTAGAAGACGGCCGTTCCGGGTCGTCGGGCCTCCCTATGGGACGAAGATCGGCGGGCGGCAGCAGCAGACGGGAGTATCGGTGGTGAGCCCCGAGCGGTCGAAGCAACTCGAGAAACTCCTCGAGCAAGCCCTCAACCTGAAACCGGAAGACCGGCCGGCCTTCCTCGACCAGGTCTGCTCTCACGATCCCACGATTAGAGCTGATGTCGAGGCGGCGCTGCGGGCGGCTGGAGGGAGCAGCAGCTTCCTGAGCCAGCCGGCGCTCGCGTACGCGGCGCCGTTGCTGGACCGACTCGCCGCAGCGGAGTCGCTTCCACCCGGAACCCACTTAGGTCAGTACCGGATCCAGGGCCAGTTGGGCCACGGGGGCATGGCTACGGTCTACCTGGCCCAGGATCCCAAGCATCACCGGCCCATCGCCGTCAAGGTGCTCCGCTCCGAGTTGGGGCGGACGATTGGACCGGAGCGCTTCCTCCGCGAGATCGAGGTGGTAGCCCACCTGCAGCACCCGCACATTCTCCCGCTCATCGACTCCGGACTGGCCGAAGGCCGGCTCTACTACGTGATGCCATTCGTGGAAGGCGAATCGCTTCGCCAGCGACTTATTAAGGAGAAGCAGCTGTCGGTGGTCGCGGCGGTACGCATTGCGCGGGAAGTGGCCGAAGCGCTGGACTACGCCCATCGGCACGGGGTCATCCATCGGGACATCAAACCGGAGAATATCCTCCTGGCCGACGGTCAGGCGGTCGTCGCGGATTTCGGGATCGCGCGGGCGCTTTCTGGGGCGAGTAACGAGTCGTTGACCGAGGCGGGCTTGGTGTTGGGAACGCCGTCTTACATGAGCCCGGAGCAGGCCATTGGGACCGAGCGGCTCGATGGCCGAACCGATGTCTACAGCCTCGGCTGCGTGACCTACGAGATGCTGGCTGGACAACCCCCCTTCGTCGGTCCGACAGCCGAAAGTGTGATTCATCAGCACCTCGCGGCTCAACCAACGCTGCTCACCGCGTTGCGGCCCGGCGTCTCTCCGCGGCTGACTGAGGCAATCGCGCGGGCGATGGCCAAGGCGCCGGCGGATCGGTTCGAGTCGGCCGGCCGCTTCGCGGACGAGCTGGGACTTACGGGCGAAGCTCGTCCCTCGAGGCCCTCAGCCCCACGGCCTCGACGGAAGTGGCTGGTGCTTGGCCTGATTGCATTGTTCGCTCTGGTCGTTGGGGGATCCTTGCTGTTTCGCTCGAAGCCGCTTCCTCTCGACTCGTCCCTGCTGGCAGTAGCCCCGTTCGACGTGCTCGATTCTGCGCTCGGACTGTGGCACGAGGGACTGGTGGACTATCTGTCGCGAAATCTCGATGGCGCGGGGTCGCTCCGCACCGTCTCGCCCACCGTAGTGATCCGCCGTTGGAGCGGCCGGGCCGATGCTGCCTCAGCGCAAGACCTCGGTCGGCGCACGGGGGCAGGGCTGGTCGTGGTGGGTCAGTTGCTCGGTGCTGGCGATCAATCCGTGCGGCTCCGCGGCATCCTCGTGGACGCCGGCAGCGGGAGGGTTCTCGGCGAGTTCGACCGGTCCGACCCATCCGGGCGGGTGGATCGGCTCAGTGATTCGCTGACCGTCGACCTGCTCCGCGAGCTGGCCCGGACCCGGCCTGGCACCCCGGTGCGGGTCGCATCGGTCGGCACTGGGTCGCTACTAGCTCTCAAGTCATTTCTGCAAGGAGAACAGTTCTTCCGCCGAGCGGTGTGGGACTCCGCGATCGTGCATTACGAGCATGCGATCACCCTCGACACGACTTTCGCGCTGGCGCTCTGGCGACTGGCAGGCGCGCGCGGCTGGAAGGGCGAGTTGCTGGGTGCCGGCAACGTCGACCCGCTGCTGGTTCGAGCGGGCCGGTTCAACCATGGCCTCTCGGCGCACGACAGCCTGATGCTGACCGCAGATTCGCTCAGCGCGGCGTACTTCGACACCCTGGATCCCGGGTACTGGTCTCATCTGCTGAGGAGGTTGTCCACCCTGGAGGAAGGGGCCCGCCGCTATCCGGATGATCCCGAGATCTGGTACCAGCTGGGAGACGCCCGCTTCCACGATGGCATCGCGGTCGGCAGCACGTCGCAACAAATCCTCAGTACCTTCGACCGGGCCATTGCGCTCGACTCGAGCTTCGGCCCGGCCTACCTCCACCCGATCACTCTCGCCCTGGACACGCGCGGGCCCGACGCGGCGAAGCCGTACATCGAGGGGTACCTGGCGTCCGCGTCGAAGACTGAGGAGGGGGAGGGGGTGCGGCTCGTCGCTTCGCTGCTGGCTCCCGGAGGCACTGGCGACCTGGCGACCCTGACGGATACTGCGTCGGCGGAGACCCTGGTCGGGGCGTTCTACAAGATTGCCGCATGGGCCGATTCAGGTGAGACCGCGCTGAAGCTCATGCGGCGCGTGGAGCAGAGGCGCGGTGCGTTGCCGGCCTCAGTGGACACTGCGTGGCTGACCGAGGTTTTCGCGTTGGAGCTGGCCTATCGCGGTCACCTGCGTGAGGCTCGTGCGGCATTGGGCAACCGGTTTCACTACGTGTTCGCCGAGCTCGCCCTGCTCGGCGTGGTCCCTCCGGACACGGCGGACGCGGTGACTGGCCGCTGGTTGGAGCGGTTCGACGACCCGGCAGTGCGGTTGGGGTTCGGCGATCGCAGCAAACGAACCTTGGGCGCGGTGCTCTGGTGGGCGTTCCAACGGGATACCACGCGACTGCATGAGCTGGTGCGTCGGGCGGCCAGGGACTCGGCGTCACCCCCGAACTTCTATGCATTCTCACTCGACCAGGCTGACCTGGGCCTGGGCCGCATCGGCCTCGCGCTGGCCCGGCGGGACACGGCCGAGGCGCTGCGCCTGGCCATGGCGTTTCCCGATTCGCTTCTCCCACGCTTTCTGCCGCTTCGGCTGCTGAAGCTGCGGCTGCTTGCGGACGCCGGGCATGACGAACAAGCGGCGGCTGCGTTCGACCGTATGTCCACCACCGACCCCGACATTACCCTCACGCCAGGCCTGGGATTGGCGATGCTCACCCGAGCCCGGGTGGCCGAGAAGCTCGACGACCGAGCCACAGCGACTCGGTACTATCAGCGAGTGCTCGACCTGTGGCGACACGCGGATCCCGAGCTCCGGCCTTACGTCGAAGAGGCCAGCGCCGGTCTCTCCCGCGTCAACGAGGAACGGAAGTAAGCCAGCCGCTCGCGAGGTTAGGAAGCTTCAAACGTCGAACTGTCGCAGATGATGATCGAAGTGCCGGTAGCAGAACACGCCCCAGTCGCGGCCGCTCATATGGCCGAACATGGGATGGTCCGGCCAGCTTCCCTCTGGCCCCTGCGCGGCCAAACGCTCCACTCTCTCCTCTAGCGCCGCCAGATCGCTTGCCCAGGTCGTGGGCGCCGTGGTAAACCCCTCCGGCGGACTCTGGATCCTGCCCTGCGGCCAAGGCAGCCAGTAGATCACCACGTGACGGACGATCGGGTTGCGGTACGGACCGGGGATCGGCGCAGCATCGTGCTCTCGGAGAGTTAGTCGCATCTGGTCGCCCAGATGCGCCAGCATCTGCGGGGCGGTCATCCGTCCCCAGCGCCGCGGCCGATCGGGGCTCAATCGATGCAGCCGAGCCAATAACTCTTTACGGTCTTCGCTGTCGAACACGGTGTGCGTAAGTGCCTCCGTACTCGGTGCGGTTTGCTGTCGGAGCTGAAGCAGGAGGTCGGGGGTGATGATCCCAAGATGCGACATGGGACTGAGGCCTGCAACGGCCGAACTGCCCCTATGTCCGGTTTGCCGCGAGCATCGCGCGTTCCCCAATACGACACGGCAGACCCTCCAACCCTCTCCTCTTCGGAGGCCAAGATGTCACTCACACCTTCACGACTCGGGATCATTCTGGCCCCGGTCTCACTTCTCCTGGCCTGCGCTTCCGGTGGCATGGCCAACGACGCAAACGTCATCACCGCGCCGGAGCTCAGCCAGAGCCGGGCCACGAACCTCTACGACGCGATCCGTCGGGTGCGCCCCGAGATACTTCGCACCAGGGAGTCAGGTACAGTCATATTCTTCGGAGCCGGCCGGCCGACGGTGGCTGTGGACGACAGCGTGGCAGGCGGTGTCGACGTGCTGCGAGCCATTCCGGTAGATCAGGTGGCTCGCATCGAGTACGTTAGTCCTTGGGGGGCTGCAGAGAGATACGGGAAGGAATTCGGAGACGGCCTCGTACTCGTGTGGAGACGAGCCGAAGTCGAGGTGAGTGCCCGGCTCAATCGCCCATGAGCGTGCCGGCGTAGACGTAGCCGATGACTCGCCCTTCGAGGGCGACGCGCCACCAACTGCCCCTGAGCGAGTCGACCAGGACGGTGTCGCCCGGAAGCAGGACGGCTACCAGGTCGGCCTTCACGCTTCGCCGGACGTGCACCTTGGTCCAGGTCTTGGCGACGCGCGGCACGGCATCGGGGCTGGGCAGGGAGTCGGGCGGCACCACCGTGGTGTCGAGCGCCGCTGCAGTGGTCCTGCCGAGCACCACCTGGGGCGCAGCCACCGGCAATGTTTGCGCAGCCACGGTCATCTGTCCGTGCTCGTTTGCGTTCCCATCGCCTGCGACTTGCCGGCGCAGGGTCATGACGACCCCGATCCCGGCCATGACCATCACCGCTGCAAGGAGTCGCCCCGCCCGTCTGGCTACGGGGCGGGTCACTTCCGACCGAATCGGCTGGGTCAGGAGTTCAGTCCCGCACCGAGGGCACCGCGTCGCGATCCTCAGCGCGTGTTTACCGCAGGCAGGGCACTCTCGGTACGTCGGGGCCATAACCTGTGAAGATCAAGCAGGGTAGAGGCCAGAAATTGCGCGGTATCTAATCCGCTGGTAGCGCTTGGGTTAGTCCAAAAACGAAGAACCTATTGCGCGGCAGTGATGCGGCATCGCCGCAGCAGCGGTCGGCTACCACCGCCCCAACTGGCGTGCGAGGCGGGCGTGGGGCCGTCGTTCGTCCAGCCGCCGAAGTCCCAGCTCCCGGGCGATCGCGCGTGCCTCGGTGAACTCGTGCGACGTGAGCTTCCGGTTGATCTCCGGGTGGTGCTCAGCGTTCACCTTGCCGGCGGGGTAGTACTGGTCCATCAGGTTCACGTAGGTGTCTTGCCCTAGCTCCTCCGCGATCCACTGGAGAATCCCCCGGGTCTCGTCCAACGCGCCCGGCATGACCAGGTGGCGCACGATGAGTCCCCGCCGCGCCAGCCCGTCGCGGTCCAGCACCAACTGCCCCACCTGCCGGTGCATCGTCCTGATGACTTGCCGAGCGGCTTCGGGATAGTCCTCGGCCTTGAGGTAAGTGCGGCTCCGCTCGGCCGACCAGTATTTGAAGTCAGGCATGTAGATGTCGACCACCCCATCCATGAGCTCGATGCTTTCGAGCGAGTCGTAGGCGCTGGTGTTGTAGACGATCGGCAGCGAGAGCCCCCTGTCGGCCGCGACCGCGACTGCCTCGAGCACCTGGGGCGCCACGTGTTCCGGGGTGACGAAGTTGATGTTGTGACAACCCTGGTCCTGCAGCTCGAGCATCATGGCGGCGATCTGCTGCGGCCGATGACCCGGTGTGGTGCTGCCCGGACGGATCGCCTGGCTGATGTCGTAGTTCTGGCAGAAGACGCAGCGGAGGTTGCAGTGCCCGAAGAAGATCGTCCCCGAGCCGCGCCAACCCCGGAGGCAGTCCTCCTCGCCGAAGTGGGGAAAGTGGCTGGAGACGATTGCATAGCGGCCGGTCTTGCACGCGGCCCACTTGTCCTCCAGCCGGTTCACTCGGCAGTCACGGGGACACACGCGGCAGTCGGCCAGCGTGGCGATGGCGCGCTCGGCGCGGCGGTGCAGCTCGGCGCTGCAGAGGGAGAAGTAGGCAGGACGGAAGGTCGTCACGGAGGAGGCGTGCAACATGAAACCCGCGATCGCACTCTCAAGAATAATAGTTGCCTGGTTCGATCCATGGAGCACTGAGTCAGTTTGGCCTGGTAGGACAATGTTGCCCCAACACGCGTCCAGTTGTGCGGCGAATTCCAGCTCGGCAGTCCGACTTCGAGCTTGATCCGCACGGGCACGGAGCATGCAATGCTCCAATGAGTCGCCACCCCCCGCGATCAGCCGCTGGGGAAGTGGCAGGTCGCTATGGGTACAGTTGCTCTCCGGAACTCGCAGTTCTCTCCTCCTGACAGGTCGAGCGCCACTCTTCGAACGGTGCTGGTCGATCCCGACCCGACTTCGCGGAAGCGGTTGCGTTCCATCCTGAAATCTGACCCGTTAGTAGCGGTGGTAGGAGAGTGCAGCCGGGGCAAAGACGCTGTCGACTTGGTGCGGCGTCTAGCTCCGGATCTTGTCTTCCTGGACCTCGGCATTCGAGATCTCGATGGCTTCGAGATCGCTCGACGACTCGAAGCCCAACGGCGGCCCGCGGTAATCTTCCTTGCTGGAGGCGAGCAAGACGCGCTGCGTGCGTTCGAGGTTCACGCTTTGGACTACCTGCTGAAGCCGGTGAGCCCTGGCCGCGTGTCGCAGGCCTTGAACCACGCACGGCGTTGCCTCGACGGCGGCTCCGGCCTCGAGGACACGGACGCCCGCCTCATCGCGCTCCTGGACCGGCGCGACGCTGAGCGACATCGCCGGACTCGCCTGCTGATCCGCCAGGCGGATGGTTCAGTGTTTGTCAGGACGCAGCTGATCGACTGGATCGAAGCCGCTGGGAAAGAAGTGCGGGTGCACGTTGGGAAGTGGGTCTACACGTGCAGGGGATCGCTGTCGCGCATTGCCGGTGGTCTGGATCCAGAGCGATTCATCCGTGTCAGCCGTTCCGCGATAGTGAACATCGACCGGGTTCGGGAAATCCAGCACTGGTTTAACGGCGATTATCTCCTGATCCTGGAAGATCAGTCACGCATTCCATCCTCCCGCGGTTACCGTGGGAATCTCCGCCGTCTATTCGGAACCCAGCCGGGACACTAGATTGGTGCGATCCCCACGGTATTCGGTCTTCGACTATGGTCCCTTGCAGGGTCGGTCGTCTCGTCGGCATGCTGCTCGTGCTGGCCAGCTACGCATGCTCGCACGCGACCAGCGCCTCCGTCGCCAAGCCGGCTTCGTCGGAGAGCGTTCCGCTCAGAATCGATAACCATAATTGGCTCGACGTGGTGATTTACGTCGTGCACGATGGGCAGCAAACCCGACTGGGTCTGGCGACGGCGAGCAGTTCGGCTACGTTCTCGCTGCCCGAGCACTTGCTCGGCCAGGGCCGCGAGGTGCAACTCCTGGGAGATCCTGTTGGTGGCCATGGGGCCGTGAGCACCGAGACGATCGTGGTGCAACCAGGCCAGTCCATTGACTGGACTCTGGAGACCGATCTCCGGCGGTCGTTCGTGGGAGTGTTCTAGCCGCCGCAGTTGTCAACGATTGCTCGAGCCAGGCACACC
>UEXR01000086.1_pt1 | contig 10424 bp, 8 predicted proteins | sample 4301101 | NCBI WGS metagenome assembly UEXR01 (sample SAMEA4773180, study PRJEB27434) | metagenome | biome: 2259; feature: agricultural soil; material: soil | place: USA | collected 2014-09 | depth 0.25 m
GTTGGCGCGGCCGTCGCTTCATGGAATGGTTTGTGGGGTTAGGAATTCAGGCCACTTTGGGCACCCGCAGCCACCGCATCGCACCCCTGAGTAACTGACGCAAGCCCGGTTTCTCGCCTTCCGGAACGACGCCAGCCTCGGCCGACGTGGCTTGGCCCGATGAGGGCTGGGCCTTGCGGGGAGCCACCACGGGTGCGTCGACGCCCTCAGCATTGAAAAAAGTCCAGCGCTTCCGGGTCAGCGGTGGGAGCTCCACCGAACCGGGTAGGCCGGTCACTTTCTTGTATTCCGGATGCACCGTGATGGGAACCCAGGTCGACGAGGCCCGATGATAAATCCATGACTGCGAGCCCACATCGCCGGAGCGAATCGCGGCAGTGAGCTCCGCCACGCTGTGGTACAGGACTTCAGTGCCGGGCTGGAGTTCAACCAGATACATGGTGCACTCGGTCAGTTTGCCCCTGGGGGGCGGGTCCGTACCACGGTATGGGATTGATAGGGGAACTGGCGCGCCAAATACGCACGTTCTAAGCCAGCTGCTCCCACTCCGATGGCCTCGATGGCCCGGTTTCTTAACTTGTTCCGTGAGCCCAGGTTCCGTTGCTGCAGATTCTTGCACTCGCATCTGCCTACGTGGCGCACGCGCGACCGGTGCGCCGACGTTACCACAACGCAACCGATTCCCGCTAGCCGCCAATCGGGTTGGTCACCGGAAGCTGCTCACCGATCGTGGTGGCCTCGGGCGAGCACTCGGGATGGCCGAAGCCGCTGGCGCTCACTCCATTGCTATCGATGTCATAGATGATGTTGTCATCGGCCCCGCCATCGGCGACTCCTGCTGGGACGAAATCAAGACCCAGGGCATCCCGCACCTTCCAGGCGATGTTATGGTCGGCACAGCTGGTATCTCCCGACACCCCTACCGCGCCGATCACGGCGCCAGTGGCATCGTAGAGCGCCACACCCCCGCCGAACACATTTACCCCGCCGATTCGCTTGCCGACCATGAAGTCCTGGGCCGTTCCGTAGTCGTCGGCGTTGCCGCCGTAGGCCACATCCGGGTTGACCGGATTGCTTTCCTGAAGGCCGAAGAGGCTGCCGCCGGGCTGGGTGGGTGAGAAAAGGTTGGCCGTGGAGAGCGCCAGTGCATCCAGGCTGAAGGCATTGGCGGTGTTCGCCTTCTGAGCCGAGATCACCCGGCTCCCCGGCCACTGATCGCCGGTTTTCGTCCCGGAGAACGCGACAGCGCGGACGATGCCGCTTCGGTCCACGACAGTCGCCCACATGTTGAGGCTGAGCCCACCGTTGCCCGAGGGTGGATTGCCGGTGACGGAATCGATGACGAACGCGAGTCGATCCTGGCTCGGGAGATTGGGGCTTCCCGAAGGTCCCACTGCGCCGGTGCCCTCTTTGTCGTCGTCACTGCATCCCGCGATCGCAAAGACCAGGATCAACAGTGCCGAGGAAACCATGGGTCTCGGGCAACGGCTCAGCATCGTGGCTCTCCTGCGTTGGAGGGTCGGAATCGGGTACTCAGGGATGTCTTGGGGGAACGGAAGCCGCCAGCATACGTAGCGCCTGTCTGGCTGTCAAGCGATTTGCACCCGACCTCCTTGAACTGGTTGGCGGTACCGCTTACCGGATGGCTGGCGCTTCCATTACCCGATGATCCCAGCTTCGCATCATCGCCGTGAAGGTATGGGCGAGCGCGGGATCGAACTCGAGTCCTGCGCGCTCCACGATGTAGCTCAGCGCAGCCTCTGATTCCCACGCCTCGCGGTAGGGTCGCCGAGTCCGAAGCGCATCGTAGACATCGCAGACATGCACCAGCCGGCTGCCATAGTGCGTCTCTCGGGCAAAGTGCCGGCAGGGGTAGCCGGTGCCATCCAGCATGATGTGATGCTCGTAGGCCACCACGGCGGCCAGGTCCAGTGGCTGATGTCCCGCCAAAATGATGCGCGCACCCTCGACCGGATGACGCTGAATCTCGGCTCGCTCGGCGTCGGTGAGGCGCCCTGGCTTCAGCAGAACCTCTCGGGGGATACGCACCTTACCTAAGTCGTGAAGCAGCCCGGCCACTCCCACAGCCCGCACCTGGGCAGGCCCTAATTCCAGCGACTCGGCCAGAGCCATCGCCAGCACGGCGACATTCAGCGAGTGAGTCGTGGTGTATTGATCGAACTCCTTGAGGTTGAGAAGCGGCAGGAAGGCCGCCTGCTCCGAATGCATCGCGACGGAAAGCGATGCTACTACGGCCTCGGCTTCGAGCAGCGGGAGCTTGCCATGGTTCTCCACTTCGTCATGCATCCATCGCAGAGTCTCGCATTCCTCCCGCAGGCCGTAGTTCAGGGTGGCGATCATGGTTTTCTCTGCAGACGATCCCGCTTGCTCCCGGCGAACCCCGAGCTGCCCGAACCGGATCGGCCCCGTTGCTTCTTGTCGAGTCGCGGCAGTATCCGAGGGTCGCTGGGCCAATCGGCTCGCCACCTGGTCCAGGAATCCCTCGAACTCGTCCTGGGAGACCGTCCCGGAGACTTCGATCCGCTGGATCCCGGCTTCGGTGAGGCGGGAACTCCAGTCCCACGACTGAAGCTCGTGGAGTACCTGTTCTCCGAACACGACCTCGCCGTCCAGAAAGGAGAACCGGAGTCGCGGACCGGAGTCAGCCTGGAGGTCTTGAAGCTGGCGATAGGCCGCATCGGCAGCTCGGGCGCAGGCCGGGTGGCCTTCGCCGTAGAGCGACGCAGACGCCAAGGCATTGGAGAGCGCACTCAGAAACCGGACCGGATCGCTCATGTCCCTGGCCCGCCGACAGACGCGCGAATTTCGTGATCCCGATGACCTGCGGCTTCAGTCAACACTGGCACCACCTGGGGATCGGAGGCCCACCCCTCGGCGAGAGCCTTGAGCGCTGCCAGCAGCACTGGGGACTTGGGTGCCAGGCGGCTGCCCCATAACCAGCGGCGCGGCCGCCGCACCAGCGAGAGCAAGCATTCCCGTCCACTCTCACTCCCGGCCGCAGCGACGACTCGAATAGCCAGCAGTCGCACCTCCAGGGATGAGGTGGGCTGCGCCAGGATCCGTTCGACCGTTGGGACTGCCGCGGCCGGACACCCGGTTGTCGCTCCCCGGAGCATCATCGCGATGATAGTGGGATCCGAATCGGCCAAGCCCTCTCGGATCGCCGCATCTCTGGTTGAAGGGACCTCTACCATCAAGCGGTAGGCCTCGCGGCGGACCCGTGCCTCCCGGTGTGAGGTGTACTGACTTGGCGAAAACTCCGCCGGCCAGTTGCCAAGGCGGCCGAGGACTACGAGCAGATTGCGCTGCACGAACCAGGGTGCGCCCGGCAGCCGGGCCGCAATGGCCCGTGCGACCGGGTCCCCAAGCGCCGTGATGATTCGGATGAGGTTCCATCGTGTGGATCGGTCATCGGCGGAGGCCAGCGCGTCGAGCAAGGGCTCCGCTGCTCTCCCAGCCAGACGCAGGGCAAATCTCTCGACCAGAGCGAAATCAATCGGTTGCTTCGCGAGCGCCTCGCTGAGCAGGTCGGGCGTGACCAGGCGATCCCACAATCTTTCGACCGCTCCGTTTTCCTGGGGCGCCTGGTCGAGGAGCTCGGCGAGCTTTCTGGTCTTGCCCTCCCCAATGAGCCGCTCGGCGGCCGCCTGCACTCGCGGGCCGGTCTCACCGATCTCGAGCGCGATCTGGAGCATCTCCTCCGGGTCGAGCACGAACTCGGTCGCGTTGGAGCTGGAGCTTTGCGCCGGTGCTCTCTGGGCCATTTGCTGAAGCACCAAGCCGTATGCCTCTGGGTTGGGATCCTCGAGGTTCCAGTTGGAAATCAGCTGACTCACGTTTTCTCGGAGCGCTGCCTCCGCGGCTGTGGCGACCTCCCCCAAACCTGCGTCCGCGTGATGGGCCATCTTACTCAGCAGCAGCATGAGGTTATGGGAGATTGCACGCGCGGAGCCTTCGGCTGCGGCTTCGACCACTTTCACCACGGCGTCCGCCGCGAGGGTCTGAGACGCATCGAGCACGAATCTTCGTCGCTGGAGTCCGCCGCCGCTCATTTCCAGCAAGCGCTGCAGAACCGCCGGCTCCAAGGCGGAGATCAGTCGAGAGAGCCGCCGCCGAAGCCAGGCCTGCTCCACGCTCTCTCCCACGGCCAACTCCTCGGTGATCTGGAGGAGATAACCGACGACGGTCTCATGGTAGCTCGGATCGTGAGCCTGCCGGTTGATTGCGGCTGCCAGGACGGCGGGATTGCTGGTAACTTCGGCCCCGTTCTCGGAAGCATTCTGCAGCGCGGCCCGCGTCATCTCCAGCCAGAGTTGCACGCCGGGAGGACCATCCTCCGACGCTGTCAGCTCGGCGTCCGATCGAAGCTCGAGCCCTTCGTATCGCGCAGGGTACAGCTGAGCGTGTGTCGATCGGCGCGCATCCTCCGCTTGCAGGCCTAGCGGCCCCGGCTCGCGGCGCGGATCGGCGCTCAAACGCTGAAGCAGGGCACCGATCTCGTCATGAGTGATTCCCCGGTCCAGCCGCAAGGCTGCGATCCGATGCCGGTGGAATCGTTGCGCCAGCTTGGCCAGGAACTCACTCCGCGGGTCAGTAGCCACGCCATTGATGATGAATTGACGTTTGGCGATCCCCAGCGTCAGGCTCTCGCGCCCGGCCAGCACAGCGCCAACAGTATGGCTCAGCCGCTCCGCCGCGGAGCGCAACATGGGATGATCCTGCGGGTAGGCAGACTGATGGCCGAGTGCGAGAGAAAACTCCATCAGCAGATCGGCAATGTCGCGGGCAAGCGCGACGCGCTCCCCCTCGGCCGAGCCTGAGGCGGTGGATTGCGTGGTAACAGTTGAAAGAGGTGCGTTCGCCGACATTCGCGGGTACGGCCTCCTGACCTCAGGCCCCCACCCCCGACTCCCCCGGTCGCGCTTCCAAGCTGTTGACTTGAAGGAGGGTACCCGGCCATAGGGCACCCTTAGCTCCGCCTCTTCGGGCAAGAGCCGCGCCGGACGCTCAGCGAACTAAGTTGTTGCTACTTGCTGATTTATCAGACGAGGCCGAATCGGCCGGCAGCGGGCTTCCCGAACCGCGCGACGAGCCGGGGGAATTGCGAGGCTCGATTGGACCTCCCTATCGCCAGCGAAAAAGCCTGAGCGAGAGAGGAAAGCAGACCGCGAGCCATGCCGTAATGACGGCGAGCTCCGGCAGCAGGCCGCTGGGTCCTGCGCCCTGGAGCATGGTGGCACGAAGTGCGTCCACTACAGCGGTCAACGGCAGGATCTGGATCAACGGTTGTATGGCGTCGGGAAAACGGGAGGCCGAGAAGAAAACACCGGAGAAGATCCACATCGGGAGCATGACCAGATTCATCAGTCCAGAGACGCCCTCCACTGTCTTCGCCCGAGAGGCGATCAGCAGGCCGAGGGCAGAGAAGGAGAGCGATGACAGGACGCACACCAGTACCAGGAGGAGCAGGGAACCACGGATGGGGACGCCGAACGCCACCACCGCGAAGCCGAGCAGCAGGACCACCTCGATGACGAGCAGGGTCATCCGTGACAGGGCGAACGAGGCCAGGTACTGGGCCCGCGACATGGGGGTTGCAACGAGGCGCTTGAGCAGTCGCTTTCGCCGGGCATCCACAATCGCGAAGCCGAGACCCCAGATCCCGCTCCCCATCAGGTTCATGCCCAGCAGCCCGGGAACGACGAAGTCAACGTAGCGGGAGCCACGCTCTTTCACCTTGCGATCGCTGACCCGGACAACCTCCCGTTGTCCACCTGCCCGTTGGATGGCCTGATCAACCACCAGTCGCGTGCTCCGACTCTCCGGCCGGTCGGCATCGTACTCGAGTTCTACTTCGCCGGCCGCCACTGCTCGCACCAGGAGAGCCACCCGTCCAGTCCGAAGGGAGTCGGCTGCGGCCGAGTCGTCCAAGGCCTCCACCCTGAGACTGCTGTCCAGCCGCAGAGCCTGGAGAAGCTCTCCACTCCCCGGCGTTGACGTCACTACCGCGACCGCCGTGCGATCCGGTGTGGTTCTCCGAAAGGCGATGCCCAGGCCCGCTGTGAGCAGAATGGGAAAAATGAACACCCAGAAAACCGCTTCGGGCTCGCGGAAAAACTCGCGATAGCGCACCAACGTGAGCTGAACCAGCGGATGGCGGCGCCAGCCTTTCCCGCTACTCGTCACGCAGATGTCTCCCCGTGAGAGTCACGAAGACATCCTCCAGCGACGCCGAGTGGGTCCGGAGCTCGCTCAATTGCGCGCCTTGCCGGCGTAGCTCGGCTACCAGCGCCGGCATGGTCCGGTGCAATTGCTCGACCTGCAAGCGATAAGTACCATCGCGTCTCGTCGCCGAGCACACGCCGTCCAGGGCGGCGAGAGCGGCTTCATCCACCTGCTCGGTGTTGCTCACCGCGAACTCCAGGACGTGCTCGGCCCGGAGCGAGGCCACCAGCTCGCGTGGCGTGCCTTGCGCAATCACTCGACCATGGTCGACGATGGCCACTCGATCACAGAGGTGCTCGGCCTCTTCCATATAGTGGGTCGTCAGCAGGATCGATCGACCACCCGAGCGGAACCGCTCGATCAGATCCCAGAGCTGCCGCCGGGACTGGGGGTCGAGACCGGTGGTGGGCTCGTCGAGGAAGAGCAGCTCCGGGTCGCCCACCAGAGCGCAGGCGAGCGCCAATCGCTGCTTTTGTCCCCCCGACAGTTGGCCGACGCGGCCGGCAGCCTTCTCCTGAAGCTGGACCATCTCGATAACCGCGTCGGGTTCTGGGCCATTCCGGTAGAAGCTGCGGAACAATTGAATGGTTTCTCTAACCGTGAGCTTCTCGGAGAACTGAGTTTCCTGAAGGGAGATTCCCAACAGCTCTCGCAGCTGAGCATCGTCCCGGCCCCAGCGGCGTCCGAGCACGACCACTTCCCCCGCGTCGGGAGTGGTCAGGCCTTCGCAGATCTCGATGGTCGTGGTCTTGCCCGCGCCATTCGGGCCCAGGAGCCCAAAGCACTCGCCCGGGAGGACCTCGAGATCGAGGCCGTCTACCGCGACGACGTCGTCGTATGTCTTGCGCAGGTTCCGAACGAATAGGGGAGAAGTCGGGAGTGCCATGCTAGAAGGGTAACAGGACACCTCGTACCTGACGGAAGGGCGGGGCTACTCTCTCCGTCGGTCGGACCCGAGCACCTCGCGCAGCACCGCCCAGGCACGCTCCCACTCGTCTCGGGTGGTGAGCAGCACATGGCCGGTGAGAATCCCGCCCAGGTACACGATGGTCTGGATCAGGGGTGACGGATCGGAAGTCGGAAGGCTGAGCATGGGCGGCTTACCTTGTGGTACCGGCGGTCTGAATGATCTGAGCGTTGAGGGTCTGGTTGATCCGTTCGCGGGAGTCCGCCAGATGGGCCTGGGTGTAGGCATCCAGTTCTTTGGAATTCCGCATCGCGCGGTCGAGCCTCGCGTTCAACTCCACCAACGTCGCGCGGGCGAGGGTCCGGGCGTCCTCAGGGGTTCCGGGCGCCGGATCGACTACCATCCGGACCAGGTTGTTCAGGTACAGCCGCTGCAGGTCCCGGCGAACCGACCCGATGTTTCTGGGGCGCGACGATCCGCCCAGCTCGGCCCAGATCTGACTCGTGAGAGTGCCGAAGAGCTCCGGCAGGCCAAGCGTCGGCTCGCCCTCCGGGGCCCGAAGCTCGGCGTCGCGGAGGCGAGACAGAATCGTAGGATCGAGGAGCTGGCCGAGCAGCGAGCCTTGTTGGGCCGTGGCCCAGTCATGCAGCGGAAAATCGGGACGGCCGTCGGCACCCGGGGTAGCGCCCCAGTGCATCCAACGGTCAGGACCGAGATGGCTCAGGAGTTCGGAAGAGAAATGATAAGCATTCTCCCCAAATCCCGCCTCTGCCAGGAAGGCAAGAGCTTCTCGCTGCCGGTCTGACGGGATGGTGACCAGTGCCGGCCGAGCAGCGGGATCTCCCCGATGGTCACGCGACGTGGTGGCTCCGCCGATGTACTTGGTCGCGATCAGAAGGGCGTACCACCGATCCGTCAGCAGGTCGCTGAAGGCCGAGCGGAGCTTGGCATATCCCTGACCAGGCGCAACCACCCGGGTATCGAGCGAATCGAACAGCCGGTTGATCAGGGTCACCCGGTCTCTAGCCCAGCCGAGCGGGTCACTGGTCTGGTCGTAGCGCGAGACGGTGGGATCCAGTCCGAATCCGCCGAACCCCGCGTCTTCGTCGCTGGCGTAGAGGTGGGCGGGATCAGCCGCCTGAGAGGCGATCGCCCGAAGCCCGTTGAGTTCCACATCGGGAGACCAGGGTGCTCCCTCCACCGCGGCTCCCTTCCCGGCATGCTGGTTGAGCGAGGCCTGGGGTGCTACGTCGGCATAACCATAAGTGATCGCCCAGCGGTCGTAGCTGCCGATCGTCGGCGCGTAATAGTCTCCCTGCCGCTGCGGCTCGAGAGCGAGAGCCGGCGGGCTGTAATCCATCACTGACACTCCCATCCCGTGCTCGGCTGTATACCTGGGATCGGCGAGCTCCTCGGCGGTGGCTCCTGCGGAACCGCGGAAATTATGGCGCAGCCCGAGGGTGTGTCCCACCTCGTGCATCACCAGCGCCTTCAAAGCCTGGCCAATGTACTCGCGGGGAACCTCTCCACCGGCCGTGATCGCGCCCCGGGCGGCGAACAGCGCCTGCGCTAGACTGCCTTCGCGGGCCAGCCCTTCGCCGAACTGGCAGAGAAGATTCGGGTTGCTCGAGCGGGCCAGCATGGAATCAGGCGCGAATGCCGATTGCACCGAGGCGTACGGCGCGCCGTATTCCCGCGACTCACCCCTCCACGCCTGAATCCAACCGGCCGAAACCAGAATGTCCGCGTTCAGAATCTCGCCGGTCCGGGGATCCACGTTGGTTGGTCCGATGGCATAGACCCGATTGGTTGCGGTCCACCGGACCGTGGAGTATCGGGCGTCCTCCGCACTCCAGGCGCTATCGTCCGGTGCATCCAGGACCTGGATCGCATCACGAAATCCGGCTTGCTCGAAAGCTCGATTCCATTCCAGGATCCCGGCTCGCACGAACGGCCGCCATTCGAGTGGTACGGTGCGGTCGATGTAGTAGGTAATTGGCTGGACCGGCTCGCTTATCGCCGCGGTGGAATCCTTCTTTTCCAGGCGCCAGCGGTTCACGTAGCGGACGAAGTAGCTCTCCGCCGTGTCCCGGGAGAAATCCTTGAAGGCGGAGACGAAGTAGCCCACCCGATCGTCGGCCAAACGGGGCCGCATCGGCGTGGAGGGCAGGTCGAGAAACGAGTAGTGGACCCCGACCGGAATCCAGCGATAGTCGGGGACGCTCTCCAACCCCAGGTTACGCGGGCTTTGGAAAGTGAGCCGGACCTCCGCCTCGAGGTTGGTAGGGAAGAGGTGCAGCTCCTGAAGACTCGAGCGCTTGTCGTCCAGTGAGATGGTGCCGGTCAGCTTCTTCTGGGTGATCGCGTTTTGGAAGACCGTGCCGAGGTCGCCCCAGTCCGACAGCAGGAACGGCGCGATGTCCACCAGGATCTCGCTGGTGTCTCGCACTGTGGCGATGGGAAACGATTGCGCTACCGAGTGGCCGAAGGAGTAGGCCACCGCGCGAGCGAGCGGTGAGCCCGGTGCGGCGGCGAAATGGGGGTTGATGATCCAGAGCTCGATCCGATCGGTCTCACGGTGAAAGCGGATCAGGTCCGAGCGAAGCGACGCTCCACCGTCCAGGCCGAGCTCACCGATGCCTTGGGAGATCTGGGTGACCAGGAGATAGTCCCGGTCGAGCTGCTGGGGTGTGAGCGAGAGGTAGACGTTGTCGTGCTTGAAGTAGAGGGTAAAGATCCCGCTGCCAACCTCGCTGCCCTTAGTGACCTCGGCGAACGGCTTCCAGGGGTCATCCTTTGATTGAGCGCTGGCTCGCGCCGTGATGCCGGCGGCCATACAAAGAAGGAACAGCGGGGTGCGGGACAAGGGCATGCCTGCTCCGATCGGGGTGCCTGCCGGCGACCGTGCCGGCCGATGGAGAATGGCAAGGAAGGGGCCGCGGAAATGCCGGGCTAACCGGTGCTGCGGGCGTCAGTTCCGCGGCAGCGGCCTCTCAAAAAGCCAGCGGCGAGCGCAAAAAGCGGTGACGGCCGGGGATTCTGTGCCGCCGGCGGCCGGAAGAGACCATCTTATCTTGACCTAACCGGAGGGCTCTTCTACTTTTGCCAGTCTGTCCCAAAAACCGGGACTCGTGCAGCAGCTCCTCAGCAACAGGGTTATGCCGACTATCAACCAGCTCATCCGGCACGGCCGGAAAGACGTCGAGGCCAAGGACAAGGCTCCGGCCCTCAAATCCAATCCGCAGAAGCGGGGAGTCTGCACCCGCGTGTA
>UEXR01000329.1_pt1 | contig 10358 bp, 7 predicted proteins | sample 4301101 | NCBI WGS metagenome assembly UEXR01 (sample SAMEA4773180, study PRJEB27434) | metagenome | biome: 2259; feature: agricultural soil; material: soil | place: USA | collected 2014-09 | depth 0.25 m
TGCCGATAACACTTTGGCGAGTGCTCCTGGCGGAGCCCGATTCATCCGGGCGCACTGACTACCGCGGTGGACCGAGTGGTTCGTTGCGCCAGCTCCACACCCCAGCACATCAGGTGATCACTGGCCGGAGCATCTGCGTGGCGATTAGGTTCTGTGCGCGACTGGCCCTTCGTCCAATGGCAGGACAGCGGACTTTGGATCCGTTAATGGTGGTTCGAATCCACCAGGGCCAACTCCTCGTGGTTCATCCAAGCTACTGCAGCGTAATGTCTTAGTGGTCTGTCATCAAGTAAAATCTAGCTGAAAGCGAGCCGATTCCTCATTGCGCCACCCTCGGTCTCCCTTCAATATTGAGCAGCTTGGCTCACCACTCTAACGGCGCCATGACCACAACCCTCAGTTGTCTCCACTGCGGTGACTCGCTCGCACCCGGCAGCCGCTTCTGCGCGCAGTGCGGCCTGGAAGTGCTCGACGAGGCCGCATCGTACGAGGGGGACAGCAGCTCGCCCTGGATGGAGGTGGTGCAGCGGCTTCAGAGTGCCACGCTGGGGGAGTTCGAAATTGGACGCGAACTGGGCCGGGGCGCGATGGCCGCGGTTTTCCTGGCGCACGACATTGCGCTCGACCGCAAGGTGGCGATCAAGGTCATGTCGCCCGGGCTGCTCATGGGCGAGGGCATGATCGAGCGCTTCAAGCGCGAAGCGATCACCATCGCCCATCTCAATCACCCCAATATCGTCTCGGTGTATTCCGTGCGGCAGGCGGAGGGGCTGCACTTCTTCGTCATGCGCTACATTCACGGACGCTCGCTCGAACAGGTTATTCATCAGGCCGGTAAGCTGCCGGTTCCGATTGTCCGGTCGATCTTCTGCCAGGTGGGATCGGCCTTGACGTACGCGCATCGGTCGGGAGTTGTACATCGAGACATCAAGCCGGCCAACATCCTGATCGACGAAGATGCCAACGCCGTCGTCACCGACTTCGGGATCGCCAAGGTGGCCCAACTGCCGAGCGATACCCACAGCGGTGCGCTGGTAGGGACGCCGGCCTACATGAGCCCGGAGCAGTGCAGCGGCGCCGAGGTGTCGGGCGCGTCCGACCAATACGCCCTCGGCGCCGTGGCCTACGAGATGCTCACCGGTCAGGTCCCCTTCACCGGCTCGACGCTAACTGTGATGCAGGCCCATGTAGCGGAGCTGCCGCTTTCCATCCGCGAGCTGCGGGGTGATTGCCCGGCCGAGGTGGAGGCCGCGATCTTCCGCATGCTGGCGAAAGATCCCGCCGATCGCTGGGCCACCATGGCGGAAGCCAAGACAGCATTGGGCGCCACACCGCTGGGCGAGGAAGATCCGCTGCTGGCAGAGCTCCGCCGATTGGCCAACCCTGACCGGGACAGCTCGCCGGGCCTGTTGGCGGCTGCCGATCGACCCTCCCCCGCAAGATCGCCCGTCGTCCACGCCGCTCCACCTGCGGGTCTGGTCCGCACCATAGCCATTCTTCCTCCGCCCGCGGCACTGGAAGAGGGGGAGAGCTTCGCACTGGTCGCGATGGTGCGGGGAGAGCACGGAACCCCGCTCCCCGGCCGAACGGTGCAATGGAGCAGCGAAGCCCCCGCGGTGCTCCGGGTCGATCCGGTAAAGCAAACAGCCTTCGCCCTCGCGCCCGGCTCCGCCTGGCTTACCGCTGCGTGCGAGGGTGTCCGAGCTCGGCTGCAGGTGCAGGTGGCCGCCGCGATGGCCGACGAGTTGGAAATTCCGCCGAGCGGAGCCGTTGCCTCGATCGAGATCTCCGCTCCCCCAAAGTCGGTGAAGGTGGGCGATTCGTTCGTGCTCACAGCGACCCCGCTCGACTACCGTGGCGATACTCTCCCCGATCAGCCGGTGCTCTGGAACACGAGCGATGTCAGCGTTGCGGTGGTGACCGCCATCGGTTGGGTCACGACATTAGGACCGGGTTCGGTGGTGTTGACCGCAACCTGCCAGGGTGCCAGCGCGGCGGTCACCGTGAAGGTCGAAAACCCGGCACACGCCGTCAGGCGGGCGGCGCCAGGGGCCGCGGGGCGCAACCTCACCTCCACCACGGAACGACGTCCGGCGCGGCGCAGACGCGGTTCCCGTACCCGCCGGCGGTTAGCCCTCGCGCTCGGGGTTGGCATCGCGCTCGCTGCGGCATTGCTCTGGCGCAACGGGAGCTTCCGCACAATCACCGCCTATCCGGTCCGGCGACCGGCCGCACTTGCATCGGCTACTCCTACGCCGACACCTCCTCCTGAGTCGGTAGCCACGATTCTCCGGGGAGCACCTGCTAGGGTCGCTATTACCCGTCGTCCTCGCCGACCTATGCTGCTGGGAGCCTCCGCCAGAGTGGCGGCGGAGGTACGGGACGCTGCCGGGCGAAACTTGCCGGGCACAACAGTTGTGTGGACCTCCAGCAATCCCCGGGTGGCCCGGGTCGACTCGGCTGGGGCAGTGCGCGCCGTTGGCCCGGGCCGAGCGCAGCTGGTCGCCGCGATCGGAGAGTCGAGAGATAGCATCTTGGTTGTGGTACAGCGCCCCGCAGCGGGTCCCGGCGTTCCCGCCTCACTGTCGATCTCTCCGCATGGCTCGCTCCGGGTCGGTGATACAGCGACCCTGAAGGCCTCGGTGTTCGACGGCAGCGGAGCGCCGCTCTCCGACGCCGAAGTCACCTGGAGCTCGAGCGAGCCTCGGGTAGCGGCAGTGGATCCGCGATCGGGCGTAGTCCGGGGATATGCTGCCGGTAGCGCGCTGGTCATCGCCAATAGCGGATCGCAATCAGCGATGTCGCTCCTGACTGTGATCGCGGGTGAGGGTGGAGGGGACGCCCTCCGCACTGAGGCCTACGCTCCGGAGGACGGCGGACTCAAACAACCAGAGGAGACCGCAAGCCGGTCGGAAGCAGCCTCGTTGGAGAGCGACAGCGCGGGGCGGCGGCAGCTCGAGGCCATGATCCTTTCGCAAGTGGAGCAATGCTACGAGGCCATACGAACCAAGGACATTGTCCGCGTGGCGGAGATGTACCGGCCGGCCACCAGATCCGATCAGGACCAGTTGAACAAGCTGAGCCGGATTCTCCGGACTCCGGAGTGGAAGGCCGTCGTGAGCGAGCGGGTTGATGGCGCCCCTCAGGTCGGCCAGGAGGCGGCCGCTATGGAGTTCAGCCTCAAACTGAGCTGGAAAGACCCCGGTGGTCGGCTGCTCACCAGCCGGCCGCTCTTCCGGGCCGAGTTCGGCAGACACCGGAGCGAATGGGAGCTCTCCAGCTGTCGGATCGTCGGATCACCGGAGCTGTGAGTCCGCTCACTAGGGGGCGGTGGTTAGACGGAGTGCCTCCCGATTGACGCTATGTCCCGCCGCATCATCACATCTGGTGTGAACATCAATCATCCCGGTGCGCTCGTAGAGGACCAGTTGTGCCGTCAGACGGCGAACGCCGAGCTGAGAGGAGTGCGGAGTTCCGGCGAGTGACAGAACCAGCCGGCGTCGGCTGGCGTCACCCCGAACCTCATAGGCCAGGCGCCTTCTCCGGAGCGGGTAGAGATCCGACCAGCCGAGCGCGATGGAGCTGTAGTGACGTTCGCTGCGATGCGGTCCGGAGGACCGAACCGGCGTTTCGGTTCGGAAGGCTATGAGCCCGTCAGACGAAAGGTCGAAGCGGGCATATCGTGCGCCGAAGAACTCGAACTCGAAGCCCAGAGGCAGCGATTCCGCGGGTTGATCGTCATCTAGATGGAGCACCTCCGCCTGAGGCTCCGGCTCGGGTGCGAACGGGATGGACATCGCCGTGGCGCTCCCAGTGTGGGCGCGACCATTGGGATGACTGGGCGAAACATCGGCGGCCAGCTCTGCAGTGTCGCTTAGCGGAAAGAGTGCCAATGCGGTGAGCGAGCTTTCCAGGGCTGCTCGGCACTGTGGTCTCAACATGATGCCTCCTACCGGAAGTACCCTCCTCATGCTGCGTCCGATAGTGTGCCCGGCACATCAAGCAGGTTTCAAGTCCCGATGCCCCGCCTACTTGACCTGCACGATTTTTCCGACCGAGGGCACCCAGTCGCGTTCACGATGAAAAGCAGGTAATGCCCCGGCGGGGTGCGCGAGCGAGTGGTCGGACCGGTGATAGTCAGTCCGGTCGCGTCGGCGGTGAATGGGAGCCGCTGAAATCGCTGGTTCATGTCGAACGCGTGAGTCGTCGAGCCCAGCCGGATGAGCGTCACTCGTCTGATGGAGGCTGGGTCCGGGGTCCCGATCCGATAGGTGCCACCATAGGCCAGCCGTGAAGGCCTGCTCGTGATGGTCGGCCGCGGGCCGTTGAAGAGATACGGCGGGGAGAAGATTTCGGCGTTGCGCTCACTCGGCGCGCCGGCCCCGTCGCCGCTGCCGGCCAGCAGCACCCGCGCATCGGGCAGCAGGATTGCGGTGGTGTGGTAGCCCCGATTGACCGTGTTGCTGGCCAGCGTCCTCCAGACCCCGCTGGTCGGATTCCAGATCTCCGCCGGATGCACCCCGGTCGAGAGGTCATTGAACGCCGAACCGCTCAGGCCTCCTACTACCAGGACCTCTCCGGTCGGCAAAATCACGGCATTGTGGTGCCGGCGCTGATAGGCCATGGACCCAGTCCAACTCCACGCCGGCGAGGTCCGGGTCAGATCGATCGTCTCGGCGGTGTTGGTTGTGTGTTCTCCTCCGGCATAGAGAATCTTCCCTTCGTCATACATCACCGCGGCGCCATAGTCAGGGGTACCATAGAGCCTATTGGGCCCCGTGCTCCAGCTCCCCGTGCCGGTGATCTTCAGCCAGCGGGTGGTCTGGCTCTCGCCGGCATAGAACAGTTTTCCGTTGGGCGCCAGAAACGCCCGCGGATAGTAGGGGAACGAGCGACTCGCCGTGCTGAGCTGCCGGATGGCACCGCTCGGGTTCCAGATCTCGGGAACCGTCACCGTCGTCCCGTTTTCATCCTTTCCCGCGAGGATGACCACCTCGCCCGATCCAGTGGTGGTGTTGGTCGGGTACTACCGGCCCCGTCGCATCGGCGTGGTCTGCGACCAGCTCTGGCTACCGGGGCTGAAGATGGACATGTCCGGCAGGCCGTGGTTGTTCGTGATATGCCCACCAGCGACCACAACCCGCCCATCGGTGGTGAGCGAATGGCCCCCGCAAAACAACAGTGCTGGACTAGCGACCGGAGTAAAGGTTCCGGTTGCAGGGTCCCACACCTGCGGCAGGCCCGCATGACCCCAGGAGAGACTTTGCCATTCGACAAGAGTGTTTGATAGACGGCCACCACCTGCCAATTGAATGGTGCGGTCCACTGGCCGGACGACTCCGGTCCGCCGACCGCGAGAATGACGGTGCTGGTGTCGTGGGCGTGCAGGGGACTCCACCGTTGTCTCGGACCGCGATCGTGGTCCCGTTGAGGAGGAGCTCGACCGAGCCCTTGTTGCGGGTTTCGATCAACCGCTCGCTGTATTCCGGATCCTGAGCGGGTGCCGCACTGAGCAATGCCCCCGCTTCCTCATCGGTGCCCGCGACGCGGTAGGTGACGCTGACCCCGACGGAATGGGAGTTGGTGATGAGGAACCGGTTGCCGCAGACGTAGGACAACCGGATCGCTCCTGCGCCTGGGTTGCGCCTGATACTGGTTTCTGTTCGTCAAGCAGGCGTCAAGTCCCAATCGTCGGCTTACTTTCTCAGTCATTGACAAGTTTCCTCAGTCGCGGGACCTTCGGTGCTCATGATTCACTGCCGCACATTGGGTCCGGTTGAGCTTCGATTAGATGGCGGGCCAGCCCCTCCCGAGCTGCTCTGGCGCAAGCACCTGGCCCTGCTGATCTACCTGGCACGCTCACCCCGTCGGGGCCGAACGCGAGAGCACCTGATTGGTCTGCTCTGGGGAGAGCGGAACGACGCCGCAGCGCGACACTCGCTCAGCGAGGCGTTGCGAGTGATCCGGCATGCCGCCGGCGACGATTCGGTCGAGGTAGCAGCGGGACAGATCCGATTGTCGTCGGCTTCGGTCTCGCTGGATGTGGACCGGCTGGAGGAGCTCGCCCACGCGGGAGACTGGACTGGGGCCGCCGAGTTGGTTTCCGGACTTTTCATGGAAGGGTTCGCAGTCCCGGATTCCTCCGAGTTCGAGGATTGGCTAACCGCGGAGCGGGAACACTGGGGCCGCCGCGGAGTGGAGGTTCTGGTCCAGGCGGCGGAGGGACTGGCGCGGGTCGGTAAGGCGCAAGAGGGTTCCGGCCTCGCATCGCGTGCGCTCGGACTCCTGCCGACGTCCGAGTTGGCCCTCCGCGCCGCGCTCCGGTGCCGGTCGTTGGTGGGAGACCGGTCCGGCGCTCTCGAGCTCTTTGAACGCTTCCAGGCTCGGCTCGCCGAGGATGTAGGGGTCGAGCCGGGAGAAGAGACTCGCGCGCTGGTGGAGCGGGTGCGCCGGGAGCGCGCCCCGCGCCCCGAGGTACGCGCCACGTTCGCCGATGCCGAGTCGGCGATTCGCCCCCCGCTCGAGGGCCGGGGCGACGAGCTTCAGCGCCTGCTGGGCCTGGCAACCGAATCAGCCCGTGGGCGGCGCGCCGTGCTGCTCATCCTCGAGGCCGACTCCGGCATGGGGAAGAGCCGGCTGTTGGAGGAGATGTTGGCTCGCTTGCGATTGGATGGAGCGACCATTGCCTCCGCGCGGGGAGTCGAGGCCGATCAGGGAGAGCCCTGGAGTGGAGTGCTCTCGCTCGCCCGCGGCGGCCTGCTCGACGCGCCCGGCATTGCGGCGGCCCCGGCGGCCTCGCTCGCCGCCTTCGCGGCCGCACTGCCGGAGTGGGCCGATCGATTCCGCGGCGCGAAGCCAGCCGAAACTCCCGCTCCTTTTGGCCGGGCCCTGGCGGAGGTGCTTCGCGCCGCGACCGATGAACGGCCCGTCGCCGTCGCGGTGGATGATGCCCAGTGGCTGGATCAGGACTCGGCTCTGGCACTCGGTGCCCTGCTGCGCGACCTCGCGGCCACGCCGCTCACCCTGGTACTTGCTGCCACCCCGTACCCGCCTCGAGCCGAGCTCGACGAGCTTCGCTCTCGAATCGGGCGCGACCTCCAGGGCGAGGCAATGCGGCTCCGGGGCCTCGACCGGGCGGCGCTCCGCCGGTTGGCAGAGCGGATGCTCCCCGGGTACGACTCCGAAGCCATCGATCGGGTGGTGCGCCGAGTCGCGACTGATTCCGCCGGGGTTCCGCTGCTCGCCGTGGAGCTGCTTCGCGCCGTCGCTCTGGGACTGGACCTCGGCACCATTTCGGGTGCGTGGCCGGAACCGCTTCGCACCCTGGATCAGACTCTTCCCGGGAGCTTGCCGGATGCCGTGGTCGCGGCCATCCGCATCGGCTTTCGGCGACTGAGTCCTGAAGCGCAGCAGGCCCTGGCGGCGGCCGCGGTCCTGGGAGACCTGGTGAGTCCGGAGACGCTGGAGCGGACCCTCTCGTTGAGCCCCGATGCCGTCGCCCGGGCGCTGGACGAGCTGGAGTGGCACCGCTGGTTGGTGTCGGAACCGCGGGGCTACTCTTTCGTGGCCGGGATCGTGAGGCAGGTGGTTGAGCGGGACATGCTCACGCTGGGGCAGCGACGGCGCGTGTTGCAGGCTGCCGGACGTCCCGACGCGCTCAAGAACCCATCGTCTCGACGTCGACGAGCTCGCTAGCTCGGGTATGCAGTCTGGAAAGGCCGATGCCGCCGGGGGCGTACTGCCACCGGCGGCATCGAGCTTCGAGCGGGTGCTTAGTTATGAGCCGTGACCGTGAGGACCAGGTCGTTGAAGTCCGGTTCAGGCGGGGTAGCGTCCTCCCCGTCATCGAACCTCAGGGTCCAGGTCGGATATGACCCCGAGACGTGAAGCGCCGGGGCAACCTGCTGCTTCGTCGATCCGGAAATCACTTGGGCATCCAGTTCGGTACCCGCGGCGAAGACCGCACCGCCGTTCAGATCGAACGCGGTACCCTCGGCCGGGGTATAGCACCCGTCAGTCAAGAGCGTCTCGGCAAGGGGTGCGGTGATCTGGAAGGTATTGCCATGTGCCGTGCACTCGCGGCTCGTCAGCGTGACGGTGACCTTCGCGTCGGCGAGCAGTTTGAGCTTGCAGGAGACGAACGCGCCAGGATGGGCAGCGTCTTCGCACTGCAGGGTCGCCGCCGGCGACACCGTGAACTCCGTGGTCTTGACGCTGGTGAGCCCATCGTTGTCGGTGACTGTGAGGCTGGCGGTATAATGCGCCAGGCCGGTGGCATCATAGTGGTGGACCGGCGGATTCTGCGCCGAGCTGCTCTGACCATCGCCGAAATTCCAGGCCCAGCCCACGACAGTGCCGTCGGCGTCACTGCTCATATCATGGAAGGTGCAGTCCAGCGACGAACAGGTCACGCTGAAGTTGGCGGTCGGCGCGCCGTTCACGTGGGGCGAGACGGTGATGGTCTTGGCGAAGCTGGTGGCGCTGCCGCTGTCGTCCGTGACCCTGAGAGTGACGGAGAAGTCGCCACCCGCGCCATACGTGTGAGTGCTGTTCTGAGTCGAGGCGGTGCTCCCGTCGCCGAAGGTCCAGGAGTAGGTCGACACTTGACCGTCGTTATCACTGCTCAGGTCGGTGAAGGTACAGCTCAGATCGGTGCAGGAGCTGGTGAAGTTGGCGACCGGGGGCGTATTGCTGTTCCCCCCGGGGCCGGTGGAGTCCTTCCCGCACCCGGCGGCTGCCAGGGTGCCGGCGAGGATTACAGCAACTGAACGCCAGGGGGTCGCTTTCATACTCTCCTGCCAGTTGAGGGTGACGGTGATGCGTGAACAAGGCCTGCACCGGGGGTGTCCGCCGGGCCCGTAGGCCCGGCGGCGGGTGCTCCCCCCTGGTTAATCAGTAGTGACTAGGGTGTGGCTTGGATCGTGATGACCAAGTCGTCGAAGTCGGGCTCTTTGCCGTTGCAGGTCGGGTCACCAGGGCAGGTGGGCCCCGCCCCCGACTCGCCGTCGTCGAACTCAAGAACCCAGGTGGGGTACGCACTTCCCGCTCTCAACCGCAGCGTTGGCGGGAAGGCGAGATCCTTGGAGCCGGAGATGACCTCGGGCACGATGGTGCTGCCCGAAGTGAACTTCCCGGCGGCAGGCCCAGTGAGCGTATAACTGGTACCCGGGGGCGTATGACAGCCATCGGTGAACAGCGTGGTGTCAATCGGCGCAGTGATACGCAGGGTGTTGCCCGCAGCGTCACAGCCTTCACTAGTAAGCGTCACGGTTACCGTGGCATCGGCCTGCAGCGTCAGATCGCAAGAGACGCCCGAGCAGGTGGCGGGCGGAGCGACCACGACATTATGGGTCACCGTATCAGCGGCGCCGGCGTTGTCGGTGGCAATCAGTCTGACCGTGAAGGTGTCCGGTGCGGTCGCGCTGTAGGTATGGTTGGGGTTCGTAGCGGTCGAGGTGTTGTTGGTCCCGCTGCTCGGCTCGCCAAAATCCCAGGCCCGCGAGGCGATGGTGCCGTCGGGATCACTGCTGTGGTCAGTAAAGCTGCAGTCCAGGGAGCTGCAGCTCGCGCTGAAATCCGCCACCGGGGGTTGGTTGGCCGGGGGCTGGTTGGACACCGTGATCGTGCTATCCGCAACGGGACTGGCCAGGTTGTGCTGGTCGCGCACGATCAGCATCACATGAAACGTGCCAGCGGCTGCGTAGGTGTGTGACACATCTTTGGTGTTTCCGTGCGCCGACCCATCGCCGAAGTCCCAGTCCCAGGCCGCAGGGCCGTCGCCAGTATCGGGATCGCCGCTGGGGTCTGCGGAGAAGTTGCAGGCCAGCAGGGTACAGTCATGGGTGAACGCGGCGACTGGCGCCGAGTTCGAGGGTCCGTTGCCACCGTCGCCGCCGCCGCATGCAGCGCTCGCAACCGCAGCCGCCGCCACGAGGGCAAACACATGGAGAGATCGCATAGTGTTGGTTCCAAGCCCCAGTTGTTGAGGAAATCCTGTCGTACCGGAACGTGAGCGTTGCGCTCCAGGCGGACGAGATGCCCGGGGAAGTTGCCAGAGACGTGCCAATGGCCGGTCGTATAAAAACGGGACACCACGCACGCGGCCAACAACTTGTCTCTCAGCGCTCTAGCCGAAACAATGACAAAATCTGACAGCGCTGCAGGGACCCAGCAGGTGTGGCAGACTTCCTATAATTCCAACCCGAAGCAGCACAAACACTGTTACAACTTGGCCAAATCGCTAGGGTCCAGATCACCTGAACGGGTCGCCGTTGACTGCCCGGGATGGGCCTAACTAATTTTGCGGGCTCTAATTATGACGGACCTGTCGCTGTCGCGCAGCCAAATGCTGCTCCTGA
>UEXR01000270.1_pt1 | contig 10315 bp, 8 predicted proteins | sample 4301101 | NCBI WGS metagenome assembly UEXR01 (sample SAMEA4773180, study PRJEB27434) | metagenome | biome: 2259; feature: agricultural soil; material: soil | place: USA | collected 2014-09 | depth 0.25 m
CGCAGCACGCCTGGATCTTCCCGGCGGAGCCCGCGCTCAAGATCATCGTGGACCTCTTCGCCTGGGCCGCGGAGCACACTCCACGCTGGAATACGATCTCCATCTCCGGCTACCACATCCGGGAGGCGGGCGCCACGGCGGCCCAGGAGCTGGCCTTTACCCTCGCCAACGGATTCTGCTACGTCGAGCACGGCCTGGCGCGAGGGCTCGACGTCGATCGTTTCGCTCCGCGGCTCTCGTTCTTCTGGGACGTCCACAATGATTTCTTAGAGGAAATCGCCAAGCTGCGCGCCGCCCGCCGGATCTGGGCCCGCCACATGCGCGAGCGCTATGGGGCCAAGGACCCACGCAGCTGGAAGATGCGCTTCCACTGCCAGACCGCGGGTGTCACGCTCACCGCACAGCAGCCGCATAACAACGTGGTGCGAGTGGCGTATCAGGCGCTGGCAGCGGTTCTGGGTGGCACCCAATCGCTGCACACCAACGCCTTGGACGAGACGCTGGCACTGCCGACCGAGGAATCGGTCCGGATTGCGCTTCGAACCCAGCAGATCCTGGCGTACGAGACTGGGGTCCCCAATGTCGCCGACCCGTTGGGCGGGTCGTATTACCTCGAATCGCTGACCGACGCGCTGGAGCGCGAAGCCGAAGGGCTCTTTGCCGAGATTGAGGTGCAGGGGGGCGTAGTGCGCGCCATCGAGTCGGGTTGGTTTCAGCGACAGATCGCCCAATCCTCCATGCGCTTCCAATCGGAGCTGGAGCAGGGTCGCCGGATCATCGTGGGGATCAACGATTTCGTGGAGGAGGCGGAAGCCCCGGTCGAGATCCTCAAGGTCGGGGACGAGGCAGAGCGGACTCAGCAGGAACGACTCAAGCGGCTGCGCGACTGCCGCGATGCCGGGTTGGTGCGGGAACGGCTGGCCGTGCTGAGGAGCGCCGCTGCAGAAGATCGCAACGTCATACCTGCCATGCTGGATGCGGCACGAGCGTACTGTACGCTCTACGAGATCCGGCATGTGCTCGAGGAAATTTATGGCAACTACCGTGAGCCGATATTCTTCTGACGGCACCAATGCGGTGGCGGCGCGGGAGCGCGCCAACAATGGTCGAGGGCGGGCCCGGAGCGAAGTTCCCGCGGTAGAGCAGCAGCTGCGCCGGCTGACCAACGTGCAGCCGGGACCTCACCGGGTGGTGACCTGCTACCTCAAGCTCGAGCCGCGAGACCGTAGCAGAGGCAAGTATCTGATCAAGCTCAAGAACCGGGTCCGCGAGGTGAGCCAGGGGCTGCCGCGCCTGGGTCTCGAACGCAAGCTGCAGCACGAGGTGGAAGGCGACCTCGAGCGGATTCAGCAGTACCTGAGAGCGGACAACGGTCTGCCGGATACCCAGGGCATCGCCGTCTTCGCGTGCAAAGGCATTGATCTCTTCGAAGCGGTTCGCCTGCCGGTGGTTTACCGATCCCGCCTCGCGGTCGACGCGACCCCGCTGGTGCGCGAGCTCGCCTCGGTCGAGGATGAATTCGGCCGGCTCCTCACCGTGGTTCTGGACCGCACTAGCGCCCGTTTCTTCCAGGTCACCGCGTACGAATGCGTGGAGCTGTCGGATCTCCGGGCCGAGAACACCCGCGGCAAGCGCTTTCATGGCGATCAGGATGGGCCGGGCTGGGGGGAGCACGCCTACAACAACCGGATCCGGCAGGAAAAGCAGCGGCATTACGAGGCCATCGCGCGCGAGCTCTTTGCCATCGACCGCCGCCAGCCGGCCCACGGCATCGTGCTGGCCGGGACCGGCACCGAAGCCCGGGGGGTCGAACCGTTCCTGCATAGCTACCTGGTCGATCGGGTGCTGGGCACCGCCAAGCTCAACCCCAAGGAGGCCACACCCGCGCGGGTGCACGCGGCAACCTTGGAGGTCCGGGAGGCGTGGGAACGCGCGTCCGAGCGTGCGCTGGTGCAGCGCATGCGGGAGGGGCTGGGAACCGGATGGGCCCTCAACGGGACAGCCGAGACGCTTCGAGCCCTCTCCCGAGGACAGGTGCGAGCACTCCTGGTGAACGCGGACGCCAGTGAGCCCGGTTTTCGCTGCGCCGGGAGCGGTCGCCTGGCTCTCACCGAGCGGGAGTGTCGGGCTGAGGGCGAGCCCATTCCAGTCATCGATGTGATCGATGATGCGATCGAAGAGGCCTTGCGCCAGAGAGTGGATGTGAACGTCGTCTACGAGCCCGATGCGCGGGACGAGGTCGAAGGGCTGGCCGCCTTGCTTCGATTCCGCTGAGCCACGAGGTTCTTCGCCTCGATGGCACTATCTTTCGCCCGCGTTGTCTGGCATGATCTGCCAAAGGAGGATGGCTCGAGATGACGGCGCCCCGTGCCCTCTCCCGCCCCCGCCCGATCCGCGTGCTGGTGGCCAAACCGGGGCTCGATGGCCACGACCGCGGGGCGAAAGTAGTGGCTGCCGCGCTACGCGACGCGGGCATGGAGGTGGTGTACACCGGTCTGCACCAGACACCGGAGATGATCGCCAAGGCCGCGGTGCAGGAGGACGTCGATGTGGTCGGTCTCTCGATCCTCTCGGGAGCGCACATGACCCTCTTCCCCCGGGTGCGGCAACTCCTGGACGAGATGGGCCGGCCCGACATTCTGGTAACCGGTGGCGGCATCATCCCGGCCGACGACATCGCCGCGCTCCAGGCGCGCGGTATCGGCCGGCTCTTCGGGCCGGGCACGCCGACCTCCGAGCTCATCGGATACATCGAATCATGGGCCGTCCAACATCTCGAATCCTGACTCTTTGCCGCCGCGTGCGTCCCACCGCGTGACCGCCTCCACCAGCTCATCCAAGAGCGGACGGCTGCGTCCGCTCACCGAGGAATACCAGCGACTCGTCGCTCGGCTGCAGCAAGGCGGAGGAGCAGCCCGGGTCGCCAAGATGCATCAGCAAGGGAAGCTGGCCCCGCGGGAAAGGGTCCAGCGTCTGCTCGATCCCGCCACACCTTGGGTCGAGCTCGGCCTGCTGGTCGCCTACGACCAGTACGACGGCCAAGCGCCCGGCGCCGGTGTCATCACCGGAGTCGGGGTCGTGGAGGGACGTGAAGTCGTCGTGGTGGCCAATGACGCGACGGTAAAGGCAGGGTCGTGGTGGCCGGAGACCATCCGCAAGATCCTCCGGGCGCAGGAAGTCGCCATGCGGCAGCGGATCCCGATCGTCTATCTGGTCGATAGTGCAGGCGTCAATCTCCCGTACCAGGGAGGTGTCTTCCCGGGGCAATACGGCGCCGCCCGAATCTTCCAGTACAACTCGATCATGCGCCGGTACCTGCATGTTCCCCAGATCAGCGCCGTGATGGGCAGCTGCGTTGCCGGCGGCGCGTACCTGCCGGCACTCTCCGATGTCATCTTCATGGTCGAGGGCACCAGCTTCATGGGCCTGGGCGGCCCTAATCTGGTCAAGGGCGCCACCGGGCAGACCATCGATGCCGAATCGCTGGGCGGTGCCCGAACCCACACGGAGCTCAGCGCCGTCGCACACTATCGTCCGGCCAACGACACCGAGTGCCTCGCTCGAATTCGGGAATACATCGGACGGCTGCCGCGAGTCGAAGGGGTAGGGCACCGGATCCGACCGGCTCGCCCGTCAGCCCGCCCGGCCACCGATCTCTACGACATTCTGCCCCAGGATCACCGCCTCTCCTATGACATGCGCCAGGTCCTCGCCTGCCTGCTCGACGGCGGCGTGCTGGACGAGTTCCAGCCCGATGTCGCCCGCGAGATGCTGTGCGGCCATGCGCATATCGAAGGATGGCCCGTTGCGGTGATCGCCAATCAGCGGGGCGTGATCAAGACCCACCCGGGGGAGCGCCCCCGGTTTGGTGGGATTATCTACACCGGAAGCGCGGAGAAGGTTGCCTATTTCATCGAGACCGCCAGCCGCGAGCGGCTGCCGATTCTCTTTGTCCAGGACGTGAGTGGGTTCATGGTCGGCCCGGAAGCCGAGCAGTCCGGCATCATTCGAGCCGGCGCGCGATTCGTGGAGGCGATGGCCACCGCCGTCGTTCCCAAGATCGTCTTGACCGTGAATCACGCTTCTGGAGCGGGCTACTACGCGATGGCAGGGCAGGGATTCGATCCTGACTTCCTGCTCTCCTGGCCGACGGGGCGAATGGGTGTGATGGAAGGCGAATCGGCCATCATGGCCGTGCACGGCCCGGAGATCGAGCGAGCCCAGCGCGAGCGGCGCGAAGTCTCGCCCGAGGCCAAGGCCGCGATCGAATCGATGCGGGCGGACTACGAGCAGCAGCTCGATGCGAAATTTGCCGCCGCGCGAGGTTTCGTCGACGCGATCGTCACGCCGGAAGAAACCCGCGATCAACTGGCGTTCCTGCTTCGGGTCACCGCCAACTACGCCGGTCCCCATCTAGGTCCTTTTGTGCTGCCGCCGCTGGACGCGGCTCCCCAGCGCTAGGAGACGGATGCAATCGATCCGTCTCGTCTCCGGACTCGCTCTGGTCCTCGCCTGCGCCCCCGCACGGAAAGAGCCGGCGCCCGCCATTCCCAAGCCGACTATCGATTCCAGCCGCGCGAATCGCGCCGAGGCCGCGCTGCCGCCTCCCACGACGCAGGCGGATACAGTCGCGCGGATCGCACCACCTGAGACCGCGTTCGCTCACGGCTGGATGCCGCTGGCGAGCACCGGCGTCGATCGCTTCCTGCATGCCCATCCTACTTACGATGGACGGGGCGTGCTCATCGCCATTCTGGATACGGGCGTCGATCCGGGGATTGCCGGGCTTTCCACCACCACCACCGGTGATCCCAAGATCCTCGATCTCCGGGATTTTTCCGACGAAGGAGCGGTACCGCTTCAGCCGGTAAGCCCTGCAGGTGACAGCGTGGAGATCGCCGGTCACCGGCTTCGTGGCTTTGGACGGGTGAAGGCGCTCAATACTGCCGGACCATATTACGCGGGCACCATCGCTGAGATCCCGCTGGGCCAGCCACCCGCTTCGGATCTCAACGGGAACGGCACGGTCGGCGACACCCTGCCGATCCTGGTCACTCGTGCCAGCGACGGCTGGGTGCTCTTTGCCGATACCGACGGTGACGGCTCACTGACAGGGGAACGGCCGATTCACGATTACCTCTCTGGGCGGGAGAGCTTCGGATGGGCGGCACGCGGTCACCCGCCCAGGTTGACGATCGCGGCCAATCTCAGCGACTCCGCCGGTGCGCCGCGGCTCGATCTTGTGTTCGACAACTTCGGGCACGGGACCCACGTTTCCGGGATTGCTGCGGCTCACGATCTCTACGGCGTAGCCGGGTTCAACGGTGTGGCGCCTGGAGCCCAGCTGCTGGCGCTCAAGATCGCGAAGGGTGCGCAGGGCGGCATTACCACCACCGGCAGCATTCTGCGCGCCCTGGACTACTCGATCCGCTTTGCGGCTGCACGACGGCTTCCCTTGGTCATCAACCTGAGCTTCGGGGTGGGAAACGAGATTGAGGGCGAGGCCCGGATCGATCATTTGATCGACTCGGTGCTCACGGCTCACCCCGATGTGGTGTGCACCATCAGCGCCGGCAATGACGGACCCGGGCTCTCCACCGTCGGCTTCCCCGGCTCAGCGTCTCTTGCGATCGGTGTAGGCGCTACCCTGCCATCCAGCTTTCTTCCCGCCGGGCCGGCCGGTGAGCGGCCGGGTGATCAGCTGGCCTATTTCAGCTCGCGGGGCGGCGAGTTGGCCAAGCCCGACATCGTGACCCCAGGTGTGGCCTACAGCAGCGTGCCGCGGTGGAATGCGGGTGATGAGGTAGAGCAGGGCACCAGCATGGCTGCACCTCATGCCGCGGGACTGGTCGCGCTTCTGCTCTCAGGGTTGACTCAGGAGCGGCGTCCGGTGGACGCCCGTGCCATCAAGCAGGCGCTCATGGTCACTGCCCAGCCCGTCGGCCGCGCCGCCTTCGTGGACCAGGGCACCGGTCTTCCGAATGTCGAGGCCGCATTCCAGTGGCTCAGCGCTCGCCGCGCTCTTCCTGACGTGCAGGTGCGGGTACCCCACCGAACCGGTCCCACGACCGCGGCGCTCGAACGTGCCGTAGCCCAGGTCGACACTACCGAGACCTTCGAGCTGATCCGGGCATCCGATGCGCCGCCGGCCACCTTCACTCTCCGGAGCGATGCCGCGTGGCTCACTGCGCCGGCTCAGGTAACCCTGCGAGGTCCCCTCACCCGCCTCACCGTGCGCTACGCACGGAAGGCTCTCGCCAGCCCGGGGGCGTACCTGGGGACCATCTCCGGCTGGTCCGCGGACACCTTGGCTGGCCCGATCTTTCGGCTGGTGAATACGGTTGAGGTTCCAGCGCCGGTGACCGAGGGTCGCACTGAGCTCCGCTCCCCGATGCGGCTCACTCCTGGAGCTACTCTTCGCACCTTCTTCGAGGCCGACAGTGCTCGACCGTTCATCCTCAACGTGTCCACCGGAGGCCCCGGAGAGAAGGCGTTGGCCTTTCTGCACGAACCCGATGGCATGCCGTACCGGGAGCAGGCCGCAAGGGCAGCGGGGAGTGGAACCCAGGCCGCCGAATATCAGGCGGACGGCCGCGACGTCGTGCGCGGCGCATACGAGGCCGTGCTGGTCGCGCCCCCCAATCAGGCGGTAACGGCCGGTCTCAGCCTGCTGCAGTCGCCGGTAACTTTGCGCGCAATTACCCACCGTGACGGTGTCACCGCCTCCATCAGTAACGTGAGTGGCAAGCAGGTGACTGCCGAGGTCGGGCTGCATCTGGGCGGAGCCGAGCGAGTGGTGCAGATTCACGCTCAGAATTCCGAACCGCAGCGGATCCAGTTCGTGGCACCGGCACCTGCCATCGGTGTGGTCGTGGATGTCACCATGGATCGTGCCCAATGGAGCCGGTTCACTGATTTCGGCCTCAGCGTGTTCGATTCGGTGGGGCATATGATCGGGAAACAGCCGCTGAACTATGCCTACGGACGAGTGCAGGTAGAGCTCCCTGCCAATCACCCGGACATGCCGTTATCTGTAGCGCTTTTTCCCGGCTTCGCCGACCCCGCCGGAGATCAGAGCTGGAGTGCGCGGGTATCGATCCGTTTGTACGGCGACTCCGCAACCGCAGTAGCTCCCACAGCCGGCGCCTCGCCGTCCCTCACGATCGCTCCGGGTACGAGCGGTACGGTTTCGTTCTCCCAGCCCGCGATTCCCTGGCATCTGAGCGAGGGATTCTTCCCTTTGGGGGTGCTCGTGGCTCGGATGGATGGCCAGGTGTGGACCCGAGAGATCGGCTTCATGCCCTCCGACGCTGCCGCCAGTCGATGAACCAAGCGATCGTCAGAATCGCCGCAGGGCAGGGGTTCTGGGGCGACTGGCTGGAGGCACCGGTTCGGCAGGTTCAGGGCGGGCCGATCGACTACCTCATGATGGACTACCTCGCCGAAGTGACGATGTCCATCATGCAGAAACAGAAGTCTCGTGATCCGAAGGCGGGGTACGCCCGGGACTTCGTTCCGCTGATGGAGCGGATTCTTCCAGACCTCGTCGCCAAAGGCATCCGGGTCACATCCAACGCTGGCGGGGTGAACCCGCGATCCTGCGCCGAGGCGGTGCTCGAGGTGGCGCGGCGCTTGGGGCTGCAAGGGAAGCTTCGGGTCGGCCTGGTTTCGGGAGACGACATCCTCGACCGGCTGGACGAGCTGATCGCGAAGGGACATACCCTGAGTGATATGGAGACTGGGCGGCCGCTTGCCGACATCCGCCATCGAGTGCTTTCGGCGAATGCGTACCTGGGCATGGCGCCGATCGTCCAGGCGCTCGAGGGCGGAGCCGACGTGGTGGTGACCGGCCGAGTCACTGACACCGGGCTCACCCTGGGGCCGATCTTTCATGAGTTCGGCTGGTCGCCGGATGATTGGGACAAAGTGGCGGCGGGCACCGTGGCGGGGCACATCATCGAGTGTGGCGCCCAGGCGTCCGGCGGCAACCTCCTCCGCGGGTGGCGTTCGGTGAAAGGGCTGGCCAATCCCGGTTTCCCCATCGTCGAGGCTGCCGGCGACGGCACCTTTGTGGTCACCAAGCATCCCCACACCGGCGGCGTGGTCTCGGTGGCATCGGTCACGGAACAACTGGTGTACGAGATGGGAGACCCCTCCAGCTATATCACGCCCGATGGCGTGGCCGACTTCACCTCCATTCACCTCGCGCAGGCCGGACGCGACCGGGTTCGAGTAACCGGCATTCGAGGGCGACCCCGTACGCCGCTGCTCAAGGTGTCGGTGGCGTACTTTTATGGCTACAAGGCGGTGGGAACGCTGGTCTACGCCTGGCCCGAGGCGTACGAAAAGGCCAAAGCAGCCGATCGGATCCTGCGGCAGCGGTTGGCCGATCTCGGGCTCGAGTTCGAGCGGATTCTCACGGAATTCGTCGGGGTTGATGCCACCCACGGGCGGCTCACCGGCCGTCCCGATCCTGATCTGCCCGAAGTACAGTTGCGCGTGGGAGTGCGGGCACCGGAACGGGCCACGGTCGAGCGGTTCACCCGGGAGATCGCTCCCCTGGTGCTCACCGGCCCGCCCAGCGTTACCGGTTTCGCCGGCGGACGCCCCGCGGTTGAAGAGGTGGTTGCCTACTGGCCCGCGCTCATCGACCGGCGCGAGATCGAGCCCCACGTGCGGGTCGAGATCCTGGAGGCATGAACGTGCCTCGCCCGGCCAGACGATCCGGAACCCGTCCGCTGCAGCTTCGCTACCTGGCCCACGCCCGCTCGGGGGACAAGGGCAACACTGCGAATGTCGGGCTGATTGCACTCCAGTCGGAGTGGTATGATCTGCTTCGGCGCGAAGTCACCACCACTCGGGTGGCGCGCCACTTCAAAGGAATGGTGAGCCGGGTGGAGCGGTTTGAGCTTCCCAATCTGCGCGCGCTCAATTTCCTGCTCCACGACGCGCTCGATGGTGGCGGCACGATTTCCCTCAAGACGGACGCTCAGGGAAAAGTCTACTCCACCGCTCTTCTCCGCATGGAGATTCCGGTGCCCGTCGCGCTGGCCCGCCGGCTGAGCAACAAGTCCGTATGACTGAGCCTCTCCGGACGGCGTTGGACGGAGGGGCGCTGACCCTCACGCTCGAGCGTCCGGAGAAGCGAAACGCGCTCAACTCGGTTCTGATTGAGTCGCTGCACGCCGCGCTGGAGCGCGCCGATCTCGACCCCGAGGTGCGGGTTGTTCTAGTGCGCGGCGCGGGCCAGGATTTCTGCGCCGGCGCTGACTTGGACGAGCTACTCGCCTCCGCCGATCATTCGCCCGCTGAGAACGAGGCCAGTGCCTTGCGGCTGGGCCGCCTGTTCTCCCGAATTCGACGACTACCCAAGCCGGTGGTGGCAGTGGTGCAGGGACGGGCCCTCGCGGGCGGCGCGGGATTGGTCACCGCCTGTGACCTGGCGATGGCAGGTGCCGGCGCCCAGCTGGGGTACCCTGAAATCCAGCGCGGCTTTGTGCCGGCCATGGTCATGACCTTGCTGCGGAGGCTCACGGGCGAAAAGGCAGCACTCGACCTGGTTCTTACTGGGCGACTGCTCCCCGCGGAGGAGGCTCGTGCGTTGGGCCTCGTATCGCGCGTCGTGGCCGATGCCGATCTGGAGCGCGAAGGAAGCACGCTGGCGCGGCGCCTCGCCGAAACCAGCCCTTCGGCGCTCGCCCTGACCAAGCAGCTCTTCTATCAGCTCGATTACGTCTCCTTCGATCAGGGGATAGCGCTGGGCGCCCGGGTCAACGCACTGGCGCGCCAGACGCCCGACTTCCGCGACGCAATCGGGCGCTTTCTGCAGCGGTGAATCATCTCCGCATTGGTTTGGCCCTGGCGGGATTCGTGGCGGCCTTGCTCGCGGTGTCCCTGGGAGACGAGCGCGTCGGGTGGGCGGGAATCGCTTTGTTACTTGGATCACTGCTCGTACGGCTGCTGCAGAAGCGCACCCGTAAAGAAGATATGGATGCACGGTCAGATGAAAACGATTCGTTGTGACCTGCCTCACGATGGTAGTACTAGGGCTTTAGTACCTTCCCAGCGCCCGTCAGGCGGCGGGTGAACGGGCGGTCCTCGGAAACCCAGGTATCGAGCCCCCGCTCTCCAATGACTTAGGCCATCAGGAGGTTTGGGGTATGAGAAGCGTATCCAGAACTGTTGCGGCAGTGTTGATAACCATGGCCCTGAGCGCGTCCGCGGCGCGGGCGCAGGGAGCGGAGTTCTCGCTCGGTGGCGGGCTCGGAGTTCCGCTCAGCAATTTCGACGATATCGCCAAGCTCGGTTGGCATGG
>UEXR01000362.1_pt1 | contig 10304 bp, 8 predicted proteins | sample 4301101 | NCBI WGS metagenome assembly UEXR01 (sample SAMEA4773180, study PRJEB27434) | metagenome | biome: 2259; feature: agricultural soil; material: soil | place: USA | collected 2014-09 | depth 0.25 m
CTCTCGGACGCTCGACGGCGGGGGACCGCTCCGCACCGTCTCGCCCGCCGTGATCACGCGACGATGGGCTGGTCGGGCAGACCACGCCTCCGCCACCGCTCCCTTGGTGCGCTCGTCGTGCAGGGTGGCGGCCAATCGGATAGAATCCGGCCCCGCAGGAATCACTGCCCCGTACAGCACCCGTGCCGCTCCGGTGGCGCGGCAGAGTGCGGTGGCCGAGGCGCGGTCTGCTCGACCAGCCCATCGTCGCGTGATCACGGCGGGCGAGACGGTGCGGAGCGGTCCCCCGCCGTCGAGCGTCCGAGAGAGCACGTCCATCAGCCCTTCGTGCCAGAGCGCCAGCGACGGCTCGAGCACATCGAATGGCGCCACCGCCAGCAGCGTGTCGTCGAGCGCCGCGTGGGCCGGCGCCCGCCGCGCTAGCCAGGCCGCCCCGGCAATCAAGAGAAGGACCACCAGCGTGGCGGCCGCGATCCAGCTGCGTCGTCTCCCGAGGATTCCGATCACCGCTTGGGCTGGTTTCAGCCGAGACGTGCCGGAAAGCTCGGCCGTCGTCGGGTCCCGGAGCGCGGCTGCGAGCTCGCCCGCCGTACCGAACCGATCCTCCGGATTCACCGCAAGAGTTCTGACCACGATTGACGCGACCCATCCCGGGACTTCCGGCCGCGCCACTCTCGGATCCGGGGTGGGCGTCATTATGCGTCGCGCCTGCATCGCCTGCGGAGTCGGGCCTCCAAAGGGCCGCTCGCCGGTCAGCATCTCGTACAACACGCAACCCAGGCTGTAGATGTCGCTCCGCAGGTCGACGGCATTCGGGATGCCGCCCGCCTGCTCGGGACTCATGTAGGCCGGGGTCCCCAGGGCCAATCCGGTCTGGGTCAGTGTCTCGCCCGCCTCGTGGACCGCACGAGCGATCCCGAAGTCTGCCACCAGGGCGTGGCCCCGCGAGAGCAGGATGTTCTCGGGCTTGATGTCCCGGTGCACGATGCCGGCCTCGTGGGCGCACTCGAGCGCCTCGGCGACCTCGCGGGCGAGATCGAGCGCCTGGTCGAGGCGCAGCCGCTGTTCCCGCCGTAGGCGTTCGCGCAGCGACTCTCCCTCGACGAACGGCATAGTGTACCAGAGCACCCCCGCGGCCTCGCCGGAGTCGTGCACTGGAAGGATGTTGGGATGCTGGAGGGAGGCGGCGAGCTGGATCTCGCGCTGGAACCGCTCGACGCCGACGGCGGTGGCCAGCTCCGGCTTGAGCACCTTGAGGGCGACGTAACGCCGGTGGCGGAGGTCGCGCGCGAGATAGACCGTGGCCATCCCGCCGCGGCCGAGCTCGCGCTCGAGCACGTACCGGTCACGTAAGGCCTCGGTCAGCGGCGTGGTCGCGACAGTCACGCGATATGTCCGGTGGAGATGACTTGAATGTGCCCCGTAGGTCCAGCAAATGCCAGCAAGCCACACCCTCGCGAGCGGACACCGTTGGACTTGACTGCCTCTTGACCCCGCTCCTGCAGATTCACGCCTCCTTTCAGCATGGTTCCTTGCGTGCCTATGGAGGCTCACGATGCTCACTATCGCGTTCCGCCGATACGCTTGGCTTGCTCCGGTTGCTCTCTGCGTGGCCTTCTTCTGGCTCGGAGGCTGTTCCAAGGAATCGCCGCTCATGAGTCCCGCGGAGACTCCGGCGTCCTTTGCCGCTGCGACGCCGACCACCACTCACTTCAGCTTCGATATCGATGAGGTCGAGTTCATCTCCTGCACCGGTGAGGAGGTGCATTGGACCGGTGAGGTGAGCGGGGTGGAGCATTCGGTGAATAACCGGGGTGTCGACCCTTCAGTGGGCACACAGCACTTCATCCAGAATGGCCAGGTAGAACTGACCGGGGTTGGGCTCACCAGCGGCGGCACTTACAAGTTCCACTCGGTTCAGCGCTTCGGCTCACAGTCCGAGGACCCGATCAACCCCTATCCGGAGACTACCAAGTTTCTGCGGAAGGATAAGATCATTGGCCCGTCGGGCGGAGTGATCGGCTTTCTCACGGTGGGATTCATGTTTGTGGTTAACGGGAATGGGGAGCTGGTCGTGGAGAAGGCTAGCCTGGATTTCACTCTGGAATGCAAGTGAAACACCTAGAGTCGGCTGAAGAAATCCAAAGCGGCCTCACCTCTGGAGGCCGCTTCCATTGCGGCGGTGATCACGAAGAGCTGCCGTCTTCCGGTACGCTGTGAAATGGTCAGTAGCCGCAATTACTGGTGGCGCAACCCACGGCCGCGAGCCCGAAGAGTCCGGCTGGGATACTCAGGACGAGCAGCGTGGTCCGGCCCGCACTGAACCGGCGCACGCCCAGACCGGCTACCTGGTCGAGCGGGACTCGGGCCTCGCTGCCCGAACGTATGCCGATCAGGGTGTCCTGGTTGATCGATGGGTTCTGGAGGCGGAACTTGCTGCCATCCCGGTGATGCACCTCAACCGCACTCGGATGTTGCTGTTCCAGCACCGATTGCGGCGCAACTTCCTGAACCTTCCAGCTGTGACACCCCATCGCGGCGGCACTTAGGACGATGCCGCCCGCCAGTGTGACTGACCGGTACCACATGGCGGCTCCTGGCTCAGGTTGGACGAAGAATTGTTGGCCAAACATGCGTCAGGGCCATCAAGCGCGCGTCAAGTATCGAGCAGCATCCCTACCGCGGTGCCAAGATCGGGAGCGATCTGCCAGCCTGACGCACTTGCCACGGCTTGCTCGTCCACGCCGGCGCCGGTGAGCACCAGAATCCCGCGCCCGCCGAAGTGCCTGGCCGGCTCCAGGTCCCGCGGCCGGTCGCCGATCCAGTAGCTCGCCGCCAGATCGATCCCGAACCGCTCCGCTGCCTGCTTATAGTGGAGAGGGCCCGGCTTGCGGCACTCGCATGCGCCGGTGATCTCGGGAAGGTGGGGACAGTGGAACTGGGCTGCGATTCGGGCGCCCTGGGCGGCGAGCAGCTCCTCCAGCCGGCGCTCGGTGGCGAGGTATTCGCTTACAGTCAGCAAGCCGCGGGCGATGCCCGACTGGTTGGTGACCACGATGGGGAGCCATCCGGCCTGATTGAGCTGCGCGACCGCCTCCGCCGCTCCCGGAATAAGTCGCATGGCTTTCGCATCGCGGAGATAGCCGGTGTCCTCGACCAGGGTCCCATCGCGGTCGAGAAACACCGCGCGCGCGGTGCTCACCCGAGCAGGGCCTGTTCCAACGCTCGTGCAACCAGCCGAGTAGCGTTCTCCGGTAGCGTCCGCGGGTCCAGCAGCACTCGCCCGCCCGCCACTCGAGCCACCACCGGGGGATCGCCGACTCGGAGGCGCAGCAGGAGACCATCAGGGCCGAGGGGGCCGGCGTCCAATGCCACCAGCGTGGTGGGAAGCACCGCGCCGGGGAAGGCCCCGCCGCCTACGGCCGATTCACCCGGTTGGGTCTCGGGGTGGAGCGATGCCGGGCAGGCGCTCGCGAGCTCCGCGGCGCGGGAAGCGAGCTCCTTCGGCGAGAGCGTCAACATGCGGAGCACCGGGATGTCGCGCAGCGCGCGTTCCGGCTCACGGTAGAGCGCAAGCGTCGCCTCCAGCGCCGCCAGGGTGAGCTTGTCGGCGCGGAGTGCCCGCGCGAGGGGGTTGGCGCGACAGGGTGCGAGTAGCTCGCCTTTCCCCACCAGACAGCCGGCCTGTGGGCCACCCAGGAGCTTGTCGCCGCTGAAGAGCACCAGTCCGGCTCCTGCGGCTACGGCGTCCTGCACCCGTGGCTCGGTATCCAGTCCCCACCCGGTGAGATCGGCCAGGAGTCCGCTGCCGATGTCGTGGAAGTAGGGAATGCCGGCGCTGCTCGCGAGCTCGACCAGCTCGGTGGAAGCAGGTGAGGTCACGAAGCCGCGCTGCTCGAAGTTGGATCGGTGTACCGTGAGAATGGCGCCGACCTCGCCATCCACAGCGTTGCGATAGTCGTCGAGGTGAGTGCGGTTGGTCGTCCCCACTTCCCGGAGCCGGGCGCCGCTTCGAGTCAGGATGTCGGGGATGCGGAACGAGCCTCCGATCTCGATCAGCTCGCCCCGGGAGATGAGCACGTCCCGTCCGGCCGCATGGGTGTTGAGCGCGAGCACGAGCGCACCGGCCGCGTTGTTGACCGCTAGCCCGTCTTCCGCTCCGGTGACCTCACGAAGCAGGGCGCGACAGTGATCGTGCCGGCTGCCCCGCGATCCGGAGGAGAGATCCAGCTCCAGGTTGCTGTAGCCGGCTGCCACAGCCGTGAGCGCCACGACCGCCGCCTCGGAGAGAGGAGCCCGCCCGAGATTGGTATGCAGCACCACGCCGGTGGCGTTGAGCACCGGCCGGAGACTCATTCGGGTGGTCTGCGAAAGCCGCTCCCGAACCTCGGCGCCCCAGTCTTCCGGAGGTCCGGCCCGGCGGGTGCGGGCTGCCTCGATGGAATCGCGCACCGCTCTCACCACAGCACTCCTGGGCGCCTCCCGAAGCAGGGCCTGCACCTCGGGCTCGCGCAGCAGCCGATCCACCGAAGGAAGCTGGCGGCGCTTATCGGTCATCGTGTGGGTTTGGCCGGCAGCTTTGGCGCCGCGGTATCGCCGGGGAGCCGCTTCTTGCGCTCGATGTGAGGCCGCAACGAGTCGGCCTTCTGCTTGAGCGAGTCGGCAGCAGTTCGCTCGGGTACTGCCAGGACACCCGTGGCCGTGCCGCTTACGCCGGACACATTGCGGACGCCGCGAACCTCGAGCACGTAGCGCCCTCCCGGTTTCCAGGGTTTTGGCACCCGGATCACCAGGCGATCAAAGAGTGGCGGGCGGGTCTTGAGCACCGGTAGCTCGCCACCGATCGGCCTCCGGCCGGGGACGCCAGGCTGCAGCCTGGGTAGTCGCTTTCCCGTCGTGTCCGCCTCTCTCTTGCCCGCCTCTGTGGTATCCGCCCCGGTGGTGTCTGCTTTGGTCGTGTCTCGCCCGGTCAGCTTGGCATTGATGCTGTCGTCAATCGGCTTGGGCAGAATCGAAATCAACTTGACCGGAGTCGAGTCCGGGAGGACCCGCAGGGTCGCCGCCGAGAGCTCCAGCCGCTGCTTGGGATCCAGCATTTGAGTGAACTCGACCGTTGCGGAGGTGCTGTCGGCCACGGTGATGGTCTTGATGCGAGGTGGCGTGGTGTCGTGCTCGAATGCCCAGAGCTCACCGGCATTGGTCGCGCCCTTCTTGATCCGAACCGAGTCGAACGCCTCCCGGGGATCCGGCCTCAGGTTGTGGTTCTGGTCGATCACCCCGCGGACCAGATACTCACCCGCGGGCAATGGGCCAAGCGAAAAGCGGCCCGATGAATCGGCCATGCCGCGGTAGGGCAGGCTATCAGGGAAGAGTAGCGCCTCGACCAGGGCCTCCGGGGCGGGTCGACTCGTGCTCCAGTCGACCACTGTGCCAGTGATCTTCGTCGAGGGGACAGGCGCGCCGGTCGTGAAGGTGAGTACCGTCCCCTGATTGCTCCGGTTGCGTCGCAAGTCCGTGATGCCGGGCAGAAGCTGCACCCGATACACCCGATCCGGGCGCCAGCCTTCGGCCGGCTTGACCGTGATGCGGCTGCGCTTCCAGCTCACCTGGGGCACTCGATCGGATGGAGAGAGGATGATCAGCTTCTCCAAATCGCCGGTTCCTTGCCCAGTGCTGGGCGTGCCTCCCTCGGAGACCACTTCGTCGAATTGGAATTCGACCTGACCCTTGAAGCCCGGAATGCGGGCCATGGAGTCCGGACGAACCGCGATCAAGCGCGGCGGCGTGCGATCCGGCGGCCCTCCAGGCGGGGGCTCCATGCGGGCGCACGAGAGGACGCAGAAGACGCCGAGGAGGCAGAGGACGTAAGGGACATGAACGATCGAGATGCTCCGGTGGATGTGAGGATTCGAGATGCTCGTCATCCCGAGCGAAGCGAGGGACCTCTGCGTCTTCTGCGTCCTCTGCGTCCTCTGCGTCTCCCTCATCCACACCCCAACAGCTCCCGCTTCCTCACCAGCACCTCACACTGCTCCTTCCACGCGACCAGCTTCTGCCGCTCGCGGTCCACTACCTCGGCAGGTGCCCGGGAGATGAAGTGCTGATTCTCCAGCTTCTTCTCCTGCGACTCGAGCAGGCGGGTGAGTCGCTCTACCTCGGTGCCCAGTCGGCCACACTCCCGGTTGACATCGATGGCATCGCCCAGTGGAACGAACACCGCGGTGCCGTCGGAGAGCACCGCGTGCCCACCTACCCGCTCGCTGCTCTCGCCGAAGGAGAGCTCGGAGACCTTGGCCAACCGCAGCATGGTGGCGCGCTCCCGCTCGAGCGCGGCCGAAACCTTCCCGTCCTGCTGGCTCACCATCGCACGCACCGTTTGCCCCGGCTGAATCCCGTACTCCGCCCGAATGCCTCGAATCGCGCCCACCACCTCCTGGACCAGACCGAAGTCTCGCAAAGCCTCCGAATCCTCGGCCCGCTTGTCGGGTCTGGGCCAGGGCGCAACCGAGATCGACGCCTCGGCCAGGCGCCCGGGGAAGCGCCGCCACAGCGCTTCAGTCACGAACGGCATGATGGGATGCAACAGCCGGAGACCCACGTCGAAGGTCTGAGCCACCACCGCGCGGGCCACATCGCCGCCAGGCAGGTCGCCGTAGAGCCGCGGCTTGATCTGTTCGATGTACCAGTCCGCCAGATCGCTCCAGATGAAGTGGTAGACTGCGGCCGCGGCCTCGTTGAGCCGGAACTTCTCGTATGCCTCGGTCGCCTGCACTACTGTGGCCTCGCACCGGGCGATGATCCAGCGGTCCGCCAGGCTGAGCTCCTCGCGCCGGATCACATCCGGATATTGTCCGGCGAGTGGCCGCGGGGGGCCTTCCAGGTTGGAGAGGATCAGCCGGCCCGCGTTCCACAGCTTATTGGAGAAGTTGCGCCCGGCACCGAACGAGGTCTCCAGATCGTCCGGGTCGAGGATCACGTCGGTGCCAACCGACATGCCGGCCACCAGTGAATAGCGCAGCGCGTCCGCGCCGTAGCGCTCGATCACCTCGAGTGGGTCGATCCCGTTGCCCAGCGACTTGGACATCTTGCGATGCTGGGTGTCGCGCACCGTGCCATGGAGATAGATCCGGGTGTACGGCACCTCGCCCATGAAGTGCAGCCCGGACATGATCATCCTCGAGACCCAGAAGAACAGGATCTCGGGCGCCGATACCAGAGTGTGCCCGGGATAGAACGTCTCGAGATCGGGAGTCTCGTCGGGCCATCCCAGGCTCGAAAACGGCACCAGCCAGGATGAGAACCAGGTGTCCAGCACGTCTTCATCCTGGCGCACCGGGCCACCGCACGCGGGGCACGACGTCAGATCGGTGCGGCTCGCGTGGAGCTTGCCGCAGCGTTCGGCCTGGCAGTACCACACCGGTATCCGGTGACCCCACCAGAGTTGTCGGGAGATGCACCAGTCGCGAATCCCCTCCAGCCATCGGCTGTAGTCGTCGCCCCGGCGCTCCGGGATGAACCGCAGGGTCCCGTCCCGGTACTTGTCCAGTGCTGGCTGGGCGAGCGGCTCCATCCGCACGAACCACTGGTCCGAGAGTCGCGGCTCGACCGCCGTCTCGCAGCGATAGCAGTGGCCCACCGCGTGCCGGTGGTTCTCCACCTTTTCCAACAGGCCGAGCTCCTTGAACTCGGCGACGACCCGCTCCCGGGCATCGTAGCGATCGAGACCCTGGAATCGCTCCGGGGCCGCGAGGCTGATCCGCGCCTCCGGCGTCATCACGTCGATGCTGGGCAGTCCCTGGCGCTTTCCGATCTCGAAGTCGGCGGGGTCGTGCGCCGGCGTCACCTTCACGGCGCCAGAGCCGAAGGTAGGGTCAACGGCTTCGTCAGCCACGATGGGCACGCGGCGATTCACCACCGGCAGCAGCAGCTCCCGCCCGACCAGATGGCGATAGCGCTCGTCATCCGGGTGAACCGCAACTGCCGTATCGCCCAGCATAGTTTCGGGACGGGTGGTGGCTACGGTGATGTAGCCTTCTCCATCGGCGAGCGGATACCTCAGGTGCCACAGCCGGCCATCGACCTCTTCCTTCTCGGCTTCCTCGTTGGAAAGCGCGGTGAGGCATCGGGGGCACCAGTTGATGATGTAGTGGCCCCGATAGACCAGTCCCTGCTCGTACAGGCTGACGAAGCATTCCCGCACCGCGCGGGAGAGCCCTTCATCCAGGGTGAAGTAGGTGCGGGACCAGTCGGCCGAGCAGCCGAGGGCCTTGAGTTGGTCGAGAATCCGCGCGCCGGTGACCCCCACGTGGCTCCATACCCGCTCGACGAACGCCTCGCGGCCCACGTCGAACCGGGTGAGCCCTTCCTTGGCCAGCAGCCGCTCCACCACGTTCTGAGTGGCGATGCCGGCGTGATCGGTCCCGGGTATCCAGAGGGCCCGACGTCCCCGCATCCGCTCGAAGCGGATGATCACGTCCTGAACCGTATTGTTGAGGCCGTGCCCGGCATGCAGCTCCGCGGTCACGTTGGGCGGCGGCATCACGATCACGTAGGGCTCGGCCCGGTGGCGCGCAGGGTCACCCGCGTCGGGCTGGAACAGTCCGCGCTCCTGCCACCAGGCGTAGAGGGCGGACTCGATGGTGGAGGGATCGTACTGTGGGGCGAGCGGCTGGGTCATGCGCTCTGGTCGGTCGCGTGCTGGTCGTCGGCACGCGCCTCGTCGTCCTCGCCCCGAACCTGGAGGCTGTTGATGACGCTCTCGATGCCGCTCGCGGCCAAGGCGGTGCGGCCGGCGACGGCGCGCAAGATCCGGCTGGGCACCCAGCCGCGGAGCTCGACCGCGCCGCGGGCCACCGGCATCACCTCGATCGTGAGCCCGCCGAGTCGGGGCTCGGACAGGAGGGCGGTTTGCACCGCGCGGACCGACGCGGCAGCGGTGAGCCGTGCCGGGGTTCCACGCCCGAAGCGACCGGCTGCGCGCCGGAAACGGGTCGTGCTCACGCCGCCAACCCACTCGCTCAGCGCGAACCCGGCCACCAGTCCCGCCCCCATTCCGAGGGAGGTCCACAGCAGGATCTGGCCCGCACTCAAGCGATCGTCGTGGCGCACGCAGCGACCTCGTACCGGTGAACAGGTGGTCTCATTAAGTTAACATTTCCGCTGGTCAGGCGCATGAAATCCGTTGCTGCTGAAGGCCTCTCATGAGCGATGAGCGTCGTCCCATTCGCGGCTCCGAAGTGGGCCGTTGGATCATCATTTGGATCCTGATCCTGCTGGGGATCGGGCTCTACTTCGCATTCGAGCCCAGCACCCGTCCGGTGGCCCCCCCGGCCACGCCGGAGGCGCAGTGAACGACAGCATCCGGATCACGCTGCCGGATGGGAGCCGGCGCGAGGTCCCTGCCGGCACGACCGCGCGGCAAGTGGCCGAGAGCATCGGCCCCGGTCTCGCCCGCGCGGCGCTCGCCGCCCGGGTCAACGGATCGGTGTGGGACCTCGACCGGCCACTGGATAAGGACACCTCCCTCGCCATCCTGACCGACCGGGACCCGGAGGCGCTCGAGCTGTTGCGCCATTCCTCGGCTCACATCCTGGCGACGGCGGTGCGCGAGCTCTTTCCCGGCGCGGGCATCGGCTTTGGTCCGCCGATCGAGGACGGCTTCTACTACGATTTCCAGGTGGACCGCCCCTTCACGCCGGAGGATCTCGCCCGCATCGAAGCCAAAATGGCCGAGGTGGCCGAGCGGGATTACCCCTTCGTGCGCGAGGTGGTGGACCGCGACGAGGCCAATCGGCGCTTCGCCGACGACCCGCTCAAGCTGGAGCGCATCGCCGAGCTCGGTCCGGATGAGACCATCACGGTCTACACCGACGGACCGTTCGTGGATCTCTGCCGCGGCCCCCACATCCCCCGGACCGGACGCCTCAAGCATTTCAAGCTGCTGCACGCTGCCGGGGCCTACTGGAGGGGCGACGAGCGGCGGCAGATGCTGCAGCGGATCTACGGCACGGCCTGGTTCAAGAAGGACGACCTCGATGCCTATCTCCATCGGCTGGAGGAGGCCCGCAAGCGTGACCACCGGCGGGTGGGCAAAGAGCTCGATCTTTTCATGTTCCACCCCTCGTCTCCAGGGGCGCCGTTCTGGACCGACCGCGGGACCATGATCTACAACCTCCTGGTCGATTTCGTCCGCGAGCGACAGGCGGAGGCTTTCAAGGAGATCAAGACCCCGCTGATCTACAACAAGATGTTGTGGGAGACGTCAGGGCATTGGGGGAAGTATCGGGAGAACATGTTCCTGATAC
>UEXR01000470.1_pt1 | contig 10237 bp, 9 predicted proteins | sample 4301101 | NCBI WGS metagenome assembly UEXR01 (sample SAMEA4773180, study PRJEB27434) | metagenome | biome: 2259; feature: agricultural soil; material: soil | place: USA | collected 2014-09 | depth 0.25 m
TGGTCCTGAAGGCATTCTCATTGCTCTGGCTGAGCCGCTCCGCTGAAGTCCATAACGCCTCATTGCATTTCTTGCGAGAGCACGGACTCATCCTCGAGATGCCGTGAGTCGAGATCCGAATCGCCCCCCATGCCGAGCATTGGTCGTGCCGTCACGTTTGTTCGACGTCGGCTGAGAGTAGGTTTTGGCTTTTCCGGGATTCTCGGCGAGGCTGCCTAACAAGTTAGGCCGCCGCAACAGTCGGTAAGTCGTTTGCCCTCGCCGCACCGCGGGCGTAAGTTGCTCCTGCCACTCCACTGGAACTGTGAACACCGGAGGCTATCATGCGCCGCTTCGCCTTCTTGTGCTGCGCCGCCATCCTCGTGGGCTGCGGAAAATCCGAGGTCCAACCCGCTAGAGACACAACGGCCGTGGCTCCCGCAACGCCTGAGAGCCGAGCCGCGATTTCGCTCGCCGATATTGCCGGGAAGTGGAGACTGCGCACGATGGATGAGGCCGGAGGCAATGTCGTGGAGTCCGAGCTCACCGCCACGGCGGACACCTCGGGTTGGACGTTGACCCGGCCCGACCGGAAGACGGTTCCGGTGCGTGTCGTCGCGGTCGGCGGCGACAGCATCGTCACGGAAGCCGGCCCATACGAGAGCGCCCTGCGCAAGGGCGTTCAAGTCCGGGCGCGCACGGTCCTCCGACTCCAAGAGGGCAAGTTGGTGGGCACCACCGAGGTACGATACGCCATGACCGGCGGCGACTCGGTGGCGCACCGTCCGACGGAGGGCACGCGGGCGCCGTGAGGGCGCCCCGCATCTTCGATGCGTTGCACAATCGAATGATCACCAATCCTGGAGTACCGCTATGGTGGGCACAGTTCTGCCTCACCTACGATGTCGTGGCGGCTGGATGCCTCTCCTATCTGCTACTACGCCGGGTAGTCCCAGTGCATGCGCTCTAGCCCGCGCACGCAGCCGACGGCCGGGATGGGCCGCGTACCGTGCGCAGGGAGGACCAATGAATCGGCTTCGTCAGTTCCGGATACCGGCTGTCATTCTTGGTCTGGCTGTCGTTGCGCTAGCACGTGCCGGCGTCGCAAGCGAGAACGCCAGCGGTGGGCCACTGCCCAAGGATCCCTGCGCGCTGCTCCAGCCCGCCGAGATTCAGGCCGCGCTCGCTCCGAACGCGAATATCGGCCGCGGAGTTCCGACTACCAACACGGCCCCCCTCGCGGTCAGCTGCAGCTACACTTGGGGACCCAGCACCCCTCAGTGGGGCGAGTCTTCTGTCATGGTCATGGTCATTGATGCATCCCAAGCCTGGCCGGGCTTGAGCGCTGAGCAGATTCAGCAGGGGGTCCTGCTGTCGGCCAAGAGCGACAAGGCTGACGTATCCCCGATCTCCGGCGTCGGTGACGCAGCAGTGTTCACGTTTCAAGCCAGCAAGTTCACTGGTAAGGCCCAGGCGTTCTTTGAAGCGAAAGGGGTCAACCTGTCGGTGGATTTTCACGGAGCGAACGGACCCTCATACAAGGACAAAGTCATCGCGCTGCTCAAGCAGGCAGCAGCCAGACTGTAGCAGACCAAGGCGCCGCCTGGTGGAGGAAACGTGGCGATCACACTGCCCTATCGATTCGACACCTCAAATATCTGGCGCACGATTCTCAAGGGCGCGTTCGGCCTCAACGCGGTGCTGGTATTCGGCATCCTGTATACCCTGCTCGTCAGGCATCAGTGGGGGACGTCGCTGGGCCTGGCGCTGTGCGAACTCATCGTGCTCGGCTTCACCCGGGTGTTCATCCGATTTCAGGAAGGCTCCGTCGGCACCCTGACTTCCGATCAGGTGGTGATCGCACCGAACGTGCTGCTCGGCATCGTGCTTCCCGGGCCGAACGGCACCTACCCGTTGGACCGCTTTTCGGCCGTGCGGGTGGAGTTCAGGTCCGGCGCCGTCTCCACCAGCCCCAACGCCGGCGGCCCGAATGAGGTAGTGTGGCTGGCGGGTCGTCCCGGCACGCCGAACATCGCGCTGGCGCTGACCGACAACGGTGCGGGAGCCGTGGTCGGCCGAGAGTTTGGGGCGCTGCTCCAGCTGCCCGTCGAAGAAGTGGGGGCACCGAAGGTAATTACCTTGTAGACGAAGAGTTCCAACCAAGTCAGTATGAGGAAGTTTCCATGAGCCCAAAGAAGGACCCGCACAAGTCCGCCAAGCGCACCACCGCGAACGGCAAGAAGTTCAAGGGATTCACCGACGAGGAACGAGTCGCGATGAAGGAGCGCGCCCAAGAGCTGAAGGCGGCCGCAGGCCGCGGCCCGGGGGCGGACAAGGCGGACGGGGAAAGCACCGTGCTCGCGAAGATCGCCGAGATGCGGGAACCGGATCGCGCCATGGGCAAGCGGCTCCATGCCATCATCAAAGCCAGCGCGCCAGCCCTCTCGCCGAGACTCTGGTACGGGATGCCCGCATATGCCAAGGACGGCAAGGTCGTCTGCTTTTTCCAAAGCGCGCAAAAGTTCAACACGAGGTACGCGACCTTCGGCTTCAGCGACAGGGCGAACCTCGACGAAGGCGCCCTGTGGCCGGTCGCCTTCGCGCTGAAGGAGTTGGCTGCCGCTGAAGAGGCAAGGATCGCCGCGCTGGTGAAGAAAGCGGTGAGCTGAGCGCTGGAGGGTGGGTCGTCGGCGGCGGTCAGCAGCCCTTCTCACGTCTCACATGAGCCGGTATTTCGGCCCACTGCCTCCTTCCCGAGGCGTCCATCTCGGCCCCAGCACATCGGTCGCCTTGCAGTCCACGCAGTTGGGGGCGTTGACCCGAAGCTCGTCGCCCACCCGCTCGTATACTCCGGCCGGGCACACGTGAGAGTAGAAGTCGGCCAGCTCCGGGGTGATATCGGGGCCTACCAACAAATGGGAGGGAATGCTGTCGCGAGTCGCGTTTCCCGACTTGAAGACCGCGTCCATTTTGCTGAAGCTGAGCGTGCCATCGGGAGAGAATGCTTCCCCGGTGCTGACTCGTCGCGGCGTAGCGGCATCCTCCTCCATGTCGATCTTACCCCCGGGGAATCGGCCGCCGGTAAGGGTCATGAGTCCCGCCTTCACCCCTCCCAGGTAGAGCCCATCCCGGAACGCCAGGCGCATGTTCCGGGTCCGGTAGAGGTCGCATGCGACGTAGCTCTCCTCCACCATTCTGTCGTACGGCGAGAGCGCGGCGGCCGAAATGTCGTTGGCGCCGAGAGCGGCAAATGCGGCCCGCGCCGCGAAGATGCCGGACTGCATGGCATAGTGGATGCCTTTGAGCGAGGGAACATCTACGAAACCCGCCGCGTCGCCGGCGATCAGAACCCCATCGCCGCTGCGTCGTTCGGGTAGGGCATAGTAGCCGCCCTCCGGAATGGTCTTTGCCCCCCACTCGAGCAGCTGGCCGCCTTCCAGATATTGGCGAAACAGCGGGTGGAGCTTCATCCGCTGCAGCAACTCGTGCACGTCGAGACTGCTGTCGTGGTAGTCCAGTCCCACCACGATTCCCAGGGCGATCTGATCCTGGCCCAGGGGATACATGAAGCTCCCGCCGAACGCGTCCACCGGCAGAGGCCAACCCAAGGTGTGCACCACCTCATGGAGCGGCCGTTGGGTTTGCCAGACCTCCTTCACCCCCAACGCGAAGATCTGCGGATTGGCCGAGCCGATTTTCTGCCACTGACAATACGCCTGACTCAGAAGGCCACGGGTCCCCTCGGCGATGACCGTGACTCTTGCGGTGAGATCGGTCGGCTCGGTGTAGCTGCTCGTGGGTTGGCCCTGGCGGTCGAGCCCGGCGGGCGTCGTTCGGACGCCTCGGACGGCGCCTCCATCCACCAGCAGAGCGTCAACCGGAAACCCGGCGAAGAGGTTCACGCCGAGCTCCTCCGCCTTCCCGCCCAGCCAGCGAACTATTTCGCAGATCGATGCCGTGTAGTAGCCGCGGTTGTGCATGGTCGGCGGCGTGGGGATTCGCTGAGCTCGACCCTGAGTGAGGAAATACACCGCCTCCGCATTCACCGGCTGCCGAAAGGGTAGTGCTTCCGCCGCCAGCTCGGGAAAGAGCTCGCGGAAGACTCGCGGATTCACCACCGCGCCGGAAAGATTGTGCTCCCCCAGGCTCTCGGCTTTCTCCAGCACGCCGATGTTGAGCTCGGCGGGCGAGCCTCCGGTCTCCCCCGCCCGCTTGGCCAGCCGAGCGAGCTCGATGGCGCACACCAGTCCCGCCGGCCCCGCACCGATGATCAGCACGTCCATCTCGATCGCTTCGGCGCCTGGTGGCTCGGTCCGGATGATGCGATCCAGCGGCACGGGGAGCTGATGCCGAAGCGGGACGATCGTGGACACGGCGACTCCTGAGCAGAGGGGGACCTGCAGCGGGGCAATATAACGCTAGCTTTCAGCCCCATGACCAAGGCTTCGATCCCGGGGTTCCGTCCGGTCCCGTTTACCGGAGTCATCTACGTCATGGCGGAGGCGGCCAGGCGCGGCTTCCGCTACGGTCACCCCGATTGGTGCAACCTGGGCCAGGGACAGCCGGAGACCGGACCGTTGCCCGGAGCTCCTCCACGAGTGCATCACGTGGAGATCGGGGTGGACGATCAGGAGTACGCACCCATTCCCGGGATTTGGGAGCTGCGCCGAGCCGTGGCCGAGCTGTACAACGAGCTCTACCGGAAGGGGAAGCGGTCCCATTACACCGAGCGGAACGTCTGCATCTGCGGAGGTGGACGGGCCTCGCTAACCCGCGCAGTAGCGGCGCTGGGCCAGGTGAATCTGGGACACTTCCTGCCGGATTATACCGCCTACGAGGAGTTGCTCGACATCTTCAAGCTGTTCACTTCGATTCCCATCCTGCTGGAGGGCGCCAACGGCTATCACTTCAGCCTGGACCAGCTGGAGCGGGAGATCACCGGCCGCGGGCTCTCCGCGCTGCTGCTCTCGAATCCCTGCAATCCCACCGGCAAGGTCATTCAGGGCGAGGAGCTGGCCGGCTGGGTGCGTCTGGCCCGAGAGCTGGGCTGCGCACTGCTCATCGACGAGTTCTACTCCCACTACATCTGGGGGGAGGGCGGTGAGGGCACCGGGATGGTCTCCGCGGCCCGATACGTGGAGGATGTCGACGCCGACCCGGTCGTACTGTTCGATGGTCTGACCAAGAACTGGCGCTACCCCGGCTGGCGCACAACCTGGATCGTGGCGCCGCGGCCGGTGATCGAAGCGGTCTCCAGTAGCGGATCCTTCCTCGACGGCGGGGGCAGCAAGCCGCTGCAGCGCTCCGCAGTTCCCCTGCTTTCACCCGCCGTCGCCTGTGCCGAGGCCGCCGCGATTCAGCGAGCCTTCGTCCGCAAGCGGAAGATCCTGGGAGACGGTCTCAGGGCTGCCGGCGTGCGCTTCGATCTCGAGCCCGAAGGAACCTTCTATTGGTGGGGCGACGTGTCCGTGTTGCCGCCCTCCATCAACACCGGGATGACGTTCTTCCGCGCGGCGCTGGAGCATCAGGTGATTTGCGTTCCGGGGGAGTTCTTCGACGTGAATCCGGGGAAGCGGCGCAGCGGACGCCCCTCGCGGTTCCGGGACTACGTGCGCTTCTCCTTTGGGCCGGAGGAGCGCGCCGTCATCGAAGGCGTGCGGCGCATCGGGGAGATGGTACGGAGCGCGAAGGGATGAGGCGGAACGGCGGGAGCAGCACGGGCGCTAACGCGAGCCTGGCGGCGCGAGGCGGCGCCCGCGCCGCTCCCGCCCTTCCCGCCTCGTCACCCGAAACACCGGCCAGCTCAACGCCAGCAGCCCGAGGGACCACAGGCTGTTGCGCGTGTCGCCCACCACTTGACCCGCCAGGAATGCCAGCGATCCTGCCAGCGCAAGGCCGGTAGTCCAGGGATGCCCGATGGCGCGGTAAGGCCGCGGTGTATCAGGCTCGGTGCGCCGAAGCACGAACACCGAGACCAGTGACATGGTGTAGTTCGCCACGAAGAAGAACGCCAGCAATGCCAGCACCCGATCGAAGGTGCCGGTGAGCATGAAGCCCAGCGCTATCGAAGTACTGAGGAGCGAGGCAATGGTTGGGGTTCCCCCCGGATTCACTGCAGTCACCCGGCTGGGCAGCAGCCCATCCCGGGCCATGGCCAGCGGAACCCTCGGCGCCATCAGCAGACAGGCGTTGATCCCACCCAGCACCGAGACCACCATGATCGCTCGGATCACCAGATCGCCTTGGGTTCCGAAGATCGCGGCGGCCGCGGCGCCGGCGACGAACGGCTCCCCCGCCACCCGGGAATAGGGCAGCACATGCAGGAAGGCGATGTTGAGCAGCAGGTAGATCCCAATCACCAGCAGCACCCCACCGATCATCGATCGGGGAACGTTCCGGCCTGGATCGACCACTTCCTCGCCGAAGTACAGCACTCCGTTCCACCCATCGTAGGTATAGATGACGCCTTGCAGCGCCACCATCGCGGCGCTGAAGGCGGCGAAGCCGGTCAGCGCGGGCCGGGCAACCGGCGAAGCAGGTGGTGAGCCAAGGGAAAAGGCGGCAATGACGAGGACCAGCAACGCGACGGTTTTGGCGAGGCTGAGAACCTGCTGCGCCCGGTCACCCCAGCGAATCCCTCGCCATTGAAATGCAGCGATCACGACCGCGGCGGTGCACCCGACCAGCGCGGCATGGCCAGTCGCTGCCGGGACCAGCACGCGGAGGTACTCTCCCATCACGAGACCGCCGGCCGCTATGGTCCCGCAGGTGGAGATCCAGTCGCTCCAGCCCACGATGAACCCCGGGTAGGGCCCCAGCGCCCGGTGCACCAGGACGTACTGTCCGCCCGAGCGGGGGATCATCGCGCCGAGCTCGGCCAGCGAAGCCGCTCCGAGCAGGGCGTAGAGTCCGCCGATCAGCCAGGCCGCGAGAAACGCCTCCCGGCTGGGCAAGTGCGCAGCGACCTCTCCGGGGGTGCGCAGGATGCCGACGATGATGGTATTGCCGATGATGATCGCGATACCGAACGCGATGCCGAGAACGCGAAGGAGCTGAGATCGAGGAGGAGCAGCGGGTGTTGCGACGCTGGCGGAAAGGGTCAATGGCTGACCTGCACCCGACGCCGCTCGGGACCGGTCCAGGGAACGGAGGTTGGCCGACGCCGCTCGGGGCCGGTATAGACCAGGGGAGAACCACCGGGCATCACGGTGAGCTGAGCCGTGGCAGCGGACGCCGCCCGGCGACGAAGCGCCAGGTAGCTCCATACGGCGACCAGGCCGAAGATCACGTGCGCCAGACAGGTGGACCAGTTTCGTGCCCTTGCGAACCAGCTGAAGGCGGTGGTAAACCAGTAGAAGTTGATGAGATAGAGAACCAGGCCAAAGATGCCGCCACTGACGAGAGCCGCACCCTGTCGAAGCCCCGCGATCATCGCCGCGAGCAGGAGGCCATAGCCCGCCGAGAGAGTCAAATGCAGGAGCAATCCAACGGTAAAGACGCCGAGATTGAACCTGGCCGGGGTGGCCAGGATGTCTTTGCCGATGAGAATTGCGGCAGTGGCACGAGGCACGTCCCAGACGGTTCCCCCCGTGACCATGGGGTAGAACGCCATCTGCCACGCCAGATACACCAGTCCAGCGATCACCCCGGCTCGGGCGGCCGCGCTCCAATTCACGTCGGGGGAGCTGGAACTCTGTGGTCTTGCCACGCTTAACCTCCCGTCAAGCGGCAGCTGTGTGGCCTCAGGATGGAAGGAACTGGCGGAACAGGCAGGTGGGCTCGCGCCCGGACCACGACAAAGTAGAGCACAACCGGGCTCGGTGCCAGCGTACCCGGCTCAGGAAGGAAGATAGCTCCCGTTCGCCCGCGGCTCCACTGTCAGCGTCACATCGTGTGCCCCACCAAGAGGTTCCACCCCCACGGAGCCGTCGATATTGCGGCCGAAGCGGAGCCCGATCGGCCCACCCCCTACTCTAACCCCGTTCAGCTCCAGGAAGTCCACCCCATCCGGCAGCAGCGGCGCAACCACGCGGAGACCGCGCTCGAATCCATCCGGCGCCAGACCCAGGATGATCTGAAAGAGATATGGAATGGAACCGGCTGCCCAAGCCTGGGGATGACATGCTACGGGATAGCGAATCGGTGCGTCGAACTCCTTCCGTGAGAAACCGGCAAAGAGCTCAGGTAGCCGCGCGTGCTCGAAGTAGGTCGCCGTCTCGCAGACCGCCAGGAAGATTCGCATCGCGGCTTCGTCAAAACCGTAGCGTCGGCAGCCGCCGGCGGTGATGGCGGTGTCATGCGGCCAGACGGTGCCAAGATGGTAACCGACCGGATTGTATCCCCGCTCGGTCGCGGAGAGCGTCCGCACGCCCCAGCCGTTGAACATGTCGTCTGCCATCAGCCGTTTGACCGTCTGGCCGGCCTTATCCGGGTCCACAATACCGGCCCACAGAGCATGCCCGGGATTGGAGGATATCACCGACACGGGTCGCTTTTCCGCTTCCAGTGCCAACGCGAAGAAGCCCATGCCCGGGACCCAGAAATCTCGGTTGAAGCGCTCACGCAGTTTCTCGGCTTCGGCCGTGAGACGCTCGGCGCGAGCCTGATCACCCGAGCGCCGGAACAGCATCGCAGCCTGACGTCGAGCTTCGTACGCGTACCCCTGGACCTCGACCAGGGCGATGGGAGGTGTCGCCAGCTCTCCATCCGTATTGACGATCGCGTCCCCGGAATCCTTCCAGCCTTGATTGATGAGGCCGTGCTCTGAGGCACTCTGGTACTCGATGTACCCGTCACCGTCGCGGTCTCCATAGCTTGCCATCCACTCGAGAGCCCGCTCGACATTGGGCTTGAGCTCTTCGAAGAGCCTGAGGTCACCGGTCCAGCTGGCGTAGTTGCCCAAGAGAATGAGGAAGAGTGGAGTAGCATCCACGGTGCCGTAGTACGGAGTGTGGGGAATCTCTCCCGCACGGGCCATTTCGCCCTGGCGAAACTCGTGGAGAATCTTGCCGGGTTGCTGGTCTCTCCACTCGTCCACCCGGTCGCCCTGGTAAAGCGCGAGAAGACGCAGGGTCTGGGCCGCAACTTCGGGCTGGAAGGGAAGCACCTGAAGTGCGCTGATGAGGCTGTCGCGTCCAAAGAGGGTTGCGAACCAGGGCACCCCTGCGGCGAAAAATTCCAGGCCCTGGATCGAGCTTCGCAGCATGTCGAGATCATCCGCCGCCCGCTCGGCGATGCGGGTCAGCCAGAGACTATCGCTGCGGACCTGAAAATCCATCCGCCTGCGGACGGGTGACCTCTCCTCCGCCGGGACTGACTCACTTATCGCGAGCTCGACCGCGAGCTCCGCCGTGCCACGGGCCGGCAGATGGACCAGCCCTCTTGCGCCGGTGGGACCGGCCGGTTCGAGACCGGGGGACGGTGTGATGCTGAGCCGCCTGGTGACGCCGTCCCGTCCATCGTACCGGAATTCCAGCTTTCCCTCTTTCCACTCGGGCGGGTGAAGCTCGCCGAGCCGCTCGCGCAGCAGGCCACGCACCTGGAAGACGTCCTCGAAACCCGCGCGAAACTGAAGCTCGATTGCAACCTCTACCGGCTCGCGTAGCCAATTCTGAAAGATGAGCCGGTCATTCAAGACTGCGGCGACTCCGTTCAGGCGCCGCTCCCATTTGAGGCTTATCCCTTCCTTTTGGAGAGCAGTGCGTCCTTCGACCTGAAGGTCGGGGTTGGTGAGCTCGAATGTGCCTCGGTCGCCTGCCGCGCAGGTCGAGCCCAGAGCTACTGCCGGGCCACCGCCCAGGCGCAGCTCATACCCGTTCAGAATTCGACAATCGTGATAGTACAGGCCGTAACCGTGAGCGTGGTGCAGCGGGACGGAGCCATCCGGCCGAGTCAGCAGGAAGAGATCATCGTCTTTGAAAACCACTGCATCCGAGATGGTGTCGGTGATCGAGGGAGTGCCGCGAGTGAGCACTCGGCGTTTTCGATCCGGCTCCTCTCGCATCGGCGGCGGCTGAGAGACAGATCCACCGGTTGTCATATGTTGTAAGTAGGACAGGCCAAAGGCTGGAGAGGTGACGCGGCGCACAACCTCAATGGCCGTGACGCACCCGCTTCACCTCCTCCGTCAAGCGGGGCACAATCTCGAACAGGTCTCCCACAACGCCGTAGTCGGCCACTTTGAAGATGGGCGCGTCCTTGTCCTTGTTGATCGCGACGATGGTCCTGGCTGTCCGCATGCCGGCCAGATGCTGAATTG
>UEXR01000024.1_pt1 | contig 10207 bp, 10 predicted proteins | sample 4301101 | NCBI WGS metagenome assembly UEXR01 (sample SAMEA4773180, study PRJEB27434) | metagenome | biome: 2259; feature: agricultural soil; material: soil | place: USA | collected 2014-09 | depth 0.25 m
TCCGCGTCCAGGTCAGCAAGGACTATCTGGTCTTCGCCTCAGCCCACTTCATCACCTTCCGCGGGCACCAGTGCGAATCTCTCCACGGACATAACTATCGCGTCGGCGTTGCGGTCGAAGGAACGGTCGACTCGGAATGTCACTTGGTCCTCGATTTCAGCGTTCTCAAGCAGATCGCTCGGAAAATGGTGGACACGATCGACCACAAGGTCCTGCTGCCTACGCTCAACCCCAAGCTGGGCTTCCATGAGGAAGAGGGGCGCCTGACCGTGGACTACTTCGGCCGTCCAACGTACGTGTTTCCGACGACGGACTGCGCGCTGCTTCCCATCCAGAACAGTACCGCCGAGATGTTGGCCCAATATCTCGGCACGCGAGTGCGGGAGGAGCTGGAGAAAGGCGGGTACCGGCATCTGACACTGCTGGAACTCGAGGTGGAGGAGAACTACGGGCAGTCCGCCACCTACCGCGAGGCACTGGTCGCCGACTGAGTGCTGGGGCTGGTCAGATCGGCCACGTCGCCGGCGGTAAGGCGGCCGGTGTGGATGGCAGTGGCCACGAGAGCTCCGTCGCATCCCGCGTCTCGCATCCGCTCCAGATCGCGCCGCGCGAGCACCCCACCTCCCGCGAACAGGGCTTCCGAGCTAAAGCGGCGGCGTAGCGCCTCCAGCAGGCCCAGATCGACCCCACATCCGGTTCCCACTCGACCCACATCCAACACCAGGAGGGCGCGTACACCGGCGGCGACCGCCTGGGTCGCCAGGCTTAGCGCGTCCGGCGTGGTTCCTACAGCATCGTGGAGGGCCGGATGGAGGATTGGACATCCCAGCTTCAAGTCCAGGCTGAAGATGAGCCGACTGGGGCCAACCAGATCCACAATGCTCGCCAAATCGGCGAAAGAGTGAAGAGTCTCCAGGCCAATCACGACCTGGCTCGCTCCGCAGGAGACGAGCTCGAGCACTCCACCCAGGTTATGGGTGCCGGCGTCCACCAGAAGCGCGCCGGCGAACCCGGTCTCGAACTGGGCCAGCTCTCGAATGAGAGAGCGCTGAATCGGCCCACCCTGGATCGCATCCAGGTCGGCGATATAGCAGACATTGGCGCCGAGTACCTCATGAAAGGCGTGCAGCAGCGTGACCGGATCTCCAGCCCGCTCCGGCGCCAGAACCGACTGGACCGGCTGGTATCGCGACCGATCGCCCGCCTGGGCGTGGACCGCCACCCCACGGGCAATGTCGAGCACCGGAATGATTTGCATGGAGGCATCTTATTCATCTCAGTAGCTCGATGACCAGCCCGGAAGGCGTCGCCATCCTGGGCTGGGACATTGGTGGGGTCAATACCAAAGTGGCTCGGCTGATGGCTGGTTCAGCCGGCCCGTCGGCTGTGACGGCCAAGTGTTTTCCATACGAGCTGAAGCGGGACCCCGGCGCGTTGGCCCCGAACCTGGTCCGCCTGGCGCATGAGCTTCGTCGAGAGCAGCGAGGCCCTCATGCTGTCACCATGACGGCGGAGCTATCGCAGGCGTTCCGCACGAAGCGGGAGGGAGTGGGGTACGTGCTGGACGCGCTGGAAGAGGCGTTCCCAGAAGACGACCTCCGGATTTATACGGTCTCCGGAGAATTTCTGGCGCCGAAGGAAGCTCGTCAGCGGCCGTTGGAGGTCGGCGCCTCCAATTGGGCTGCCACAGCGCGGCTGGTCGGGGGATTCGTGAGCGAGTGCATTCTGGTGGACATCGGAACCACGACCACTGACATCATCCCCATCGTGGCCGGCGAGCCCAGGGCGCTGGGGCGAACCGATCCTGAACGCCTGCTCAGCGGCGAGCTGGTCTATACCGGCGCAGTCCGGACACCAGTGGAGGCAGTGGCCGGGCAAGTCCCCCTTTGGGGCGGGCAGGCCGCCGTCTCCGCTGATGGATTCGCGCTGATCGGCGATGTTCACCTTTGGCTCGGTCGGCTGTCACCGGAGGACTACACGTTGCCCTCACCCGATGGCCGTCCGGTCAGCCGCGAGTTTGCCGGCGAGCGACTGGCGCGAGTCGTATGTGCCGATCGGGAGATGTTGGACGAGGCGGCAGTGGACGGCATAGCGGCAGCGCTTGCCGAAGCCCAAGTGGAACGCGTGGTGGCGGCGCTCAGGGAGGTAGGGGCCCGTCACGACGGCGCCCAGGACGCAGTGGTTACCGGGCTGGGAGAGTTCATCGCCGCCGAGGCGGCCGGTCGAATCGGACTCAGGGTTGTGCGGCTCTCTGAGTATGTCGGAGAGGCCGCCCGCAACGCACCGGCAGTGGCGGTAGCCTGGCTGCTGGCGCAGGAGCTGGCGGGCAAGGCCTCGTGACCAAAGCCGCGGAAAGCCGGCGACTGATTGCGATCAAGGCAGGAGGCGGGCTCACGGCCTTCCCCGGGGCACTGGACCGTGTCGCCCGAGCAGTAGGTGAGCTAGCAGGGCAGTATCGAGTTCTGGTACTGCCAGGAGGCGGTCCTTTCGCCGACGCGGTGCGGGCCTTCCAACAGCAGGAGACCGTCTCGACCGACGCGGCACACTGGATGGCCATCCTGGCGATGGACCAGTACGCCCACGTGCTGGCAGAGCGAATCCCAGGGGCGGTGCTGGTGGACGAACCGGGCGCGGTCATGGCGGGGTTAGACCAAGCGGCCGTGGTGGTGCTCGCACCCTACCGTTGGATGCGGGCGGCAGATGTGCTGCCGCACACCTGGAATGCCACCAGCGACAGCGTGGCAGCGTTCGTGGCCGGCGCGTTCGACGCCGCCTATCTGGTACTGATCAAGCCGGTGGATTCGAGTGATCCCCGGATAGTGGATCCCTGTTTCGCTTCTGTGCTTCCCTCCAACCTGCCCTGGATGGCGATTTCGTGGGAGCAGGTGGAAGAGCTGCGGGTGAGACTGGACAGCAGTACTGCAGTGAGAAGTGAGAAGTAAGAAGTCGCTTCGCTGCGCGCCGCGTCCTCGGGATGACGTCCGCCACCTTCTCACTCCCTACTTCTTACTTCTCACTTCTCACTTCTCACTGCGGTACTACTGCCTGCCCTTCCATCAGCGCGCGTAGCGCCCGCACCCTGTCCCGGTCGACTCGTCCGTTGCGTCCGCCGAGGCAGGCCGCCCCTCGAACGCCCACGATGTCGGGCTGGGCCGCGCAGGCGGCCTCGAAAGAATGGCCTCGTAGGCTGCCGGCCAGCGCGGCCAGGAGCTCCTTCCGCCTTACCTCCTTAACCCAAGCGTTCAGATCCAGCGGAGAGAGCCAGGACAGGAGATCACGCCCATCCTTAATAAAGGTATCGAGCAGGACTCCGGCGGCACCGGTGTCGATCGCGATGCTGGCGATGTCACTAGGTGGGACGCAACCCGCCCGGCCATGATCGGCATAGGCCACGGCGATGATTCGGACCCGGATGGCCGCACTCGCCAGCTTCACTGCCTCGGCGAGCAGCGAGGCGATCATGGTCGGCGACCTTAGCCCGGCAAACCCCAACTTGACGAAGATCCCATCGGCCCGGGCTGCCGCTGTCGCGCGCTCCATCGCGTCCCCTATCTGGACCAAGGAGGAAAAGTCCCCCAGCGCGACACTGAACCCGTGCTCGGTAGGGACCCGGCAGGCGATCGCGAGCAGAGTCGCCTGAGTCACCGGACCAAGCGAGCCATTGGCCGGCTCCTTGGCATCGATGATATCCGCTCCACCCTCCAGAGCGGGGGCCACCTCGAGCGCCGATCGCACGCTGACCAACAACCGCATCGCGCTCCCTTGTGAGATGCTAAGGCGCTGATATGTTAGGATTTAAGAAGTTAGCGCGAGCCGATCAGGAAGGGGAGGCGGCGTGACGCTGGAGGGCAAGACCGTGCTGGTCACCGGGGCATCCAGCGGGATCGGCAGCGCTATCGCGGTGGGATGCGCCCAGGCCGGCGCCGACCTCGCGATCACCTATCGACGCAATCGGGAAGGGTCCGAAGCAACTGCGAAGCGGGTCCGTGATCTGGGCGGCCGGGTGGAGCAGTTCCAAGCAGACATCGCAAGGGACGAGGACGTTTCCCGGCTTGCCGCCGGGGTGCGCGGTCGCTTTGAACGGGTGGATGTCTGGATCAATAACGCCGGGGCCGACATCCTGACCGGAAAGGGCCGGGAACTGACCCGCAAGGAAAAGCTGGACCTGGTGCTTGCGGTCGATCTCCGGGGAACCGTGCTCGCGTCCTGGGCAGCGGTCGACCTGATGCGGGAACAGGGCGGCGGCAACCTCATCAATATGTCCTGGGACCACGTGACCGCGGGGATGGCCGGCGAAAACCCAATTCTCTACTCTGCCGCAAAGGGCGGCGTAATGAGCTTCAGCAAGTCGCTCGCCCGCGCCGTTGCTCCCCAGATCAGGGTGAACATTCTGGCCCCCGGATTCATCGAAACCGCTTTTGGCGAGAGCGCTGACGAGGGGTTCCGTCGCAAGGTATCGGCTGAGACCCCACTAGGTCGTTGGGGCGTGCCCGAGGATATCGTGGGCGCGGCGATCTTTCTTGCCTCGGACGCCTCGTCCTTCATCACGGGACAGATGATTATGGTGAATGGAGGAGTAGTAATGTGAATGAGGTCTTTGGTCGATTGTCGTTGGTCGATAGTCTGTCGATGGTCCTCAGGTGAGCCGGACCTCAAGAAATCGCACCGAAGACTCAAGACCAAAGACCAAAGACGAAAGACCAGAGACCAAACGCCAGAGACCAACGACTCTCAAGGAGTCCCTTATGCCCGCCACCAAAGAACGCACCTACAACGAATCCGAGATCGCTGAGCAGCTCAAGCAGCTGCCCGGCTGGTACTACGAAGACGAGTGGATCCGCCGAGTGTACAAGACCGATGGCTGGCCCACTACGCTGATGCTGGTCAATGCCATCGGCTATCTCGCCGAGGCGGCTTATCATCATCCCGACCTGACGGTGACCTGGGGTCGAGTCATCGTGAAGCTCCAGAACCACGCGGCTGGCGGCATTACCGACAAGGACTTCGAGCTGGCGCGCAAGATCGAGGAGGTCGTTCTCTGGCGTCCCCAGGGCGGCGCGCTCGAGGGTACGCCGAACAAGTGGGTCCGGCCGGGGGATCCGCGGTAGCCGGTATGGCGGCAAGGCGGTAAGGCGGTATGGGCGAGGGCCAGCAGACGGAGGGAGCCAACTACCGCCCTACCGCCTTACCGCCGTACCGCCGAGTGCTGTTCGTCACCGGCAAGCTCGCCGAGCCGGCGCTGCGGCGGGTTCTGGAAGAGATGCGGCCGCCCTTTCAGGCGGACGTCGCAGTCCTCCGGATCACCGTCGCCGCGCTCATGACGACCCCGTGGATCGCCCGCTTCCTGGAGGTTCCGCCCGACACCGACCTGGTGCTTATCCCTGGGCTGTGCGAGGGGGACATCTCGGTCCTGAAGGATCGCTTCGGGGTAGAGGTGCAGAAGGGCCCGAAGGACCTCCGCGAAATCCCGCGCTATTTCGGCCAGGCGGGCGCCGCACCGGACTACGGCGATTTCTCCATCGAAATTCTGGCCGAGATCAACAACGCCCCGAAGCTCTCCCGCGAGGCGCTCCGTTCGGCGGCCGATTATTTCCGTGCATGCGGCGCCGATCTCATCGATATCGGGTGCACGCCCGGGCTGGAGTTCCCCGGCCTTGGCGAGGTGGTCCGGGAGCTGCGTTCGGCCGGGATGCGGGTCAGCATCGACAGCTTCGAGCTGTCCGAGATCCGCATGGCCGTGGAAGCCGGGGCCGAGCTGGTGCTGAGTGTTAACCGCTCGAACCTCGCGGTTGCACAGGAGCTCGCCGGCGGGAATGCCAAGGTCGTCGTCATTCCGGACTTCGGCGAGGGCCTCGACACCCTGGACCACAACATCCAGGAGCTGGAGCGCCTGGGTGTCCCTTATCTCATCGATCCTATCATCGAGCCCATCGGCTTCGGGTTCATGGCCTCGCTGGAACGCTATGCCGAGGTTCACCGGCGCTACCCCGGAGCGAGTCAACTGATGGGCATCGGCAACATTACCGAGCTCACCAGTGCCGACTCGACCGGGGTGAACGCGCTCCTCCTTGCGATCTGCGAAGAGCTCGGGGTTGGCGCGGTGCTCACTACCGAAGTCATCAATTGGGCTCGGGGCGCGGTCCGCGAGATCGACATAGCCCGACGACTGATGCACTACGCCGTGCAGCACCGCGCGCTCCCTAAGAGCGTGGACGATCGGCTCCTCACGGTGAAGGATCCGGTGGTCCTGGAATACTCCGAGCAGGAACTCCGCCAACTCCATGCAGCGGTAAAAGACCCCAATTTCCGGATCTTCACCGATCGCGAGACGATCACCGTCTTCAACGATTCGATCTTCGTGCGTGGGAGCGATATTCAGGAGATTTTCGGGAAGCTTGGGGTGGACGAAGCCACCCACGCATTCTACCTCGGACGCGAGCTGATGAAGGCGAAGCTGGCGATCACCCTGGGCAAGACCTATCGCCAGGAGGGGGCCCTTGCCTGGGGGTATCTCACTCCCCCGGATGAGGTCCGTTCCGAGCACGTGAAGCTGACCCAACGGAGGAAGCGGCCCCAGCGCGATCCAGGCAGGGCTCGGCCACAATGAGTGGCGGGTCCGGTCCGATCGTGGAGAGTCTGGGTGAATCGACAGACCCGGCGGCCGTGGTCGCTGCATTTCTGGATCTGCCCTTTGTGGTTTTCCTCGACAGCGCCACTGGGACACCTCTCGCGGGTGAAGCCCATCAACTCGGGCGCTATTCCTTTCTTACAGCCGACCCAGTCACCGTGGTGCGGAGCAAGGGCCCCGTGACGGAGGTGGGCGACGCTGCCCGCGGCTGGCGCCGAGTGGAGGGAGATGCTCTCGGCGTGGTCGCCGAATTTCTGGGTCCTCCGACGGATCCGGTCTCGGGATTGCCACCATTCCAGGGTGGCGCGGCGGGATACGTCGGCTACGACTACGGGGCCGTCCTGGAGCGGATTCCCCCAACCCGCTACGACGACCTTGCCATCCCCGATGTCGTCCTGGGGATCTACGACTGGGTCATCGCCTGGGATCACCTCATCGGAACGGCGTGGATCATCTCCACCGGCCTGCCGGAGCAAGGCGAGGCGCGAGCGCGCCGAGCCCGAGAGCGGCTGGAGCAGGTCCGCCGACGGGTGGCGGACCCCGGACCGCATTCGCAAACCCCACGGCCGAAACAGAGCGGCGACAGCTGGCCGGCGATACCACTCCCGGAATGTCCCTCACCACCATCGTTCCCCATGCTCGGCGTGGAAGGCGCCGAGCGAATCGGGCTCCGCTCTTCCTTTACTCACCGGGCATATCTCGACACAGTCGCCCGGGTACGAGAGTACATCCTCGCGGGAGACATCTTTCAAGCCAATCTCTCCCAGCGGTTTGAAGGAGCTCTGGCGGAGCCGACGTTCGACCTCTACCGAAGACTGCGACGCCGCAACGCGGCACCCTTCGCCGCCTACATCGACCTGGGGAACTTTGCGGTGCTGAGCGCCTCGCCCGAGCGGTTCCTGAGGCTGGATGAGAACCGGCGCCACGTCGAGACTCGGCCAATCAAGGGAACCCGCCCCCGCGGTCTCGTGCCAATGCACGATGCCGCCCTCGGCCGCGCGCTCGCCGAAAGCGACAAGGACCGAGCCGAAAACGTGATGATCGTGGATCTCTTGCGGAACGATCTCTCCCGAGTGTGCCGGCCGGGTACAGTGCGGGTGCCCGAGCTGTTTGCTTTGGAGCAGCACCCAACGGTGCATCACCTGGTTTCGACCGTCGTGGGAGAGCTCGAGCCAGGAACCGGGCCGGTGGAGCTGCTCACAGCTGCTTTCCCCGGCGGCTCCATCACCGGTGCTCCCAAGGTGCGGGCGATGGAAATCATCGCCGAGCTGGAGCCCACCCGCCGGGGAGTGTACTGCGGGTCGATCGGCTATATCAGCAGCACCGGCGCGATGGATATGAGCATCGTCATTCGAACCTATGTCGCTCTTCGGGGGCGGGTATACTTCCAGGCCGGGGGAGGCATCGTGGCCGACTCGGACCCGGAGCTGGAGTATCGGGAGACCTTGGATAAAGCGAGGGCGTTGATAGACACGTTGGATCGCTAGTCACGGGTCGCGACCCGTAGCCCGCGACCTTTGACTTGAGACCTGGGACTTGTGACCGTTCTTCTCATCGACAACTACGACTCCTTCGTCTACAACCTCGCCCGCTACGTGCGCGAGCTGGGAGAGACGCCGCTGGTGCGGCGGAACGATCGGTTGACAGTCGACGAGATCGTCCCGCTCGGCCCGAGCCACATCATCATTTCGCCCGGCCCCTGCTCGCCCACCGAAGCCGGGATCTCTACCGACCTGGTCCGCCGCCTGGGACCCTCGACTCCCATCCTGGGGGTCTGTCTGGGTCATCAATGCATCGGAGCGGCGTACGGGGGGGATATCGTCCGGGCAGGGCGGCCCATGCATGGCAAGACCTCCCTGATCCATCATGGCGGGGTGGGCATCTTCCAGGATCTTCCCAACCCCTTCCGGGCTACCCGCTACCATTCGCTGGTGATCGCACCTGCGTCCCTGCCTTCCAGTCTGGAGGTAATTGCCACGGCAGAGGATGGTGAAATCATGGCGGTGCGGCACAGGGAGCATCCGGTCTACGGAGTACAGTTTCATCCCGAGTCGGTGCTGACCGAGCACGGCTATCGATTGCTCGATCATTTCCTGCACGGAGTTCCGGCCACTCGCCGGATCCTGCCCGAGGCAGCGGATGGTGCGCTCGTCGCCCGAGCGAGCTCGAGCACGCTGGCCTCCGATCCTCCGCCCGTGGATCTCGTCCGATGATCGTCGAGAGCATCGTAACATCGATGGATCCCTCCGGGCATATCAACTTCGCCCCCATGGGGGTAGAGTGGGGCGAAGAGACCATCGTGCTCAAGCCGTTCATCGAGACCACCACCTTTCGCAACGTGAGCGCCACTCGGGCCGCAGTCGTCAATCTGACCGACGATGCCATGCTGTTCGCCCAGGGGGCGGTTTCCAGCCCGCAGTTTCCATCCACGCCTGCGGTAGTAGTACGCGGGGTAGTGCTCGAGGCCGCCTGTTCCTGGCGGGAGCTCGAGGTGATCTCGATCGACGACACGCCGCCACGCTCGCGGATCGAGACCCGGGTGGCCCATTGTGGGGTTCGCCGGGAATTCATCGGGTTCAATCGCGCCCGAAACGCGGTGCTGGAGGCCGCGATTCTGGCCACCCGAACCCACCTGATTCCCGCCGAGGAGATCCGCCAGGAATACGCCCGACTGCAGGTCATGGTGGACAAGACCGCCGGGCCGCGGGAGCGGGAGGCGATGGCATTTCTGACCGAGTATGTCCGCTCCCGCTAGCCTCTTCGTCGAAGCTCCGGCTCGACTCCATTTTGGCGTGCTGGACCTGCGGGGTGAGCTGGGGCGCCGCTTCGGTGGCTTGGGAGCGGGCATCCCGCAGCCCTCGCTTCTCCTCGAGGTCGCCCCTGCGGCAGACCTCACCGCCGAAGGACCAGATTCCTCCCGGGCCCGGGAGTTTGCCCGGCGCTTCCTGGCGCATCACCGCCTCGAAGCAGGGGCCCGGCTCATCATTCACCGGCAAATCCCGGCTCATAGCGGGCTCGGCTCCGGAACCCAGCTGGGTATGGCGGTGGCACGGGCGCTGGCCGAGCTGCACGGTCTTCCACGAGAACCCTTGGCCCTGGCTCAAGCCGTCGGCAGGGGTCTCCGCTCCGCGATCGGAATCTGGACATTCATGTTGGGCGGATTCATCGTGGAAGGCGGCCGGCGCCCGGGCTCGGAGGAGATAGCGCCGATGATCGCCCGACTGCGGATTCCACCTCAGTGGCGCTGCGTCGTCGCGGTGCCGCCCGGACATCCGGGGCTGAGTGGAGAAGCAGAGGCCAGTGCGTTCGAGCGTCTCCCGCCGCCCCCGGCGGAGCAGGTCGAACGGGTTGCCCACCTGGTGCTGATGCAGCTGTTGCCGGCGTTGGTGGAAGCCGATCTGGCCAGTTTCGGCGCGGCGCTGTCCGCCATACAGCGCATCACCGGAGCTTGGTTCGCTGCGGAGCAAGGTGGAACATTCGCACCGGGGCTGGGCGCGCGACTGGTGCAGTGCCTGGGGGCCTGGGGAGCAGCGGGCGTGGGACAGAGCTCCTGGGGGCCGGCGGTTTATGGGGTAATAG
>UEXR01000023.1_pt1 | contig 10205 bp, 8 predicted proteins | sample 4301101 | NCBI WGS metagenome assembly UEXR01 (sample SAMEA4773180, study PRJEB27434) | metagenome | biome: 2259; feature: agricultural soil; material: soil | place: USA | collected 2014-09 | depth 0.25 m
CTCCGTGACTCCGTGGTGCGCTGTTGCAGTACCCAGTCCTGCTACTGCAGCGACTGGGGCCCACTTGTCAGGACGTCCTCCAGCGCGACCACTGTGTAGACAATCCGCTACATCGAAGCAGCGCATGAACGGCGCGCAAAGCGCTGCACCCCACTCTCACCCCATCTAACCCTCCCTCGAACGCGCAGTTCGACTGACGCGCCACGCCTTGCAGTGGCGAAAAAATATCTGCTGTCGCTGGCGTATGTCTTGCCCCTCAGCACCTCGTGCGCGTCCTCATTCTCAACTACGAATATCCCCCACTTGGCGGCGGCGCCGGCGTTGCCACCGAGTCGCTTGCGCGCGGGTTGGCGTCTCAGGGCGTCACTGTTGATGTGGTCACCGCGGGAGAACAGCAGACCAGCGAGTCCTTCCTCCTCTGGGACGGACGCTCGCCGGAAGAGGGCACCCTGACGGTGCACCGGGTGAAGGCTCGCCGCACCGGAGTTCATGAGGCGGGTATGGGTGGGGCGTTCAGCTATCTGGTGGGGGCGCTCCCGCGGGTTCGGCGGCTGCTGCGATCGGAGCACTACGACGTCGTCCACTTCTTCTTCTCGCTGCCGACCGGCGCGATGCTCCCCTTCCTGGACTTGGGTGACACCCCAGTGGTGGTGTCGCTCCGTGGCTCAGACGTGCCCGGCTACGACCCCCATCATCGATCCCTGGTGCGATGCCACCGTCTTCTGCTCCCCTTGACTCGATGGATCTGGCGTCGCGCTGATCGGGTGGTTGCCGTGTGCGAAAGCCTCGGCGGACTGGCGCAGAGTACCCTTCCGAGTCTCCGGTACGTCGTGGTTCCCAACGGTGTCGATCTCGCGCTCTTCCGCCCGCCCGCCGCCCGGCGAATTCCTCGCACCGACCGGGTGCGCTGTCTGGCCGTCACCCGCCTGGTGGAGCGCAAGGGTCTCACCGATCTCATCCACGCCATCAACCTGCTTCCCCGCGATCGCTTCGAGCTTGAGATCGTGGGCAGCGGCCCGGACGAAGAGCCGCTGCGAGAGTTGGTGGCCGAGCTGGGCCTGACCGACTCAGTGACCTTCAGCGGCACGTTGGACCGTGCTGCCACCGCCCACCGGTATCGCGAGGCCGACCTCTTCACCCTGGCGTCGTGGGAAGAAGCCTTTGGCAACGTCTTCGCCGAGGCCCTGGCCTCCGGACTGCCGGTAGTCGGGAGCACCGTCGGGGGCATCCCGGAGCTGGTGCACCATGGGCAGAATGGACTGCTGACTCCCCCTCGCAACCCCCGCGCACTCGCCGCCGCCATCCGGCATCTCGCGGATGATCCGGCGCTGCGACTGCAGATGAGCCGCCGTAATCGGGCCCAGGCCGAGTCGAACCTGTCCTGGGAGCACGCCACGGCGCGCTACCTCGCGGTCTATCATGGCGTGCAACGCCGGGCTCCGGTGCCCGCCGTTCTCGCCGAGCTGCCGTCGAGCAGTTGGTGAACAATGCCGTCGGGTTCTGGCTTGGAGTCGACACCATCCCGACGCTGCGGGCGCCGCGGCTTGCTTCGGATGACCTGGAGGATCTCGCCCGCCTACGACTGACTCGGTTGCTGGCCCGCGCGGCTGAGACGGAGTTCTACGGCCAGCGCCTGCGTGACGCCGGCATCAAAGTGCGCAAGGGATTGCTGGAGCGGGATCCCGAGGGAGTGCTCGAGGTCCTGAGCCCGGTGGGAAAGCAGGAGCTGACGGCCGCGGGGACTCGGGTGCTGTCCGGCGGGCAGATCCGTCCGGAGTGGCTGTCCTCGAGCTCATCAGGCTCAACGGGAGAGCCGTTCCGGGTGTACTACACCCCCCGGGCCTGGGCGACCCTGAAGCACCTGGTAAAGCTGCGGGCCCGGCATGCTTGCGGCATGCGACTGACCGACCGGGTGGCGCTGTTGGACGCGACGCCTCTCGACGGCGATCGCCGCGATCCGAGCCGCTGGAGCCGAGTGGCCCGGATCAGCGTGCTCCAGCCGGCAACGGCCATCGCCGCACAATTGGCTCAGTTTGCGCCCGACGTGATCTACGGACTCCCATCGGTGTTGCTCGAAGTTGCCTCGGCTCTGCGTGAACGGGGCGAGCGTCTCCCGGTTCGGCTGCTCTTCACCAGCGGCGAGCTGCTCAGGCCTGCGGTCCGTGAGGAGATCGCCACGGCGTTCTCGGCACGGGTCTACGACGTCTACGGCAGCTCGGAGACCAAGGAGATCGCCTGGGAGTGCCGGGCGGGCGGCATGCACGTCAACGCCGATGTGATGCGAGTCGAGATCCTCGACGACAACGGTGGAGTGGTGCCGTTCGGCGTGGAAGGACAGATCGTCGCCACCCTGCTGGTGAACTACGCGATGCCATTGCTGCGCTATCGGGTCGGCGACCGGGGAAGCCTCCTGCCTGACCCGTGTTCCTGCGGGAGATCGCTCCCGCGGCTGGGCGTGGTGACCGGCCGCCAGACTGATGTGCTGGTGCTCGCGGGTGGGCAACGGATATCACCCTACTCCGTCACCTGCGCGCTGGAGAGTGTCGGCGATCTGGTCCGCTATCAGGTGACCCAGCTCAATCCCGCCCGGGTGCGGGTCCGCGCGATCGTGGGATCCGAGTCCGATCGCGGCCAGGTGGCTGATCGGGTGCAGGCCGTGCTGCGGACTCATGTCGCTCCGTTTCTCGAAACCGAAGTGGAGTTCGTAGATCGGCTGCCTACCGGACCGCGGGCCAAGTTCCGTGTCGTCCAATCACTTTCTTCGCCCTTAACGCTGGAGACCTCGTGATTGAGCTCCCGTCGAATCGGCCTGGCATTCGCGATCTGCCCGGCATCCTAGTCCGGGCGAAGCCGCTGCCGCATCCGCTCACGGCCTACAGCGAGCTGATCGTCAACTTCTGCCCCACGGGCATGATCCCGACCAAGCAGATGACGCCGCATGTGCCGATCACTCCCGCGGAGGTGATCGAGCAGGCCTGCCTCGCACTCGAGCGCGGTGTGGCCATCGTGCACCTCCACGCTCGGGACGAGAACGGCAAGCCGACCTACAAGGCTCGCATCTACGAGGACATGATCCTGGGCATTCGAGGGCATTTCCCCGATGCCATCACGTGCGTGAGCTGCAGCGGGCGGAACTTTCCCGAATTCGCCCGGCGCAGCGAGGTGCTGGAGCTCACCGGTGCGGCGCGGCCGGACCTGGCGAGCCTTACCCTGACCAGTCTGGACTTTCCCACCGGCACCAGCCAGAACGACCCGGAGATGGTGATCGCCCTGGGCGAGAAGATGGTGGCGCACGGGATCAAGCCGGAGCTGGAGTGCTTCGACTACGGCATGATCAACGCGGCCAACATGCTCATCGGAAAGGGAATGCTGGGCGAGCCGCCGTTCTACTTCAATCTCCTGTTGGGCTCGCGCTACTCGGTCCCCGCAACCGCGCGGCACCTCGCCGGGATGCTGGAGGACCTGCCGCCGCATTCGCTGTGGTCGGCCGCCGGCATCGGATTCTTTCAGCTGCCCATGAACACGCTCGCGATCGCGATGGGCGGCCACTGCCGGGTCGGTCTCGAAGACAACATTTACCACGGGTTCGATCGAGGCGAGCTGGCCACCAATCAGGGATTGCTCGAGCGGGTGACGCACCTCAGCGAAACCTTTGGCCGGCCGCTGGCGAGCTCGCTTCGGGCTCGCGCTCTGCTCGGGCTTGCACCCTCTGCCGCGCGTACCGAGCGGATGCCGCTCGAGGCGCGGGCCTCATGAGTACCGCCTCCCGGTTTCTGCGCACTGCCCGCGCCATTCTGCGGCATACCCACGCCAGCCGCGCGGAGGTGAGGGAGTTCCAGAACGTGCAGCTGCGCCGCCTGGTGCTGCACGCGTACGAGAACGTGCCCTATTACCGCAGGCTGTTCGATCGCCACCGGCTCCACCCGCGCCACATCCGCGGGGTCATGGATCTGGACTTGATCCCGATTACCACCAAGCAAGACCTGCGAAATCGGCCGGTCACAGAGGTGATCGCACGCGACGTCGACCCCACCAGGCTGGTCTGCGTCCGGACCAACGGTTCCACCGGTGAGCCGTTCGTGGTCCGACGGACCCCACTGGAGCAAGGCTATAACGTGCTCTTCCGCGAGCGGACGTACCAATCGTTCGGGCTACGCCTGCACGATCGCATCGCGGCGGTGTGTCGGCCGCGGGAGCGTGACCCGAACGACACCAAGCTGCTCGGCCGAGCGCTCCGCGCCATCGGCATTCATCCCAGGATCAAGATCGACGGCATGGGCGATCCCCGGGCGGTTGCCGATCAGCTGGCCGGCTACGATCCCCAGCTGGTGGTCGGCCTGCCGGGCATGCTTTCTCGGGTAGCGGACCATCTCCTCGACACCGGCCGTCACGAGATCCGCCCCCGCGTCCTGGTGGTCGGCGGCGAAGTGCTCACCCCGCTCATGCGCCGGCGTCTCACCGAGGCGTTTGGAGTTGCCCCGGTGCAGACCTACGCCAGCCACGAGTTCCCTCTCATGGGCTGGGAATGCCGAGCGACGGGGCAGCTGCATACCTGTGACGACGGCGTCATCGTGGAGGCGCTGCGTGATGGCCGCCCCGCTGCACCGGGTCACACCGGGGAAGCCGTCGTTACCAACCTGTACGCCTATGCGATGCCGCTGATCCGCTACCGCTTGAGTGACGTGCTGACCAGAGGCACGGAACACTGCGCCTGTGGCCAGCCCTTCGGCACCATCGCCGCCATCCAGGGCCGCATGATCGATTACTTCCCGCTCTCCAACGGGCGAATGGTACACCCCTACAGTCTCCTGGAGAGCTTCCTGCCCGGTATGGACATCCGGCAGTACCAGCTGCTGCAGGATCGCCCCGATCGGATCGTACTCAGCCTGGTTCCCGGTGGGCCGGCATCACCCGAACTGCAGGACCGAATCTCGCGATCGGTGACGCCGCTGCTTGGCCCCGGCGTCGAGTTTCAGGTGCGAATGGTCGACGACATTCCGCTCGATCCGACAGGAAAGTTCCGCCACTCACGCTCGCTGATTGCTTCGGCCTACGACAACCCGGTGGCGCCCCCCGCCAATGTCTAGTCTGCTCGAGCGGCTGGAAGACGGGGTGCCCTCGCAGCTCTTCGTGCACTGCGCCACACCGGCCGGTCCCTCGCACGAAGGCAACGAAGCCGTCCGTGGTGTGGAGCGGTACCCGGACCGCGCCCTGGTGCTGGCCCGATCACAGGATGTGGTCTGCGTGGCCGGCGAGGTCGATCCCGACTACCTCGCATATCTGGGTGAGCTGGGCCTGGGGCCCCGTCCGGAACACGTGGTGTCCGCATCCCGCTATGGTAGCGCGTCCGGTCGCGCCCTCTGGGCCCGCCTGGCTGGCAATACCGCTGCCCTTCGGGCACTGGGAAATCTGGTGCGCCGGACCGGGATCTCGCAGATCCAGCCATTGGTGGCATCTCAAGGACAGTTCGCTCTCGCAGCGGCGCTCGAGGTCGCCGCGGACACCGAGGTCAAGGTCGCCGGTGGTGATCCACGATTAGTGGAGTACGTGGGCCAGCGGCATCAGGTGCGAAGGAAGGCGATCGAGTTGGGCATACCTGTGGCCGAGGGCGAGATCGTGGAGCTCCCGGTGACGATCGGGAGGCGCCGGGGAGACTACAACCGGCTGCGCGCGGCGATCGAGCGACACCTCGGCTCCACCGGGCAAGTCATCCTGCGAGGCTCCCTTGGCTCGGCGGGATCATCGACCTACATCGTGGGCAACGGCGGTGACGACGCGGATGGTATCATCCGCCGCCTGATCCGGAGTACCAACAACCGGACTTATCTGGTCGAGGTGATGGTCACCGCCACCGTGTCGCCCAACATCCTGCTGCACGTTCAGCCGCGCGGCGGCGCGATTACCTGTGTCGGGGTCACCGACCAGCGTTGGGATCGAGTACTGGTCCACGGCGGAAGCGTGTTTCCCTCGATCGCGCATACCAGCGAAGCGATGGTGGGATGGGCTCGCCGGCTTGCTGCCTGGCTGCAGCACGAAGGCTATGCCGGCCTCCTGGCACTCGACTTCGTCGAGTACGCCGATCCACAGGACGGTGCCCCGCGAGCCTTCCTCACCGGCGTGAGCCCCTGTGTAGGTGGCGCTACCTATTCCCTGGCGGTGCTGGAGCGGCTCAACGCGGTCCAGCGCCGCATCGGGTATCCCGAGAGCAGCGCATTCGTTTCGGGAACGATCCAAACGAGGCATCAGACATTTCTCCAACTCCGCGATGCCCTCGGGCCGGTGCTGTACGCGCCCGCGACCGGACGAGGCGCGGTGCTGCATGACATTGGCTTGCTGCGGGAGGGAAAGTGCGGCGTCACCGTCCTGGGCCCATCGCGCAACGAGGTGCTGCGCGCCTACGGTGAGCTGCAGACCCGTAGCCGGTGGCACAACGGGTGAATGGGAAAGAGCAGCCTCGATCCTGGGCAGCGGCAGTCGAGGAACGGCTGCTGGTCCCCGCCTACGGGTCCCGCTGGCGGGCGGCCTCGGTCGCGGCCCATCGCGGCCTGGCCCTGCCGCTCCAGCTGGTTGGCCCAGCCCGCCGGAGAACGACCTCGTTTCGGGGCGAACAGTTGCGCCTGCTCGAGGTCGGGCGGGAGAAGTTGACCTCCGAATTGTGCGCCGAATTGCTGGGTGAGCTCCCCCAGGCGGTTCCCGGCGCGGTGCGGGGACTGTGGAATTCCTCCGCGCTCGCAGTCTCGGACGCCGATCTGGTCCTGGTGGAGGTGCACCGGTGGATGGCGCCACGGTTTCGTCGCGCCGGATGGCTCATGGTGCCTGACGCGGTGCGTTGGGAGGGCGAGCTAGCGCAGGTACCTCCGGCCCGGCCTGCACGCAGCCTGCTCGAGGATCTGAAGAAGATCAAGCGCTACGGATACACCGTGCAGCACACGACCGCGCCCGCCGACTGGGACGAGTTCGATTCGACCATGCTACGCCCGTTGGCGCGGGCCCGGCATGGCGACAAGGCGTGGATCGCCTCAGCTGGGGTGCTGCAGCAGCTCTCTCGCGGTGGAACGCTGCACTTCGTCTCCCTCGACGGACAGCGGGTAGCCGGTGCCTGTTCCGTACCGCGGGGCGACACGATTTGGGTTCCACTTTCCGGGATCAAGGACGGTGACCCGATGCTTCTGCGGCGGGGTGCTGGTACAGCCGCGCTTGCCGCAACGCTCGAATGGGCGCGGGCGCAAGGATACCGTCGCATTGATGCGGGCCGGACCTCGCCCTTCCTGCACGACGGGGTGCAGCGGTTCAAGCGGAAGTGGGGACTGTGCCCCGTGCCGGATCCGCTGGCTCATGTGGTGGGGATATGGGCAGGCTCCCCGCTGGGACAGGCCGTGCTGTCACGAACCCCGGTCCTGATCGAGACCGTGGACGGCCTCGCGACTCATCCTGGAGGTGCGGCATGACGGTTCCTCAGCAGTCCGCGGTCCGCGAGCAGGGGCTGATCATCCCCATAGGCGACGTGGGCCAGGTGAAGGCGGCCAGGTGGAACCGGCTCGCTTCCCGCGGGTTTCAGTTGCACCGCTGGTTTGCGGTGGCTGAGCGGTGTGGCTGGCGCCCTCGTCATGTCGTGGTGGCCGCGCCAGGCGGCATCGACGTGGTTGTGCCCGCCTACCTGATTGCAAGCGGCGCGCCCAACGACCTGCACGATCGCTGGCTCGGCCCGCTGCGTACGCTCGCGAGCCATGCAGGGATCAACCTGCGGCCGGTGCTCTCGGTCCAGTCGCCCTTCTCTGTTGTCTCCGAGCCGCTGGGCGAGGTGGATAGCCTTTCCGACGCGCTCCTGCATCGCGCCTTCGAGACTCTGGAGCGCCGGGCACGCGAGGACGGCGCCAAGGCTGTAGTCTGGCCCTTCGTCGATGTGGATCACTCCGCGCTGCTGCGGGTCGGGCGGGAGCGGGGATACGCCCAGGTGTACTCCGGCGCCAGTGCCCGGATACAGGTGCGCTGGGGGTCGCTCTGGGAGTATCTCGCCAGCCGAAGCAAGAACGTGCGGCGTACCATCCGAGCCGATCTCGAGTCGGTTGCGCGGCAGGGCCTGAGGGTGGTGTGCACCAGCGATTTCCGGGTGGAGGCGGCTGCGATGGACCGGTTGTACCGGTCGGCCTTCCGGGATAGAAACGGACGGGAGTCGCCGCTCGCGTCGAGCTTCTTCCGCATGTTGGCTGAAGAGCCCACCGACGGAATCATCGCCCAACTGACCTGGGATGGTGACCGACTGGTGGGCAGCAGCGTCAATCTGATCGGGGCAGGATTGATCGACGGCACCTTCGTCGCCTTCGCGCCGGAGCACCGTGGCGGGCCCGCGTTCTTCAACGATCTGGTCTATCAGCCGCTGCAGCTCGCCTTCGAACGCGCCATCACCGAGCTCGAGCTGGGGCCTACCGCGCTCTACTCGAAGGTGCTTCGGGGGGCGACGCTCCGGCGTCGCATGACCCTGGTGCGAGGCGTCACCCCCACCATGCACCGGGCGCTCGCCGCCCTCGGCGCCATGGTGGCGCGTCGAGAGCAAGCCAAGGAGCGCAAGGCGCTGGGAGATCTCTGGGGACCGCGCTGCTTCGAGGAAGACGCGTGAGCATCGCACGGCGACTGGGCCACAGGTTCAGGAAATACCTGGACGACTGGCGCAGCTTTCCCGCCGATGCGGCGCTCGGCTTCCGAAAGGAAGGGTGGCACGGCGTGTGGCTGGCGCTCGCGCCGCGCTCGGTCTACCGGGTCATTCGCTTCGAACGGCTGGTCGTGTTCGCTCAACCGGTCGAGCAGCCCGAGCAGCCCTTGCCATCCGGGGTCACCATCCGGCGACTCGCTGAGGAACACTTCCCCGCACTTGGGGCGCTGATGGGCGAGCGGGAGCTGAAGCGCTGTCGCGTGCTGGTGAATGCCGGGAACGCCGGTCTGATTGCCTGGCGGGAAGGCCGGCCCATCGGTTACGCCTGGGTGGCGGCGCGGTTGGGGCCGGACGTGACTGCCTGCAGATTCCCGCTGCCGTCGTATGCCGCTTACTTGTGGGACCTCTACGTCATACCCGCCGAGCGGGGAACCGGTGTGGGCACCGCGCTCGCAGCCGCGCGGCTTCGCACGGCACGCGACTGGGGCTTCCGAGAGGGCTGGCGCACGATCGCGCCGAGCAATGGGGCCTCCCTGGCGACGCTGCGGAAGAGCGGCGGGTCCGGTACCCGGGTCGTGGGCGAAGTGCGGTATCTCAAGGTTCTGAGCCGGATGCGGAGTCACTTCGTCCCCAACGGGGCTACTAGCTGTGAGCGCTATGGGGTATGAGCTACGGGCTATGAACCGAGCTCGATATGCCCGGGGCATCAGGCACATGGGCCTAGCTCACAGCCCACAGGCAAAAGCCCATAACCCACAGCCCATAACTCATAGCTCATATCTGCCGCAGCGGAAGGGCCGGTTGCTGCAGCGAGTCGCCGCGTACTCGGCGGCGCGGGGTGTGACCGAGGGATTGTTCGGCATCCGGAGCATCCTGCTCGCCACACTGCTGGGACCGGTCGCGTTCGGCGGCTGGGCGCTGCTCCGGCTCTCCATGCGCTACGCCAGCTTTGCCGGCCTGGGCGTGTTCCGGGGGATGGAGCTGGAGCTGATGCGCGCCCGGCAGAGCGGGGGCGAGAGCAATGATGCGCGCGCCGCCGCGGGCGCCGCCCTGGGCTTCATCCTGAGCGTCACGGGCACACTGGCCGGCGTTGCGGTGGTCGCGTCCTTCCTGGTTCCCGACCCGCAGGTCGCCCTGGTGCTGCGCGGGTTCGCTGCGGCGGTGATGCTGGAGCAGGTTTACAGCTACGCGCTGGTCTGGACCCGAGTCCGCGCCGACTTGCGGCGCTATGCCGCGCTGGAGATCACCAACGCCGCGCTGGAGGCGGGGTTCACGGTAGCATTCGCGGCGGTATGGGGACTCCCGGGAGCATTCGTCGGGCTGGCCTGCGCCGATGCCTGCGCGATCCTGGTGACCAGCTCGTGGGTGGAGTTCCGGCCTGCCCTGCGCCTGGCCCCGCTGGCTCGCTTGCTCCGGATCGGGGTCCCGGTTGCAGTCTCGATGGCGCTGGGGACGGCACTCGCCACCGGCGACCGGTGGGTCGTGGCCGGCTTTGGCGGCACTCAGCTCCTGGGCTACTACGCCTTTGCGGCGTCCGTCGCCGGGCTCGCCGCTT
>UEXR01000160.1_pt1 | contig 10202 bp, 7 predicted proteins | sample 4301101 | NCBI WGS metagenome assembly UEXR01 (sample SAMEA4773180, study PRJEB27434) | metagenome | biome: 2259; feature: agricultural soil; material: soil | place: USA | collected 2014-09 | depth 0.25 m
GGTCAGTCCAGACCTCGCCCCGCTGCACAAAGACCCGGCCGCCCGCCCGGCGCACGATTGCACTGGCACCTCGGTCTTTCGTAGCAGCTTCGACTTGACCCTGAGCCACCTCCTCCGCTGCATTCAAGGACTTGACCTCCGCCAACTTAGAGCTGGCGCGTGCCCGGTCGAAGGCCGCTGCTCCGGTCTGAGCCCGGACATCCTCGCGTTGCAGAGGCATGGGGGGCGGAGCGCTGGCGACGGCGCCGGGCTCCTGCACGAGGTAGGAGGTGTACTCGGTGACGATGCCGTAGCGCAGCCCGAGGCTCCTCACCTCCTCGACCAGACTGCCATTGGGGCCTTCGAGTCGAATCTGACGGGTCAGCTCGCCGATCCGGCGAGAGGCCCAGAGCCGCGGAATGAAGTCGTTGTCTGAAGCTGTGCTGGGAAAGGTGGCGTCGGTGGTTATGCGCTCCCGCTTCCCGTTTCGTTCGCCGGTGATCACGACAGTGCCCCGGCCGGTTCCATGATATCTCCCGAACACGACCAGCTCCTCGCCATAAAACAGGTCCGGCAGGCGTTGAGGAGCTAGTGACGTGAGCGACGCCGGCGCTTCCGCGATCCGTAGATCCACTAGGGCCGGGAAACGCAGCTTGGTCAAGAGCGACCCTACGGCAGTTTCGACGCTGCTCTCCGGCGCCACGTACTCGGCGCTCCCATGCCCCTCGGCGGCGAGCCGGTCGAGGAGGTAGGTATTCACATCCTGGCCCAGCCCGATCGGGAAGATACGGGTGTGGCCGGCGCGGCTCGCGGCCGCCTCGGCAATGCGTTCGGGAGACTGCTCGCCCACGGAGGGCAGGCCGTCGGTGAGAAAAACGACCAGGGAGAGGCGCTCGCTCTCCGTCGGAGCAGCCAGCGCCGCGTCCAGGGCCCCGGCGATGTTGGTGCCTCCCTCGGCCGCGAGTCCATCCACGAATTCTCGAGCGTCGGTCAGGTTCTCTCGCGTCGCCGAAACCAGCTGAGGCCGGAAGGCGCGGACGGCAGAGGAAAACGCGATCAATCGAAAGCGATCGGTCGGGCGAAGGGTGCCCAGGGCCTGTTGCAGAGCCGCTTTGGCCTGCTCGAGCTTGGAGCCGGACATCGAGCCGGACACGTCGACGATCAGGGTGAGGTCGCGCGGAACGAAGAGTTCACGGTCGGCTGGTGGTGGGGCCAGGAGGAGCATGAAGTAACCGTCCTCCCCTCCCGGCGCGTGGGTCACCAGGCTCGCGCCGGCGAGCGGGCGGCGGAGCGGGAGGAAGAGCTCGAGATCGCCACCGGTGCGGCCAGTTACCGCAATCTCGAGTCGCTCGCCTGTCCGACGAGTGTCGAGAGTATGAGTGGGGGAGTAGGGATTACCGAAGCCGGTAGGATCAGAGAGGGTTACCTGCAGCTCGCTCGCCGCCTCGCCGCCGCGAGCGCCAGTGGCATAGCGCAGGCGTAGGGCGTCGCCTTCGCGGGGTAAGAGCTGGGTATACCGCAGCACGACCCTGCGAGTGTCACCAGGCTCGATCGGAAAAACCTGGGCTCGGAGCAGACCGTGGCCGGCCAGGGTGAGCAAGGCAGGGTCCTTCCGGCGCCGGACGATCTCTTCGTAGATCCCCCGCGCCTGCTCCGCGTTCATGGTCTCTCCCCGCAGTTCCCGGTCGCCCTGCCAAAGCGAGAAGCCGGTGAACACCGCCTCACCGGCCAGGGGATAGAGGTAGCTGCCCTCCGCAACCACGGCGCCGGTGTTGCGAAAGCGCTCCTCCACTTCCACCCGCGCGACTCGCCCGTCAACCGTGATCCGGACGTTCGACCCCACCCGGCTGATCGAACCGAGTTGCTGCGCGGGACCCGGCCGGCGCTCAAGCTCGATCCATCCCTGCGCGTGCAGGGTTTGGGAAAGCGAGAGGCAGCATGCGAACGCAATGAGTGTGATGGGGGGGACGCGACACGGTGTCCTGGGAACTGGCAGGCGGCACATGTTTACTCCCTGGCTCTGGGTCGCAGGGAGATGCGCCGCCACTTGAGGGTTGCACGTGCTAGATCATGCGCTGCTGATCAGGCGCTAGAACCGGCCGTCGAGCGGCTCCATCACCAGGATCACACCGCTCACCGCCGGTTTGGTGGGAGACACCAGCGGCGTACAGCTCACCTTGAGCCGCATCGCTTTGCCGCGCCGGTTGGTGGCATCGAGAATGACCTCCTCATGTCCCCCGGCGAGGCCACTGCGAAGGGGGGCCTTCAGCTGATCGGTGGGAAGCCCGAAATCGAGGTTCAAGAGGTTTTTGTGGACTGCCTCGTCGCTTCGCAACCCCACATATCCTCGGCGCGGGAGTTCCACTTTCGGACACCGGTCCCGGAACTGATCCACGCCCAACCGCTCGGCGAGGAGCATGGCGATGCTATACGCCTCCTCCCCGGATGCGCACCCGGCGCTCCACACTCGAACAGAATGAGTGGCTCCGGAAGGCCCGAGCATATCCGGAAGGACCTTGCTGGTGAGGTATTCCCAGGTGGGGGGGTCCCGGAGGAACCCGGTCACATTGATCAGGATAGTGTTGAATAACCGGGTAAACTCCTCGGGATCCACCTGGAGAAAGTCCTGGTAGTTAGCGAACCCGGAAAACCCGATGTTCTGCATGCGGACCAAGGTCCGGCGCATGAGGCTGGACCGCTTGTAGGCGGTGAAGTCGAATCCCCGGCTCACCTTGAGGTAGGAAAGCAGGTTTTCGAACTCCTGGATGGTGACGATATCCTCCGGCAGTGGCCTACGGTCGGCGTTGCAGCCCGCAGCTGGTTCATGCGGCCGTCTCCTCGGCGAGTAATGCCAGGGGTCCCGCGATCTGGGCCAGCGGAAGGACGTGTTCTACCAGGCCGGCCTTGATGGCTGCTCCAGGCATGCCGAAGAACTCCGAGGTGGACTCATCCTGAACCAGCACCGTACCGCCACACGACTTGATAGCCTGCGCGCCGTCGGTGCCGTCGTGTCCCATGCCAGTGAGCACCACCCCGATCGCGCGAGCCCGGAAGTTCGCCGCTAGCGACTCGAACAGCAGACCGGCCGAGGGGCGAACGAAATGCACTGGCGGTAGCTGCGAAAGCGCCATGACTCCGTCACGGTCCACAGTGAGATGGGAGTTGGGTGGTGCAACATACGCGACGCCGAGCTCGATGTGGTCGCCACTCCCGGCCTGCCGCACGACCATTCTGGTCCGGCGGGCAAGGATCTCGACCAGGTGGCTGCGGCTAGTGGGAATGGTGTGCTGTACGATCAGAATGGCTACGGGAAAGCTCGAGGACAAGCCGGAAAGAATCTGGCTCACGGCGTTGAGCCCGCCGGCCGACGATGCAATCCCGATTACTGCCAGAGCCTCAGTCATCTGGAGCGCTTGCCCGACGCCGGACGGCTGAGGACCGGCTTGGAGTCCGTCGTCTCGGGCTCTGTCACGTCCACCGGGTCGTCTGCCGACACGCTCAACGGCAACTGCCGGATCAATTCGGAATCATGCACCGCGGCGGTCGCGGCTTTCTCGAACCGGCTGGCAGTTCTGCGGAGCCCACGGCCCTCCATCCGGGTGCTGAGGCGGCGCGCCAGCTCGGCGAGAATTCCTGCTTCCGGCACGGCGGCGGGCTGGGATACCAATCTGGTCAGGAGGGCTCCGAGCCCTGCGGCAGATTCCACATGATCGACCGTCACCAGCTGCATCGCATTGGACGGCATGTCGCCGAAGAGGGCATCCTCAGGACGCTGCACGACCGTCAGTCCACCGCACGCCTTCACCACCCGATTCCATCGGTCCCCCGTCCAACGTGCCCGACAAGAGGACCGCGATCACTCGCGGTCCGTAGCTGCGGGCGGCGGCGCGAAATAGTGGATCGATGGCTGGTCGATGCCCGTTTTCCTTGGGGCCGCGCGACAGCTGAATTCGGTCGCCGTTCACCAGAAGATATCGTTCAGGGCGGGAGACGTAGATGTGCCCCGGACGAATCCGCTCGCCATCGACTCCGTGAGAAGCGGGTGGATTTTGCCCGACCCGGCTCAGGATACGGGGGAGCGCGCTGATACTATGGGCCGGAAAGTGATGGACGATCAGGGATCGCGACGGGAAGCTCAGACGGCAGATCGTGTATCACTCGCGTTAGGGCTTCTACCCCACCCGCGGAGACTCCAATGACGATTATGTCATGTCCGGGCATGGACCTGCCTTCCCGGCGCATTTGATCCAGACGTTCACTTGAGACTGGTCACACTGATCGGTCCCAAGCGCAATCAATTACAAGCTACATCCAAACCCCTTTGGGTGCAAAACGTTGTATCTTTTCCGTGACCCTCAATTCGACGCGACCAGGAGGTCCAAATGCAGGCCGAAACGTTGGGCGCCGCGGCCACGTCCACCGATACCTTCCCGATAAACGGGACTGATTTCATCGAGTTCTACGTAGGGAACGCCAAACAGGCCAGTCATTACTACCGGTCTGCGTTCGGGTTTGAGTTGCTCGCCTACCGAGGCCCGGAAACCGGCACCCGCGACCGCGCCAGCTACCTCCTGCAGCAGAACAAGGTTCGGCTGGTTCTGACGACACCGCTTTCCCCCGACCATCCGATTGCCGCCCATATCCATCGTCACGGCGACGGCGTCCGTGATATCGCGCTCTGGGTCGACGACGCTCGGGAGGCCTATCAGGTTGCGGTCGAGCGGGGCGCGCGAGCCGCCCAGGAGCCCACGGTGCTGCGGGACGACCAGGGCGAGGTCGTGATTGCCGGGATCTATACCTACGGAGACACGATCCACAGCCTGGTCGAGCGCCGGAGCTATCGGGGCCTCTTCATGCCGGGATTCCAGGCGGTGAAGAGCCAGTTCAGACCGGCTCCGGTAGGTCTGTTGCACGTGGATCACTGTGTCGGAAACGTCGAGCTCGGCGCCATGAACACCTGGGTCAAGTTCTATCAGGACGTCATGGGCTTCCGGAACCTGATTTCGTTCGACGACAAGGACATCTCCACCGAGTACAGTTCGCTGATGTCGAAAGTCGTCGCCAGCGGCAACGACCGGATCAAGTTCCCCATCAACGAGCCGGCCCAGGGACGAAAGAAGTCCCAGATCGATGAGTACCTCGAGTTCTATCGCGGCCCGGGAGTCCAGCATCTGGCGATCGCAACCAACGATATCGTGCAGACGGTCACCGCCCTGCATGATCGGGGAGTGGAGTTCCTGCGGGTGCCGAGCACTTACTACGACACCGTGTTGGAGCGGGTCGGGAAGATCGACGAGGATCTCGAGCCACTCAAGCAGCTCGGCATTCTGGTGGATCGGGACGATGAGGGGTATCTGCTGCAGATCTTCACCAAGCCGGTGGAAGATCGCCCGACCCTGTTCTACGAGATCATCCAGCGTAAGGGCGCCCGGAGTTTCGGCAAGGGAAATTTCAAGGCCCTGTTCGAGGCAATCGAGCGTGAGCAGGCGCTGCGGGGCAATCTCTAGAGCGGTCACAAAGGGCGCGGGCTACGGGTCACGGGTCTGCGCGCCAGATCTCCTTGGGGTAAGACCCGGGACCCGCGACTCGCGACTCTCAAGGAGAGTTCAATGCCGATCTACCACACCCTGGGCCAAATCCCGCGCAAGCGCCACATCGCGTTTCGCAAGCCGGACGGTGGGCTTTACGCCGAAGAATTGATGGGGCACGAGGGGTTTACGGGGACCTCGTCGCTCCTGTATCACACCTATCCGCCGACCACGGTGAAATCCGCCCGCCGTCTGCGGGAGACGGCGTATGAGGCGGACCCGGACGCGACCCTGCGGCACCGTCACTTCCGCACCTCGCAGGCGAAGAAGGGCGGCAGTCCAACGCTCGATCGGATCCCGCTGCTGTTCAACCAGGACATCGCCATGCTGTACGTGGAGCCGGACGAGAACGACGCCCACTTTTATCGCAATGCACAGGGCGATGAGCTGGTGTATGTGAGCAAGGGCAGCGGCACGCTGGAGACCGTGTTCGGAGATCTGCCCTATCACGAGGGTGACTACCTGGTGATCCACCGAGGGATTCTGCACCGCTGGCGTCTGGATCTGGCGGGCGAACCCACCAAGCTCGTGATCTTCGAGAGCCGCGGGCACGTGCGCTGGCCCAAGCGCTATCGCAACGACTTCGGGCAGCTGATCGAAGGCGCGCCCTACAGTGAGCGCGACATCCGGCGGCCGTCCGCGCTTCGAACCCATGACGAGAAGGGGGATTTCCCCATTCTGGTGAAACAGTATGACGGGCTCAACGAGATCATTCTGGATCACCATCCCTTCGATGTCGTAGGATGGGATGGGTACTTCTACCCTTGGGCGTTCAACATCCACGACTTCGAGCCGATCGTCGGGCGAGTGCACCAACCGCCGCCGGCGCATCAGACCTTTCAGGGCGACGGTTTTGTGGTCTGCAGCTTCTGTCCCCGGCCCTATGACTTTCACCCCGAGGCGGTGCCCGCGCCCTACAATCACAGCAATGTGGATTCGGACGAGGTGCTCTACTATGCCTCGAGCGAGTTCATGAGCCGGAAGGGGATCGAATTCGGAAGCATCACGCATCACCCGGACGGGATTCCGCACGGACCGCACCCGGGACGCGCGGAGGCGAGCATCGGGGCCAAGTACACCGATGAGTTGGCGGTGATGATGGACAGCTTCCGGCCGCTCAAGGTGGCCAAGGCTGCGGTGGCGATCGAGGATCCGGGCTACCACAAGTCCTGGCTCGACGCACAGCACGCGCAGTTCAACCCGCCCACCACGTGAAGTGAGAAGTAAGAAGTAAGAAGTGAGAAGTCAGAAGTAAGAACTCGCCTAGATGCGGCGGAACGTCTCACTTCTCACCTCTCACAGCTTCTTACTGCTTCCTTCTCACTTCTTACTGGGTCACCAGATCTCTCCCTACAGCCCGGACGTCGGGGCACCCACACAGCGCCAGCGTGAGATCCAGCTCCGTCCGAATGATCTGAAGTACGTGGCGCACCCCGGCTTCGCCCGCAACGGCCAGACCCCATAGAATAGGTCGCCCGAGCAGCACCGCACGGGCGCCCAAGGCCAGTGCCTTCACGACATCAGTGCCCCGGCGGACCCCGCCGTCCAGCAGCACCTCGAGATCACTACCGACCGCGTCCACTATCTCAGGCAGCGCCTCGATCGAGGGCACGGCAGTATCGAGCTGGCGTCCACCATGATTCGAGACGATGACCGCCTTGGCGCCGTGTTCGACTGAACGCCGAGCGTCATCGGCCCGGAGCACCCCCTTGAGGATGACGGGTAGTCGGGTGATCGATCCCAGCCAGTCGAGGTCCTTCCAGGTCAGCGCGGGATTGATCATCGTGGCGAAGTGGGCGGCCATGGCCGAGGTGTCCGGTGCTTCCGGAAGCCGTTCCAGACCGGCCGGCAGGTTGGCCAAGACCAGCTCCGGCGGGAGGTGAAAGCGATGGCGCACATCGCGCTCTCGCTGACCCAGGACCGGGGCATCTGCTGTGAGGACCAGGGCATCGAATCCAGCGGCTTCCACTCGCTGGACCAGCTCTCGTGTCATCTCCAAGTCGCGATAGACATAGAGCTGAAACCAGAGCGGTGAGTTGCTGGCCGCCCTCACGGCTTCGAGGGGTCGGTTGGACACGGTACTGAGCACCAGGGTGACGCCCTCGAGCCCGGCCGCGCGGGCCGTGGCCACCTCGCCCTCAGGGTGCGCCAACCCGTGGAGCGCGGTGGGCGCAATCAGGATCGGAAAGGGAATGGACCGGCCCAGCAGCGTGGTGCTAAGCTGACGGCGACTGACATCTACCAACACCCGCGGGCGAAGGCGCAAGCGATCGAACCCGGCCCGATTCTCCCGCAGGGTGATCTCGTCCATCGCGCCGCCGGCGTAGTAATCGAACGCGGCCGGCCCCAGCGCGGCTTGGGCGGCGACTTCGTAGTCGTGTAGGCTAAGCAGCTCGGCCATAGGGTGCCCTAAGTTTCCGGCGGATGATGGCACGGTCAAGCAGGTGACGTAGGGAGGAGTTGCGTGGACCAACCGATCTGGGTGCCCAGCCGCGAACGGGTCCGGCGAGCGAACGTGACCGCATTCCTGGAGCATGTTCGCCAGATACGACCGGCGGGCGCTGATCAGGTTGAGGACTATCCCACCCTTTATCGATGGTCGTTCGAGCACCCCGAGTCATTCTGGCCGGAGGTCTGGCGGTTCTGCGGCGTCGTCGCGGACGACCGGCAGGCTGGCGCGCCGTGGGACGAAGTCATCGTGGGACTCGATCGGATGACGCCGCCCGATCCGGTACTCGGTCCACGCTGGTTCCTGGGAGCACGGCTCAATTTCGCGGAGAATCTGCTCCGCTTCGACGATGAGCGTTCCGCACTGGTCTTCTGGAACGAGCTGGGACATCAGAGGTCGCTGAGCTACCGGGAGCTGCGCGCTGAAGTCAGCGCACTTGCCGCCGCGCTCGGCCGGCTGGGCATCTCGATCGGGGACCGGGTCGCCGGGTTCTTACCCAATCTTCCCGAGACGGTGGTGGCAATGCTCGCCGCCACCAGCCTGGGCGCTATCTGGTCCTCCTGCTCGCCCGACTTCGGCGCGCAGGGTGTGCTCGATCGGTTCGGCCAGATCCGGCCGCGGGTCCTCTTTTGTGCCGATGGGTACCGCTATGCCGGAAAGGAAATCGACTCGCTCGCGAGGGTGCGCGAGGTCAGGGAGCGGATTCCAGAAATCGAACGCGTCGTCGTTGTACCGTATGTGAGGAAGCACCCCACGCTCGGTTCGATTCGCTCGGCGGTGTTGTGGGACGATTTCCTTCGCGCGGAGCGCGGCGCAGCGCCTCGATTCGTCCGTCTGCCATTCGACCATCCGCTCTACATCATGTACTCCTCCGGCACCACTGGGCTGCCCAAGTGCATGGTGCATGGAGCGGGTGGCACCTTGCTCCAGCATCTCAAGGAGCTAGTGCTGCATACCGATCTCACGCGAGACGATCGGATCTTTTATTTCACAACTTGTGGCTGGATGATGTGGAACTGGCTGGTCTCTAGCCTCGCAGTGGGTGCTACGGTGGTGCTCTATGACGGGGCGCCGCTCAGTCCGGCGCCGATCCTGTGGGACATGGCAGCCCGGGAGCGACTGACCGTCTTCGGGACCAGCGCCAAGCACCTGGCGCTCTCAGAAAAAGAGAATCTCGAACCCGCTCGGACTCACGACCTCTCGCCGCTCCGGGCCATTCTTTCGACGGGGAGCCCGCTGGCCGCGCACAGTTACGATTACGTCTATCGCGCCATCAAGCGCGACGTCCATCTTGCAAGCATCAGCGGCGGCACCGACATCATCTCCTGTTTCGCGCTGGGCAATCCAATCGCACCGGTTTGGCGAGGGGAGTTGCAGACCCGGGGACTGGGGATGGCGGTCGATGTCTTCGACCCGCAGGGGCGGCCGATTCGGAGCGGTGAAGGGGAGTTGGTGTGCACCCGCCCGTTCCCCAGCATGCCCGTCTCGTTTTGGAACGATCCGGGTGGAGCAAAGTACCGGTCGGCGTATTTCGCGGTGTACCCAAACGTCTGGCGCCACGGTGATTGGGCTCGCCTTACGAACCATGACGGCCTGGTGATCCTCGGACGAAGCGATGCCACGCTCAATCCAGGCGGGGTGCGTATTGGGACAGCCGAGATATATCGACAGGTCGAGCAGCTCCCGGAGGTGGTTGAGAGTCTGGTGGTGGGACAAGAGTGGGAGGGGGATGTTCGGATTGTCTTATTTGTGCGCTTGCGGGATGGTCTGACTCTGGACCAGAGGCTGGTCGAGCGGATCCAAGCCCAAGTGCGACAACACGCGAGCCCTCACCACGTCCCGCGTAAAATCTTGCAGGTCAGTGATATTCCCCGGACGATCAGCGGCAAGATCACTGAATTGGCGGTGCGCGAGGTGATCCATGGCCGCCCGGTCGAAAATCTGGAGGCACTAGCGAATCCGGCAGTATTAGAGCAATTTCGCGGACGGCAGGAACTGAGGTCATAACTAGGTCCCGGGCAAAAGCCCCGAGCTCAAGGGGGTGTCCGCAATGCTGGACTCCCAATTGTGATCTATGACCTAGTCGGGCCACCCTTGCACAACTACTTTTTGGCGTCGAACTTCCCTGTAGGAAGAATGCCCGCGGCTTACAGGCAACGGCGGCAGCGCCCTGAGCGGGCAGGGCT
>UEXR01000134.1_pt1 | contig 10151 bp, 10 predicted proteins | sample 4301101 | NCBI WGS metagenome assembly UEXR01 (sample SAMEA4773180, study PRJEB27434) | metagenome | biome: 2259; feature: agricultural soil; material: soil | place: USA | collected 2014-09 | depth 0.25 m
CCTTCTTCTCGTGGGATATCCGGGCGTCGAAGCCGATCAATCTCGGCCCACGAGGCACCTTCGAGGTGATCTTCGAAGTATTCAATGTGACCAACAGCGATAATTTCCTGGCTCCAACGGGTACGAGCGTGTATCTGAACTTCGACGGGACCCTGCACAGCGGCCTCGGTACCCCGCGGCAGTTCCAGGTGGGTGGGAGATATCTGTTCTAGAGAGGCTATAGGCTATAGGCTAAAGGCTGGGAAGTGTCCATTCACCCTCCTAGCCTTTAGCGTACGACCTATAGCCTATGGCCTTTAGCCTTGTTCAGAACGTCAACGCCAGCATCACATCGAAAGCTCGATTGCGAACGGTCGCGCGGTCGAAGATGGAGCGTAGCCCGGCGGTGTAGCGAGCCTCAAACGATAACGCCGATTGGGCCCAGCCGAACTCGACCCCGACACCTGCCACAACCCCATAATCAAAGCCGCGGAAGACGATGATGTGGCGGACGGAGTCACAGCTGCTGCGCAGCGTGGTATCGGCAGTAGTCAACTGGAGGTCGCACCCGATCTGATAGCTGGCCGAAGGACCGGCAAAGAGGACTGGCCGGATGCGGCCCGTAGGAATGGTCACCCGCGCGAGCAAAGGAAACTCGATGTAGGCCAGGTCGATGTCGAGGGTGCCGGTACTCCCATCACCCAGAGTCACTCCGGTTCGCCCACCCTTCAACGCGAACAGCAGCTCGGGCCGGATGAAGAGACTAGGTCCCAGCGGCGCGGCCAGGAAGACCCCGGTCGCGGCTCCCTGGCGTGCTCGGATCCCCTGCGCACCCGGACCTCCCAGATCGGCGCGCGAATATCCCACCTGGGCCCCCACGGTCGACCGCCGGCCCTGCGCCATGAGCAGCATGGGCGCTGCCAACCCCAGCAACACCAGTATCCCGCCGAGCCTGGTACTGGATCGCATGTTCTCTCGCCGATGACCGTGTGAACCGGTGCCAATGTAATGGGTCACTCGCCAAAGTCCCGCCGGGGTGGGCCGCGACCCTTTGGCCGCCTTGGGCATTTCATCTGGTTTGGAGCTTGAAATGCAGTCGGCATGAGCCTATGATCCCGCCCGATTGCACCGCCAACCAAACACCATTCTATGTCGCTACTCTCACTCGATCGAGTATCGAAACGATTCAACGACGTCGTGGCTGTGGACGAAGTCAGCTTTGGGGTCGACCGAGGCCAGGTAGTCGGCTTTCTGGGTCCCAACGGCGCAGGCAAGTCCACCACGATGCGGATGATTACCCAGTTCTTCGAGCCGGACACTGGCGATATCCGGATGGACGGGATGCCGTTGTCTCAGGCGGGGCGGGAGGCCAAACGCCGGATCGGATACCTCGCTGAAAACAACCCGCTCTATGACGAGATGCTGGTCTCGGAATACCTGGAGTTCGTGGCCCGGTTGCGAGAGATCCCACGGGCGGAGCGCCGTGCCGCGGCCGACGAGGCCATCGCTGCCACCGGAATCGAGTCCGTCTACCATCGCCCCATCGGCGAGCTGTCGAAAGGGTTTCGGCAGCGAGTCGGGCTCGCTTCAGCCATCCTGCACAGTCCCGATCTTCTGGTGCTGGACGAGCCCACCGAGGGACTGGACCCGAACCAACGGGTGGAGATCCGTCGGTTGATCGGCCACTTGGGGCGGGACCGCACCGTTGTTCTCTCCACTCACGTGCTCTCCGAGGTCCAGTTCACCTGCTCCCGTCTGCTGATCATCAACCGTGGGCGAATTGTGGCCGACGGGCCGGTCGACGATCTGGTTTCTCGGGCGAAGCAAGGAGCTCGCCTCGCGATTGAGGGAACCGGAATCAACGTCGAACAGCTCGCCAAACTCCCCGGGGTACAGGGGCTCGAGCAGCGTGACTCCGGAGGCCGAATCAGGGTGAGTCTCACCGTTGCTGGGGCGGAGGATCTCCGTCCCCAGATTTTCCAGATCGCGAAATCCGAGGGTTGGACCTTGTTCGAGCTGCACCAGGAGGCGGGGAGCCTCGAGGACCTGTTCCGGGAACTCACGACCGACCAGGAGGCTGCATGAGCCGTATCTGGACGGTCGCCCGCCGGGAGCTCAAGGCACTCTTCGATCTGCCCACAGGCTACGTGCTCCTGGTGGTATTTCTCGCGATCAACGGTTTCTTCTTCTTCCGGCAGGCATACCTCTCGGGCACCGCCAGCTTGCGGCCGATGCTCGACCTGCTGCCCTGGATCTTTCTCTTCTTCGTACCTGCCGTCACCATGCGGGCGCTGGCAGAGGACATCCGTGGTGGGCAGATCGAGGTTGTTCTGGCTCAGCCGCTGAGCGAGCTCGAGCTCATCCTGGGTAAGTATCTCGGCGCGCTCCTGTTCCTCTGGATCGCGCTGGCCTGCACCCTCACGATCCCGTTGGCCCTGACCCTGGGCGCCGATCTCCAGTGGGGAACGATCTTAGCTCAGTACGTCGGCGCGGGCTTGCTTGCGGCGGGCATGGCCGGGGTGGGCGTCTGGGCCTCGAGCCTCACGCGCAGTCAGATCACCGCGTTCATCGTCGGGATCGCAGTCCTCTTCTTGCTGGTCCTGGTCGGGCTGGATCCCTTGCTCGTGGGATTGGGACCTACTCTGGGCGCCCTCGCCGCCAGGATCGGGGTGCTTTCCCATTTCGAGAGCATCGGACGCGGGGTCATCGACCTGCGCGACGCGATCTACTTCCTGTCTCTGGCAGGCATCTTCCTCGCGCTGGCATACGCCTCGGTGCTGGGTCGCAAGCTCGCCCCGTCGGCAGGCCGGCAGCGGCTCCGGCTTGGCGTCGGCCTGCTCACCGCATCGCTGGTCGTGGTGAACCTGCTCGGGTCCTTCATCGGCGGCCGTCTCGACCTCTCGCCGGGGCACGCATACACGCTGTCCCCGGTGACCAAGCAGACCGTAGGTCGGATCGATGACCTGGTCACGATCAAGCTCTTTGCGTCGAAGGAATTGCCCACGGAAGTCGCGCTGATGAAACGGGATGTGGATGACATCCTGGGCGACCTGCGATCCGCGGGGAAGGGCAGGGTTCGAATTGTCGAGCGCGACCCAGCCGAGAACGAAGCCGCCAAACGCGACGCCCAGTCACTCGGCATCCAGCCGGTGCAGTTCAACGTGATCGGTGAGTCCGAGCTCCAGGTGAAACAGGGTTACCTCGGGCTCGCCGTTCAACATGGAGCCGAGACCGAAACCATCCCCTTCATCCAGCACACGGACGACCTGGAATACCAGCTGGTCTCCTCGATTCGCAACATCACCCGCCAGAAGAAGCCGGCGATCGGGCTGGTAACCGAGCGGGGGCAATCCGGGGTGACGTTCCAGGAAATGCAGGACCAGTTGAACAAGTCCTATGACGTCCGCCAGGTCAGCTTCGCCGACTCGGCCCAGCTCTCTCCCGACATCACGGCCCTGGTGCTCGCTGGATCGCCCGACTCCGCCCTGCGACCGGCCGAACTCGCGCGGCTCCAGCAGTTCGTGGATCGGGGCGGCAGCCTGCTGGTGCTCGCGGGTGGAATGGAAGTGTCACAGCAGGCGCCGACGGCGCAGCCCCGGCCGGTGGCATGGAACGCGCTGCTCAAACCGTATGGCGTGTCGATCCGAAGCGACATGGCCTACGATCTTCTCGCCAACGAGGTGATCCCGCTCCCGACGGACTTCGGTCGGGTGCTGCAGGTGTACCCCTTCTTCATCCGCTCTCAGAGCAGTCGACTCTCGCCTATCAATAAGGATCTGAGCGCGGTAGTGCTCACTTGGGCCAGCACCATCGACACCTCGGGTGCGGCCAAGGGCACTGTGACCCCACTGCTCACCTCGAGTCCCGCGGCCGGAACTTTCACCACCACGACTACGATCGAGCCAAGCCAGGACTTCCCCCAGACTGGGCTGGGCCGTCGGCTTCTGGCCGTGGTGGTCACACCCTCGAGCCAGGGAGCAACGGGGGGCAAGCCCCACGGCCGAGTGGTAGTGGTGGGGAGCCTCGAATTCGCTACCGACCGCTTCGTCCGGACCGCGCCCGAGAATCTGGCGTTCGCGCTCAACGCTATAGACTGGCTGGCGCAGGATGAATCCCTGATTGCGATTCGATCCAAGGATCGCAGACCGCCATCAATTGTGTTCACCAGCGCCGCCCGCAGAGAGGGTGCCAAGTACGCCAACTTTATCGGCGTCCCGCTGATCGTGGCGCTAACGGGACTGATCCGACTGGCCCGGCGGCGGCGCCGCACGAGAGAATCCTACCAGCCGCTGGTCCCGGCTCAGGAGGGCGCGGCATGAGCGGGAAACAGCTGGCTCGGCTGGCCGTGGTGTTATTGGTGCTCCTGCTCCTGTGGGGTGCCGCTGCGCTTGCGCGCCGACGGGAGACCGTGGATACGTCGGATAACTTCAAGCTGCCCAAGATCACTCGGGATCAAGTGGACAGTGTCCGCATTGCTCGTGCCGGAGATACCACGATCCTGGTGCGGCAGGACTCCGCCACCTGGCGAGTCAATGGACATCCTGCGTCGCGCACGGCAGTGAGCGACCTGCTCGCGGCATTGGAGGACACTGCTCCCCCCGCCGAGCTGGTGGCTGAGCGCCCCGCATCCCACCCGGGCCTCGGCGTCGACAGTGCCGGCGGCGCCCGAGTGCAGATCCTCTCGAAAGGCAAGGTTCTGGCTGACCTCGTCAGTGGGCGCCGCACCCGAGACGTCGACGGTGGGTACATCCGGTACGCCGGGAAGAACGAGACCTACGCCGTGCAGGGCCGACTGGCCGAGGTGTTTGGACGGACCTCAGATGATTGGCGGGATCATCACATTGCCGCGGTGCCAAGCGACAGCGTGGGCTCGATCGAGATCACCCGGGGTCGCCGGTCCTACACCCTGAAGCGCGACGGCAGGGCCTGGACTTTGGGTGCGGGGGGAAAGGCAGATTCGGCGGCGGTGGCCGGCCTGCTCGGCGCGCTGAGCCAAATCGACGCGGCGGGGTTCGCCAACGGCGCCCAGGCCGATTCGGCCAAGTTTAGTCCACCCGACCGGCGCGTGCGGGTGCTGCGCAAAGACGGGAAATCGCTCCTGACGTTGGTGTTCGATTCCGCTGCGTCGGGGTTCTGGGTTCGCCCGGACACCGGCAGTACCATCTACCGGCTGGAGTCCTGGACCACCGACCGGCTTACCCCGGCGGATACCAGCGTGAAAGTGAAAAGTGAGGTGAAAGCCAAGAAGTGAGAAGTAAGAAGTGAGAAGTGAGAAGTAAGAAGTGAGAAGGTGTGGGACGAAGGGATCTACTTTCCGGCGATCGGTCCGGCGAGCGGATCCCTCGGTTGTTAATCAGGCCCGCCACTCGACGCCACGCAACCCATTGAGCCTCGCCCCCGCCTGGACGGATTGCGTCCGAAAGCGTAGACTCGAAGGAATATAAGGATCGTTATGGAACTTTTGAGCAGCGGAGAGGCCTCTGCGCTTCTGCATCTCAACGTCAAGCGAATCCAGGCGCTGGCCCGGCTCGGCAGGCTGCCGGGACGCCGGGTTGGCCGCAAATGGCTCTTCGCTCGACACGAGCTGGAAGCCCTGCTGGGCAACCCTCCGCGGTCGGAGCCCGTGGGCGGGTTGGACATCAGCGCTCGGAATCAGCTTCGCGGACGGGTGGAGTCGCTCCTGATCGAGGGGGTCATGGCGGAGGTCCGGCTCCGTATTGGCGAGCAGGAGCTGGTCTCAGTGATCACCCGAGGCTCCGCCGAGCGACTCAAGCTGCGCACCGGTGATGAAGTCGTCGCGGTGATCAAGGCCACCGAGATCATGATCGCCAAGGGAGCCGCGCAGGCGTGACCCTCACCTTGCCTCGATGGAACTGGCCCGGCATGGCCCTTCGCGCGGGGGTAGCGATTGCCGCCTCCCTGCTCCTGGCGCTCTTGGGGCTTCCGCTGATCGGACTGGTCTTTCGTGTCCCCCCGGGTGATCTCCTGGGGCGGCTGCGCGATCCTCTTGTTCTCGACGCCCTGCGGCTCAGTCTGGTCACCAGCACGGGCGCAACCGCCTTGGTCATGATTCTGGGGCTGCCGGTAGCTTACCTGCTTGCAACCCGGAATTTCCCCGGAAAGCGAATCGTCGAGCTCTTGCTCGAGCTACCCATGGTGCTCCCGCCCACGGTAGCCGGGGTCGGCCTTCTGGTCGCGTTTGGTCGGACGGGACTCGCGGGAGGCGTCTTGAACGCGCTCGGGATCACCCTTCCCTTTACCACCCTGGGTGTGGTAGTCGCCCAGGCATTCGTGGCGGCACCGTTCTTCGTCGGGGCAAGTCGCGCCGGACTGACTGGAGTGGATCGCCGCTACCTGGATGCCGCGGTTACTCTGCGTGCCGCTCCGGCCCGGGTCTTTGCGCGGGTGATGCTGCCGCTGGCGCTGCCCTCCATCGTCGCGGGCGTGGCGATGAGCTGGGCACGCGCGCTGGGCGAGTTCGGCGCGACCATCACGTTTGCGGGCAATATGCCGGGCGTGACCCAGACCATGCCTCTGGCGGTCTATCTCGCTCTTCAGAGCGACCTGGAGGCAGCCCTAGCCCTCTCGGTCCTTTTGCTCGTGGCCTCGCTGGCGGTGCTGCTAGCCGTCCGCGTGGCGCCGAGTGGCTGGACCGTCTTCACAGCCAGTGCTGACCGCGAGCTTCGCTAGTCGTCGAGGCACACTCGATCTGGAGATAGCCTTCAGCGCGAAGGCCGGCGCCACGACGGTGCTGGTGGGCGAGAGCGGTGCCGGGAAGACCTCCACCCTGCGAATTCTCGCCGGACTCGATCTGCCCAAACGGGGCCAGCTCAGGCTCGACGACGAGGTATGGCTGGACAGCGAGGCCGGCCGATGCCTTCCCGCGTGGGTGAGAGACGTCGGGTACGTATCCCAGGATTACGCCCTGTTCCCTCATCTCTCGGTCGCGGACAACATCGGGTTTGGACTCAAGGCGCAGAGACTCCGGCCCCCTACCATTCGCGAGCGAGTCCAAGCGGCAATGGACCAGACCGGCATTGGAGCCTTGGGCGGATGGCGGCCTGATCAACTCTCCGGCGGACAGCAGCAACGAGTGGCGCTGGCGCGCGCGCTGGCCCTCCAACCCAAACTCCTGCTGTTAGACGAGCCGCTCTCCGCCCTCGACCTCAAGACCAGACGGCAGGTGCGAACCGAGCTGCGGCTGATTCTGCAGCGGCTCTCTTGCGTCACTATCTACGTCACCCACAGCCCCCTGGAGGCGCTCCTGTTTGGCGATCAGATCGTGGTCCTGCATCACGGCCGAATCTCGCAGCTCGGCTCTCGGGACGAGCTGCTGCGCTATCCCCGGTCACGCTATGTCGCCGAACTCATGGGCACCAACCTCTTCGAAGGTACCCTGGTCCCTCCCGGGGAAATCGAGGGCTCCATTCTCCACACCGCTGAGGGCTGCCTTAGCCTCACGGCGGGATCCGGGGCCGCAGAGGTGTTTGCCTTGGTCGATCCAACCGACATCACGCTGTACCGGCAGGCACCCCGTGAGGGGGCCAGCGCCCAGAATCTGTTCGCGGGACCGATTCTTGAGGTCGTACCCGAGCCGCCGGCCGGTGACCGCATACGCGTGGTCCTGGGGACCCAACCGGTGTTGGTCGCCGAGGTAACCCGCGAGGCGGTCTCCGCGTTGGCACTCAGGGAAGGCGATCGGGTCTTCGCCAGCTTCAAGGCGACGGGCGTGAGGGTTTATAGGTGAGAGGTGAGAGGTGACAGGTGAGAGGTGACAGGTGGGACGTGGCGCGAACGGCGGGTGGCTTCGCCGGCGGGAGCGGCGGGGCCTTCTCACTTCTTACTTCTCACTTCTCAGCTCCAATGGTCACTCCTCACCGCGGGGAGCCCACTGCCTTCTTAGCTCTCATTTCTGACTTGTGCGAGGATAACGGTCATGACGACAGGCCGAGGACGCGAAGCGAAGATTCGGCCGGAGTTCCAGGGTTTGTACCCAGGGCTCCAAGCGGCGGAATGGGAACCTGTTGAGAACATCCTTCAGCGGGTGGCTGAGCTCTCCCAGGACGACCCCACAAAGGACGGCGGGATAAAGACCAATTCGCGACCCCTGCAGGACGAGCATTTCGAGTTCAGAGGGGCGTCATCTCGTCCCGGGGGTTCGGCCCCACGGTTCAGCCGGGCGACCGACCGAGACAGGCAACGGCTCGCAGGCTTGCAAGGTCAACTTGAGGCCGAGCAGGACCAGCTCCTGGAGCGGGAGCGCGACGCGGAGCAGACCATCGCACGGGCAGAGCGTCTGCGGGAGCGAGTCGAGGCTTTGCAAGAGGATTTCGAGCGGCTGCGCGAGCGTTCGGCGGAGCTGCAGTTCAAGACGGAGTATCCGCAGGACCAAGAGGATTCCAAAGCACCGCCACGGCCGGATCAGACCTAGCAATCCTTTTCCGTCCTTGGTCTCACCGATACTTGACACTGTCAAGTATTTGCCTGACATTGGCAGGAGATCGTATTCGAGCTGCCTGCCCGGAGGCCCTGTGCCCCGCTCCCTTCCGGCATCTCCGGTTCAAAGCGTCCGCCGATTCAATCGATTCTACACCAAACAAATCGGGGTGCTGAACCAGGGCTTGCTGCAGAGCCCGTTCTCCCTCGCCGAGGTGCGAGTGCTCTACGAGCTGGCCCAGCGAGAGCGGGCGACGGCGGTTGAGCTGGCCAGGGAGCTCGCCCTGGACGACGGCTACCTCAGTCGCATGCTCCGCAGCTTCCGCAAGCGCGGTCTTGTCGCCAGAAAACCGGCCCTCGACGACCGCCGGCAGCATTTGCTCGCCCTTACACCCAGGGGTCGAACCGTCTTCGCCAGCCTGAACGCCCGCTCCGAGGCCCAGATCGCGACGATGCTGCGTGACCTCTCGCCCGCCGAGCAGAAGCGATTGATCGACGCGATGGGCGCCATTGAAGGCCTGCTCCGCCGGGACGAACCGACCCAACCGGGTCGCACCCCCTACCTGCTTCGCCCCCATCGTCCGGGCGACATGGGCTGGGTGGTCTACCGTCACGGGGTTCTTTACTCACAGGAATACGGGTGGGACGAACGCTTCGAGGCCCTGGTGGCGGGGATCGTCGCGCAGTTCATCGAGCATTTTGATCCCCAGCGGGACCGGTGTTGGATCGCGGAGAAGGATGGAGACAATGTCGGGTCGGTCTTCCTGGTAAAGCACACCGGCACGGTCGCCAAGCTTCGCCTGCTGTTAGTGGAGCCCCGCGCCCGCGGCCTGGGGATCGGCCATCGACTGGTGGACGAGTGTGTGTGCTTCGCGCGGCAGGCCGGCTACCGCAAGGTCACCCTGTGGACCAACAGCGTGCTGCATGCTGCGCGGCGAATCTACGAGCAGGCGGGTTTTCTCCTGGTCAAGGAAGAGCCACATCAATCATTCGGGGAAAATCTGATGGGGCAAACCTGGGACCTCACGCTCTAGGCTCAGCGTCGCCGAATGGGCTCGCCCAGCGGCAGACTGATGCCGGCCATTAAGACGATGTCGTTCTGGAGTGACGAATCGGATTCCCCGCCCTGGTCATCCTTGAGCTTGGAGGAGTAGATCTGATCCCGTCCTTCGAACCGTAGGTTGAGCCCGCGGCCAATGGGCAGCGCATAGCTTCCGCCGAGAATTAGGCCGAGATGGGTAAATCCTTTGGTGCCCGCATCTTTGAGCAGTCCCACGGCATCGCCTCCGTGGCGGATAATGCCCAGCCCGCCCAGCACATGAATCTGGGTTCGATAAGCCAAAGGGTTGACCCGATACCGGGCCACAGCGCTGAGGGTGAAGACGTTGTCGTCCGCATCCGGAAGCGCACCGGGATCGAGATTCAACTTGCCGGAACCAAAGGCCAGGCCACCTTCGAACGCGAGCTTGGAGCTCATGTTGTAGGCAAAGTTCCCCCCGAAGGTGACACCCGAGGTTTGCGAGAGCTTCGCGCCAAGATTTCCACCCTGGTACAGCGTCCCCAGTGGAATCAGATAGCCGACGAACGGAGTGATCTCGAATTGCCGCTGCGCCTCGGCTGGCGAGGCGAGCACGGGACCGAGCAGAAGGGCGACAGCTGCACCCCCCATGAGCCTGCCAGGCTGAAACATGCGGTCGCTCCCTGTGCGAGGATGGGACGGCAGGGAAGAGAAGCGC
>UEXR01000476.1_pt1 | contig 10017 bp, 12 predicted proteins | sample 4301101 | NCBI WGS metagenome assembly UEXR01 (sample SAMEA4773180, study PRJEB27434) | metagenome | biome: 2259; feature: agricultural soil; material: soil | place: USA | collected 2014-09 | depth 0.25 m
GGGCAACGGGGGAAACACCGAACACGACGAGCCGGCGGGCGGGAACCACCGGCTCGATGTAGATGTCCACACTGCCTCCGCTCTGGCAGGTCATCGGGAGGATTGCGTCCGCAATTCGGTCCGCCACCTCCGCTCCGGACGAGAACACGATGAGCCGGGGGGTGCCCTCCCGCAAGGCGCGCAGCGCCTCTCGCACCACGCCTGACTGGGTGCAGCTCCCGCCTACCCAGCCATGACAGGTTCCGCCTCGGGTGACGAGCGCCGTGTCCCCGACCCACGCCGAGCTCGGAGCCTCCCGGCGAACCACCGTGGCCAGCGCGAACGGCTCTCTCCGCCTGGCCAGGTCGGCCGCGAGCAGCAGGAGGTCCACCCGCATCGTAGTCAGCCCGTGCCTAGTCCGGCCCGGGCGCGCTCGTAGTCTTCGGGCAGGTCCAGGTCGGCCAACGCGGTTGCGGGCCAAGAGACGACCTCCGCCTCGCTTCGATGGCGGCGGACGACGTCCTTCCCGCAGCCGCTGCCCCGCATCGCTTCCAGCTCGCCGAAGAGTGAGCGCCCGTACAGCATAGGCGGCGCGAGCACACCGTCGTAGTCCGAGATCACGAGGCGTGCTCCGGTCTGCCGATAGCGCAGTCCCATCGTCGCTATCATCTCGGTCGTGACGTGGGGCATATCCGCAAGCATGACCAAGACCCCGGCGGCGACCAGAGGGACTGCCCGAATTCCAGTTTGGAGAGATCGATTGAGTCCCTGCTGATAATCCGGGTTCACCACTGCCGTATGGGGAAGTCCGGCCAGCTCCTCCAGGACCCGGTCGGCCTCGAACCCGACGACGACGATCACCGGATCGAGGTTGGCCGCTACAGCCCGGCTCACCGCGCGTCTCAGCAGCGATTCACCGTCGAGCTCGAGGAGGAGCTTGTTTCTGCCCATCCGGGTGGAGGAACCGGCCGCGAGCACCACCCCGGCGACGGGGCCGGCCGACTTCGGCAAGGTTGATCGCTCTGGGATGGGGGGCGGGTTCATGGGAGTGGGCCGAAGCGGTGTCTTCCTGTGAAGATAGGCCACCCCGAGAAGACAGTCTAGAAAGCCACTGCGGCGGTGGCTGCCAGGCGGATCCGAGCATCCCGGTACTCGGCAGATGCGGATCGATCGACACCAAGCGATTCGGGGGGCGATTGCCAGGCGGGCGGGATGTGCTCGGGTCTACCCCAACTTGGCGAAAGCTCGCGCCATCGACTCCACCGCCGCCCGATCCAAGGGGTTGCTCCAGATTCCTCCCTGCTTCAGCGACGACCCCACGATGAATCCGTGCGCGTCAGCGAAGCGCGCCAGGTTTTGGACCGAGACGCCCGAACCGACCAGCACCGGTAGACATACGGCTCGCATGGTGTCGCGCACGTCATCGGGCGACGTCTCTTCGCCGCTGGCCGCCCCCGTCACAATCACGCCGTCCGCGAGAAAGAGCTCGGCCGCCCTGGCGGTCGCGGCTAGCGAAACATCGCTGGTAATGGCGTGCGCGCTGTGCTTCTTCTTGATGTCGGCAAACACCAGCACGCGATCGGCGCCGATCGTGCGACGGTAGCGCAACAACTCACCCGCGCACGATTCGATGACTCCCTCGTCCGCCACGTGAGCAAAGACGAAGCCCTCCACCCGCACGAAATCCGCGCCGCACGCCAGGGCAACAGCTAGTGCCTCGCGATTGGCGGCCGCCAGCACCTGAATGCCGAGCACCAGGCCAGTCTCGCGTTTGACTTCGCACGCTACCGCAGTCATGGCGGCGGTGACCTCCGGGCCGACGCCGCCTTTCAGATAGGGACGGTCGTGCATGTTCTCGAGGGCGAGCGCGGTGAACCCGGCGTCGCGATAGATCGTTGCCTCGGCGACGGTCTGTTCGATCAGCTCGTCAACTGATCGGCATGCCGCCGGCGTCCCTGGGAGAGCGCCGACATGCAGCATCCCGACGAGTGCCCGAGGCGCTCCGAGGCGCTGACGAAACGTTGAGAGAGGATCCATCAGTCCTGCCGCGATCGTGGTCGCGTGCCTTGCGTTGGAAGTACTCGGCGATCGCTGGATACGGAGGAAGCAGAAAGCGTTCGTCTGGTAACTGCTCACCTGCTATCAGCATGCCGATGAAGCGACGGTGCTGAGGGTCATGGAGTCACCATTGAAGTTGGTGATCCGTCCGGCGGCCCGGACAATGCTGAGAAACGTAGCAGAACTGTAGCGGGGGGCGAAGCGCGGGTTGCACCGGAGCGGTGCGGAGGGTGGATCAATCTTGACCAGCCGGGCGTGAGATAGCCTCCCATCTTGAGCAACGGATCGAGCCGTCTTCAGCCGATTCGCCACTCTGCAAGCGAAGCGTAGGCACCGCCGCGCTGATCCGGGATGATCGTCAGATCGAGTGCAGTCGCGGCGACGAGGTCGACAGTCAGGTCCTCGACTTCGCAAGTGGCGCCCGCAGGGGCGAAGGTATACTGCTGCCGGACGATGTCGCGGTACGTGCGCCCCCGGTCCGGCGACCAGCGCAACGTGAACTCCTGGGTCCGCTCGGTGCCAGCCTCCTCGAACCGGAGCCGGATTCGCCGGAGCCGCTGCGGCGCGTGGAACAGGAGGCGGACGGTCTGCGGGCCAGGGTCCGCCGCCCGCCACCCTGCCCCGCTGCCTTGCACCAGCGCTGCTTCGATGGGGTGTGCGGCGTCTTCGGAGGTTAGCTCGACATCAGCCAGCGTCACCACATCAAGCCAATTTTCCTGGGCCGCCTGCGCCGACGCCCGGTCGCGAATCATGCGCTTCTGCATGCTGGTCTTCCGCCTTCCGCTGCTATAGGGGACGCTCGGACGAGAGGGGTGGCTCCTCGTCGCCACAGCGTACCTCGACGAAGTGGCTCGAGATTTCATCGTCGGCGCGTATCTCGATCGCGGCGCGGTCCGCTCGACGCCGGTAGGTGTCTCGCTCGGCGATGGAGAGGTCGTCCCACCAGCGCCGGCTGACAACGACGGCTGAAGCACCGCGCAGCGCCTTCGCCTCGACCTCGCTCAGCGCCTGCTCCAGGGTGTCACGTCGGGTGATCATCTCAGGTCCGCGGACGCTCAGTGAGGGTCTGCGAAGGTTTGGTGGACGGCGATCCGCGCGGGCGGGTGGAAGAGTCTGACATCCAGAGCCTGCTGGTGGTGGGAAACGCCTCCGTCCCGGAGTGGGTAGAGGGTGATAGGAACCTAGCCCCGGGGACACCGATTCGCGAACAACCATACGGAGGCGTCATCGCCTCGCCCGACGGATCGGCCCCCACGTCTTCAGCCAGACCAAACGGGAGCGTCGCCTTGCCCAAGCGCACCTACCGCCGTGAGAAGCAAGAGAGGAAATTGAACCGTCAGCGCAAGAGGGAAGAGAATTGAGTGCCCTCAAGCGGGGGCCGCCGGCTATCTCGTGACGATCCGGGGGGCGTGATTCTCCCCACCAAACGCCCGGGCGCAGCCGGACTGAGAGTCAGGAGATGGGTGCCGCGCCGCGCTTTCCGTCGAACGCCTGACGTGCCTGCTGCAACACGCTGTCCAGCTCATCCCGCAGGCCTTCTATCTCCCCCTCGATCTCGGCGAGTGAGCCGCAGATCGGCGTCACCGCCAGCATGCCGTTCGCGTGGCGTACGACGCGTTGCAGGAAGATGTGCACCGAGGGCGCTGACGAGCGGGAGGTGCGGTGCACGTTCAAGGCGAAGCGGTGGTCGGTGGCGGACATCATGTCGTTCCCGGGGCTGAAGTGGCGGCGCGCGCTCGGGCGGACCTACCCGCGCCCGCGGCGCTCTTGAAGTACGCATTAGGGTCGTGCATCAACCCGCCTTGTGCGGGCGAGGCTACTGGCATCGAGGCACCTCTCGTTAAGGTGACCATTCGTACCGACCGCGGCGGAGTTCCGCGAAGAGCCCTTCCCGTTGCAGCTTGCGCCGGAACTGCTTCAGGGCGCGCTCTACGCTGTCGCCCTCACCGAGCTGGATCTCTGCCACTGTATTCCCCCGGAAAAAGACACGGCCGACCCGCCCGATGGCGAGCCGGCCGCCTCCGATCGTGACGGCTTGGTCAGGGATCCTGACTATTGCGTGAGCTTGACGACGTTTTCCGCTGCCGGGCCCTTCTGGCCCTGCACGATGTCGAACTCCACCCGATCGCCCTCGGCAAGGCTCTTGAAACCCTGGGCCTGGATCGCCGAATGATGGACGAAGCAGTCCTTCTGCCCGCCCTCCGGAGTGATGAAGCCGAAGCCCTTTGCGTCATTGAACCATTTGACCGTGCCGGTCGTACGCATCGTTCCTGCTCCTTGTGCTCGGTAATCGGGGTGGGACGTGCCGCACGACCGACTACGGTGTGCGTGGATCGAGCCTCCACGCCGGGCTGAGCTGCCGCGACGCCTCGTTGCGCCAGGAACGGCAACCGATGGAAAAAGAGGCCGGCGTCAACGCCAGCCCCTTCCTGATCACGTTGCGGAGCAAACTTGCGGCCCTTCCGATGTGGAACGAAGCTACCCACCCGCGACCGGGAGAGCAAGCGGACCAGTGCTACGTGCGGATCTGCCACCAGCGCACCCGCAGGGTGTGCCTCACACGATGCCGTCCCGTGTTGGGGAGGACATCATCCGGGCAGACCCATAGCACTTGCAACATTTTTCCAATACAGCTGACCGCGTTTACCGCGGGGCGAGCGCTTCCGCGAACCCCGCCGCAGTTTGGAATCGGTCGGCAGGCCACTGAGCCAGGGCCCGTGCTACTGCCTCCTCTACAAATGGGGGTATGTCACTCCGGAGAGTGCTCAGCGGCGGAGGGGACTCAGCGCGGCGCTGTGTTAGCACTGCGAACAACGAAGACCCCGAGAACGGGGGTCGGCCGGCCAGCATCTCGTAGAGCACGCACCCGAGACTATAGATGTCGGCCCGTCCGTCCACCGGGCCTCCGGCCACCTGTTCGGGGCTCATGTAGGCGGGCGTACCTAAGGTATGCCCGCTCTGCGTGACTCTCATCTCGGCGCCATCGTCGAGCGCCCGCGCAATGCCGAAATCGGTCAGCATTGCGTGGCCGGCCGCGAGCAGGATGTTCTCGGGCTTGATGTCACGATGGATGACATACTGCCCGTGCGCGTAACTCAGCGCGTCGGCCACCTCGCTGGCGATCCCGAGTGCCTGGGGTACGGGCAACTTGGTCTCACGCCGCAGCCGCTCCCGGAGCGATTCGCCCTCTACGTACGGCATCGTGTAGTAGAGAAATGCGCCTTCGATCTCCTCGGCGGCGAGTAGAGGGACGAGGTGCGGATGATGCAGGCGGGCAGCCACACGCACTTCACGACGGAATCGCGTCGCATCGACGGTGGTCGAGAATTCGGGTGACAGGAGCTTGAGCACGACTCGCCGGCCGCAGGCGCTTTCCGTGGCCAGGAAGACGTGGCTCATTCCGCCTCCACCGAGCTCCCGATCGACCTGGTAGGCGCTGCCGAGAGCCGCCTGGAGTCGCGCTGCGAGGGCGGCGCTCGGCCGCCGTTCGCTGCTGTCGCCGCCTCCTTCGGGGTCATCCTCCAGCAGCTCGACGGCAGCCGGGCCGGGCGGCTCCAGAAAGCCCTCCGCCGTTGCGGCGGCGGCGAGCAGTGTCTCGACCTCGCGCCGGAGAGCCGCGTCGGCATGGCAGGCTCGTTCGAGGAACCGGGCGCGTTCGTCGGGCGCGATCTCCACCGCCGCCTCCAAGACGGCCATGACCTTATGCCAGCGCGCGATGGTCAGACTCATTCGACTCCCTGGCTTCAGCTGTCCGTGAGCTCGCGTTTGAGCCACGCTCGCGCCGTGGTCCAGTCTCGCTTCACGGTCGCCAGCGAGACGCCCAGTACCTCAGCCACTTCCTCCAGGCTGAGCCCGCCGAAGTAGCGCAGCTCGACGACCTGGCTCTTGCGCGGGTCGTACTGGGCGAGGCGGATCAGCGCCTCGTCGAGTGCGAGCAAGTCCACATTCGACCCGGAGGCGACACTTTCGACGTTGGCGCCGAGGGTCGAGTGTCGAGCCGCGGCTCCCCGCTTGGCGGCCCGCTGCCGTCTCGCGTGGTCGATCAGGATTGACCGCATGGCCTTCGCGGCAACCCCGAAGAAGTGGGCGCGACTTCCCCACTCGATCTGCTGCTGATCTATCAGGCGGAGGTAGGCCTCGTGCACCAGTGCCGTGACCTGCAGAGTGTGTCCCGACGGCTGCTGGCGCAGGTGGTGTCGTGCCAGCCGGCGGAGCTCCTCGTAGACCACCGGCAGGAGCCGTTCGAGGGAGGCCTCGTCGCCTCGGCTCCAGGCCTGAAGCAACTGCGTCACGGACTGGGAGGGGGGAGGATCCACGCTTGCATCCGCAGCGGCGCCAAGGGGGCGCGCCCGCTTCTCCCGTTTCGACACGATACGCCGCGGCTCTAGCGGAATCAAGGGAGCCGCGCGATCAAGGGTTGGGCGGGGGCACGTGAGCCGTTTTCCGCGCCGATTGCGTGTTCCTATATAGATCACCAGAAATTTATAGATCACCAGAAATCGCAGCAGTGCGTTTCGACACCTGAGGGCCTTCCCATGCTCGCTTTGGCCGATCCCCGTGCCTGCTTCCAACTCCTCAGGTCTGGGCTCCGAAGTCGGATGGGCTTGCGTCGACTGGCGCTAGGTGGCCTTGCTCTGATTCTCCTGGTGCTGAGCACACCTCCCAGCGTGGAGGCCCAGCTCTGGGACCGGATCAAGAGCAAGTCGGCCGAAAGGCTCAAAGCACACAAGGCACAGGCAGATAGCGCCGTAGAGAAGACTGCGGTGGGGGCCGTTGACTCTACCCTCGAGAAGACCGGCCGGGGTGTAGATAGCGTCATGACCGCGACGAATCGGGTCGTCGCAACCACGCTCAACGGGATCGAAGGGGCTGCCTACAGCCTCTTCCAGGGCGACCGGAAGAAATCGGATGCGTTAGCGCACGCCCTGGCATCTGGCAGTCTCGTCCTTCGGGAGATCGAGTTCGAGAAGAGCTCGCCCCAGCTTAGCCCGAAAGGGCAGCAGGTGCTTGAGCAGCTCGCCGAAGCTGTGCGCGCGACGCCGGGCACTTTTCTCATCGAGGGGTACACCGACGCTCTCGGTGACTCCACCGCGACCCGGGCCCTGTCCGACCATCGCGCCGCCGCGGTGAAGGCGTCCCTCGTTGCCGCCGGCATCCCGGCCGGCCGGCTCTTCGCGAGAGGCGGCGGAGCGACAGCTCCGGCCCGGATCGAGCTCTCTAGGATCCAGTGAGAGCGTGGCTCGGAGAATAGCTCGCGCGGCATGAATTGAGGCAGAGGATGACAGGAGGATACATGACAGCTCGAACGAATCTGGTCACGCGCGCCATCCTGTTCGCCATTGCCGGTCTGCCGGCCTTCAGGACTGTCGCGGCTGCGGTTCAATGCGAGTCAAGGAGCAGCACGAAGGTCGAGGTCCCCGTGTACTCGGTGGTGCCGCAGTTCTCAACCGCGCGCGGCTGGGAACTCGGCGCGGTCATCGCGACACTGCCCCCGGGCGCGTCCGTTCGAATCTGCGAGACCCGGCAGGTTGGTTTCCCAGGCGACAAGAAGGAGTGGCGGCGCATCGTGTTCGACCGGGCGGGTAGCGAGACCGAAGGCTGGATCTACGGGGTAGGCACGCTCGTGTCGGCTCGACGAACGGGCGCGTCCACGCTCGCCTCCTTCTTCGGTCCGTCGATCGCGTATGCCCAGGGTCCCGAAAAGAAAGCAGTAGAGACCGGGCTCCCGGGCGAGCGAGGTCCCTGGCTCTTCTATGCCTGGGCCTTCCTGGCGATTTGTCTGGGTATGGCGGCCAAGAGCACGTTCGACTGGCTGCAGCAGGGGGGCGAGCTGATGGTGGGCGACTATCTGATCCGTACGATTCCAGCTCTGCTTGTCTCGCCCATGGTCTTCCTGAGCCTCAGCCAGTTTGCGGACGTGCAGTTCGATCCGGATGGACACAGCTTCATCGTCGCCCTCTGCACTGCGTTCCAGAGCGGCTTTTTCTGGCAGACAGTGCTCGTGCGCGCGACCGCGGCGTCGACCCAGCCAGCTCAAAGACTCGTGCCGGTCGCGCCCGCCGCATGACCGTCTCCCGCTTCTCGGAGGATATCATCCACCAGCATGTGACGAATCTCCGGCGCAGGGCCCCATGGCCCCGACAGGATTCGCGACTCGGAAGCGACGCTCTCCTGGTCCAGCATCATGAGGGGCGATGTCTCCTTTCCCCCTACTCGGCTGATCCGGGGCCCGGCTTGCTTCGCTCCCCACCTGGCGCCTTGGGCCGACTCTCCCCGTGCAGTGCTGACACGGCTGGGCCGGACTCCTAGACCGGGTGCGCTGCGAAAGGAAGCTTCAATCCCGGCAGCGTGCCGTTGCGAAGGAAATCGACGTGGCAGCGCACCTCGACCGCGACCTTTGATTCGGCGTGGAGAACGATACTGCCGCCGGTCTGATGAGGCTCGATCATCGCCACCCTGTCGAACCCGGGCGGCACTCGTGCCACCCCCTGGATGTACGAAATCGACAGCCGACCCTCCGCATTCGGAGCGAGACACGTGCGAATGCCGCGCTCACTGAGCAGATTCGGCCGGCATGAGGCCGCGAGTCCCACATGAAAGAAGCCGGTGATGTCCTCGACGCCTAGCACGTTGACATGGCGACCGTTCCACGGCGGGAAATGCCGCCCCCATTGGTGAACCATAGCAACGTCGAGGCCAGCTGCTGGGGATCGCGTAGGGCAAACCACACAAAGCCCTGCTCCGGATACGTCACGGCCGACCAGCCGAGCGCCACCGTAGAATCCGTGCACAGGATCGCGACGTCCTCAAATCCGCGGCGTGCGGGGTATCGGGAGAGATCGGTCGTTGAGCCGTCGATGCATGGCACGGTTCGGAGGTCCGTGATCTCCACGTCCGGCTTCAGCCCCGAATAGCCGCCGTTCTCCGGGCGCGCCGCTGGCTCGACGTAGGTGCGGGCCTGCACCAGGCGGCTGAACGACAGCCGGCCGGCTCCCTCGATATCGGGAAAGGCGAGCGTCGCGTGATGTCCGGGATTGATCGGTCCAGTCAGACCCTGCAAATCGTGCCGCTGATACACGACGGAGTGATCGGTCACAAGCGCCGTCATCGCCTCACAGCGGCCACCCTGTAATGGCAGCTCGATGCTTAGGTGTAGCCAGCAGCCCGCGTTCGTCTCGTCCCCAGCGATGCCGCGCCAGCGGCCGTTGGCAGTTTCGCCATGCGGCGGCAGCTGTTGCCCCGCGTGGGGCTCGGCGTTTTCGCCAAATGCCGAGCAGAACCAATCACCGCGAAGAGTGCCGAGCATGGGCGGCGCCCCCGGCGGTATAGGCTCCTCTGCCCATGGGGCGATGGCATATGGCTGTATCGGCACGGCGGCGTTGGGGAAAAACGTCACGGGCGCCAGCATGCCGCCCGTCGCCGTTATTGCCAACTCGACCGAACGGGTCCGGAGCAGGAATGAGTCCTGGCCGTGAATTCGGGCCATTGGCCAGTGCGTCACAAGTGTTTGCTGCTCGTGTTTTAGTGGCGGCGAACCGCGGCCCCAACCGGGTCATTCCATCAACGACCGGACTTCAAAGCGTCCCTTGAGGCCGAGACATTCCTGCAATGCGCCAATCCCATCCGAAGCGCCCGCCCCCTGCAGGCAGGAGGCCGCGACGCAGACCCCGTATTGCAGTGCCGTCTCCATCGGCGCGCCGTCGTGCAACGCCAGGAGCAGGCCCGCGGCAAAAGCGTCGCCCGCCCCTACGGTGCTGACGATCTGCCTCGGCGGCACCTGCAGGCTGCCTCGAACATGGAAGCGCCCTTCCCGCCCAAGCGCGGCGGCGCCTTCGGGAAAGTGGACGACCACCGAGCCTCGGACACCTGCCCCCAGGAGCCGCTCCGCGGCGGCATGAACCGCCCTCAGGTCGAGTCCCATCTCACCTCGGAGCCGTAGGCCGCTGATCCGCTCCAGCTCGAAGTCGTTCAGGAAGCAAT
>UEXR01000185.1_pt1 | contig 10001 bp, 9 predicted proteins | sample 4301101 | NCBI WGS metagenome assembly UEXR01 (sample SAMEA4773180, study PRJEB27434) | metagenome | biome: 2259; feature: agricultural soil; material: soil | place: USA | collected 2014-09 | depth 0.25 m
CCCAGATTCTTGCTCGGGAAGAAGGAGAAGGTGCCTACGGTTCCAAGCTCTCCTGCCATTCGCCATTCGCCATCGATGTGCCGACGTGCGCCGATGGCCTGGGCGGCGTCCTCGATCAGGGCCAGACCGTGCTGTCGCGCGATGGACAGCAGGTCTTCCATCGGAGCCATTTGCCCGAACAGATGCACCACGATCATTGCCCGGGTACGGGTGGTGATGGCCGATTCGACCGCTTGGGGCAGGATGTTGAAGGTGCCCGGGTCGATGTCCACGAACACCGGCGTGCCACCGGCGTTATGGATCGCGCCGGCAGTTGCGAAAAAGGTGAACGGGGTCGTTATCACCTCATCGCCCGGCCGAAGGTCCAGCGCCTTCAGTGGAAGCAGCAGCGCGTCGGTGCCGCTGGCGCAACCGATGGCATGGCGGGCATGGGAGAGCTGAGCGATCCGAGCTTCCAGCTGACCGACCTCGGGCCCCATGATGAAGCTCTGCCGCTCGATTACGGCCATCATGGCCGCAAGGACTTCGTCTTTGATGTTCCGGTACTGCGCGACCAAGTCGAGAAGGGGTACACTCACCGGATCAGCCAGGTCTCCTCCCCCCGGTGCCCCTCCCAGGAGGATCATGTGAAAGCGCCCGCGCATCGGCCCGGGAGCAGCCGAGCGACGGGCGCGCGTCAACGCGGAACCGTCGGCAGCCGTGTAACTTAGCCGTGGGTTCCAGGCGGGTCAATCTGACGAAGCGCGCCCCCCTCCTCGCGATACGAAGCCCCGCAGGCTGGGCAGCGACCTGCGCCGTCCTGTAGTCGGAGCCGCACGCCGCATTGGCAAATCCAGCCCACCCGGCGGGCCGGCACCCCAACCATCAAGGCATAGGCCGGCACTTCGCCCCTCACCACGGCACCCGCGCCGATGAAGCTGTATTCGCCCAGGACGGCCCCGCAAATAATGGTGGCATTGGCTCCGATCGAGGCGCCCCGCCGGACCAGCGTCGTCTGGTATTCGGACTTTCGAGAGATATGGCTCCGGGGATTGGTCACGTTGGTGAACACGCAACTCGGGCCGCAAAACACGTCATCTTCCAGGATGACCCCCTGGTAGATCGAGACGTTGTTCTGGACTTTGACATTGTTGCCCAGTCGAGTACCGGGCATCACCACCACATTCTGCCCCAGGTTGCACCGCTCCCCGATGATCGCCCCACCCATGATGTGGCAAAAATGCCAGATCTTGGTGCCCGCGCCGATGACGGCGCCGTCGTCGATGTAGGAGGATTCGTGGGCGAAGTAGTCGGGCATGCGACAAGTGAGAAGTGAGAAGTGAGAGGTGACAGTTGACAGGTGACAGGTGAGAGGGAACAGGGAACAGGGAACAGGTAACTGTGAACTTATTACTTCACTTCTTACTTCTCACTTCTTACTTCTCACTTCTCACCGCTTACTGCTCACTTCTCACTTCTCACTGCTGTTCAGGTACTCCCCCCACCGTCCGATGATCTTCACCTCCGGTTCCAGCCGAACACCGAACCGGTCGGCTACTCGGTCCTGCACCTGCTGGATCAGAGCGCGGACATCCGCGGCCGTCGCGCCCTCGGCGTTCACGAAATAGTTCGCGTGCACCGGCGAGACCTCCGCACCGCCAGCCCGCCAGCCCTTGAGTCCGGCTGCTTCGATCAGCTGCCCCGCGGTTCGCGGTCCGCTCTCGCGCTTCCAGCTGGGTCCCGCCGGATTCTTGAACACACTTCCGCAGCACGGCTGATTGAACGGCGTCCCTTTCTGCCGCCACTCGAACATCTCGGTGATTTGCTCCTCCAGCCGGCCCTGCTCCTCCCGCCGGAGGCGCACGTTAGCCTCCAAGACCACCCTGGCATCCAGCCCACTCCATCGGTAGGTGAACGGCACTTCTGCCCTCGAGAGCGTGCTCATGCACCCGGTCTGGTCCACCACCGTGAGACTCTCCACCACTTCCGACCAATCGCCGCCATGACAGCCGGCGTTCATGTACACTCCGCCGCCAACGCTGCCGGGCACCCCCACGAAGATGTGGAGTCCGGCGAAGCCCGCGGCCGCGGTTCGCCTCGCGGCCAGCGGCGCCGGCAGCCCGGCACCCACGGTCCAGCGCTCCCCTTCCCCGTTCCCTTGCTGTCGCAGGTGATCGAGTCCCTTGCCGATCCGGATCACCAGCGCGTCCAGTCCCTCATCCGGCAGGAGAATGTTGGAGCCCAACCCGAGGGCGAACCAGGGAATTCCCCATTCGTGGGCAGTCCGCAAGGCCGTGCCGACATCGTCCGGCCCGGCCGGCAGCACCACCGTGGCCGGGCCGCCAATGCGGTAGGTTGAGTAGCGCCCCAGGGGTTCGTTCTCCCGTAGCTCTCCCCTGAGCCGCTCCCGCACGGCCTTGGCGAAGCCTGCGTCCCGAGCGCTCAGCCGGTCCATTCGGGAGACATCTCGCGGGCCAGGACGTGCCATTCCTGCAGTGAGCGCACTTCACCGGCGCGGCTTCGGAGGGCAATGATCGCGTCGCAGGCAGCCGAAGCCGCAGACAGGGTCGTGGTGTAGGGCACGCGATGCTGCAGCGCCGCCTGCCGAATGGCGTAGTCGTCCTGCTGGGTGAGCTTGCCCAACGGGGTGTTGATCAGCAGCTGGATTCGGCCGGAGAGCAGCAGGTCGATGGCGTTGGGACGCCCCTCGTGCACTTTGAGGACGCGCTCCGTGGGGATCCCGCGGGCGCGGAGGTAGCGCGCCGTGCCCTCGGTACCGAACACCCGAAAGCCAAGCCCGTGAAACCGCCGCGCGATCGGGACCAGGTTGGCCTTGTCGTGATCGTTGACCGTCACGAAGACCGCGCCCTCCAATGGGAGCGCACCGTCGGCCGCGATCTGTGCCTTGGCGAATGCCATCCCGAACGAATCCGCGATGCCCATGACCTCGCCGGTAGAGCGCATCTCCGGCCCGAGAATGAGGTCGACCCCGTGGAGCTTGGTGAAGGGGAAGACCGCTTCTTTGACCGCGACGTAGGGCTGCAACACGTCATCGTGCAGACCGAGGTCGTCAAGAGTCTGCCCGACCATCAGACCGGCTGCGAGGCTGGCCAGAGGAACGCCCGTCGTCTTGGACACGAAGGGGACTGTCCGCGAACCACGGGGGTTCACCTCCAGCACGTAAACCACCCCGTTCTTGATCGCGAACTGCACGTTGAGCAGGCCCACGACGCCCAGCCGCTCCGCGAAGGCGCGAGTGTGTCTCCGCATCTCCTCGACCTGCGCCTCGGTGATGAGATAAGGCGGTAGCACGCAGGCCGAATCGCCGGAGTGGATGCCTGCATCCTCGATGTGCTGCATCACTCCACCGATGACACAGCGGGTGCCGTCGGCGATCGCGTCCACGTCGGCCTCGAAGGCGTCCTCCAGAAAACTGTCGATCAGGACCGGATGCTCCGGCGCAACCCGCGCGGCCCGGCCGAAGTAGGCCCGCAATGAGGCATCGTCGTACACGATCTCCATGGCTCGTCCGCCCAGCACATAGGAGGGCCGAACCAGGACGGGATACCCTACTCTGGCGGCAACCCCGAGCGCCTCGTCCACCGAGTAGGCGATGCCGCTCGCCGGCTGCGCCACCCCTAGCTCCCGGGTCAGGCGCTCGAATCGGCCGCGGTCCTCCGCCACGTCGATGGCTTCGGGCGAGGTGCCGAGAATCGCCACTCCTTCGCGTTCCAGCGCGCGGGCCAGTCGGAGCGGTGTCTGCCCGCCGAGCTGGACTACCACGCCGAGGGGGCGTTCGACGGCCACGATCTCGAGCACGTCTTCCAGCGTGAGTGGCTCGAAGTAGAGCACGTTGGAGATATCGAAATCGGTCGAGACGGTCTCCGGATTGGAATTGACCATGACCGTCCGGTAACCCATCTCCCGAAACGCCAGTGCGGCCCGAACGCAGCAGTAATCGAACTCCACCCCCTGCCCAATTCGATTGGGGCCGCTCCCCAGGATTACCACGGTCCGGTCGCCGGAAGCCTTGGCCTCGTTCTCCTCGTCGTAGGAGGAGTACAGATAGGGAGTGGCGGAGGGGAACTCGCCGGCGCAGGTATCCACCATCTTGTATGCCGGACGGAGGCCGAGTCGATGCCGTTCCTGCCGGATCGCCTCCTCGGTGCTCCCTCGCAGATCGGCCAGCTGTCGATCCGAAAAGCCCATGCGCTTCATCCGCCGGAGCAGCGCGCGGCTGTCCTCTCTGGTCCCGCCGCGTTCCCCGGCCCACTGTCGCTCCGCGTCGACCAGCTCCGAGAGCTGATGCAGGAACCAGGGATCGATGCCCGAGCGTTCGGCGATATTCGCGATCGAGGCGCCCAGAAGAAGGGCCCGCTTGATCTGAAACACCCGCTCCGGCGTGGGCGTGCGCAGTGCGGTCAGCACCGTATCCAACGACTCGTCCACCAGCCGATCATCCGCCGGCGTTGCGCCCACGACCCAGCCGGCGCGATCCGCCTCCAGCCCGCGCAGGCCCTTCTGAAACGCCTCCTTGAAGGTGCGCCCGATGGCCATGACCTCGCCGACTGATTTCATCTGCGTCGTAAGCGTCGGGTCAGCCGCGGGAAACTTCTCAAAGGCGAAGCGCGGAATCTTGACCACGACGTAGTCCAGCACTGGCTCGAACGAGGCAGGCGTTGTCCGGGTGATGTCGTTGGGCAATTCGTCCAGCCGATACCCGACCGCCAGCTTGGTCCCGATGCGCGCGATAGGAAACCCGGTGGCCTTGGACGCAAGCGCGGAGGAGCGCGACACCCGCGGGTTCATCTCGATGACCAGCTGCTCGCCGGACGCGGGACTCACGGCAAACTGGATGTTGCAGCCCCCGGCAGCTACCCCGATCTCACGGATGATCCGGATAGCCGCGTCGCGCATCACCTGGTACTCTCGGTCGGTCAGCGTCATGGCCGGCGCAACCGTGATGGAATCGCCGGTGTGCACGCCCATGGCGTCGAAGTTCTCGATGGAGCAGACGATGACGACATTGTCCGCCCCATCCCGCATCACCTCGAGCTCGAACTCCTTCCACCCGATGATGCTCTGCTCCACCAACACCGAACCGACGGGCGAAAGCTCCAGTCCACGGCGGATCAGAGTCTCGAACTCGGCCGGGTTATAGGCGATCCCGCCACCGGTGCCGCCCAGAGTAAACGAGGGTCGGAGAACCGCCGGGTAGCCGATTTCGTCGACTGCCTCGTGGGCCTGCTCCAGAGTTCTTACCGTGCGACCTTTCGGAGTGGCCAACCCGATCCGGCGCATGGCCTGGGAAAACTCCTGCCGATCCTCGGCCAGGCGGATGGCTCGCTCGTTCGCCCCGATCAGCTCGACTCCCAATCGATCGAGCACGCCCTCACGCTGAAGTGCCATGGCTACATTGAGTGCGGTCTGCCCGCCCATGGTCGGCAGCAGCGCTTCAGGCCGTTCCCGCTCGATCACTTTGGCCACCCACTCCGGGGTTACCGGCTCGAGGTAGGTCCGGTCGGCCAATTCCGGGTCGGTCATGATGGTAGCCGGATTCGAGTTGACCAGGACCACCCGATAGTTCTCCTCCTTCAGCGCGCGCACCGCCTGGGTACCGGAGTAGTCGAACTCGGCGCCCTGACCGATGACGATCGGGCCCGAGCCGATAAGCAGGATGGTCTTGAGGTCAGTGCGTTTGGGCATCCACCATTCCCCGCAGAGTCTGCTCCAACGAGATGTTCGGCGCCCATCCGGTGGCGCGCCGGAGTTTAGTCGAATCGCCTACCAGGTGGGGAATGTCCATCGTACGATGAAGTGCAGGATCGGGCTTGGGCTCGACCTGCACGCCCAGCATCGCCGCCAGCCGCTGAAAGATTTCGGAGAGCGCCAGGCCCTCCCCCCGAGCGACGTTGTACGCCTCGCCGGGCGCTCCCTGGGCCAGCAACATCCGATACGCCGCGACCACGTCCCGCACATCGAGCAAGTCTCGCACCGGGCTGAGATTCCCGGTAGGCACCGTGCGGGCTCCCGACACTTTGGCGGCCCGCAGCCGCTCGACGAAGGCCGGCACCACGTAGCGGGTGGTCTGCCCCGGCCCGGTATGGGGAAAGGCGCGGGCGATCACGGCGCGAACTCCGGCCCGGCGCCAGACCTCGAGCACGGCCACCTCGGCAGCAACCTTACTGGCAGCGTAGGGTGACTGGGGGAGCAAGGCATCGGTCTCCAGTCGGGCAATACCTCCGCCGCCCCCGTACACCTCGGCGGTTGAGGCCAGGAGCAACACGGGATCGCCACGGCCGCTGTCTCGAAGCGTGGCGACGCCGGCGGCGAGCCGGGCAGTGCCCGCCGCATTTACCGTCCAGGCGGTACCGGGATCGTGTTGTGCCTCGCGCACCGAGGCCACCGCGGCCAGGTGCACCACGCCGTCGGGCGCGTGCTCCAGCGCGGACTTGATCGAGCCGTCGTCGGTGATCTCCAGGCGAAGCGGGTGTAGCTGCGAGCCGGACCCCTGCTGCTGCCAGCGGCTGCGATCGGGCGACTGGCATCCCGCCAGCACCTCGTGTCCTTCCTTTAGCAACTCACGCACCAGATACCGCCCCACGAAGCCATCGGCCCCGGTGACCAGTACCCTCATCGGCCGGCGCCCAACCGCTCGAGGTCAGCATCCACCATCATGGCGATCAGCTCCGTGAACCCGACCTGCGGCGCCCATCCCAGTTCGCGCCGCGCCTTGGAGGGGTCGGCAAGGAGCAGATCAACCTCGGCGGGTCGGTGGAATCTGGCGTCATTGACCACGTAGCTCTGCCAATCGAGTCCGACGTGCGCAAAGGCCACCTCCACCAGCTCCCGCACGCTGTGGGTCTTCCCGCTGCCCACGACGTAGTCCTTCGGGCTGGGCTGCTGCAACATGCGCCACATCGCCTCGACATAGTCACCTGCGAACCCCCAGTCCCGGCGGGCGTCGAGGTTCCCGAGGCGGAGCTCCTTGGCGAGCCCCAGTTTGATGCGGGCGACACCGTCGGTCACCTTGCGGGTGACGAACTCGATCCCGCGTCGGGGCGATTCGTGATTGAACAGGATGCCACTGACCGCGTAGATCCCGTAGGACTCGCGGTAGTTGACCGTGATCCAGTGGCCGTAGACTTTCGCCACACCGTAGGGCGACCGGGGATAGAACGGGGTCGTCTCCCGCTGGGGAGTTTCCGTCGCCTTGCCAAACATCTCCGAGGAACTGGCCTGGTAGAACTTTGCCGACGGATGAACCAGCCGGATCGCCTCGAGGATCCGGGTCACTCCCAGCGCGGTGAACTCGCCGGTGAGCACCGGCTGGCTCCAGGACGTAGGGACGTATGATTGCGCCGCGAGATTGTAGACCTCGTCGGGCCGGGTTTCCTGGAGCACGATGGTGAGTGAGTGCTGGTCTAGGAGATCGGCGGCGACGATCTCGATGCGATCGAGCAGATGCTCGATGCGCTCGTAGCTATGGTGACTGGTCCGGCGCACGACCCCCGCGACCTCGTATCCCTTGGAAAGCAGCAACTCGGCCAGATACGAGCCGTCCTGTCCGGTGACGCCGGTGATGAGGGCCTTAGGCATGTGCGTGCGTCGCAGGAGGTTGTGTCATCCGGTCCGGCTCGTTAGTTTTGCGGGTTTGCGACGTCCAGCGACGACTATACAGGGGTAGAGCTTATGGCACGGGTGTGTTCCGTGTGCGCCAAGGGGCCGGTCACCGGCAACAATGTCAGTCATGCCAACAACCGGACCAAGCGCCGGTGGTATCCCAACCTGCAGACGGTCCGGATCCTCGTCGATGGCGCTCCGCGACGAGTGCGGGTATGCACGCAGTGTCTGAAGAGTAACAGGATCACGAAGGCCAGCTGAACGGCGATTGACAGCCTTAAAAAAGGGGACCCGAAGGTCCCCTTTTTCGTGTGGTCGAGTCGTGCTATGCCTCATTCGGACAGCAGCTCGATCCGCGCGATGTCCGCGCCGTCTCCTTCGCGGTGCCCCAACTTGAGAATCCGAGTGTAGCCACCCGGCCGAGCGGCAAAGCGAGGTCCGATCTCGGTGAACAACCGGGAGAGGGTCTCCCGGTTCTTGATCCGGCGCTCGACCAGACGCCGCGCGTGCAGGTCTCCCCGCCGAGCCAGCGTGATGAGCTTCTCGGCGAACGGCCGAAGCTCCTTGGCCTTGGCCTCGGTGGTGATGACCCGGCCATGCTCGAACAGGCTGGTGGCCATGTTGTTGAGCAGCGCGCGGCGGTGGCTCGAGGTGCGGGAGAGTTGCCGCCCCTTGGCACGATGACGCATCAGGCGGCGTCTCCGCCGGTCGAGGGCTGCGCGATGGGCGGCACACCGGGCCGGATGACTCGCAGCTCGCCATCGGTTTCCTCGAACGACATTCCGAAGTTGAGCCCTTCGCGCTGCAACAGCTCGGCAATCTCACTCAACGCCTTTTCGCCCACATTCTTGACCTTGAGGAGGTCGTCCTCGGAGAACTCCACCAGATCCTTGAGGGTCCGGATGTTGGAGTTCTTCAGCGAATTGAGCGACCGCACCGAGAGACCGAAGTCGTCGATGGGGCGGCTGAGTCGCTGCCGCAGGTTGACCCCGCCGCCGCTGCCGGCGGCGAGGCCAGCGTCGCGCATGGTTGGGACCTTGCCGAAATCGACGAAGTACTGGAAGTGCACCTGGGCCAGCGCGGCGGCATAGGCGATGGCGTCTTCCGGGGTGATGGTCCCGTTGGTCTCCACCGAGACGGTCAGCCGGTCGTAGTCGGTCCGCTGGCCCACGCGGGTTTCGGCCACGGTGAAGTTGGCGCGGCGAACCGGATTATAGATCGCGTCGACCCGGACCAGATCGACCGGGAGCGACCGATCGGCCGGATGCATCTCGGCCTCGACGTAGCCCCGCCCCTTATTGGCGTAGAGCTCCATGCTGATGTCGCGATCGTCCTGCAGGGTGAAGAGCAGGTGATCGGGATTCTTAATGGTCACCGATCCATGTTCCTGGATGTCGCGCCCGTAAACCGGACCGGCGCCTTCGCGACGGATATGGAGCACGGCGTCATCCACGTCGTCGGCCAGAACCAGGGTGAGCGCCTTGAGCCGCTGCACGATCTGGTGGACGTCTTCCAAAACACCCTGGACGGTCTGATGCTCGTGGACTACGCCATCGAGCCGAAAGCCCCACACCGCGCTGCCGCGCAGGGACGAGAGGAGCAACCGGCGAAGCGAGTTGCCCAGGGTATAGCCGAAGCCTCGCTCCAGAGGCTGGAGCCGGAACTCTGCTGCATTAGGATTGTCGTCCCGCTTGGTCATCTCGACGAGATGAGGACGCACCAACCCGGTCAGATCAATAGTCATGGTCACTTCGAGTAGAGCTCGACGATGAGCTGTTCTTGGGCGTTGATCGGAATGGCTTCGCGCGTGGGCCGCTCGGTTACCCGACCGGCGGCCTTCTCCATATCGACCGAGATCCAGGACAACGGCTGGCCTCGCGCGGCGCTCTCCTGGGCCATCTTGACCGGTACGATCTCCCGGCTCGACGGCGCGACCCGGACTTCCTCACCCGGCACCACCCGATATGCGGGGACGTCGACCCGACGGCCGTTCACCTCGATGTGGCCGTGCGAGATGAGCTGACGCGCCGCCTTGCGGCTGGAAGCGAACCCCATCCGGTAGACGATGTTGTCCAGCCGGCTCTCAAGTGCGACCAGCAGGTTGGTGCCTTTGACGCCCGGCTCGCGGGTCACGTCCTCGAAGGTGTTGCGGAACTGCCGTTCAGAGAGGCCATACATCCGCTTGACCTTCTGCTTTTCGCGCAGCTGCTTGGCGTACTCCGATGCCTTGCGCTGGCGGCCACCGCTCTGCCCGTGCTGGCCGGCGGGGTAGGCGCGGCGCTCCACTGGGCACTTTTCGGTCAGACACTTGGTGCCCTTGAGGAACAGCTTGGTGGTCTCCCGGCGGCAGAGCCGGCAACTCGGTCCGACGTATCTCGACATGGCTCAGACCCGCCGCT
>UEXR01000698.1_pt1 | contig 9993 bp, 11 predicted proteins | sample 4301101 | NCBI WGS metagenome assembly UEXR01 (sample SAMEA4773180, study PRJEB27434) | metagenome | biome: 2259; feature: agricultural soil; material: soil | place: USA | collected 2014-09 | depth 0.25 m
TGTGCCACCAGCGTGGGTCCTTACAGAGAAATAAATAACTGACCAGTCAGTAAGATAAGATGCCAAAGTTTGCCGTCAAGTCCCGCGCTGCACCGACCCAAAATGCAGTTGTAAGTCATTTGAGGGTAACCGATTAAATCAACACTTGGAGCCTGGCGCGGAGCGGAGCAGTCACCCACCCGGTCTTCTCTTGCTCCGGTACGCGGAAGTTCATAGTTTGCATCAACCTACCTGGAGGTGAGCCGATGTCGGATGCATTCCTCAGCTCCGACGACTTCGACGAACAAGCCCACCACCTCTATAACGAAGGACGCTATGATGAAGCGCTGAGCATACTTAAAGAGGGCATTGCCCTCTATCCCCACGCCGTTGAACTCCATATCGGAAGAGCCTACGCCCACTTAGCCCGCGAAGAATTCGCTTGGGCGCGCCGCAGCTTTGAGCAGGCGCTCTCACTCGACCCAGACCACGAGGATGGCTTGGCGGGGCTGGGTGAAACCGTGCTCAAGGTAGGCGACAGAGCGGCGGCGCTTCGCGCGTTCGAGCGTATCCTGCAGCTCGGCTTTCAGGACGACCACGAGCTCATGCTGCAGGTCGGCCGTGCGCTCTTCCGTGAAGGGTTGATCGCGCCGGCGCACCGGTTCTTCGACCTGGCCTCCTCGGCCCATCCCGAGTCGCCCGATGCGGCTGCCTGCCTGGGCTACGCAGCGCACCGTTTGGGCAACGATGCCGGTGCGTTCTACTGGCTTCGACGGGCGCTGGAGATCGATCCCAGCTACACCGAGGCGCGGATCTATCTGGCGAATCTGCTGTACGATCGGGGGGAGACCGAAGCCTCGTTGCATCATCTGGAGCGCACCCAGCCGGAAGACCACTTCGACGAGCTGGGGATTTGGCGGCACATAGAACTGAAGAAGACGATCTACCGGCTTCCGGATCAGGACCCCGAGTTGGCGCCCTGGCTGACGCGGCTGGGCGAGGTGGCCGGCGACCCGGACCCACTGGACGTCCTGCTGGCGGAGGTCGAGGCCCAGCAGTCGGACGGTTCAGTGCGCGACCCGCACCAGCTCGAGCTCTTCGGCACGCTGCTGAGCGAGCTGCACGCGATGCAGAGAAAGCCCGGTCAGTCCGAGCCGCACCTGATCGTGACATTGGCGGGACACTCGATTCGAGGCACCTGGGACGAGATCCTGCTCCAGATGAAGGCAGCCGACCGGGACTGGGTCAACGCGCCCCTCAGCGATTTCATGGCCAGCCTCGCCCGTCGAGGGCAGGCCGAGACCGGCATCGTCATTCCCACTACCAATGCGGAAGCCTTCATTCGGGGGAGCGCGGAGGCGGGGGTGTTGCGGATAGTTCAGTAAAGCGGGAAACGTGAAAAGTGAAACGTGAAACGTGGAGGGTGAACCATCACGCTTCACGTTTCACTTTTTACGCTTCCCGCTGTTTACTATTCACGGTTCACTTTTCACGTTTCGTGCTGTTAACGCCGGTTCCGCTGGAGTTCCGCCTTGCCCGTTTCGTCTCCGCCCTTTTGGACCTCGGGGGTCCGCAAAGAAATTCTCTCGAATGGCCTCACCCTCCTGGTGCAGGAGGAGCGGTCTGCTCCAGTGGTGGCGATCGTCACCTATGTCAAAGCCGGATTCTTCGACGAGCCGGATCGCTGGACCGGCATCTCTCACGTCCTCGAACACATGTTTTTCAAGGGCACCTATCGTCGAGGGGTAGGAGCCGTCGCCCGCGAGACCAAGAGTGCCGGAGGGTATCTCAACGCCAGCACGTCCTACGAGCACACCGCCTACTTCACCGTTCTGCCTGCCTCCGGGCTGGCGACCGCGCTAGACATCCAGGCCGACGCGCTGCGCAACGCACTGATTGATCCCACCGAGCTGGCTCGGGAGCTCCAGGTCATCATCGAGGAGGCCAAACGCAAGCTGGATACCCCGTCGGCCGTGGTTCACGAGACCCTGCACGAGGTCATGTTCGATCGACACCGCATCCGGCGGTGGCGGATCGGATACGAGGATCAGCTGGCCGGACTCACTCGGGATGATCTCTGGGCCTACTATCGATCCCGGTATGTCCCCGAACGCACCATCGTGTCCATCGTCGGCGCGGTTGATGCCGAACAGGCTCTGAGTCTGGCTCGAGCCACCTATGGCGACTGGCCTGCGTCACCCGGAGCAGTCGACCGCTCTCCCGAGGAACCCCCGCACCGTGAGGTGCGCGCGCGCACGCTTCGGGGTGACGTTTCCCAGGCCGATCTCGCCCTGGGCTGGCGCACGGTCCCGCCGCTGCACCAAGACGCACCTCCGCTCGACATCGCCTCCTCGGTTCTGAGCAGTGGCAGAGGGAGCTGGCTGTATCGATCGCTTCGCGAGCGCGGAGTGGTCACCGGGATATCCGCTCACAATTACGCCCCGACCGAGCTCGGCGTGTTCAGCGTGAATGCGGAGCTGCCGGTCGAGCGACTCTCCGAGGCGGTCGATGGGATTGCCGAGGAGATCGCCAGGCTGTCGCTCCGGGGACCTTCCACCGAAGGGCTGGACCGCGCCCGCACTCTGCTCCAGGCGCGCTGGGCGCGTCGCTTCGAAACCATGGAAGGCCGGGCAGGCGCGTTAGCCGCGGCTGAGGCTCTTGAGGATGTGACCTTCCTCGACCGCGAATACCAGATGCTCGCGGCAGTGACGCCGGACCAGGTTCGCGAGGTCGCCGGCCGGTATCTCGATCCCGAGAACGTGAGTGCCGTCGCATACCTGCCGGAAGGCGAAGGGCTCGAGCTCACGCCCAACCTGCTGGCGCGAGCCTTTGCCGTGACTGCCCTCCAGGCGGACCAGGCCATCGCTGTGGCCGTCCCCCCAGTGAAACCGTCGCGGCCGGCACGGGGCACCCGTGAGGCGGAGGTCCTGCACACCAGTCTCCCAGGAGCGGATGTCCTGGTGCGGCGCAAGCCCGGCGTGCCCCTGGTGCATCTCGGCATTTTTGCGCCGAAGATGGAATTCGATCCGCCGGCCCAGGCCGGTCTGGGAGCGTTGACGGTACGGAGCGCTGTTCGAGGCGCCGGCCGGCTCGAAGCGGGGGCGCTTGCGTACGCCTTCGAGCGGCTGGGCGGTACCCTGGCTTCGAGCACCGCGTCCGACTGGCTGGGCTGGGGAACGTCGGTTATGGCCGAGCATTTGAGGAAGGCGGCGGCTTTGCTTGAGCTGGTCTTCCGCGATCCTCACCTGCTCGCGGCGGAGGTTGAGTCCGAGCGAGGGCTCATGATCGCGGAGGCGGAACAGATTGCGGATGACATGTTCCGCTATCCCTTTCAGCTTGCGATGTCGGTCGCCTTTGGTGATCAGGGCTATGGACTGCCGGTCGGCGGGCTGCCGCACACGCTGCCCGCCATCACCGCGGCCGATGCTCGGGCATGGCACCAGCGCGCGATCCTGAGTGTCCGCCCAGTGGTGATCGCGGTAGGCGATGTCGAACCGGAGCGCGCCTCGGAAATACTCGCGGGCGCAGTCGGCGATTGGCCTGAGCGGATTGCAGTGAGCGGCCTGGCCCCGTTTACCTGGGTGCCTGACGGACGAGAAGCGCCGGCTCGCGTCGTGATTCGAGCGAAGGCTCAAGCGGCCCTGGCCATGGTGTTCCCAGGACCACATCGGCGCGATCCCGATCGGACCGCGGCGCAGGTATGGTCAGCGGTCGCGAGTGGGCTCGGCGGGCGGTTGTTCGATGCCCTGCGGGACCGGCGTTCGCTGGCCTATACCGTGATGGCGACGGTCTGGCAGAAGGCCCGGGCCGGCGCCCTGCTCAGTTACATTGCCACCTCTCCGCAGCGAGAGGAGGAAGCCCGAACCTCCATGCTGCAGGAGCTGCAGCGGTTCGCCGCCGAACCGGTGAGCGAGAACGAGCTGCGGCAGGCCGTCAACTATCTGTCGGGACAGGCCGAAGTAAACCGCCAGAGCGGCGCCGCGGTGAGCGGCGAGATTCTCGAGGCGTGGGTCGCGGGGACCGGATTGCACGAGCTGGAAGACCCGGCGGCGTTGTTCCGCAAGGTGACGACCCAGGATATCCAAAGGGTGGCCACACGCTACCTCAGGGAGCCGCAGCGCGCGGAGGGGGTTATCCGGGGCACCGGTGTCTCCCGGCCTCCGGTGGCCGCGCTTCAGGGGTCAACGAGGGGGGCCTAATCTCCGGAGGATGACATCGATGCCCTTGTCGATATTCGCGGGAGTCCGGGCTGCGATGTCGATGAAGCAAGTGCCTCGGCCAGGTGTGGTGTGCAACACAATGTGCCCGTCACGGCATAGCATTCCGATCGCCAACCCCTGAGGTCCCTGCCGCACCATCGGCGGCCCGAGCGCCAACATACCCACCGCCCCGGCGGCAGCCACGACGACCGCCGATAGTCCATCGGGGTCGCCCAGACGCTCCGACGCGAGCTCACTCAACTCGAAGCAATCGTGATTGAAGTTCGGCTGCGGCTCGACCATGCCCACCTCAGGCCCGGGCTGGAAAGGTCGAGACTGCGTCACGATAGCCTTCGGCATTGCCCACGTCGAAAAACCGCGCCGAGTTGATTACCCCCGCCAGCGCATTCCGTCGAGCCAGCCGTTGCAGCACGGGGACGTCGTCCAACTCGGCATCGGGGGCCAGCGCGCGCGCCACCTCTTCCCACTCGGGCAGAATGTGTCCTGGAAACGCCATGCGCCCGATGGGCGTGATGGCCGAAGGCTGACCGCCGGTGTCGAAGGAGCCGGTGCTCTTGTCGGCTATCCCGGTAACCCGGAGCGTGCCATCCTCGGCTTTGGCGACTTGGGCGCGGCCAGTGGCCCCGGCAGTGCGACTCCGTTCTCGGGCGATCTCGGCGAGCAACACTGTCGCCAGACCGGTCGCGCGGTAGGTAGCCAGCACGGCCGCGGTGGGATTACCGTCGATGAAGAGATTGTCGGGCAGGATGGCGAGGAAGGGGGATCCGGCGAGCGGATCCCGCGCCCGAAGGAATGCGTCGCCCAGGCCACGAGGATGATCCTGAGGTACGAACTCGAGGTCGAGGGGCCCAGGGTAGTTCCGCGCCATGGCCTCCAGCACCGGACGGTGCGGATTGGTGACGATTATGGCTCGCAACAGTCCCGCGTCCGCGGCTTCGTCGAGCACCCAGTGCAGCACCGGCCGAAGTCCGACGGGAAGCGTTTCCTTGGGAAGCCAGCGGGTGATGGGGAGCAGGCGAGTCCCCAATCCGCCGCAGGGGACAACCGCGGTGTCGAGGATCATCCGAGGGAGACGGTGGAAGGCCGAGAGATGGACCAGACTATCTTGAACGCCAGGTCTCGATCCATGCCCTTCTCGGATCCAGCCAAAGGAAGCAAAGGTGTCCGAAAGTAGTCCTCGCCCGATAGGCGAGCAAGGCCGGCGCGTCTGGACGATGGCCGACGTGCTGAGCGCGTTGCGCATCCCCTTGGCCGTGGCCTTTCCCCTGGTCTCGGATCAATGGCGGTTGGTGATCCTGGCGGCGGCGGCTGCCAGCGATTTGCTGGACGGCCAGATCGCGAGGCGGTTGGGCAGCTCCGCCTTCGGTGCGGTGATCGACCCCGTGGCGGACAAGCTGTTCATGGTCTCTGCTTTCGGAGTCGTCGCCTTCAGCGGCAAGTTGGAGTGGTACGAGATCATAGGCGTTCTGCTCCGGGACATCGTCGCCACCATCGCCTTCGTGGCCACCTTCGTCTCGCACCGGCCCAGAGCCATCCCCGCACGGGCGGGCGGCAAGGCGGTCACCGTGGCGCAGGTGCTCACCCTGCTCCTCTTCCTGCTGGACTCACCCCATCTCTCATCCATGGCCTGGGCGACCACGGCAGTCGCGCTCTACGCGATTTGGGACTACTACCGGGTGGCGCCCAGAGCCGAACGAAAGCTGGGCGGACGGACGGGGCGATGACTCTCGAAACCAAGCGGGCCAGCGTAAGCTGGGAGGGAGCCCTTCGCTTCCGCGGGGGTGAGTCGGGAAAGCCCACCACCCTGGTCGATGGAGACAACGAGGCAGCGCCCGGGCCGATGCTGACGCTGCTGCTGGCGGCGGCAAGCTGCACCGGCTCCGATGTCGTGGCCATTCTGGAGAAGATGCGGGTCAGGCTCCGGGAACTTCGGATCGAGATCTCCGGGGTACGCCGGGAGCAAGAGCCTCGCCGTTACACCACACTGCACCTGGACTACCATCTGAGGGGCGAAGGGCTGGATCCGACCAAAGCTCGCCGTGCCATCGAGCTTTCGATAGAGAAGTACTGCTCGGTGCTCCACTCCCTCGCGCCGGATATCCAGATCACCCATGGGTTCACGCTGGCGTAGCGGGGTGGCGGCAATTGTCATCCTCCTGCCCGCGCCGCCACTCGCCGCACAGCAAGGTAAGGAACTCGGTCTCCAGGTGATTGGCACCGCCTCGGACCCCGCGCTCGGGATAGCCGGTGTGTACGGGGCGATTCGGACCTCGTTGCGCACCAGGGTTTCGGCATCCGCCGGCATGGGGATTTCGCGAAGCGAGGCAGCATGGCGGGGTGAGCTGCTGCTTCATCTGCTGATGAGCCCTGCGGCCCGGCGAGGGGTTGGAGTATACGCCGCTGGTGGTGTCGCCGCGGTGGGCGGGCCAGTCGAGCGGGGCTACATCGTGCTCACCTTCGGGGCGGAGCAGCACCCGGGGCAACGCACCGGATGGTTCATTGAGGCCGGGATTGGGGGTGGAGCGCGAGTGGCGGCGGGCTATCGCTGGCGATGGCTGGGTGTCCAGTAACGAGCCAGATAGCTGTTCTAGGTCAAGGTTCACCACGGAAACACGGAAGGCACGGAAGAGGTACAGAAGGTGAACGGCACACCCTCCGAATCCGTTTCCGTGTTTTCCGTGCTTCCGTGGTGGACAAATGGTCAGAGCTGGTAGCTGAATAGCTGATATCAAAAAAGCGCCCCGAGGGAGCTCCCGGGGCGCTTGGGCATCAGGTTGGTCCGATCAGACGGCGCCGGTCTCGACTGCTTCGGGCTTGCGTTGCACCGGTTGACAGAAGCGCTCACCCAAAACGCGAAGCTGGCTCAGCTGTTTCTCTCCCAGATCATCGTAGCGATCGGCCAGGTACAGCATGGTGTCGTCGAACCAGTCTTTCTGGTGCTCCGGCAGGGCATCAATGACCCCGCAGCGGAGGATGTGACTGAACAACTCATCGCGGGCCTGATCGAAGGATCCCGCCTCTACCGTCCGTCTCACTTTCTTTTTGTTCATCGACCTTCCTTTTCGCGGCGCTGCTACGCGCCTTTGGTGAAGGGAGTTAGGTGAAAATATATCGGGTTGCACCAATTGGTGCAAACGTGGACTTTTTCCCTGTGGGTGCGGCCTTGCATTATGTTTATCGGCAGCAAACACATGAACTTGAACGAGGGCAATGCCGCGCCCTCGAGGTTGCCATGGCAGAGCATGATGAAGTGTACGATGACGCTCGGGCCCAGCGGCTCGCCGCTCTGCTGCGGGCGTTGGCGGATCGTATTCAGGAACTCGACCGGGCCGGCCAGCTGCTTCGGGCCGGACCCGAGCTGCTTCAGCTGATGGGTGATGCCCGCAGTGAGCTGTTCCACCATGAGGTCCGGAGCACCTACGATACTCCCGAGGTCGCGGACAATCGCCGCATCGTCGATGAAGCCCGGCGGCGAGATCCCTTCCCCCTTGACGAACCGGAGGACGATGAGCCATGGCGTCGGCGTCCGTCGGAATGAAGCAGTTCTACGCGGTCCTCGCTGCGGTTGTGTTCATCGGGATCGGAGCGTTGGGCTATCTGCTGGCCCGGCCCGCTACGGTGAGCATCCCGGCAAACGTAACGGTGCAGCCGTCGGACACGGCGGGGTTCCGGGGATACCTGAAGGGCTCCCCTAACGCACCGGTCGAGATCACCGAGTTCGCCGACTATCAGTGTCCCTTCTGCCAGACTTTCGCGACGCTGCAGATGCCCACGATCGAGCAGCGCCTGATCGATACCGGCCGGCTGCGCTGGCGTTACATGGATTTTCCGCTCCAGCAGCATCCCTTCTCCCGTCTCGCCGCCCATTCAGCGGCCTGTGCGGACGAGCAGGGAAAGTTCTGGGAGCAGCACCAGCGGATCTACGAAGGCCAGGCGGAGTGGACGGCGGTTCGCTCGGCGGCCAACATCTTCCGCGACTATGCCAAAGCCAACGGGCTCGATCTCGCCCGCTACGACAGCTGCATGCAAGCGGGCAAATATGCGGGACGGATTCAGGCAAGCTATGAACAGGGGGTCAAGCTGGGCGTGAACTCGACGCCAACCCTGTTGGTCGGGAACCGGCTGTATCAAGGCCGGTTCGATTCCGACGCCATCACCCGATTGGTGGATTCGCTGGCACCTCGTCCGAGTACATGATCTATCGCATGGGCGCGGCACTGATGAGCCTCGTCGGGCTCTTCGTGTCGGCGTATCTCTATCTCTACAAGATCGGGCGAATCGGCACACTGGCGTGCGGCAGCGGGGGTTGCGAGACAGTGCAAGCCAGTCCCTGGAGCCGGATTGCGGGCGTGGAGGTAGCACTGGTCGGGGTGATAGGCTATGCCGGTCTCCTGGTGGTGGCGCTAATTGCACTGCAGCCTGCATTCGCTGGGAAACGATGGCCGCCCAGCCTGCTCCTGATCCTCGCCTCCCTGGGGATGCTCTTCACTCTCTATCTCACCTCCCTCGAGCTGTTCGTCATCCACGCCATCTGCCGCTGGTGCGTCGGGTCCGCGGCAATCATCACCAGCATCTTCGTGCTCGCACTCCTGGAGCAGCGGCGCTCGCGCGGTCCCGCGAGCCTTCCGGCCACCGAGGGAGCCTGAGTGGCCGAACATGGCAAGACGCCGCCGTCGGGCAAGGCGCTCGTCAGCCTCGCGTTTACGGCGCTCGGTGTGGTGTACGGCGACATTGGTACCAGTCCGCTGTACGCCCTCAAGGAATGTTTCAGTGGTCTCCACAGCATCCCAGCCACACCCGAGAATGTGATCGGGGTGCTGTCGCTGGTCTTCTGGTCACTGAACTTCGTGGTGTCGTTCAAATACGTCGGATTCGTCCTTCGAGCTGACAACAGAGGAGAAGGCGGCATCCTGGCGCTGCTGGCCCTGGTTCGGCCGCTGAGCAAACCCAGTCGGGTCATTCTGATCGCCTTGGGCCTGTTCGGCGCGGCGTTGCTCTATGGTGATGGCGTCATTACGCCGGCCATCTCCGTCCTGGGCGCGGTCGAAGGGCTCAGGGTCGCAACACCCGCATTCGATCGCTACGTCTGGCCGTTGGCCGTCGCCATTCTGACTGCACTGTTCCTGTTTCAGCGTCACGGGACCGCCGGCGTCGGCCGGGTGTTCGGGCCAATCATGGCGACGTGGTTCGCGAGCATTGCGCTGCTCGGCGTCCGCGGCATCCTCATGCAGCCCGGAGTCCTGCGGGCGGTAAACCCCTGGTATGCGATCGAGTTCTTTGTCCGCGACGGGGTCCAGGGCTTTCTGATCCTTGGCGCCGTGGTGCTGGTGTTCACCGGCGCCGAGGCACTGTACGCCGACATGGGGCACTTCGGCCGACGCCCGATTCGCGTGACCTGGTTCGCAATAGTGCTCCCTTGCCTGATGCTGAACTACTTCGGCCAGGCGGCCCTGCTCCTCATCCGGCCGGAAGCGGCCGTCAACCCGTTCTTCTCGCTGGTTCCGAGCTGGGGACTGTATGCCATGGTGGTGGTCGCGACCCTCGCCGCCGTCGTGGCATCGCAGGCGCTCATATCCGGCGCTTTCTCGCTGACCCGGCAGGCGGTGCAGCTGGGGTATAGCCCCAGAGTCACCATCATCCACACCTCCAAGAGCGAAATGGGGCAGATCTACATCCCCGAGGTCAATCAGCTGCTCTGGTTGGGATGTGTGGCGCTGGTGATTGGGTTCCAAAGCTCGAACAATCTGGCGGCCGCTTACGGGATTGCGGTGACGGGCACGATGACCATCACCAC
>UEXR01000372.1_pt1 | contig 9959 bp, 8 predicted proteins | sample 4301101 | NCBI WGS metagenome assembly UEXR01 (sample SAMEA4773180, study PRJEB27434) | metagenome | biome: 2259; feature: agricultural soil; material: soil | place: USA | collected 2014-09 | depth 0.25 m
TGTCTCCCTTCCACAACGATTGGTGACAGTGCATGCCTGAGCCGTTATCCCCGAAGAGCGGCTTGGGCATGAACGTGGCCGTGTAGCCCAGGTTATGACACACGTTCTTGACGATGTACTTGTACAGCATCAGCCGGTCGGCGGTTTGGACCAGCGTCCCGAACCGCATATCGATCTCCGCCTGACCGGCGGTGCCGACCTCGTGGTGCTGCACTTCGACTGGAATCCCCGCCTCGATCATGGCCAGCATGATCTTGGAGCGAACGTCCTGCAGCCGGTCGACCGGCGGCACCGGGAAGTAGCCTTCCTTGTGTCGGGGACGGTGGCCCAGGTTGGGCCCGCTGTTCCGGCCGGAGTTCCAGATGCCCTCCTCCGAATCGATGTGGTAATACCCCTCGAAGGCGTTCTGGTCGAACCTGACCGAGTTGAAGATGAAGAACTCCGCCTCGGGGCCCCAGCACGAAGTCGTCGCGATGCCGGTAGTGCGGAGATACTCCTCGGCCTTGAACGCGACGAACCGGGGATCGCGGGAATACGGCTCCAGCGTGATCGGGTCGTATACATCGCAGGTGAGCGAGAGCGTCGGCACCGAGAGCACCGGGTCGACGAACGCCGTGGAGACGTCGGGCATGAGGAGCATGTCGCTCTCGTTGATCGCCTGGAACCCCCGGATCGAGGAACCATCGAAGCCCAGTCCTTCGCGGATCATCGCCTGATCCAGGGTACTGGCCGGGATGGAGAAGTGCTGCCAGGTCCCCGGCAGGTCGCAGAACTTCACATCGACCACCTGGATGTTCTTCTGCTTGATCAGGTCGAGGAGCTTCTCTACTTCGGAGGCGGAAGAAGTTCGCCGGGGGGCAGAAACGCGTGCCGTGGTCGCCATGGAGGTCTCGCGCAGGTCGAAGGGTTCGTGATGTTAGGAAGCAGTATATCGGGCCGGTGGCAGAGTGTCAAGAGAATTCTGCGGAATCTGCACAAATTTGTAGGCGGTTCGGCAAAAAGACCCCAAAAGTACGATTTCTGACTGCTGATTTGTGCAGTTTGGGCCGAATCCACGCGATACCAGCGCGGACGATCTTGACCCGCCCGGGCCCCATAACTCGGGCTCGCCGCAGGGATTAAGCTTCACCGGGGCTGGCTTCCTCCCTGGAGAAGTGCCGTGACCCTGCTGGTCTGCTCATCCTGCCATGCGCCGGTACCCGACGCGGCAACCCACTGCCCCCGATGTGGGCCGGGCAGCCTGGTGCTGATCGCAGGCGAGAACCTGCCGGTGGTCCTACCGACTCCGGCCGATGTCGACGGAGTGCGGTTGGGCCGCGCGCTGGGGTCCCATTACCGCGTCGTCCGCCTGATCGGACGCGGCGGCTTCGCCGAGGTGTACGAGGTGCTGGACACCGATCTGGCGCGCCGCCTGGCGGTCAAGGTGCTCCGCTCCGACTTGCCCTGGAGCCCTGGCACCTTCTCTCGATTCAAGCAGGAAGCCCGAGCCATCGCCCGGCTCAACCACCCCAACACCGTGCCCATCCATTTCGTGGCCGAGGGGGAGGGGTTGGTCTACTACGCCATGCCCTATCTCGAGGGGGTGACGCTCAGGGAGATCCTGCGCACCGAAGGCGCGCTGGGGATCGAGCGCGCGCTGGCGATCGCCGAGCCGATTCTCGAGGCGTTGCAGCATGCCCACGACCAGGGGCTGGTTCACCGCGACGTGAAGCCGGAGAACATCCTGATCGAGGCCCGCACCGGCCGGCCGCTGCTGGTGGATTTCGGCATTGCCAAGTTCCTCGACGCCCCGGCCCACCAGACCGACACCGGCTTCATCGTCGGCACTCCGCTCTACATGAGTCCGGAGCAGGCGATAGGCCAACGCAACGTCGATGCGCGGGCCGACATCTATGGCATGGGAACGGTGCTCTTTCAGATGTTGACCGGCGCGCCGCCCTATGAAGGCAACGACTCCCAGGAAATCATGAATCGGCACCTCAGTGCGCCGATCCCGGTGGCGAGCCTGTCGCGCGATGGAATTCCCAGCTGGCTCTCGCGGATCGTGGTGCGCTGCATGGCCAAGCGGAAGGAAGACCGCTACGCTACGGCCCAAACCCTGCTCGAGGCGCTCCGGGCAGGTCGGCTCGCCACGGGCATGGATCTACCACCCCTGACAAACACTCAGGAGGATGAGGCAGCCACCGAGTTCCTTCCGGTGGCCCGAACGGCGGCGAAACGCGCTCGCTGGTCGGCTGGGGTCGGGGTTGTCGCTGCCACGCTGTTGGCCGCGCTCATCTTCCGGTCGCGTGCGGAGTTGGTGGTGCACAACGGACTCACCGAGGCCATCGCCCTAACGGTGGACGACACCGGTCTCACCATCTCCTCGGGGGACAGTGCCCATCTTCCGGTGCGTGCCGGCCGTCCGTTCGAGGTGCGCTGGGCAATGGTTCGACCGACCGCCGCAAGCGGAGGCATTCTGGGCGAGACACTCGAGGGCAGTCTGGTGGCAACCGCTCGGCGAGGAGAGACGCGGCGAGTGGTCAACGCCGGGCGGGGAGATGAGGCCTGGTTTGCTCCCATCATCGTGAATCGGACCTCGGACAGCCTCGCTGCTACCGTGATTTCTCAGACCGACTCCATCGATTGTCACTGCCAGGTGGGTCCTGGTGACACGCTGCGACTGGGCTACTACCGTCTGTCCCCGAAGAGCGCGATCAGGCTGGTCACTGGATCCGGGAGAGCGGCGCGGTTCTCGGATCTGCCCGGACAACGTGACAGCCTCTCGGGTGCCGTCACCCTGATCGTGGAGTCGAGCGCGCTCGGCGCTCCCCGTCGTGCTCGCGTCCGCCACACAGCGCCGGCGCCCAGGAGCGAGGCACCCAATCCGCTGCGCGGTATTCTTCCCGTCCGTTGAGCTGATCCTCCGACGATTCGCTAGGAGTCCGCATGACCCTTCCGAACGCCGAGCCCGCAACGGCACCCCCAGCCGCACGACGAGCCTCCCGAGCGCCTTGGATTCTGCTGCTCCTGGTGGTGGCAGCCGGCGCAGCCGCCTTTGTCTGGCTGACACGGGTGCAGCTCCGCTTCAGCAATCATTTGCTGGCTCCGGTCAAGCTGCTCGTGGGTAGGAATCAGCCGAGGGTGGTCGCGCCGGGCGAGAGCGTCACGCTGTGGCCGGACTCCCGTGGGATGCTACTGGTCCAGTGGGATCTGGTGCAGCCGCTCTCGGCCGACAGTACGGCGATGGGCGAGCCGGTGCATGGGGCCGCGGTACTGAGGAATCCACGGGGGGTGATCAACCAGACGGCGAGCAGCCGGTCGAGCGATGCCGATTACTTCGCGCCCCTGATCACCAACGCGACCAGCCAGTATCTCCGAGTCACCGCGAATGCGGGGCTCGTGGGTGCCTTGGATTGTGGCTGCGCAGTGCGACCGGGTGCCAAGCGGGCCTTTGTCGGCTACTACCGACTCTACCAGAACAGCACGGTGCAGGGGCGAGGGCCTGCCGGAGCCGCGACCTTTCGTGATCTGGGCCCCCAGGTCAGGGGGCCTGAGGGCGCGGTTGGCCTCCGCTTCGAGGATAAGGATCTTCGATGATCTGCTAGGAGGGCCGCCGGCGCCGTTTCGATCCGAGCACCTTACCGGGAGTTACCGCGTCAAATCCGAATTTCTCCCGCACCCGATCGAGGGCGTCCGCCAGCTGCCGCCGGCGGATATGGTCAGGCGGTTCGAAGAGGTCTGCCTCGGCCGCAGTGGCCAGGCCGGTCGCCGCCACGCCGATCAGCCGCACGCCCCGATTACGTCGGCGCACATCGTCGAACGCCCGGCGGAACAGGGCGCGAGCCTCGGAATAGAGATCCGAATCCAGATCGGTGGCCGTCTCCAGCCTGTGGCGACGGGTCACAGTGTGAAAGTCATCGTGGCGCAACTTGAGAGTGACCGCATTGGCCACCAATTGCTCCTCTCGTAGCTGAGCCGCGACATAGGCGGTGAGCAGTGCCAGGATCGCCTCCAGCTCATTGGGATCGCGCAGATCCCGCGAGAGGGTGGTCTCCCGGCTTACCGACTTCGGGAGCCGATGGGGGCGCAGCGTGGTGCCACCCCGACCCCGAGCCCGCAGCTTCACGCTCCGCGCTTCGGCGCCAATGATCCGCGCCAGCGCGGCCTCCTCCATCTGCTGCACCTGCCAGACATCAACCAGTCCGAGCTCGGCCCAGCGCTCCGCGGTTTTGGGCCCGACTCCGGGAAGCGCACGGAGCGGCAGGCCGGCCAGAAAGCCTTCCTCCCAACCGGCACGAACCTCCATCAGGCCGCGCGGCTTGGCGTAGTCCGAGGCCAGCTTCGCAACCATCCGATTGGGCCCGATCCCGACGGTGCAGTCGAGTCCGGTATCCTGCCGGATGGCGTCGCGAATCTGCTCGGCGACGGGCAGGAGCGATACCGGCTGCAGCCGATCGGTCCCGGCGAAATCGAGATAGGCCTCATCGAGTGACGCCATGACTACGACTGGAGAGAAGCGCTCCAGCACGACCCGCACCTCCCGCGACGCCGACCGGTAGTGAGCAAACGATCCTTGGAAAAAGGTGGCTTGGGGACAGAGGCGCACTGCCCGTGCAATGGGCATCCCGGCGTGGATGCCGAATCGCCGAGCCCCATAGGAGGCCGACTGGACGACGCCCCGTTGATCGCGGCGGCCGCCCACGACCAAGAGCTCGAGGTCCCGCAGCTCCGAATGACGCTGACGGCAGACCTCCACGAAGAACGCGTCCAGATCGACATGGATGATGCGCGCGGACATCTCCCCGCCTGGCTGACTGGGCGACCCCGCAATGTAGTCGCCTGGATTTGGAGGCCTCCAACCCTTGCCAGTAGGCGGGCTCGGCTGGGTCTGCTAGTTTTCGGGCTCGGCTGGTCCCCCACGTCGAAACAGAAAGGGTTTGCCGGCGGATGCGTGTCGGGTTCCTGGGCCTCGGCGCCATCGGATCACCGATGGCTGCCCACCTCGCGCGTCGGGACGAGCTCATGGTCTGGAATCGGACCGCGTCTCGCGCCCAGGCGTTCGCCGCTCGCTATGGTTGCCGGGCGGCGGCTACCCCTCGCGAGGTCGCGTCCCATGCCCAGGTGGTCCTCACCTGCTTGCCCACCTCTCATGAGGTCGAAGCGCTCCTGGAGGGAGCCGACGGGCTCGAGGCAGGACTACGTTCGGGTGCCCTGTTCGTTGACTGCACCTCCGGGGACCCGGCTACCTCTCGGCGGATCGCCCAGCGATTGAGTCGCTATGGTGTGGCCTTTGCCGACGCGCCGGTAAGCGGTGGAGTAGTCGGCGCCGAGGCCGGGACGCTCACCATCATGGTCGGGGCTGACCCCGGCACGTTTGATCGGGCTCGCCCGGTCCTCGCCGCCTTCGGCAAACGGATCGAGCACCTCGGTCCGGTGGGCGCGGGGCATGCGATGAAGGCGGTGAACAACGCCTTGATAGCGGTCAACATTCTCGCTCTGGGGGAAGGTCTTGCCGCGCTGGTCAAGGCGGGCGTGTCGGCCCGAACCGCCGTCAACGTCCTGAACAGCTCGAACGGTCGTTCCTTTGTGAGCGAGGTGCTGGTGCCCGAACGGGTATTGACCGGAAGCTGGCCCAGGACATTTCGGCTGGCACTTCTCGATAAGGATGTCGGGATCGCCCGCGAGTTTCTCCAGGAAACCGGAGTCGATGCGCCGGTGCTCGATTTGGCGGGGAAGCTTTTCAGCCGAGCCCGCGCGGAGCTGGGCGACGGGGCAGATCATCTGGAAGCGATCAAGCTCATCGAGCGGCAGGCCGGCGTGGAGATCCGCGGGTGACTTCGCCCACTTGCCGCTCACCGTGCGCTCACTCAGTTTCCGGCGCTATGCGAAGGCCAGGCCAATGAGTGATTGGGGATCGACCAGCCGGGTGTCTGCCCGGGTTGCTCTTGCCGAAGGCATCGTGCTGGAGGGCGAGCTACATCTGCTCACGCGGCCGGCATATCCGCCGGGCCCCGAGTCTCCTCTGGAGATGTTGAACCGGAGCGACGCGTTCTTTGCCCTCACGCTGCCGAGCGGCGGGGTGACCTTCGTGCCCAAGGCCCAGGTGTCGGTGGTTTCCTGTCGAGATGACACGCCCACCGATCCCGACCGGATCTCCGCGGCCAAGCTCATCGGACTGGAAGTCGTGCTTCGGGGTGGGGAGGAATACCATGGCCGCGCCAGCCTCGAGCTGCCACCCTCGCGCGCCCGCGCCCTCGACTACGTGAACGGTCCGGGGAACTTCTTCGCGCTCTGGGCCGACGACACGACTCGATACATCAACAAGTCGCTGGTGCGACTGATACGCCCACTCGATTGAGATCATAGTGGCTAGACTCGACCGTCTCATCCAAGTCATGCATGAGCAGCGCGCTGATGCGCTGCACCTTGCCGTCGGCAAGCCGGTCGCACTGGTAACCAACGGCGCAGCCCGGCCGGTGACCCGAGAAAACCTGAGCGACGCCCAGATCCTTGCGCTCCTGCGGGAGATTGCGTCTCCCGAGGCCGCCAGCAAGCTGGACGGCGCCGCCCCGGTGGCCTTTCCCTACCGTTCCCCCAGCGGGGAAGTGCAGGTCGAGCTTCGCCCTGGGGCAGAAGGCTCGTCGGCGTTGGTTCGGGCGGTGGGCCCAGCAGGCTCGACATCCTCGACCGCGGTGCCGCCCGTCGCGAAAAGCGCCGAGGAGCTGGCGGAAGGTCGGCGGATGATCGACGAGCTCCTCCACCTCCTGGTCGGGTCGCAGGCCTCGGACCTGCATCTTCGGACCGGACAACCGCCCCTCCTGCGCAGGCAAGGTGACCTGATGCGGGAAGAGGATAAGGCGCCGATTTCCGGGGACCGCCTGGAGGCGATGCTGATCAGCATTATGTCCAGCCGTGAGGCGGGGGAGTATCGGGAGACCGGTGACACCGATTGGGCCTACGAAATCGAGGGGCTGGCTCGATTCCGTTGCAACGCAGGCCGTGATCGGCACGGGCCTCTCGCCTGCTTCCGGGTAATTCCCACGATCATTCGCACTGCCGACGAGATGGGCCTGAGCCGGGAGGTGCAGAACCTCTGCTATCTGACAAAGGGTCTCGTGCTGGTGACCGGCCCCACCGGGTGCGGCAAGAGTACCACCTTGGCCGCGCTGGTGGATCTCGTCAATCGCACTCGCACCGATCACATCATCACCATCGAAGACCCGATCGAGTTCGTCCATCAGAGCAAGAAGTGTCTGGTGACCCAGCGTCAGGTCGGGCTACATACCCGTTCCTTCAAGCAGGCGCTCCGCGCCGCACTCCGGGAGGACCCGGATATTCTCCTCGTGGGCGAGATGCGTGATCTGGAGACCGTGTCCATCGCCATCGAGACCGCCGAGACCGGGCACCTGGTTTTCGGCACGCTGCACACTACGACGGCGGCCTCTACCATCGATCGCATCATCGACCAATTCCCGGCCGATCGTCAGTCACAAGTGCGAGTGATGCTCTCGGAATCGCTCCGCGGCGTGATCGCCCAGACGCTCTGCCGCAAGATCGGAGGCGGGCGCGTGGCGGCGCGCGAGATCCTGCTGTCGATTCCGGCGGTGTCTAATCTGATTCGGGAGGGAAAGACCTTTCAGATCCCCTCCATTATGCAGACCAACCGCAGAACCGGCATGGTCACGCTGAATGATGCCTTGATAGAGCTGGTGGATTCCAAGCAGGTGGAGCCGAAAGAGGCCTACATGAAGTCGGTGGAAAAGGCGGGCTTCGCCGCGGCCCTCAAGGCGAAACGGCATGATGTGAGCTTCCTGGGGGAGGTGTGAGGAGAGTCGCGGGTCACGGGTCGCGGGCTGCGAGTCGCGGGCTTGAGGTTGCGGGTCGCTAGTTGCGCGTGTTTGGTCCAAGAGCTCCACACGCAGAACCCGTTACTTGTAGCCCATGATTCGAGACCCGAGACCCGCGACTCGCAACCCGTGACCCACGACGCCCCTTCCCCCATCCTGGTTCTCGTCCAACCCCAGGACATCGTCAACATCGCGAGCGCGGTCCGCATCGCCAGGAACTTCGGGGTGGAGCGAATGCGCCTGGTGAGTCCCGCCGCCTTCGATCCCTACCGGATCGAAGGCATCGCGCACAACACCGCTGATTTCGTCCAACGGATCGAGATCCTGTCCACTCTGGAGGAGGCAATCGGCGACTGTGTCTTCACCGCGGTGTTGACCGCCCGGCAGCGCACCGCCAAGCGCCGCACGCTCCGTCCTCGTGAAGCGGCCGAACTGCTGACCGAGCAGGCAGCCAACGGCCCGGTGGCGATCGTGGCCGGACGGGAGGACCGCGGCTTGACCAACGCGGAACTGGATCTGGGCCACGCCCTGGTCACCATACCAACCGACCCCGCACACTCCTCGCTCAACCTCGCCCAGGCGGTCGCCATCATGGCTTACGAGAGCTGGAGCGCGCGTGGCGGTGCGACGCTGCCGCTGAAGCCTCCCCGCAAGGCTGCAACTCCCGCAACCGCTGCGCAGCTGGAGGAGCTCTTCGTGGACTGGCAGCGGGCGCTGTGGGCCGTCGACTTTTTCAAGACCCGCCGCTCCGAAAGTGTGATGCGCTCTCTGCGAGAGATCCTGCATCGGGCCGAGCTGGACGGACGCGAAGCCTCGATCGTGAGAGCGATGGGGATCGAAGTCGTCCGCTACTTGGCTCGTGCCGGAGTGCTGGCCGAGGGCCAGCCCGCGGAGGGTCCCTCCGGTGTGGCTCAGCCCGAGGAGCAATGAATGGCTCGGTCGAGCGCGTATTTCGCCGCCAACCGTTACTCCGACCCGGAGCAGGAGCCAGCGGCCACGGCCCCCCTGGAGGACCTTCCCCCGGCCGCCGCGGCCCGATTCCGGGCGCTGCGAAGCGGCCTGCTCGCGCTCGATGGGATCGGGGAGAGCGTCCGCTTCATGGGCAACACCTGGCGATGGGCGTGGGAATACGGCATCGGCAATCGGAAGCTGTGCTGGCTGCACATCGTGCGCGACGAGCTCTCGGCCACGTTTACCTTGAGCGACAGCGAGGAAGACCGGCTGCGTCAGGGCGGCCGCCTCGCGAGCGCGCTGGCGCGCGCGGTGGAAGAGGGCCAACGGACCGGGCCGGTCAAGTGGTGTTGGGTAGAGCTGCCGGACCGCCGGGCAGTCGACGGCTTCATCCGGCTGGCGGCCCGCAAGGCAGTCTGGCTCTCCGAACGTGGCAGACCCCATCGCGCGCCTCGCCTGGGAAACCGCCGATCCACCGCAACCGATGATGAGTTGGATACCGAGTAATTCTGTCGGATTATTCGCGTCGTCGGGTTGTGTGCTTGCCGGCGTACACTATACTTCGGCGCGCCCTGCGCCCTCTAAATCCGGCGCCGGTGAGCAGTGGAACTGAACCAGTCTCGCGAGCTGCTGTCGGTGGTCCGCGCGCTGACCAATCGGATCCCGAGAGAGCCTCTCCTTCAGCGTGGGATCGACAATGCGTACGTTGGCATTCGTGATCGGCGGCGCAGGGGCCGGCGGACTCGCGCTCCTGCTTACGCTGAGCGGCTCTCCTCCCCGAGCCCAACAGGCTCGGGCCGGCGCCGACTCGATCACCGCGTCCGCACTCTCCGATACCGGCTCGCTCAAGGGTCCTCGGCAGCCGATCTTCTTCCGCCACGACATTCATGCCGGCCAGTTCAAGATGCAGTGTCAGTACTGCCACTATACGGTGGCGGTCTCGCCCGAGCCTGGGATCCCATCGGTGCAGACCTGCATGGGTTGCCATCTGGTGGTCAGCGGGAGCGACAGCGGCAGCAAGACCGAGATCAAAAAGATCCGCCAGGCGTGGAACGACAAGAAGCCGATCGAATGGGTCCGGGTTCATTACTTGGCGCGGCACGCCCATTTCCCCCACCAGCGACACATCAAGGTCCTCGGCCCCAACGCCTGCACCACCTGCCACGGCGATGTGAGCCG
>UEXR01000097.1_pt1 | contig 9958 bp, 9 predicted proteins | sample 4301101 | NCBI WGS metagenome assembly UEXR01 (sample SAMEA4773180, study PRJEB27434) | metagenome | biome: 2259; feature: agricultural soil; material: soil | place: USA | collected 2014-09 | depth 0.25 m
TCGTCGAGGCCTGCATCGGAGTGAAGGACCGCGCCTGCGTGGATGTGTGTCCGGTGGACTGCATCTACGAGGGTGAGGACCAGCTCTACATTCACCCCGATGAGTGCATCGACTGCGGCGCGTGCGAGCCGGAATGCCCGGTGACGGCCATCTTCCCCGAGGAGGACGTGCCGCCCAACATGGTGTCTTACATCGCGAAGAACAAAGACGTATTCAACAGCGACAACCCGCCGGGGAGGCCACAGAGGTAGTCTCTGGTCGCTAGTCTTTGGTCTCTGGTCCCCATCATCGGCCTTCCTCTCTAAGAGGAGGGTCGTTTCGTGTTTAGAGTAGCCACAGACCCATGACCAAAGACTGCCCGCCTGTCACCCGAACTCGAGACGATGACAAGAAAGGAGCCCCGACTCGTACTGCGTGGCCGCGAGCCGGGGCCGGTAGGGAGGAACTGCACCAACAGCGGAGAATCGAAGCTGATCGACCCTCGTCGCTGGGAGTACAACGAGAGGAGCAGGGAAAAGGTTTCAGAGACTCCGGAGAAACTGGCGCAAGGCCTGGGTGACTTGATCTGCCCCCTCGACAGGGGAAAGGTGACCGACGCGCGGAATAACGACCAGGCGAGCTCCCGGGATCGCCTCCGCCATAGCCTGAGCGCGAGCTGGCGGCGTGGGTTCATCCAACTCGCCGACCAGTATTAGTGTGGGAATGTCGCCAAGGGTCGGTAGCAAAGCAGTGCTATCGATCCGGTCTCGCATGGCGCTAAGGGCACCGACGATACCCGCAACCGGAGTTGCGGCCATCATGGCCCGGACTCGCTCGACCATCTCCGGCAATCGGGTAAGGGCCGGCGGTGCGAGTGACTTGGGCAGCATCTCCTCGGCAATCGCCGCCGCGCCCCGTTCCCGGGCGAGTGCCGCCGCCGCATCACGCGCTCGCCTGCCCTCGGGCGAATCCGCCTCCGCGCGGGTATCCACCAGAACAAGTCCACGCACCCGTCGACGCCAGCCCCGCAAGAACTCGAAGGCGATGTAGCCTCCCATCGAAAGCCCGCACAGGACAACCTCGTCCACGCCCACCGCGTCGAGCAGCGCGGCGAGATCCGCCGCATAGGTGGCCATGCTGTAACCCAGGTCGGGCGCATCGGACTGCCCCATGCCCCGAAGGTCCGGTGCGATCCGCTTATATCCGTCGAGCGCGGCCATCTGCGCCGCCCAGATCGTGTGATTGTAGGGATAGCCGTGCACGAATAGGATGGCCGGTCCTTCTCCTCTCATATCCACTGCCAGACTCACCCCATTGACCGTCAACCGTTGCAGAGTCCCCAAGCCCGCTCTGCCCCTGGTCGCGGCGAGATACTCTGTGAGCTCGGCAGGGATCGGAGTCGGTTTTCCGTCACGATCGATGCACACGAACACGAACTCCGCCGTGGCGATGAGGACGTCGTCCCCGGTTCGGCGGGCGGTCTGCCGCATGGTAAAGCTGGTGCGGCCGTGGTGGGTCAACACCTGCTGAAAGCGGAGGACATCACCAGGGAACGCCGCGGCATGATAGTCGATGACGGTTTTGCGGATCGCCGGCCAGGCGCCGTTTCGAGTAAACACGTCCATGCCCGGTCCTCGAGCAAGCACCTCCCAACGGGCCCGCTCGAACAGCGTGAGAAACGAGGCCTGGTTCAAGTGCCCGAAGGCATCACATTCGTCAGGATAGACCGTGAGGTCGATGTCGGGGGGGAGCATTCGGGCGGTGGCCGGCAGTCAGGTGTCTTGTGTCTTTGGTCGCGGGTCGCGGGTCGCGGGTCGCGGGTCGCGGGGCCGTAATTATGCGATCATGTGTGGCCGACAACGAAGTAGATATACTACAGCCTCGAGAGGACGGTTAGTCAAAGACTCGCGACCCGCGACCCCGAGACCTCTATGAAACCCTCCACTGATTACATCCGCCATGCCGCCCGGCTCGCGCGCAAGCTTCAGATGGACGGCGCCATGGGTGGCACCCCACAACCGGATAGCGAGTTCTTCAAGGCTCTGTCAAAAGCGTTGGACGAGATCGCGGCCGGGCTGGAGTTGGTGGCCAAGGCCGAGTGAGCAGCGCGTGCGGCTGATTCAGACGCAGGCGGAGCTCCAGAAAGTATTCCAGCGTCTTCAGGGCGAGCCGCTTCTGGCGGTAGACACCGAGGCGGCAAGCTTCCATCGCTACCACGACCGAGTGTACCTACTGCAGATCTCATCCCGCAGCGAAACGGCCGTGGTCGACCCGCTTGCGGTGGACGATCTCCAGCCGCTGGGTTCAGTCCTCGCCGCACCCGAGACCGAGATCGTCTTCCATGACGCGGACTACGATCTCCGGCTCCTTCAACGGGAGTACGGCTTCCACGCGACTCATCTCTTCGATACTCGCATCGCGGCCCAGTTGCTCAATGAGCCTGGGGTTGGACTGGCCGCCCTGCTGGAGAAGTATCTGGACGTCCGGCTGGACAAACGCTTCCAGCGGGCGGACTGGTCCGCGCGCCCCCTCCCCCCGGCAATGCTGGAGTATGCTGCGGCAGATACCCGCCACCTACCGAGTCTTCGCGACATTCTGCGCGAGCAGCTGCGCGAGCGGGGTCGGCTGATCTGGGCAGAAGAAGAATTCGAGCTGTTGACCCAGCCTCGGGAGATCTCTCCCGATGGGGATGAGCCCGGCTTTCTGCGCATCAAGGGGGCGAAAGCCCTCCGGGGCCGGGAGCTGGCAGTCCTTCGGGAGCTCTATCAGTGGCGAGAAGGCGTGGCACAGCGGGCAGACAAAGCGACCTTTCGAGTACTCAACAATGAGCCTTTACTTGCCACCGCTCGGGCGCAACCAGGTGACATCGCAGCGCTCAAGGCAATTCCCGGAATCGGTATAGATCAGGCCGAGCGGCGAGGACGGGAAATACTGGCGGCGGTCAAGCGGGGATTAGAGGTAGACGAGCGGGACATCCCCCGAATCGCGCGTCCGCTCCGCCGGCCAACGGATCCGGCATACGAGACGAGGGTGGAGCGGCTCAAGGCAGTTCGAAACCAACTCGCCCAGCGGTACGATCTCGCGCCGGGCGTGCTCTGTCCCAATGGGACCTTGGAGGCGATCGCCCGGGGCAACCCGGCAACCACGGAGGAGTTGGCCGCGATCCCGGAGCTTCGGCGTTGGCAGTTGGCGGAATTCGGGGGGGAGTTGCTGGGCGCTCTAGGGGGCGGACGGTAAAGGGGCGGACGTCCGCCTCGGTTCCGTCCGCCTCCTCTCGTCCGCCCGTTACATCCTCATCTCCAGCGGCTTTCCCGTCTCGAGCAGCGTCTTGAGGCCATCGAAGATGGGCGCCCAGCCGGTCCGGATGCCTTGGTAGGTCTTGGTCTCTCCCTCGAAGCCCTCGTGGGTCAGCGTCAGCTTGACCAACTCGCCAAGTGGCTCGATCTCATAGGTGACTCGCGTGGGTTCATCACCGGTGGACGGGAAGGAGAAGGTGTGAACCAGCCGCCGGAGGGGGACCACTTCCAGCACTTTTCCGGTGATAGCCGGTTCCCGCTTTCCATCAGGGTGGGTCAGGATGTACTCGATGGTGGATCCGACCCGGAGATCCGAAGCAATCTCGGTCTCGTGAAAGTAGAGCCGAGTGAGCTCAGGGCGAGTGAGCGCCTCCCAGAGCTTCTCGGGCGTGGTTCGGATGTGCACCACATGGACGTGTTGGAGCTGGGTGGCCGTCGGCATCGGTTTCTCCTCCCCTTCGAGTTCGTATTTCAATGAAGTCAACTGCGAAGCCCAGACCGCGCTGTATTGGGAGATCCAGCGGTCATACATCGTCTGGATTGGAACGACGTTGAGATAAAGCCGCTTGGTCTTGCCCTGCCGATGGGGCACCACCAGACCTACCTCCTCCAGCAGCCGCAGATGTTTCATTGCCCCGAACCGGCTGAAGGCGAAGTGATCGGCCAGTTGGCCCACAGTGAGCCCAGGCTGTGCCTTGAGCAGATCCAGCATCTGCCGCCGGCTCGGATCAGCCAGCGCTCGGAAGACGGGATCTGGGTCGAAGTCGGTATCGGCAACGGGCGCGGTTATCATGTGACCTTATGGTCACATGATATCGCGATCAAGCAATCGTGTCAAGAAGGGGCCCGAAATGGCGGATTTAGTCGATTGACGACATTGTGGCTCCATCATCGAGACAGTCACTTGGCAGCAGGGCAGTTGACTTCGGAATTGCGGCCGAGAAAACCGTATCTGTTCACGAACTAAGACGTAGCCCGGCTCCAGGGGTGGGTGTAGACACCCTCCAGACCCAAGGGTTCTGCTCTTTCAGAGCGTGATTGTGGGACTTAGACCAAACTGAGAAGCGGATGTGTGCATCAAGTGGGCTAAAAGTGTCACCATGCTGGCGCTAGAAGCCGAGGAAGGCCCTCACCCGGGGGTCCATCTTTTCCGGAGTCCAATAAGGATCCCAGACGAGCTCCACCTCGACCTCGCGAACACCCTCGAGATCGGCCACGACTCGCTTGACGTCATCCAGGATCTCGGTTCCGGCTGGGCAGCCGGGCGAGGTGAGGGTCATCCGAATGGTGGCCTTCCCCTCCTCGGTCACGTCCACATCGTAAACCAGGCCGATATCGATGATGTTGAGATTCAGCTCCGGATCCTTGACGGCCCGGAGGGCCTTGCGGACGGTTTCAGGAGTTGGGGTCGGCATACAATGGCTCGGAGTAGATGTCTCCCCGGAAAGTAATCAGGCGGACTCGCTTCGCGGCGGACTCGCTTCGAGGCGGACTCACTTCGCGGCGGACTCGCTTCTCACTTCTTACTGCAGTTTAGCATTTCGCGACCAGCTCCTGGTTGCACGCGTGCGGCACCAGCCGGACGGTCGCATCCGAGAGCTGGGCCCGGACCAGCTTGAGACCGTGCTGCGAGTCCGGCACTTTGGGGTCGAAGCTGCGGTTGGTGAGAAACACCAGAAAGAGATCCCGGGTCGGGTCGATCCAGAGCTCGGTGCCGGTGAAGCCGGTATGGCCGTACGCCGCGTCGCTGATCAGAGTCCCGAAAACGCTGGGCTCGTCGAGATTGAACTCCGGGGTATCCCAGCCGAGCAGCCGAGCACCGCTGGTGGAGCCCCGGCTGAGAAAGGCGGCCATGGTGGAGAAGCTTACCCATCGTCCGGCCGGCCCGATTCCACCCCGCATCCAGACCTGGGCATAACGTGCCAGGTCCATTCCGGTGGAGAACACTCCCGCGTGGCCCGCCACCCCGCCGAATGCCGCCGCGTTCTGATCGTTCACGTCACCGGGAACGGGCTGCCCTCGCCAAATCCCGGTCGGAACGATGCGGCTGCGGAAAGATCGGGGCGGCTTATACATGGTCTGGCGCATCTCCAACGGCTCGAACACCTCGGCCTTGGCGAACCGGTCGAGCGGCATCCCGGAGATCTTTTCGACGATGAGCCCCAGCAACATGGCATTGAGATCGCTGTATTCGGGAGATTCTCCCGGCCGGCGAACCAAACGCTCCCCATACAGCATGGAGATCATTCGGCTGCGTTTGCCCCGGGACCGGAGATAGAGCGGGACATAGCTCTTGAGACCGCTGGTGTGATCCAGCAGCATCCGCACGGTCACCTGATTCTTGAGTCCGCCGGAAAAACGCGGCAGGTACCGTCGCACCGGAGCGTTCAAATCCAAACGGCCCGCATCCACCAGCCGCATGGCCGAGCTCGCGGTCCCGACGACTTTGCTGATGGAGGCGATGTCCCAGAGGGTGGAGTCGGGGGCGGGAATCGGTGAGCTCTGGTCCCAGGTGAAGTGGCCGTACCCCTGGGCGTAGAGGATCGAGTCCCGCCGGCCAATGACCACGACGGCGCCAGGGTAGAGGCCCTGGAAGATTCCCTGACGGACCGCGGCGTCCACTTCTTCGAACCTCTGTGCCGCTGCGGGCGAAGTCGCCATCGTCATCGCACCGAGAGCCACGATCACAAGACCACGCCACCGGACCGGCACCTGGAGTTCCTCAGGGCCCTTCAGCCAGGAGGTCTCGAACCGGCCCCGGCGGCAGCCTATAGAGGACTCCGACCGTCCGGCGGTCGCGCTCGGACAGAGTGCCGGTCCGGGTGGCGGGGAACATGACGTCGGCGGTGTCGCCGGAGTGGGGAAGACCGATCGCATGGCCGACCTCGTGGACCGCAACGGCGAGGAGCGCGGCGTCGCCCAGGGGAGCACCGGTGTTGGTCCTGATCGCGAGCGAGATCGTCGCCCGGCGGACCCGGCCGGCTTGATCCCAGGTCAGATCGGTCTGTCCGGCTCGATCGATATCGAAGTGATCGATCCAACGCACCACCACGTCTGCTCCGCTGGTGTCGGGCACAGTCTCGAAGCGAAGCCCGATGGCGGTGTTCTCCCAGCGGTCGAGCGCATCCCGCATGAAGCCGGCCATCCGGGGTGCATAGCCGTTCACGCCTCCCTCGACCAGCGCAACCTTTAGCGGCGACCCGTAGCGGTCTGGCCAGCGGCGCACCACGGAGTCGGTGCTCAGCATGAGAGAATCGAGATAGGTTGTGGCGGCTTCGCGAGTCAGCTGTTGCCGGGTCGCCAGGCGGGCGAGGCGATCCACCGCCGGAGTGGCACTCCGCACGGGCAGATCGGCCCCGTGGGTGACGCCCGCAGAGGGCCGGTTAGCGGCGGTACCGGCGCGGCTATCGTTTGTTCCTTGCACGGCTTGGCTCCGCATCTCGCGGCGGGTAAAGCGCTGCGAAATACGGTCGGCAACAATCAGTACGAGAAGGACCAGCGTCAGCATGCCAAGGAGGGACCGGCGCATGAAGGGAATATGGGCAAGGGACGCGCCAACCCGCCAGCGGCGCTGGCGCAAGGAGAGTGGGCCGTCTAACATTTGGCCACCCCCGCCCGGCCTCGCGATCGGGGGCGAACGGTTACCATCTCCGTCAGGGAAGGGAGCGACTGAAGCTGATGGAACGATTCGCCCGCGCGCTCGTGCGCTGGCGCTGGGTGACGCTCGTAGTGTGGCTGATAGTCGCGGTGGTCGCTGTGATTCGAGCGCCGGCCACGCCCGCCCTTCTCAACATGCGAGGCGGAAGCGAAAAGGCGACCGAGTCCTCTCGGGCTGAAGATCTCCTCAACCAGCGCTTCAGCCGCCCGGTGGGCGAGTTCTACGCGGTTACCCTCGAGGCAACAGCCTCGTTCGACGAGCCCGGTCCCCGCCTGGCGCTCGATTCGCTCCTCGCCACGCTCAAGGGCCAGCCCTACATCCGAGGCCTGGTCTCCTACCCCAGCACCCACGACTCCACCTTTCTCAGTCGAGATCACCGCTCGACCTTTTTTATCGTGGCGCTGGACGCCACCCGGGGAGACAGCGCAGGCGCGCTGGTAACACCGGTGCGCGCCCTGGTGCACCAACTGATTGATCAGATGCCGGAAGCCCGAGGCATTCAGGCGCGGGTGACCGGACGTTCCCCGCTCGACCTCGATGTGCGCACGGTGGTGACCGAGGACAGTCAGGAGCGGGAGCGACACCTCCTTCCCGTGACCCTCCTCATCCTGGTGCTCGCGTTCGGCGCGCTGGTGGCCGCGCTGCTCCCGCTCCTCATCGGGGTCCTGGCCATCGCGATCTCTCTCACCCTCATCGGGCTGATGGCTCGAGTGACCCCGATGGCGGTTTACGTGCTCAATATGACGACCATGATCGGCCTGGGCGTGGGAGTCGACTACTCCCTGCTGGTCGTGACCCGATTTCGAGAGGAGCTCGGTCGAGGATTGGGACGGCGCGATGCGGCGGTAAGCACCATGTTGACGGCGGGTCGCGCCATCGTCACCTCCGGGCTCACCGTGGTTGTGGGATTCGGTGCCTTGCTCTTCACGCCGAGCATCGAAACTCGAAGCGTCGGCATTGGAGGACTCATCGTCGTTGGAGTGGCGGTGCTGCTGTCGATCACTCTCCTCCCCGCACTGCTCGCAGTACTCGGCCGGGAGATCGATCGCCCCAAGTGGATGGCTCGCCGGCTCGCCTGGTATCACGCGCCTCAAGTCTGGGAGAAGTGGGCCCGGACTCTGGCGCGCAATCCCCTGCGGGCGATGCTGTACGGCGGACTGGCGATTGCGATTCTGACCGCGCCGGTCTTCTGGATTCGCATCGGCCTACCGGCGCGTAACTGGTGGCCAAGCGGAACCGAAGGCGGAGAGGGACTGGACGCGCTCAACCGGATGGGGGCAGCGGGCTTTGCCCAGCCCATCCGGGTTCTGGTGGAGCTGCCGCCAGGCCGAAGCGCCATCGATGCGACCTCGCTCCGCGGCATGCTCACCCTCTCGGATTCGCTCAGGGCCGATCCCCGGGTGCGCGAGGTGCGGAGCCTGGTGGATCTCGAGCAGCACGGCTCGCTGCTGACCTATTCGGTGCTGTACAGCGATCTCGACGCGGTGCGCACCAAGTATCCCGATTTCCTGGACGCATATCTCAGCCAGGACCACCGGGTCTCACTGATGGATGTGATTTTGAGGGACACTACCTCGCTCACCTCGGCGATGGATGTGGTGGCCCGGGCCCGGCAGATAGGGCAAGAGAAGCTTCGCGGGACCAAGGGGATGAAGCTGAGTGTGGGAGGCTACGCCGCGGCGGCACTCGACTTCCAGGACGATCTCCTGGCTCGCTTCCCCACTCTCGTAGCCCTGGTCCTCGGCGCGACGGCCATCATGCTCGCCATAGCCTTCCGCTCGGTGCTGGTGCCGATCAAGGCCATCATCATGAACACCCTTTCGGTGAGCGCCGCCTTTGGACTCATCGTCCTGGTGTTCCAGCATGGAGTGGGCTCACAGATCTTCGGCATGGACGGTCCCTTGTCGGCCATCTTCGTAGTGGTGCCGGTGCTGGTATTCGCCATCGTATTCGGCCTCAGCATGGATTACGAGGTCTTCCTGCTCAGCCGAATCAAGGAAGCCTTCGACCGCACCGGACGAAATTCAGTGGCGACCATGGAGGGCCTGAGCGCGACGGCGTCGGTGATCAGCTCCGCGGCGTTGATCATGATTCTGGTGTTTGGACTGTTCGCGTTTGCACGGGTGCTGGCCATGCAACTCCTCGGCTTCGGCCTGGCGGTGGCCGTATTCCTGGACGCGACCCTGATCCGAATGGTACTGGTGCCGGCATTCATGCAGGCGATGGGGCGGTGGAACTGGTGGCCTGGAGTGCGCGGTAAGGCGGTAAGGCGGTAGGGCGGTAGGGCGGGGACTTCTCACTCCTCACTCCTCACTCCTCACTTCTCACTTCTGGCTTCTCACTTCTCATTTCTGGCTTCTCACTTTTCACTGTTGGCACGGCGTGGGTAGCGGTGTAGCTGGCGAGTCGCGTCGCGAAGGCGAGCACGCCCCACCCAATGAGCGCCAGAGTCAGTACGGCCCAGATCACCCCCACTACGGCAAGGCGATGAACTCTCGGCTTGGTCGCTTGCGGCAGCGCGGGCAGGCCGGCGCGAAGGCGGGCGAAGGCCAGCTGCCGCTGAGTCAACTCGGCGTCGGGCTGGGCCTCAGCGTTCCGGGTGGAGAGCTCCGGAAGGGTAAGTCCCGGAGTCTCGGGTCGGCCATATCGAGTTCGCGCGGCCCATGCGGCGACGATCTCGGGGTGTTGGGCGACAGGCTGCCAGGTCTGCCGCACGGTGTCCAGCATGGGCGTATCCGGCGCGACCAAGGCGGCCGCGAGGGCGTCGAGCACTGACTCGGCGTCGTCGAACTCGAAGTCCCCGGCAAGCGGGTCACTACACCGGTATCGGGCGGTCATGGGATCCGTCAATCTTGCAGGCACATCGCCTCCGGCGACAGGCCCTCCCGAAAGGATCGGTCAATTTGGCAAGAATTAACGGGTTAGCGGCGGCACACGGGCTGCAACAGGGCCGGACACGAGTCGGTCGGCCTATTAGCCGGCCCAACAATCAACCCTCGTGATTCAGGAGGACGACATGCATGCG
>UEXR01000291.1_pt1 | contig 9889 bp, 9 predicted proteins | sample 4301101 | NCBI WGS metagenome assembly UEXR01 (sample SAMEA4773180, study PRJEB27434) | metagenome | biome: 2259; feature: agricultural soil; material: soil | place: USA | collected 2014-09 | depth 0.25 m
TCAGCCACAAAGCGATGTGGGAGCGTCCCTCACTCCTCTCCACTAGCCGAGGCATCGTGGATACACAGGAACTTCAACAAGTCGCGCTGTTCGAGAAATGCCGTCAGTTCACGAAGGCGCGCGAGCTCCAAGCGGCCGGCCTCTATCCGTATTTCAACCCGATTTCAGAGTCCGAGGACACCGTCGTGGTCATCGACGGTCAGAAGCGGATCATGCTCGGGTCCAATAATTACCTGGGACTGACCCACCATCCCAAGGTATTGGAGGCGGCTGCGCGGGCCCTGACCCGTTACGGGTCGGGATGCACCGGGAGCCGGTTCCTCAATGGGACACTTGACCTCCACGAGAAGCTCGAGGCCGCATTGGCCGAATTCGTCGGGAAGGAGGCCTGTCTGGTCTTCTCGACGGGGTACTCTGCCAACCTGGGCCTGATTTCCGGCCTGGTAAGCCGGGGTGAGGTGGTCTACCTGGACAAGCTGGATCATGCCTCCATCGTGGACGGCGCCAAGCTCTCGTACGCCGAGACCGAGCGGTTCAATCACGGGGACCTGGGCAATCTGGAGCGTCGCCTGGAGCGCAACGGGTCGGGCCGTGGCTCCATGATCGTAGTGGACGGCGTGTATTCCATGGAAGGCAACATCGCCGACGTGCCCAACCTGAGCCGGCTGGCCCGGAGGTACGGCTCCGCCCTCGCACTGGACGACGCTCATGCGCTCGGCGTATTGGGGCCCAACGGTGACGGCACCGCAGCCCACTTCGGCATGACCGACGAGGTGGACATCATCGCCGGCACCTTCTCGAAGTCGCTCGCCTCAATCGGCGGCTTCGTGGCGGCGTCGGAGAGTGTGGTGCACTACCTCCGCCATCACAGCCGGCCGCTCATCTTTACCGCCTCGCTGCCACCGGCAAACACCGCCGGTGTCCTAGCTGCGCTTCAAGTGCTTCAGGACGAGCCGGAGAGACGCGATCGACTATGGGCCAATACCCGTCGGCTCCATGATGGGTTCCGCAGCCTGGGCTTGGACATCGGGCCAACCGAGACCCCCATCGTTCCGGTGCTCATCGGACCGCTGGAAAAGACCTTCCTGATGTGGCGCCGGCTGTTCGATGCCGGGGTGTTCACCAATCCGGTGGCGCCACCGGCTGTGCCCCCGACGCAGTGCCGGCTTCGCACCAGCCTCATGGCAACCCATACGTTCGAGCAGATCGATTTCGCGCTGGAGCAGTTTGCGCGGATCGGCCGGGACTTGGGGGTAATCTGAACCAACCCGTGCGCGTCCGAGCGGCGCGCGACCAGCGGGATTTCAGACGATTCATCGATCTCCCCTACCGACTCCACGCGCGGGACCCGCTCTGGGTCCCGCCGTTGCGTCGGGACGTGGAAACTCTTCTCTCTCGCCGCAAGAACCCCTTCTTCGAGCATGCCGACGCGGAATACCTCGTAGCCCAACGGGGCGACGAGGTGGTCGGGCGAATTGCCGCCATCAGCAACCGGCTGCATAACCAGACCCACAACGATCGGGTCGGATTTTTCGGCTTCTTTGAGTGCATCGAGGACCAGGCTGTGGCGGACGCGTTGTTCGCGGCCGCTGGGGAATGGTGCAAGCAGCACGGCCACGATGCGCTCCGGGGGCCGGCCAGCTTTTCTGTCAATGACGAATGCGGGCTTCTGGTGGAGGGGTTTGATACCCCGCCGGTCCTGATGATGCCGCACAATCCACGATATTACCCGGGGCTCGTGGAGCGGGCCGGCTTTACCCCAGCCAAGGATTTGTTCTGCTATGAGGGTCGTGCACCGGCCGGCGATGCTGCCGACCGGGTCAGCCGCGCGGCCGAGCTGATGCAGAAGCGCTACGGGATCACCCTCCGCTCCCTGAACCTGCGTGACTTCGACCGCGAGGTCGGTCGGATCAAACAGCTCTATAACGAAGCCTGGGAGAAGAATTGGGGCTTCGTGCCGATGACAGACCGGGAGCTCGATCATCTTGCCGAGCAGTTCAAGCCGGTGGTCCTGCCTGATCTGGTGACGTTTGCCGAGAAGGATGGGCGTACGGTGGGCTTCTCCATCGCGCTGCCTGACCTGAACGTCGCGTTCCGGCACAATCGAAGCGGAGGCTTCCTTCGCGGTGTGCTGACCGCGCTATTCATGCTCAAGACCAAGCGCATCCCGCGCCTTCGAGTGCTTCTCCTGGGGATCGTTCCAGAGTTTCGGGGCAAGGGCCTGGACGCCGCCTTATACCACTGGATCTGGAAGAAGGCGATCGCCAACCGGATTTACTGGGGGGAGGCGGGATGGATCCTGGATGACAATGCGGCCATGAATGCGGGGATGGTGAAGCTGGGGTGGAAGCACTACAAGACATACCGGTTGTATGATCGCCCCCTATGAAGGCGCTGGTGACCGGCGCCACCGGATTCGTCGGTAGTCATCTCACCGAGGCACTGCGCCGGCGGGGAGACGAGGTGACCGTATTGGCCCGCTCAGCGACCAAGGCCAGCGGGCTGGCGCCCCTCGAAGTCCGCGTCATCAAGGGAGATCTGCACGACGCGCAGGCGCTCGCGCAGGCGATTGAGGGACAGGACGTGATTTACCACGTGGCGGGCGTCATAGCGGCACGGACCGAGGCGGATTTTTTCCGGGCCAACCGCGATGGAACGGCCCAATTGACGGCCGCCGCCGAACGTGGTGGCGGCCCGCGGTTCGTCTTCGTCTCATCGATGGCTGCGGCTGGTCCTTCCCGCCGGGGAACACCGCTGGATGGCACTGAACCGGCACGCCCGGTCACCGCATACGGCCGAAGCAAGCTCGCGGCCGAGCAGGTGGTCACCAGCAGCAGTCTCCCTTGGTCGATCGTCCGCCCGCCGATGGTATACGGACCCCGGGATATGGAAGTGCTCAAGGTCTTTCGCCTTGCGCGCCTGGGCCTGGCACCGGTATTCGGCGATGGCACCCAGGAGCTCTCCGCCATCCATGGGGCCGACCTCGCCGCGGCGCTTACGGCCGTGGGGGCCTGCGCGGGCGCGGTGGGCCGAACTTACTATTCCTGTCATCCCCAGATTTTTACCAGCGCCGAGTTTGTCCATGCCGTTGCCTCGGCCATGGGACGTAGCGTTCGGCTAATCCGCATCCCTCTCGCCATGGGCAAAGTGGCCCTTCGGATCACCGAGCTCTCCGCCCAAGTCGCGCGGCGAGCAACCATTCTGACAACGGACAAGGCCAACGAATTCTTCCAGCCCGCCTGGACCGCTGACCCGAGCGCGCTTACTCGAGACACTGGCTGGCGCCCGGTCTTCGACCTCCCGCACGGCTTAGCCAACACTTATGCGTGGTACCGGAGTGCGGGATGGCTGTAGCGGTCAGAGAGTTCGCCACTGCGACGGCTTCGGCTGCGCGCGCACGGCTTCAGGCCGTGGACGTCCTCTTGCTGGCCTACCTCGGCGTGATTTCCCTGGTGGCGCTCGAGCGCGCGGCGGAGAACCCGGCCTGCTGGTGGTTACTGGGCGCTCATCTGCTCTTCGGCGTTCTGCTGATACTGGTGACGCGGCCGGGTCTGGGGAAAGTCGGCAGGATGCTGCGCGAGCTATATCCCCTGTTGATTCTTGTCGGGCTTTACGGTGAGCTGGACGTGCTCAACGGGGTTGCCGGGCCTCCGGTGCATGACTCCACAATCCAGCATTGGGAGCTCGCGCTCTTCGGCGTCCAGGTGAGTCGCGTGTGGTGGCAGGAGCTGCCTAGCCGGTTCTGGTCCAGCGTGCTCCATGGCGCCTATTTCTCCTACTACCTGATCGTCTCCATCCCGGCGTTCTACTTCGCGTGGAAAGGACGGCTACGGGATCTTCGGGAGTTCGTTCTCGGCGTGATGATCACTTTCGTGATCTGCTATCTGACCTTCGTGTTCTACCCTGTGGCCGGGCCGTACTACGCCTTTCCTCATCCGTCCGGGTGGTTTACCGACAACGGGCCGGCCCGGCTGGTGTACACCATTCTCGCCACTGGAAGCTCGTACGGCGCGGCGTTTCCAAGCTCTCACGTGGCGGCCAGTGCGGCAGCGACAATCTCGGCCTGGCGGGGATCCCGTACTTTGGGTGGGTTGCTGGTGCTTCCGACTGTGCTCTTGAGCGTGGGCGTGGTCTACTGCCAGATGCACTACGGTGTGGATGCGTTGGCGGGGCTGGGTCTGGGTGTGCTGGTGGCGGGAGCGATGGGGATTTGGGTGAAACGTGAAAGGTGAAGCGTCAAAGGGGCCGCAGCGATTCACGGCCCCCTTCACCTTTCACGTTTCAGCTTTCACAGTTTCTTACTGCACCGTGAGCTTCCCATGCATCTTGAGGGCCAGGTGCGGCAGACAGTAGAACTTGTATTCGCCCTTGGGTGCATTGGCGAAGCTCACCTTGTAGACGGCGTCCTGCTCGGTGAGGAGGTTGGACTGCAACGGGGCCATCTGATCCGGCATGCCGGCCTTCAGGGCATCGGCTGCGCCGGAGGGGATGCTGTCCGGCCAGAATGAGACGTTGTGCGGCCCACCGCTCTTGTTGTGGAACTGCACTACATCGCCCGACTTGATGGTCAATTGGTCCGGAACGTACTTGTATTGCCCGCCCTCGAGAACCATGTTGACATCATGCGTCGCACCGGTCGCGCCAGGCGCCGCAGGCGCAGCGGCAGGCGCACCCTGCTGCTCGGGAGTCGTGGTGGGCGCCTGCTCACTGGTTTTCTTCTCGCCGCCGCCGCAGGCAGCAAGGACGGTGGCCAAAGCCGCCATCAAGGGAATCACGCGCATCGCCGCTCTGCCTCCGAGGTACTGGAACGTTTTCCACCTTTGTGAACCCATTCACAAGAGCGGAAGTATACTGCCGATCGGGTTGAAGGGAAGTGTCCTGAGTCACCGGCCAGCCGGCGCATCTGCACCATTACCTTAGAGGTCGTATGGCAGCTCCCGACTCGGCCTCGCATTCGAGTGCTTCAGCAGCGCCGCGGTGTGGCGCCATGGGATCCCAGTGCACGGGACTCCGGGTAACCCTGCGGATCGGGGAGCTCGAGGAGGGAACGACCTCACTCGACCATGAGGCAACCTGGTTGCTGGGCCATACGGAGCGGATCAGCTTCGCCGAGCTGTGGGAGGATGAAGGGGACCTCTACGTCGAGGCGGTGCTGCATGTGCCTTGTCGCTATCTGCACCAGGAGAACGGCACATCCTACTGTCGGGCTCATGGATTCTGGGGTCCCACACCCCGCGGACCCCGACGGGTGGACCAACCTCTCCAGTTAGGCAACGACCGATTCGTTGTGGTCGATGATTGTCGCAGCACTGTTCGCACCTTGCCCTTCGCTTCTGCCCCTCGCTCCCTTCCGGTGCTGGACAATCCATGCGCCACCGCACCCTGTCGCACATCAGACAACCGGCGGGGCTCGGCTTGTTGTCGCGACCTCCAGATCGAGATCATGTGCACTCGAAACCAGCGTCGGCTGGAGGCCCTGGTGCGGTCACGCCGCTCGCCCTATCTGTGTAAGGTAGGGCGGGAGGGGGACTTCTCCATCGAAGCGGAAATAATTTCCGCCTGCGGTTACCTGGATGGGGACGGCGTAGGTTGCACCCTGCACGGGCGGAAGCGGAGTGACGGCCGGCCGGCGAAGCCTGATCTTTGCAGTGAGTGGCCCCCGAAGGACCAGGACCTGCATCCAGGCTGCGTCTTTGCCCCCGGCGCGAGGCGGCGGCAATCCACCAGGACATAGCATGCCAAGTGTGCAAGGCCAGAGCAGTTGGCCGTCTCAAGGTCGATCCCGGCTGCCGTTGAAGCCCGTCTGGCAGGGTGGTTCGGAGGTACGGTGAACGACGAGCTGGAACAGCTCTATCAGAGCACCTATACCGCTGTGGTGCGCTTCCTTTACCGGAAGGTCTGGGATGCGGAGCGGGCCGAAGATCTGGCCCAGGAAGTCTTTGTGCGGGCCCTGGCGCACCGACCGGAGAAGCCGCGCGCGTGGGTGTTCGCGGTCGCGGCCAACCTCGCGCGTGACGAGGCGCGCGCAGCCGTGCGACGGAAGCGGCACCTGACGCTGCTCAAGGGTGATCCCATCGCTCAGCCAGCGGTGGCTCCGGCGGCGGACGACACGGTTGAGCACGACGAGCAGGTCGAATCAGTGCAGGAGGCGCTGAACACCCTGACCATGAGAGATCGGGAGATCCTGTTGTTGTGGGATGCGGGTCTCAGTTATCCCGAGATCGCGGGTCAGACTGGGTTGGCCGTTGGAGCGGTGGGCACCACTCTGGCAAGGGCACGGCGGCGGCTGGTCGAGGCGCACGATCGTCAACAGTCGACCACGGGGACCGATGCGGCACATTCCTGAGGAGGAGCTGCACGCCTATCTCGACCAGGGCCTGAGCCGGTCTCAGTGTGTCGAGATCGAGAGTCATCTCGCTGATTGCCCGGCCTGTCAGGCCACCCGCGACCGCATTGCGGCGCTCCGTGACCGGACCACGGCTCTGCTGGCACGGCTGGCGCCCCCGCGTACCCTCCCGCCTGCCTTCGACACTCTTCGACGGCGCGCGGCCGAACAGGTTTCGGAGCGCCGGCGGCGGGTGCAGAATGCCTTGTGGGTCGCGAGCCTCGCGGCTGCGGTCGGTTTGGGATGGGTCGGCAGCTACTTCCTGGGCCCCGCATCGGCGCGGCGATTGCCGGAGCGTGTGGCCAACACCGCGGGCCCCCGCCCCGAATCATCGCCGGACTCTAGCGCATCCCCTAAGACAGCTCTAGCAGCCAGGCAGCCGGCAGCCACTCGTCCAGCGGCAACGCGCGATTCGATGCCGCGTCGAGGGAAGCCTCGTCCAGCTGAGGTGAAGAAGGCCGCCCGCGAGGCCCGCTCCGACTCGGCTACCGCTGCGGCCCTTGCGGTGCTCAATACCACTCCGGCGGTGGAGCTCACGGTGCTGGATACTTCTCGCTCCGAGGCAAGTGAGTTCGGCGGCATGTGGCGGACCATGTCGTGGGACGGGGCTCAGGCTGAAGCGGGACAGCCGCTGCCGCACATCGATGGCCTTCCAGTGGTGCAGGTGCAGGTGCAGGCCGGCGAGCAGGGCAAGCGTCCGCTCATGATGGTGGCGCAGCAGCTGGCCTCAGGGGAGGTAATCCGGACGATTGAAGGGCCGGCAAGCGACGTGTCCCAGCTGCTCGCGGGGCGCGCCATGGGCGACTCGGGCACCATCGCGCTCCGAACCGACTCCAGCCCACCTCGCCATGAAACCCTGAGCCAAGCCATGGCAATGCAGGTGGGTGACCGGATGCTGGCAATCACCGGCTCGCTCCCACCCGACAGTCTCCGAGCAATGATCCGACGGTTGAATGCGGAGATGAGGAGTAAGTAGGGCTATAGGCTAAAGGCTATAGGCTATAGGCTATACGCTATAGGCTAAAGGCTAAGGACTGGAATGCTCGGCCTATCAAAACACGCGACCCTCCGGCATGCACCGGAGGGTCTGTTGTTTGTGTCATCAGCCTGTCGATTGGATTCGTTCTAGCCCCTATTGGCCTACAGCCTATAGCGTATAGCCTATAGCCTATAGCCTATAGCCTTTCTTCACCGCGGCCTTTCCCTTCGCTCGATCAACTCCGGCGGCACGTAATCTCTGGGACCCTCCTCGTGGTCGAATTCCGCCGCGACGATGGCATGGCCCCGTTCCCGGTCCAGCGTGATCCGGGCGAGCCGGGGTGAGATCATCGGGAAGGTCCGGGCAAAGAGCGCATAGCAGAGCAGAAACAGTCCCAGGAAGAGCAGCGTGGGACCCAGTTCTGGCAGTTCGAATCGCGGGCCGGGAAGAGCGGTCACCGAGGGCATAACCAGCAGGTAGCGCTCCAGCCACAGCGCGACCAGACTCACGGTCGCGAAGAAGCCGAGGGTAACTCGGACCTTTTTGGGCGCGACCCCGAGCAGCCCGAAGAATGGGATGACAAACATCCCGAGTCCCACGGTCGTCCCGATCGGGAGCCAGGGACCCCAAAGCCGGGAGAACACAAAGCCGGTTTCCTCCGGAAGGTTGCCATACCAGATCACCAGGAACTGGGCCCACATGAGGTAAGTCCAGAACACGGTGAAGCCGAAACACAGCTTGCCGAGATCGTGTCGCTGCTTGGGAGAGACCAGATCGCTGACGCCCAGATGGGAGGCTCCGTAGAGCATCGTGAGCACCAGCAGCATGTGGCCGCCGAGGAAGGACCCCATGAAATAGAATCCGCCCAGCAGGTTGGAGTACCAGTGGGGCTGCAGCGCCATGACGCCGTCGAACGCCACGACGGTGCCGACGTAGGCAAAGATTACGACGTAGAGCGGGGCCAGACGGTGAATCAGCTCCTCCTGCGCCGCGAGCGAGACCACACTGCCGTCGTACTGGCGAGTCCAACGCTCGAATAGCGGACGCCGAGCCGGGCCGGCGCTCGTTCGAGTGTCGAACATATCCGGTACCAGATCAGCCCGCACCAACCTCCAGCCGATGGTCGCCAGGAGAGTCAAGCCGATGGCCAGCCGGGCGAACATGAACTCATGGGAGAGCCAGACCGCCTTGCCATGCTGCATCTCGTGCAGCGCGTTCTGCATCGAACCGTAGATCGAAGGGTACCCGACGGTAAAGATCAAAAGCAGGCCGAGCAGTGAAACCGGCAGAAACGCCACCGAGGCCTCGGCAAACCGGATCACCACACCCGACCACTTGGCGTTGCTGATCTTCTGCACGGCCGCGAAAGCGATGCTTCCTGTCGCCAGTCCCGTGAAATACAGCCAATTGACGTGGAAGAGTTGCCAGGCGCGGTCGGCCTTGCCGCCCCCAAGCGCCTGCAAGAAGAAGATCAGCCCCAGCACGGTGAAACCTCCGCCCACGCCGAGGAACAGGTCGTACCGCCCCGCGAGCGAACGCTCGATCAGGCGCTGGCGAATCATCGGACTCATTGGGGCGGCACCTCGGTCGAACCAGTCGCGCTGGGCGCCGGCGGAATCGGAGCGCGGGCCTCAGCCGGCTCTTGGGGAGCGGGGCTCGCCCCCTGCAGCTTGCGCACGTGGTTCACGATGGCCCACCGATCACGCGGGAGATACACTTTGTCGCCATAGCGTGGCATGACCCCTCGGCCGTAACGGATGATGCTGTAGATGTAGCCATCGCTGTATCCGCGGGCGCGCCCGGTAAGCAGCGAGGGCGCTCCGATGCGGCTGGAAACCGGCCCTTTGGCATCGCCCGCCGGGCCGTGGCAAACGGCGCAGTAGGTCAGGAACAAGGTGTCACCGGCGGCGTCGACCTCTCGCGGGATCTCCGCGACAGAGGGTCCGCCCGGCCACGGATTCCCGCTGGCGCCCGCGGCGAAGGGGTTCTTCAGGGCGTCTGCGGTCGTGGTCTTTCCCGTGCTCCATTCATTCAGCCAGTCGGGCTCTCCGCCGCTCAACGGGACCGCGCCCGCCGGCGTGTAGCGCGGCACGCCCGCCGTCTGATACGGCCGGATGTATCGAGCGTGGATCATGTGGTCGAACCAGGGAATCACGTGCCAGAGATCATCAGGCGAGGGAATCCGGTTGTAATACACGTCGCAGGCGCCGCTTAGGATGGCAAGCACGCCGATGGCCAGTGTGGGGCGGTGAAAGCCGAAGCCCCGAGCAACGCGAGGGGGAAGCGAGGGGCCTCTCCAGCTACGCGGCTTCATGCCGGACCTCCACCGCTCCCGCGGAGCGGAGCAGCTGCTCAATCGGTCGGATCTGATCGGAGGTCGTCGGCACGAAGATGCCGATCTGATCGTCGCTGTACCTCGGATCGTAGGCGATGCCCCGCTTGCCCATGAGGACCGAGAACAGGGCAACGGCCGCCACGGTGCTGAGCGCACCCAGGAGGATGGTCAGCTCGAAGGCGATGACCAC
>UEXR01000353.1_pt1 | contig 9868 bp, 8 predicted proteins | sample 4301101 | NCBI WGS metagenome assembly UEXR01 (sample SAMEA4773180, study PRJEB27434) | metagenome | biome: 2259; feature: agricultural soil; material: soil | place: USA | collected 2014-09 | depth 0.25 m
GTAGAGTAACCCCCGAAGGATCCCGGATGTCGGCGAAGGTGAGCAAGCCGTCGCCTCAGCTGGGCGGTCATCGCGTTGGGAATCCGAGGTAGCCGCTCTGCGGTCATGGGTGACGCCCTCGAGATGTTGGGGAAACGCCCTCACTCAGACAGCAATCGGCTGGGCATCGAGGGCAATCGATTCAGCTCGACAGGACGCCGAGCCTCGTCTGTAGATCCTCGATTTCTGCTTAGAGGCAAACCATTCGGGCCTCCTTGCAATCGCGAATTTTGCTCATGCAATCGGTGGCACACTGGATGCGTCTTACGTGTCGCGACCGGTTTGCCGCTGGGCGCACATCGGTTCGCTCTTTCATTCACAGTCTTCATCACCACTGCCGGCGGGGTGCCCAGTTACTCTCCGGCCAATGGGTAGGAGAACCTTATGGACGCAGAAACACGTAGGGCAATCGAAATGGGCGTGCGGGTCGTGAAGCTCAAGCTCCCGCAGCCCGACGGCGACACCGGGTATGCGATCGCCGCCGCGAAGGTGGAGGAGCTGGTAACCCGTGGAGCCGCCGCGGCGACCGAGCAGCGGAATGGGCTCGTCGACCGGCACGCCGCCTCGGTCGAGAAAGAGAAGTTGCGGCGGGAGATAGTCACAGGCCCCGTCGCGCATCTGGCCAAAGTGGGCCGGGTCGCGAAGCAGGAGCAGCACGAACTGGGGTCACTGTTCCGGTTCAAGCCCGATGCATCCAGCCTGATGGCGGCCCGGACCGCAGCGGGGAGCATGCTCGCTAACGCGGAGACCCACCGTGACGTGCTGGTGAAGTACGGCCTGTCGGTACCGGTGCTGGAGGAATTGGGCCGGCTGCTGCAGCAGTTCGATGCCGCGGTCGCGCTGGGTGATGCGGGTCGGGCCAAGCACGTCGGCGCCACCCGGGAGTTGCAGGCCATCGCCGCCGAGATCGTCCGCACGGTGCGGGTGATGGATGGCTCCAATCGGCAGCGGTTCAAGAACGACGCGCAGTTGCTGGGCGCGTGGATCAATGCGAGCACGATGGTCCGGGCGCCGAAGGCTTCCGATGGCGCCGATGCACCAGGTGGAACCACCTCACCCGCTGGTGATGTAAGGCCGGCTGCATGACCGGGGGCCACTTGCCCCGGAGCAGCGAAGCCTGACCCGCCGCCGATAGTCGCGACTGTCGGCGGCGGTGGTGTATTCAGGGGCCGAACCGCACTTCAAGACGAGTAGGGACGAGTAGGACCTAGCGAGAGAGGGCCTGTACCCGGGTCGGACAGGTGTAGACGAAACTCTGGTGGTGTACCACCTCGTCCGCAACGCCGATGCCGACGAAGAGAGTCACGCAATCCCCCAGTGGCACGCTCCAGTCATCCATGTACGGCTGGTCACCGCTGTACCTGCGTTTGCCTCTCTGCATGGCAGGATACCGGGCCGCGAGCTCAGCCCGCGTCAGTTCGGCTGGCAGCCGTCCGGTCGAGGCAGCAATCAGCCGCTCGTTCGCATCGAAGTAGAGCGCGTAACGCTCTGGGCCGAGGTCGAGCCTCTGACTGGGCTCGACCTGATGGCCGTCCAACTGCCAGCCTGAGCCTCGAGGGCTTGGCGCAGGATTCCCGCCGTGTCCCAGCGGGACCTTCACACTATCCGACTGGAGAACCTCAGAGAACATCCGCCGCGCTCCCTGCAGCGTCGTGCGGCCGAGCACGACCTCACCGTGCCGGGCCTGGCTGCCCGCGCGGGGCTCGACGAGAACGTCAGGGCGGACGTTCAATACCTGGGCGCGGAGGCTCGAGGTGACGAGCGGGATGGCAAGGACGGAAAGAGTGAGGAGCTGGCGCACGGAAGGCCTCTCGGCGAAGTGACAGCGGTCCGTCGTGCAACCGCCAGGCCGAAGGCTCTCATTACCGCAAGTTGGGGATTGTTTGGCACTTAGTCTTCGGCCACAGGGCCTGCAGTCCGGGTTCCTCTAGCGAACCGCAAGCCTCCCTCGGGAAAGCCAATTGGACTGACGGGCGCAGATCACACGTCGACGAGTCGCCTCTCCACATCTCGGAGCCGTCGCGGGATCCGCTGTCCCGTAGCTCGGCACACCTGGATCTGGGCCCGGGTCGTGAAGCTTCCACGGATACGACCATCGGGCAAGAGCACATGCCAGTCTTCAAGCTCCGCCAGAGGGACCACCAGACGCTTCTCTCCACCCGAAGATGCATCGAGCAAGGGTGTGACGATCATGGCAGTCAGCGTGTCCGTGCCGAGCTCTCTGAGTTGGGCCCATACATGCTCACACGAGCCGGAAACCGTGGAAACGGGAACCTTGACCAGCGTATGCTCGGGATTTGCCGGGAACAATTCGCGAAGCAGTGGCAGCGTGGCGCGGGCCCGGGCGACGGCGGCCTGCCACTCCGCGGACTCGGGATCGATAGCCGTGACCCGGGCAGCCCGGCGCAGTCTTATCCAGTAGCCCAAGGCAAGGGTGAGGACGAGGATGCCGAGAAGCTTCATGGACGGCCGAACGCTTCCTGGATCCCGCTGAACACGAATTGGACAGCCACAGCGGCGAGGATCAGACCCATGATCCGTGTGACCACTCGAATGCCGGTCTTCCCCAAACGCCCCAGGAGTGGTTCGCCCAGCCGAAGGGCGAGATAGGAGATGGCGCCGGTCAGGATGATCGCGCCATAGACGATGATGTTCTGCGGCAGCCCCCGCGCTTGCCCGGCGACCACGATGACGGTGGAGATCGCTCCGGGGCCGGCCAGCATCGGGATCGCCAGCGGGGTAAACGCCACGTCCTCCTTGGCCTGGCCCTCATCCAGCTCCTCCCGGCCCTCCTGGGTACGGCGTTCGCCGCGGAGCATGTCCATCGCCACGAACCACAGGATCAAGCCGCCGGCGGTACGAAAGGCCGCGAGGGTGATGCCGAAGGCTCGGAACAGCAGCGTGCCGGTGGCTGCGAAAATGACCAGGAGCACGGTCATCGCGATGCAGGCGCGTCGGGCCGTGCGCCGTCGCTCGGGCGGGGTCTCCAATTGGGTAATGACCAGATAGGTGGGGATGACCGCGAAGGGATCGACGATGAACAGCACCGAGGTGAAGGTCACCAAAGCGAACTGGGTCAGGCCGGTCATGGTCGGCTCACCAGCCGGTAGCCTTCGACCAAACTCCGATGACGCAGGGATCCTCGCCCCGGACCAGGTGATAGCGATCGTACGGCGCGGCGGTGAGACAGGCATGGTTGGGAAGAATTCTGACCCGAGCGCCGACCGGATATCGCGCAGCCATCACCTCGAACGGATCCGCCCCCGCGATGAGGCCGTGCTCCTGGTGCACTTCGGCGAGATACATCCCGCCCGCAGGTGGGCCCCCGGTGATCGGACAGACCCATCCATAGCCCACTTTGGCACCCTGCCGGTTCCCGCTCAGATCCTTCGAGAGCGCCAGCGCGCCGGCATCGATCAGGATGCGCCGCGAGCGCGGGTTGTGGCCGATCACGCTCGCCAGGACCGAGACCGCGATGTCGTCGAGAGTACAACTGCCGAGAGTCACCTGGGCCAGGTCGAACAGGGTGTAGACCCCGGGGCGCATCTCGGTGACGCCGGCCAGTGACGCTGCATGGATCGCCGTGGGGGTAGAGCCCACGCTGACCGAAGGGACCTCGATACCGGCTGCTCGCAGCCGGCCTGCTGCCTGGGTGACGGCGGCGCGCTCGGCTTCGGCGATCTCCCTGATCGCCGCGACGCTGGTTGCGTCGTAACTCTGTCCCGCATGGGTGAGCACGCCGGCCAACGCGACCATGGGCGAGCCCTGCACAGCTTGCGCGATGGCTAACAGCTCCGGCCCATCGGGGGACACTCCTCCGCGACCGCCGCCGGAGTCGATCTCGATGAACAGCGCGAACCGCAGCTCCAGCGCCTCGGCTCGCTCAGCTACCTCGCTGACAGCGCGGACGCTGTCGCTCAAGAGGTTGATGCGCACGCCGTAGCGCCGCTGGAGCTCGGCCAGCGCCGGAATCTTCTGCCCGGCAATTCCGACCGCATAGGTGATGTCCTTGAATCCAGCCTGAGCGAAATACTCGACCTCAGCCACCGTCGACACAGTGATGCCGCCTCCGGCCGCCTGCCCATGAGTTGCCAGGCGCGCGACATCGACCGACTTCGCGGTCTTGAGATGCGGCCGCAGCTTGACGCCGAGCTCGGTCGCACGGCGACTCATCCGCTGGCAATTCCGCTCGACCCGGTCGAGGTCGAGAATGAGCGCGGGGGTGGGGAGATCAGTGAGGAGCACGGCAAAAAGCAGTGAGGAGTGAGAAGTAAGAAGTAAGAAGTACCCAGCGTAAGCAATCGTCATCCCGAGCGCCAGCGAGGGACCTACTGGGCTGCACTCGAAATGACGAACCAAGCAAACCTAGTCTGCTTGTGACGTCTGGCAGGATATAAGAACAGTCGACCGAACCGTTCGCCCTTCCTTCAGCGCAGGCCGGAACGCCAGGTCGGCAACATGACTCGCCACCTCGAGCGAGACCACAGAGTCGTACGCCACCGGATCGATGTGACCACGATCCGGGCGTACCCTGGCGCCGACGACGTAGATGTGAGACTGAAACTTATGCTCGGTCTGCGGCCGGCCGGGAGACTCGATCACCCGGAGCGTGGTCCGATCCACTACGCCGTACGCATCCACCACGAAATCACGGGCAGCGGTCAGCCTTGGGCTGGGCTCGGGTGTCCGGCTGAGGACGAGGGCGGGAGCTGAGGCGCGCACCGGACAACACGAAGTAGTGCAAGGCGTAAGCCCTGCTCGAGTGCAGCACCGTCGGGGTCGGGAGTCGGTCATCTCCACGGGTTACCCAGCCCAGCACCACGAACCCCAAGGCGTGCAGCGCGGCGCTCCCGGCGAACGCCTTCCTCGACCAGCGCTGCCTTGGCAGTAACACTCGAAGTGGCATGCGCACAACACAAATTGATCTCCAGAACCGCGCGACTGACCCGACAACGACCGCCAGCTGTCAGTGGTATCTTTCGCCAGTCTCCTGCATCTCCGAGACCGACCCATGGCTCAAGCTGCCCCAGAGGCGATCGCCGACCGCCTCGACGCCACCATCCGCGACCGCTACGTGATCGAGCGCGAGCTCGGCCGCGGCGGTATGGCTACGGTCTTTCTCGCCCATGACCTGCGACACGACCGGCCGGTCGCGCTGAAGGTACTGCACGCCGAGCTTGCCTCCGCCCTCGGGCCGGAGCGCTTCAAGCGTGAGATCCTCCTGGCCGCGCGGCTGCAGCACCCGCACATCGTGCCGGTGTTCGACTCCGGTGGCGGCGGCAACGTGCTCTGGTACACCATGCCCTACGTCGCGGGGCACTCGCTCTCGGCCCGGCTCGCCGGAGATCAATTGCTCTCCATCGCCGAGGCGGTTCGAATCCTCCGCAACATCGCCGGCGCGCTGGCCCACGCGCACGCGCACGGCGTGGTGCATCGGGACGTGAAGCCGGGGAACGTACTCCTGTCCGACGGGCACGCACTGGTCATGGATTTCGGCGTGGCCAAGGTGATCAGTGACGCCGCGGACTCGGAGCTGACCCAGCCGGGGATCGCGGTCGGCACTCCAGCCTACATGGCACCGGAGCAGGCCAGCGCGGAGCGCAACATCGACCATCGTGCCGACATCTACGCCTTCGGCGCGCTGGGCTATGCGCTTCTCACCGGTGAGCCGCCCTTCAGGGGGACGGCCGGCGAGCTCATGGTCGCGCACACGATCCGAGAGCCGGAGCCGGTCAGCCGGCGGCGACCGGATACTCCGCCCGTGTTGGCGCAACTGATCATGACCTGTCTCCAGAAAGACCCCGCCAACCGCTGGCAGTCTTCCAGGGACATCTGCGGGCAGCTGGACGAGCTCATGGGGTTCGGCGGGCAACTTCCCACCCCGAGCAGCGGGCTACAAGCGAGCAAGCCCGCCAGTGAGCTCGAGGCCGGCCGGACAGCATTCGCTCGGTACCAATGGGCCGCCGCATTCCAGCACCTCACCGAGGCGGGTGATCTGGAGCCGGACGACCTCGAGCGCCTGGCGGAGGCTGCATGGTGGCTTGGCCGCGGCAACGAATGCGTCAGAAACCGCGAGCGGGCCTACGCGGCGTATGTGCGGCAGGGCGATCCGCGAGGAGCCGCAGCGATCGCGATCGCAGTGGCCGAGGATTACTGGCACTGGCTCGCGGCGTCGGTAGCTCAGGGGTGGGTCCGTCGAGCGGAGCGACATCTGGCGGGAATCCCCGAGTGTCGCGAGCAAGGCTGGCTGGCCCGGCTTCGAGCGTCATTGGCCCTGGAGCTGGAGCGTGACTTCGCGCGGGCACTGGAGCTGACCGAACAGGCGGCTGCCATCGCGGAACGGGTAGGTGATCCCGACCTCCGCACGCTTTCCATTCAGGATCGGGGTCGCATCCTCCTGGCACAGGGGGACGTCGGCCAAGGCATGAGCCTCATCGACGATGCGATGGCCGCGGCAGCGGCAGGCGACCTCAAGCCCCGAACCACGGGCCGAGTCTATTGCAATATGATGACCGCCTGCGACCAGATCGCCGATTACCGTCGAGCGGCAGAGTGGCACGACGCAGCGAAGCAGTGGGGCGAGCCTTATTCCGACTCGCCGTTCCCCGGCATCTGTCGGGTGCATCGAGCCGAGCTGCTTCGGGTGCGCGGCGCCTTGGCCGATGCGGAAGCCGAGGCGCGCCGCGCGGCCGAGCAGGTGGGAGACCTCCTGCCGGCGGTCGCCGGTGAGGCGTACTACGAGATGGCGGAGGTGCGGCTCCGGATGGGCGACTTCCAGCGGGCCGAGAGGCTATTCCGCGAAGCCCACCAGCGAGGCCGCCATCCGCTCCCCGGGCTGGCGCTCCTGCGGTTGGCTCAAGGCCAGGCGGAAGCGGCGCGCCACCTCATCGATCGGGCGCTGGAGGATCCCACCCTCGCGCGATTTGAGCGCGCGCGCCTGCTGCCTGCCAGCGTAGAGATCAACCTGACCTGCAAAGCGGTCGCACCAGCTCGGGCCGCAGCTCAAGAGCTCGGGGAGATCGCGAACCTCTACAACTCGTCTGCCATGCGCGCCGCAGCCGCTCTCGCCACCGGCATGGTGGAGCTGGCGGAAGGTCAGCCCGACGCTGCAGCGGTCAGCTTGCGGCGAGCCGTACGGCAGTGGACCGAGATCGACCTGCCCTACGAGGCAGGTCGCAGCCGAGTCCTTCTGGCACAGGCGTGCCAAGCGCTGGGACAGCAGGAGGAGGCCAACCTGGAACTGGACGCGGCGAGCGTCGCGTTCGAGCGGCTGGGTGCGCGGGCGGACCTCGCCAAACTCGCCGATCTGCGGGAGGGAAGCACGACGCAGCGGTGACAAAATGGCCCGGGCCTTGTGATTCTGAGCGGTTCCGGGCGATATTCACCGGCCTTCTGTACTGAGCTGCTAGCCGTCAGCTGTTAGCCTTTAGCGTTTAGCCTTTAGCTGTTCCTGTCAGTCATCCTGATACGAGGTGGGGTTTGTCGGAGCGTCGAGGCAGGTCAATCCTTTGCGGGATGCGCTGTTGCATGGTGGCAGCGGCGTTGGCGGGGGTAGCGGGAAAAGCCTCGGCCCAGACCGCTTCGGAGTCCCGCTCCATCAGGATGACCCCGGAGAACGCTCGGGTCAGCAATTACCTGCATGATCTGGCCGGTCCCAGTGCCCTGCTCAGCGTGGTCGGCGGTGGACTGCTCGGTGAGCTGCGGCAGAAGCATCCCAGCTTTGACGATGGCTCCAACGGTCTGGCTCAGCGGCTCGCCTCTCGGATGGGGCAGCAGGCCGTCGAAGTGAGCGTCCGCCACGGTCTTGCCGCCGTTATGCACCGCAGCACCGATTATCAGCCCTGCGACTGTCACGGATTCGGCCCCCGAGTCGCCCACGCGCTGCTCGAGACTTTCACCGATCGCCGCGACGACGGAAGCCGGGCCCTCTCGGTGCCCCGCATCGCGGGAACCTACGCCGGAAACTTTGCCAGTCTCGCCTGGGAGCGCGATCGCAGCGTGGGCGATGCCGCCGTAGGTGGCGCCCTGTCCCTCGGCTTCAACGCGCTCTTCAACGTGGCCCGCGAGCTGACGGGCATTGGGCGGTAAGCTCGCGCCCGACTAGGGCAACCCCAACGCCATTACGTAGTCTCCCTGCTTGGTTCCCAGCTTCCCGTGCCCGCCAGCCGCAATCACGAGGTACTGCCTGCCGTGAATTGCGTAGGTCATCGGCGTGGCCTGACCTCCGGCGGGTAGCTGGTACTGCCACAGTTCCTTACCGGTTTCCGAGTCGAACGCCCGTAAGAACGGATCGATCGTCGCGGAGGTGAACACCAGGCCGCCCGCAGTCACCATCGGCCCGCCCAGGTTGATCGATCCGGTTTCTTTGCCCGGCACCATTGTCCCCAGCGGAGTCTCCCAAATTTTCTTACCGCTGTACACGTCCACCGCGACGGTCGCTCCCCACGGCGGCGCGTTGCACGGGGTCCCACTCGGCGAAATCAGAAACGTTCGGTACATCCCATAGGGCGAGGGCTCCTGGTCGCCGAACTCGCCGTAGATCCGATTGTCTTGCTCCTTCTTCATCTCCGCGTGGTACTCGGCCCGCGGAATCAGCTTCACCCAGGCGACCAGCCGGTTGGTGTTCGCGACCATCAGGTGCCGCTCCGGATCGTAGGCCGCGCTGCCCCAGTTCACCCCTCCCACATTCCCTGGTACGACCACGGTTCCTTGCAAGCTGGGCGGGGTGAATATGCCTTCCGAGTGCGATCGCCTGATCTTCTCCGCGCACCAGCTCAGGTCCTCGGGCTTCGGTCCCCACGCATCCTCCGGCCCGAACTTCTCCGGCACGAGCGAGATAGTCGAGAACGGCTGTGTGGGCCAGCTCTGCTCCCCGGGAATGTCCGATCGCGGCACCGGGCGCTCCTCCACCGGCAACAACGGCTTGCCGTTGAGCCGATTGAGCACGAACACGTGTCCCATCTTGGTGTTGATGACCACTGCCGGCGTGCCGTCTTTCCAGGTAAACAGAGTGGGCTGCGCTGCGACGTCGTAGTCCCACAGGTCGTGATGCACGACCTGGAATCCCCAGACCAACTTTCCGGTCGAGGCCCGCAGTGCCACCACGGAGTTGGCCCACTTGTTGTCGCCTTTGCGGATGCCGCCGTAGTAGTCCGGCGCGGCGCTGCTCGTCGGAATGAGCACCAGGTCGTGGGCCGAGTCGACCGAAAGCGTGGACCACGCGTTCCCGGCTCCAGTCGGAGGCTTGGTCTGTTGCGCCCAGGGAATCGGATCCCAGGTCCAGCGCAGTTTCCCGGTGCGGGCATCAAAGGCCCGCACGATGCCACGCCCGGTATTCACCCTCCAGTTATCCGCGATGGAGGATCCGGTGATCACCAGGTCTCGGGAGATCGCCGGCGCCGAGGTAACCTGATACCCTCCGGTCCACTCGGTTTGCGTCGTCGCGCCCCGGTTGAGATCGACGATTCCGTTAGTCCCGAAGTCCGAGCACGGCTGGCCCGTCTCACCGTCGAGTGCGATCAGCCGCCCATCCAAGGTGCCGACAAAAATCCGCAGCCGGCACGATTGTGCTTGCTTGGCCTTGGGGTCTACCCAGGAGGAGACGCCGCGGGAAGCGACTTCCGAGTATTCCTGCTGCAGATTCACTCGGGGATCGTACTCCCACAGCCTGGTGCCCTTCTCTGGATCGAGCGCGATCACATGGTTGTACGGGGTGCTCAGAACCAGCTTTCCCTCAACCAGAATGGGAGTCGCTTCGAACGCCGCTTTGCGCACCATGTCGGTCCGTACGTCGAGTGCCCCGGTGCGGTAGGTCCAAAGCACCGTGAGT
>UEXR01000603.1_pt1 | contig 9842 bp, 9 predicted proteins | sample 4301101 | NCBI WGS metagenome assembly UEXR01 (sample SAMEA4773180, study PRJEB27434) | metagenome | biome: 2259; feature: agricultural soil; material: soil | place: USA | collected 2014-09 | depth 0.25 m
GATCCCCACTCCTGGGGCGTAGCACTTGTCGCACCAGTGGGCCGTCAACCAGAACCTCCGAACGCGGCAACCCGATGGCGAGCTGTCCCACCCGCCCGGAGCCGGTACGGTAAGAAACCCTGACGTCGCTCACGAATTGCACTGCCTCGCTGGACACCCCCAGCGTGAGCGGCAGGGTGCGGGCCAGCGTTGCGCGCAGGAGCTCCCCGTTCCATTCCTCGCGCCAGCGGAACCGAGGAGAAATGCTGCAGTAGGGTGTGCCATCGTCCGCCACATCGGCCACCGAGCGAAGATAGGGTCGCTCGGCCCCGCGAAACACTTCGGTGCCCTCAGCGGTCCGCCCGCCACAGGTGGAATAGAAGAATGCGTCGATAGGGGCTCCGCCGAAGGTGAGGATTTGCCCCTTCGTAGCGCTGACCGCCTCCAATCCCTCCGGCGTTTCGGTCCCGATCCCGCCGTAGATCTGATCGGCGACCGTGGCATAGAGATCGAATCCCTGCACTCCCCATCGCCGAAGGTTTCGCAGCGCGTAGGTCCGAGAGACCACGGCCTGAGCCCGCAAAGCCTCCTGGTCCGCCGCGCTTCGCCGGCCCATCTCGGCGGAAACGACGCCCAGAATGTAGGACTCCAGCCGCACTCGGTTGACAACAGTGAGTCCGGTACGATCGCGCAGGATCTGCAGAGCACCGTGATAACCGCGCGCGTCCACTCTCACCGGCTCTTCGAATGAACCCGAGCTCACTGTGAGGGTGTTGACCGGCGTGGAGGAGAACCCGCCGGGACTGATCACCACCACCCCTGTGCCGCTCACCGTGAGTCGCCATACCTCACCGGCTGGAATCTCAGCCAGGCGAGAACCGGAGGGATCGGTCACGGTGAGCGGGCCCGCACCACCCAGGGCGGCCGAGCCGGCGCCCACCGCCAGTCCGATTCGGACCTCGGGATCGCCGCTGGGCGCAGCCACCTCCGGGGCCGGCGGCGCTCCCGGCGGAGGTGCCGGTGCACAACTCCAAAGCAAGACGAAAAGGATGAGCGCGAGCGCTGCCGTGCCGCCGAGATAGAGACCCCACCGGGAGCGACCGCCAGGCCGATCAACCCCGATAGTTGCCAAACTTGAGCTCGATGCCGAAGTCCTGAGCTTTGAGGAGGCCGATGACTCCCTGAAGCTCGTCCTTCGACGGGCTGGTCACCCGGATCTCGTCTCCCTGAATGGATGCCTGGGCCTTCTTGAATCCGCCGTCGCGCACCGCTTTGACAATCTTCTTGGCGATGTCCTGGGGAATTCCCTGGGTAAGCGTCACCGTGCGTCGCACGGACTGACCGGTCCCCTGAACGAGATCGCCCAATTTCAAGTTTTTCACCGGGACGCCGCGTTTGATCATGCGGGATTGAAGCACGTCCACCAGAGCATCCATGCGGAACTCGTCATCGGCGCCGAGCCGGACCTCGGCTTTGGCGCGATCGAATTCGATGGTGCAATGGGTTCCCTTGAAATCGTAACGCTGGGCAATCTCCTTCAGCGCCTGATTCACCGCGTTGTCGACTTCCTGAAGATCGGCGCCGGTGGACACATCGAAGGACGCGTTGCTGGCCATAGGCACATGGGCACGAGAGGTGAGCGAGAAGACCCACTGGGAGAACGCCGGGAAGGATTACCCCGGGTCCTCGGGTGGGGCAAGCCAGGTGCTGGGCTCAAGACCTGCTTGACTTCAGCCGGGCCGATCCGTAGTGTTGCCCAATGAAGCTCGCCGCAGTGCGCTCCGCCTGCATCTGTCCTCGACCGCACCCGTGGCCGGAGGCGCGGCAAGCCTAGCTCAAGCAATACGGCACTTTGAGGCTCGGCCCGCTCCTCGCGGACCGGGCCTTTGTGTTTTCGAGGTGTCACCCTTCAATCCTGGAGGAGGCATTATGGCGGTCATCGACCAGCTACTGCAGGCCAACGAGAGGTATGCCAGCACATTTGACCGCGGCGATCTTCCGCTCCCACCGGCGCGACGCCTCGCCATCGTAACCTGCATGGATGCCCGGATCATCCCGTCCAAGGCGTTCGGGCTGGAGGAGGGCGACGCCCACGTGATCCGCAACGCCGGCGGGCGGGCCCGTGACTCGCTGCGGTCGATCATTATCTCCCAGCGGCTGCTCGGCACTCGGGAGGTTGCGGTCGTTCATCATACCGACTGCGGCATGCTCACCTTCTCTAACCGAGACCTGCGTCAGAAGGTGAAAGACGACCTGGGTCAGGACACCGGGGAATTCGATTTCCTGCCGTTCCAGGACCTGGACGAGAGCGTCAGGGAGGACATCGAGTTTCTTCAGGCGACGCAACTGCTGGACCCAAATACGCTGATCCGGGGCTTCGTGTACGACGTACGAACCGGAAAGCTGCGAGAGGTGAAGGTGCAGGCTGAAGCGGAGGCATAGAAAACGACGAACCGCGCTTCGGCCAGGCATCGCGAAGCGCGGTCACGAATACAGCTTGGTAGATCGCTCAGGACCCGCTACGCCAGGAAGCTCTCCAAGGCCCGCGCCCGGCTGACGTGCCTCAGCCGGCTGAGGGCCTTCTCCTTGATCTGCCGTACCCGCTCGCGGGTGATGCCGAGCAGACTCCCGATCTCTTCGAGCGTCATCGGTTCGGGGCCGTCGAGTCCAAAGTACAGCCGGAGAATCTTGGCCTCCCGCTCCTTCAAGGTAGACAGCACCTCCTCGATGGACTCGGTGAGCGCGTGCTCGAAGGTTTCGGAGTCGGGACCCGGATTTTGGGTGTCGGGGAGATAGTCGAGGAGCTTGTTGTCTTCACCGGGTGTGAGCGGGGCATCGAGCGAGAGGTGATTCTGCGAGATCGAGAGGGTTTTCTGGACCTCCTCCATGGAGATGTCCATGCCTTCGGCGATCTCGGAGGGGGTCGGCTCGCGGCCGAGCTCCTGGAGCAGGGCCGAGGACCGCTTCCCGATCCGGTGCAAGGTTCCTGCGCGGTTGAGCGGAACCCGAACGATGCGGCTCTGCTCCGCGAGGGCCTGGAGAATGGCCTGCCGGATCCACCAGACGGCGTAGGAGATGAACTTGATCCCCTTGGTTTCGTCGAACTTATGCGCCGCGCGGATGAGCCCGAGATTGCCCTCATTGATGAGATCGGCGAGGGAGACACCCTGGTTCTGGTATTTCTTGGCGACGGAGACCACAAATCGGAGATTGCTGCGCACCAGCTTGTCCAAGGCCTCACCGTCCCCGGCGCGGATGCGCTGGGCCAGAGTGACTTCTTCTTCCTGGGGAATCAGGGGGTACTTGCTGATTTCGCGGAGGTACTGGTCCAGCGAGCCTTCATCGAACGAAGGACCACGCTTGCCGGAGCCAACCTGCATTGGACGCATGCGACCGGACCTCGTAATCGGCATGGGGAGTGACCCAAGAAGTGGCGGCATCGTGAGCACGTCCCCATCACTACACCGAACGGACTGCGCTCGGAACGAAAACCTGATGGAACCTTACTCTGCGAAGAAGCGAGACGCAACGGGCGGAGGAAGCAAATCAGGCTCGACGCCCGTTTGGACGTCGTTGGTCTTTGGGCATTGGCCTGTTCATTGCTGACTCTTGGTGATGCGTGTCACTTCCGCAGCACCAACGCAACGAGGCGTCGACCGAAGACCAATGACCAAAGCCCGCCGGCGAGCACCCGAACTTACACTTCGTACGCATCAATCTGCGCCCGCTGCAGCCGACCGGAAAAGTCGACGTAGCACACCTTAGTCTCGGAGTAGAACTGGTAGACCTCCCACCCACCTTCGCGATGACCGTTCCCGGTGGCCTTGACGCCACCGAACGGCAAGTGGGCCTCGGCCCCGATAGTCGGGGCGTTCACGTAGGTGATCCCGTTGTCCAACTCCTGCATGGCGCGAAAGGCGAGGTCCACGTTCTCGGTGTAGATCGAGCTCGAGAGACCGTAGCGCACATCGTTGTTCACCCGAATGGCCTCGTCGAATGAGCCCACTCGGACGACGCTCAGGACCGGGCCGAAGATCTCCTCCTGCTCCAATCGGCTCCGCGGGCGCACGCCGGCGAATACCGTCGGCTTATAGAACCATCCGGTCTCCAGCCGCCCCCGCGGGATCTTTCCGCCGGTCACCAGCTCGGCTCCCTCGTCCAGCCCAATCTCCACGTACCGCTCGACCTTCTCGCGCGACTGTTCATGAATCAGTGGCCCGACATCGGTCTTTTCTTCCCGTCCGTCCCCCAACCGAAGCGATTCGGCGGCATCCACCAACCGGCGGAGGAAGCGATCGTGAACCTTGCGATGCAGAATCAGCCGGCTGGTAGCCGTGCACCGCTGACCCGTGGTGCCGAACGCTCCCCACAGTACCCCTTCGAGGGCCAGGTCCAGGTTCGCATCCTCCATGACGATCATGGCATTCTTGCCGCCCATTTCCAGCGACAATCGCTTGTGCATGCGGCCGCAGGCCTCGCCGATACTCGCGCCGGTTTCGGTGGAGCCGGTGAACGAGATGACCGGAACATCGGGGTGCTCGACCAGGGCTCGTCCCGCCCGCTCGCCGCTGCCATGAACCAGCTGGATGACCTCCGGCGGCAGTCCTGCCTCGAGCAGGATCTCCACCAGGAGGTGCACGGTGTGCGGCACATCTTCAGAGGGCTTGATAATCACCGCGTTCCCGCAGAGTAGAGCGGGAAACATCTTCCAGGTGGGAATGGCGAGAGGAAAGTTGAAGGGTGTGATAAGCCCCACGACTCCGATGGGCCTCCGGTAGTTCATGGCCCACTTGGATCGCAGCTCCGAGGGAACCACATGGCCGAAGAGACGGCGACCCTCGGTCGCGGCGTAGTAGGCCGTGTCGATGCCCTCCTGCACGTCGCCTCTGGTTTCGGCCAGGACCTTGCCCATCTCCCGGGTCATGGCCTCCGAGATCGCCTCCTTCCGCTCCACCAGCAGGTCTCCGACCCGCCGGAGCACGTCACCTCTCACGGGTGGAGGAGTACGCGACCAGAGAGCGAACCCACGCCGAGCTGATCGGACCGCCGCCTCGACATCCCGCCGATCAGAATCGGGGAAGCGTCCGATCAGATCGGAGACGTCGGCCGGATTGCGGTTCTCGAAGTAGGCGCCACTGGTAGGTGCAGCCCACTCACCCGCGATGAAGTTCTTGAAGGTCTTGGCCATGAGAGGCAGTGAGAAGTGAGAAGTGAGATGTGAGAGGTGACAGGTGACAGGTGAGAGGTGACAGGTGAGAGGTGACAGGTGACAGGTAGGAGGTCACACCTGAGATCTGACCCGAACGACCTGAGACCTGCGACCCGAGACCCGGGACTCGAGACCTCTGACTCGATAGCTGCCTCACTGGGCCCGCGGGGCTGTTGGTTGAGGAGTGGTCGGCTGGGGCACCGCCGGCCGGGGAGCGGCAGGTTCGGCGGCGCACATCCAGGCGGAGCCCTGCTTGGCGTATCCGATCCGGGGCAGCACTTCCCGGGCCGCCAGCACCCCCGACCATGCGAGGACTATCAAGGACAGCACGTGGGCGAAGCCGCGTCGGTGGGCCCAACTCGCCAGAGCGGCCAATACCCCGACGATTCCGGTGATCCCGATGGCGCCCAGGAAGAATATCAGCCGAATTCCGCAGCCCTTGTCATAGGGCCAAATCGGCAAGGCGATAGCCAACGCCAGCCCTAAGACCACCCAGAACCAGGTCAGCGCTACCGAACGGCGCCGCGCCGGCGCCGCAGTGGTTGTCGGAAGCGCGGCGGGCCGACTGGGCGCGACCGGTGGTGCGGCGCTGGACTGCTTCGCCATCGCCCGATCGACGTTCGCCAGCTCCTTGTCCCAGTCCCGCGGCTGCTCGGTCATATCGTGTCCCGGCTGATGCCGTGGCGCTCGATCTTCTTGTAGAGATTGGACCGCGGCATCTTGATCGCGCGAGCGGTCTCGGAGACGTTCCAATCGTGTTCCCGCAGCTTCTGCAGCAGGAACTGCTTTTCGGCTTCCTCTCTGAAGGCCTCGAACGTCTGTCCGGGAGCGGCCTCTATCGAAGTAGCACCGGTTGGCCCGTCCTCCATGGGCAAAAGCCGCTCGACATCTGCCGCGGTCACCACCTTGCCTGGTGCGAGGATCAGGGCTCGCTCCACCGCATTTCGTAGCTCCCGGATGTTCCCCGGCCAGGATCGCGACTGCAGCCGGCGGATGGCCTCGTCGGCAAACGTCTTTCCCGGCACTCCCGCGCTGGCCGCGAGCCGCTCGGCGAAATGAGTGACGAGGGCAGGAACATCCTGCAATCGCTCCCGCAACGGAGGGACCTCGATCGGCACCACGTTGAGCCGATAGAGCAGGTCCTCGCGGAAGTTGCCCTCGATGATCTCCGACTCCAGGTCCTTGTTGGTGGCGGCCAGCACGCGGACGTCCACCTCAATGGACTTGGAGCCGCCGATCCGGGTCACCACTCCCTCCTGCAGCACTCGGAGCAGCTTGGCCTGCGCCGAGAGCGACATGTCGCCGACCTCATCGAGGAAGAGGGTCCCGCCATCCGCCTGCTCGAACTTGCCGGCTCGGTCGGCAAAGGCGCCGGTGAAGGAGCCTTTCATGTGACCGAACAGCTCGCTCTCGATGAGCTCCGAGGGAATCGCGGCACAGTTGACTTCGACAAAGCCACTCTCCCGCCGGGGAGACGCCTCATGCAGCGCTCGGGCGACCAACTCCTTGCCGGTGCCGTTCTCCCCGCTGATCAGGACCCGCGCCGCCGTCGGCCCTACCTTGCTGATCAGCTCCCGAACCCGCCTGAGTGCAGGGCTCTCTCCCACCATCATGTACCTGCTCTCAGCCGCCTCCCGGAGTCGGGCGTTTTCTCCAACCAGCTCCGAATGCGCCAGCGCATTGCGCACGGTGAGCAGCAGGCGATCGGTGTCCAGCGGTTTTTCCAGGAAGTCGAACGCGCCTCGTTGGGTCGCTTCCACCGCGGTTGCGATGGTGCCGTGACCCGAGATCATGACGATCTGGGATCCGGGATCGAGGGCGCGCAAACGGGTCAGCGTCTCCAGACCGTCCAGCCCCGCCATCTTCACATCGAGAAACACCAGGTTGGGTCGGAACTCGTTATAGAGCGTGATCGCCTCTCCACCCGAGGCCGCGACCCGGACATCGAGGTTCTCGTATTCCAGCACCTGTTTGAGCGCCTGCCGGATTCCAGCCTCGTCATCGACGATGAGCACCCGATGAGTCATGAACGTGATGCTCCGTACAAGGTGGCACCGGTCGGGTGCACCCGAATCCCGCCGATCCCGCGGGGGATCCGTAGGGGCACCGTCGGCTTGCTGTTGTCACCTAGCGCCCCCGATACCAGCCGAGGGACCAGGTCCGCAGGGATGGGGACGTGGCGGAGCTGGAAGGACCGCACCATCCACTCGCCCCTTCCCGGTCCAGTGACTCGAACCGGGCCGGTGGCTTCGACCGGCTCGGTCGGATGCAGCACGATGGAGAAGGGCCCGACCGTGCTGGGTGGGAGCCGTGAGGTGCGAAGCCGAGCGCTGAGCGCGATCTCGCCATCCAGGAGGCGTACCCTCATGGAGTCGAGATCGGCTCGTAGGTGGGGATCCAACCCGCTGCCAATCACTGAAGCCACTTCGGAAGGAGTGAGAACCACCGAATCCGCCTGCGAGCGGCGCAGGGAGTCGATTTTCGATTGCGCCGCCGTAAGCGCCCGTTCACCGGGACGGACTGACACGGCCGCGGATTGCTCGGTTCGTCCCAGCAATTGCTGCCCTTCCCTCACGATCCGATCTCGAAAAAGCCATCCCGCCAGCAGCACTATCATCAGCCCCAGACAACCGACCAGTTTGAACGGCGCGGTGAGGCACCCGATCACGCTGCCAGCTCAACTGTGAGCCTCGCCTCATAGCGAGGCCCTTTCGCGGTCAGGATGCTCTCAAACAGCACGACTTCCGTCGCGAGAAAGGGCACTCGTTCGTAGCTGCCCGCAAACTCCGCTAACGCGCGGGGCGGGCAGCGTTGGCCTTCGCGCACCCGGCCCAGTGTGACGTGGGGGTGAAAAGGGGTGCCTTCCGGCGGAAACCCGATCGCTTCCCCGCCCCGCTCCAGCCGGTCTTGGAGCAACTCCAGCCCCGGCGGGCTCTCTAATCCCAGCCACAACACCTTCGGTCGAGCCGGATTGGGAAATGCGCCGAGCTCGGCGAGGTGGAGAGCCAAGGGTCCCGTACCCGCGGCGGCGAAACGAACTGCTTCCTCGATCACTTCCAGACGCTCTGGCACGACCTCGCCAAAAAACTTCAGGGTCAGGTGAACACCCTCGTCGTGTACCCACCGCACCGGCAACGGACTCTCCCGCAGGCGTCCCAGCAGCTGTGCCACTTCACCTCGGGCGGGTTCCGGGAGCGGAACGGCGGCAAAGAGCCGCATTAGGACGACGTGCGCGAGGCAATCTCTAACAGTCGGCCACGGCGGTACCCGGCGGGATCGAGCACCACCTCTACGAATCCTAGCCTGACGAAATGAGTCGCCACGGCTTCCCAGAGGCCTCGGAGCTTGCCGATCTGGTCAGGCGACACCTCCACTCGCGCGCTGTTCCCGTGGTGGCGCACCCGCAAGTCTCCGGTCACGCCGAGCGATCGCAAATAGGCTTCGCCGTTCTCTACCTGTTGCAGACGTTCGGGAGTGATCTCCAGCCCATAAAGCACTCGGCTGGAGAGGCAGGGAGCGGCCGGCGCATCCCAGGTGGAAAGGCCCAGTTCTCGAGAGGCCGTACGGATATCGGTCTTGCTCCAGCCCAGCTCCGCCAGGGGGGATCGGATGCCCAACTCCGCCGCGGCGCGAAGACCCGGCCGGTGCTCACCCAGATCGTCGGCGTTGGTCCCGTCGATGATGGTGTCGAAGTGGCGCTCTTCGGCCACCTGAGCCAAGCGGGACCACAGTTCGGTCTTGCAGTAGTAGCAGCGATCGGGGTTGTTCCGGAGATATCGGGGGTCGGCCAGCTCGTCGGTCGCGATCTCGAGCAACGGGACATCGAATTGGTGGGCCAGCTGCAGCGCCGCCTGGTGCTGCACTCGAGGGTATGACGCACTGCGTCCGATCATCGCGAGAAAGCGATCGCTGCCCAGCGTCTGCCGACCAACGACGGCGAGCAACGCGGAATCCACGCCTCCGGAATACCCGAGGAGCACTCGTCCCAAGCCCAGCAGATGAGTGCGCAATCGCTCGAGGTCTGCCATGGGCAGTAACGTAATGCAGTGGGTATCTTTCGCCATGCCCGAAGAGCCCTGCCTCGAGCTCACCCCAACGTTGCGTCTTCCGCTGGCAGAACTGGAGTATCGAGCCTCTCGCTCCGGCGGTCCCGGTGGCCAGCACGTGAACACGTCATCGACTCGAGTTGAGGTGTGGTGGGATGTTGCCGGATCGCCCAGCCTGAGCGATGAGCAGAGACTTCGGCTGTTGCAGCGGCTTCGGTCTCGACTCGATTCTTCCGGACGGTTGCGTCTGGTCTCGAGCGGCAGTCGCAGCCAACTCCGCAACCGGGAAGAGGTGACCCGCCGGCTGCGGGAGGTGGTCGCCCGCGCGCTGGTTCTGCCCAAGCCCCGGAAGCGGACCCGTCCGCCGCCGGCATCGAAGGCGGCCAGGCTCGAGGCGAAACGCCGGAGGGGAGCCATCAAGCGAGAGCGCCGCCCACCCTCGGCGCACGAGGAGTAGCCGTTGTGGAAAACGCTCTTTTAATGCAGATTTCTGCACCGCAGGACCCACCCCAACAGTACTGCTAAGCCGCGGCTTTTCGCCGGTCCAGACTCCGGTACTGAATGGCCTCGCCGACGTGAGCCGGCGTGAGATCTGGGGCGGCCTCCAG
>UEXR01000578.1_pt1 | contig 9824 bp, 9 predicted proteins | sample 4301101 | NCBI WGS metagenome assembly UEXR01 (sample SAMEA4773180, study PRJEB27434) | metagenome | biome: 2259; feature: agricultural soil; material: soil | place: USA | collected 2014-09 | depth 0.25 m
CGGGCAGGGCGGTCAAGAGGTGCACTGACACTCCTTAAGACGGAGCGTAGAGGAGATCTTTGGTTATTTAAGAGCCAAGGTGAATTGCCATTATCGGATTATCAAGTATCATAGAGGAGATTATGGGATTATTGAGTGCAGAGGAAGCAGCATCTTACCTCCACCTCAACGTCAAGCGGGTGCAGGTGTTGGCCCGCGCGGGCAAACTTCCGGGCCGGCGGGTAGGACGCAAATGGCTCTTTCAAGAGCGAGACCTGGAGAAGATCCTGGGGCCGGAAACTCAGGGAGGTGGAGGCGGGGGCGGACTCGATCTCAGCGCCAGGAATCAGCTCCGCGGGCGCGTGCTCGCAGTGAGCATCGAAGGCCTGATGGCGGAGATTCGGGTCGGCATTGGGGAGCAGGAGCTGGTTGCGGTGATCACCCGGAATTCGGCTGAGCGGCTTCGGCTCCAAGTCGGCGAGTCGGTGTTCGCCGTCATCAAATCCACCGAGGTCATGATCGCGAAGGGAACCGGGGAATGAATCCTCTCCTGTGGCTCGCGGCTGCGGCGCTGGGCCTCCCGTTGGCACCCCGTCCCATCGATCCTGACCCGTCCACGCTCAGCGTCTTTGCGGCAGCATCTCTGACCGAGGCTTTCGGCGACCTTGCCCGCAGGTTGGAACAGAGTCATCCGGGATTGGCGGTGCGGTTCAACTTCGCCGGCTCGCAGCAGCTTGCGGTGCAGATCGAGCAGGGCGCCGCCGCGGACGTATACGCCTCCGCCGACCAGCGCTGGATGGACTACGCCAAGGACAAGAATCTCCTTGAGGGCAAGGCGCGAGTCTTCACCCGGAACCGGCTGATACTGATCGTGCCCCGCACCAATCCAGCGCGCATCGGCAGCCTCAAGGATGTCGCCCGTCGAGGCACCAAGATCGTGATCGCGGCGGAAGCGGTGCCGGCCGGGAAGTACACCCAAGAAGTCCTCACGAAGCTGGCTGGCGCTGAAGGGTTCCCTCCCGAGTACGACCAGCGGGTCCTCGCCAACGTGGTTTCGCAAGAAGAGAATGTAAAGAGCGTGGTGAGCAAGATTCAGTTGGGCGAGGCTGATGCGGGATTCGTGTATCAGTCGGATGTGACGCGGTCCGTCTCGCGGTACGTGCGCGACTTCGAGATACCGGACGAGTACAACGTGATCGCCCGCTATCCGATTGCGGTGGTCAAGGGCACCAGGAACGCCGAGTCAGCTCGGGCGTTCATCGACCTCCTGCTGAGTGAGCAAGGACAGGCCACCCTAGAGCAGTACGGGTTCCTGCCCGTCCAGGCGAAGGAGCCGGCTGTGTCCCACCCCTAGCTCGTGAGTCGCTGGGGATGGGTGTAGACCGTATGTCCTCCTCCACGCGCGAACCCCACCAGCGTGAGCCCAGCCTGCTGCGCGATCCGGACAGCGAGCCCAGTGGGGCCGGAGATCGCGGCCATCAGTGGAGCTCCGAGCACGGTAGTCTTCTGGATCATCTCAAAGCTCGCTCGACTGGTGACGACCACAAAGCCAGCCTTTGGGTCGGTCTTCTGTTTAAGCAGCGCACCGATCAGCTTGTCCAGCGCATTATGCCGGCCGACGTCCTCCCGGACCACCTGAATCGTGCCGTCCAGGCCGGCCCAGCCGGCCGCGTGGACCGCGCCGGCGGCCGCGTTGAGGGCCTGATGCGAGACCAAGGAGTCGAGCGCGCTTCGAATCGCACTCGCCGGGATGGAGACGGTGTCCTCCACCCGGTGTAACTCCTTCAGAACCGCTGTCACGCTGTCCGCTCCGCAGATTCCGCAACCGGTCCGGCCCGTGAGCCGTCGGGTCCTGCCGGCGATCACCTCTTCGCACGCCCGACTCACAGTCGCCTGGATCTCGATGCCCTTGCTGTAACGCACCACCTCGATCTTCTCGAGGTCGGACGGCGAGCTGATCAGTTCTTCGGTGATGCTGAAGCCCAGGGTGAAGTCTTCGAGGTCCTGCGGGGTGGCCATCATGACGACGTGGGGAATCCCGTTGTAAATGATGGCAACCGGGGTCTCTTCGGCGATGATCTCTGGGCTTTCGGAGCTCTGGCCATCGCGCCACCGGGTGGCCCAGAGCGTCAGAAGCGGTTTGACGTAGCCCAGGCGGAGGAGACCGAGCGGGTCCTGCATCTGGGAAAGATCGCTATCGGCGGGCATGCCGAATTATATCCTCAGCGCCGCCGAGACGTGTGCCCTCCTCAGCTCGCCTCCGCCAGCAGGTGCGGCAGCCGCACGATCTCATAGCGCGCCACCGCCGCTCCCAGCAGTATGAGGAGCACTGCACCTGCGAGTAGCCGCGGGGCACCCAGCGCCAGAAGCCCCAGTGGCAGGAGCACGCCCGCGAGGATCGTCACTGCACCGATGATCGCAAGAGGACCGGCGCCGTGGGCTCGTGACAACGGGGCGCGGAGATCGGCCAGGAGTAGGAGCAGCACGACCAGATTGAGGACCAGCAACAGCATCAGGGCGAGACGCAGCACGGCCATGGCCTCCGGCCGCACCATCAGCGTCGCCAGGAGGAGCAGCTCGGCAGCCCCCAGCGCCAGAGCGGAGCTGCTGAAGTAGCCGCCCAGCCAGCGCGCGTCCCTCCACCCCGGCTGGGCGGTCGTGCTGAACAGGACTCCCTTGTACACCGCCGCTCCGAGCGCGGGCACCAGGCCAAGCATCAACATCAGCCGGCGCAGCCATTCGAGCCCGCCACCGCCATCGGGCCAAAGGCTCAGCAGGGTCAGCCCCGTCAGGAAAACCGCGTAGGCCGTGAGAGACCATGTCCCGAGCGACATCGGCGAACTGGGCTTCCACACCCTCAGCATGTGATGGAACCGGAACGGATCGCCCAGATCCAGCACCAGGCATATCAGGTCGCCGACCAAGAGGAGCAGCGCGATCGGGTAGGCCACACTCGCCAAACCGCTGAAGCTCGCCGGCCTGACTAGCTCCGCAAGCCCGGCCACCAGGAAGAGGCCAGTGCTCAGATTGTTGAACAGCGTGTCCAGCACGACGAGTCCGTGCCAATTGGGGGGCTTGGTCACGGGTCGCCCGGCGTAGCCGGTAGCGATCGCATGCGGTGCGGACTCGATGTTCATGCCACCCTTCATGTCAGCGCCCCTGGAGGAATACTGCCGCGAGCAGGACCGCGATCGAGAGCAGCAGGCCCAGGACCGCCCGGATGTAATCCCCTTTCATGGCCAGCCACGGGTTGACCGGCATCTCGGGGAGACCATAGACCGAGGGGCGATCGACCAGCAGGTAGAACGAATTCAGCTCGGAGTAGCTCGCCCCCGGCACGTCGCCGTAGAGGTGGGCGTCCTTGACTCCGCGCCGGTGCAGGTCCTCCACCCGCTTCCTGGCGCGCTCGCGCAACTCGTCGATGGGGCCGAACTGAATCGACTCGGTAGGGCAGGCCTTGGCACAGGCGGGAACCAGGCCGTCCCGCTGCCGGTCGTAGCACAGGGTGCACTTATGCGCGTGGCCGTCCAGGGTGGCGCGAGTGATGACCCCGAAGGGGCAGGCGGCGATGCAGTAAGCGCAGCCGTTGCATATGTCCGGCTGGATGTAGACGTTGCCGAACTCATTGTGGATGATGGCGCCGGTGGGGCAGGCATGCTGGCAGGGCGCCGCGACGCAATGCTTGCAGACGTCGCTCATCATGAGCCAGCGGTCGGGATGCCCGTCCTCGGCATGGTCACCGGCCAGCTGCTCGATGAACTTCACGTGCCGCCACGAGGTGGCCGACAGCTCGCCGGTGTTGTCGTAGCTGTTGCCGGTCCAGTCGAACCCGTCCGCGGGAAGCTGGTTCCATTGCTTGCAGGCAACCTCACACGCCTTGCAGCCGATGCAGACCGTGGTGTCGGTATAGAAGCCGGTGGGCTCGCGGGACTCCGGTGGGTCCACGCGCCGGAACGGCTCGAGCAGCACCGGGAGGCGACGCGCCTGCCCCGGAAGGGGAACGTCGCTGCCTGGAGCAAGGGACACCAGCTCCTTCTCCTTAGTCGCCACGTCTGAATCTCCCCTCCGGCTGCGCGGCGCTCGGCGTGTCCGGCACCGGCTCCTGGGTCGGCCAGGGCGCCGGAGGCTTGGTGGGCCTGGGCTCGGCGCCCTCGCGGCGGCCCGGGAGCACCCGGCAGGCGAACGCCTTGACCTCGTGCATACTGACGTTGGCGTCGGCCACCAGCGAGGTGAGGTCGTTGGCATTGTCGCCCACCACCTCGCCGGCAAAGGCCCAGTGGAACGGGAGGCCGATCTGGTGCAGGACGCGCCCCTCGATCTGGAGCGGCCGGAGTCGCCGCGTGACCATGGCGCGCGCCTCGATCCGGAACCGCGCCGATTCCACCGTCATCCAGCCGCCGTGCACGATGCCGTGTTCCTCGGCCAGCTCCGGGCTGAGCTCGACGAACATCTCGGGCTGCAGCTCGTTGAGCCAACTGTTGAAGCGGCTCATGGGCCCGCTCAGGTAGTGCTCGGTGAGGCGATAGGTGGTCGCGACGACTGGGTATTCCTTTGTGGGGGTGTGCGCGATCCGGTTGAGCGGCCCCTCGAAGAACCGAACTGTCGGATTGGTCGCCTGGCGAGGATAGATGAGGTTGCCCACCGGCGATTCGACCGGCTCGTAGTGAGTGGGCAGCGGACCATCCCTGATGCTCCCGGGCGCGAAGAGCCAGCCGACGCCGTCGGGCTTCATGATGAACGGCTGGTCACCCGCGATGGCCTCCATGCCCTGCGCGCCGGGCGGCGGCCGGTAGTCCGGCGGCAGCTCGGGGTCGAAGTCGGGCTCGTCGCGGCCGACCCACTCCTGCGATTGGGCATCCCACCAGACCAGCCGCTTCCGCTCCGACCAGGGGCGTCCTTCGGGGTCGGCCGAGGCGCGGTTGTACATGATGCGGCGATTGTGCGGCCAGGCGAACCCCCAGTCGGGCTGGATCGGGTTGGCCGTGCGTTTGCGGTCACGAGCCCGATTGTGTCCGGGCTCGGGGTACACGCCGCTGTAGATCCAGCAGCCGCACGACGTGGTGCCGTCGTCCTCGAGCTCGGAGAAGCCTGCCACGAGCCGAGGCCGACCGGTGCGCGGGTCCACCTCGTCCAGCCGGTAGCCGTTGATCTCCATCAATACCTTCTCCAGGTCCGGCTCTCCCTCGACCCGGCTGAGAGTTCCATCAGGCAATCGTGGCGGGTGGTCGAACTCGTAGTCCCAGGTGAGGTTGAGCAGGGGCTGGTCACGGGGATCGGTGGAGCCCGCGTACAGCCGCTTGAGCCGCTTGCCCAGGTTGTAGATAAACCAGGCGTCGGAGCGGCTGTCCCCCATGGGGTCCAGTGCCTTGTCGTGCCACTGGAGCAACCGCTGGGTGTTGGTGAGGCTTCCGTCCTTCTCGGGATTAGCCGCTGCGGGGAGAAAGAACACCTCGGTCTTGACGTCGGACGGCGGCGGTCCGTCCGGGTCGTCCCTCCAGAACACGGCGCTCTCGATCTCGAACCAGTCGACCACCACGAGCCAGTCGAGATTGCGCAATCCCGCGCGGTGGAGGCGTGCATTGGGCCCGCCGCCCGCCGGGTTCTGCCCGAAGAGGAAGTAGCCTTTGACCCCGCCCTTCGCCATGCGATCGAAGTAAGGGAGTTGGGAATAGTCGGCGTCCGGCCGCGGCAACCAGGAGAACCCGAAGTCGTTCTCCGACGTCGCCGCGTTGCCATACCACGCCTTGAGCAGGCTCACGATGAACTTGCGGAAGTTGGCCCAGTACCCGGTGCCCTGGTCCTCCTGGTCGACATAGGAATCGAGCCGCTCATGCGCCTCGTCGGCGCACGGCTGCGGCAGATACCCCGGCAGGCTGTCGTATAGCGTCGCGATGTCGGTCGAGCCCTGGATGCTGGAATGGCCCCGCATCGCCATGATGCCGCCGCCGGGCCGCCCCATGTTGCCGAGCAGGAGCTGCAGGATGGCCGCGGTGCGGATCATCTGCACGCCCGTCGTGTGCTGGGTCCAGCCGACCGCGTAGACCACCGCGCTGGTCCGTTCCCGCCCGGAGTTGGCGCACAGGAGCTCAGCCACCTGCACCAGCTCCTCGGGCGCGCAGCCGCACACCTGGGACACCACTTCCGGCGTGTAGCGGGCGAAGTGGCGCTTGAGGATCTGGAAGACACAGCGGGGATCCTGCAGGGTGGGATCCGTGGCCCCCTCTCCCTCGGCGCAGGCGGTCATCTCCCGCCGCGGGCCGGCGTGGGAAGTGGGTCCCGTGTCCAGGCTGTGGCCGTACATTCCTGGCGCCTGCCTCAGCATCCGATACATCGGCGTCGTGCCGGTCCAGTCCTCCTCCTGCTCCTCCGCCTCCCGCTCCGTCGCGCCGGCATACCCCCAGTGTCCCGCACTGGCATCGTAGCGGCCGGTCCTCCTGTTCCCGCGGTAGCCGCTGAACAATCCGCCGAGATCCTCGGTGCCCCGGAACCCCTCCTGGACGATGGTCGACGCGTTGGTGTAGTGGAGGACGTACTCCTTGAACCAGCGATCGTGGCTCAGGACGTAGTTGACCAAGCCGCCCAGGAAGGCGATGTCGCTGCCGGCCCGGATGCCGACGTGCACGTCGCAGAGCGCCGACATGCGGGTGTAGCGGGGGTCGACGTGGATGAGGACCGCGCCCTGCTCCTTCGCCTTCAGCGGCCAGCGGAAGGCGACGGGATGGGCCTCGGCCATGTTGGAGCCCATGAACAGAACGCAATCGCTGTTGGCGAGGTCCTGCTGGTAGTTGGTGGCCGCGCCGCGGCCGAACGAGGCGCCCAGACCGGGCACCGAGGCGCTATGTCATATCCTGGCCTGGTTCTCGATCGAGACCACCCCCAGCCCGCCGCCAAACAGCTTCTTGATGAGATAGTTCTCCTCGTTGTCAATCGTCGCGCCGCCGAGCGTGCCGATCGAGCGGACCGAGTTGAGCAGGCGGCCGGACTCGTTCCGGACGGTGAAGTCGGCATCCCGCTCGGTCTTGATGCGAAGGGCGATCTGATCGAGGGCCCAGTCCAGGGTGCGCGTCTCCCAATGATCGGAGGAGGGAGCGCGGTAGAGCACCTGGGTAACGCGGTGGGGGTTGACGGCAAGCTGGAAGGCGTTGGCTCCCTTGGGACAGAGGGTCCCCTCGTTGATGGGACTCTCCGGGTTGCCTTCGATGTCGATCAGCATCCCGCCTTTGGTGTAGATGAGCTGGCCACAGCCGACGGCACAGTAGGGGCAGAGGCCCTCGGTGACGGTGGCCCCGCGGAGCCGGGAGGCCTTTTCGACCGAGTGTCGACTGAAGGGTTCGCGAGACGCGGGTGAGCGGGGCCAGGAAGGGGGATCGGGCATGTGGTTTCTCGCAGGGTTCGGGGAGCGTCTAGAACTGGCGGGACCGCGTGGGCGGACCCATAGTCTCGTCAGTTATCGTCGCATCCGGGGCACCGGGCTTCAGTGTGTTTGCTCACACCCGCCGCTGCCCGGGACAGCTTTGCTGGTCTAAAAGACCCAGATCACTCAAGCCTGGCTGGTCCGCACTGCTCATCCGACCAGGTATGTCTCGTAGATCACGCCTCCAGGCCGGCGGCCTGCCACGCCGATGAAGATGCCCTGGTTCAGCCAGTCCAGCGCGGCTGCGGCTGTCTCTATCTGCGTCGAGGTGCGGAACGTGTACTCGCTGGGGTCGACGTCCTCACCGCGCCCGAGACGACCGAGGACCTCGGCGCTGGTGCGCGCCTCGACTTCAGCCTCCGGAGTTCCATCGGGGATATGGACGTCGAACCGAACGAGGAACTCCATAGGTTTGATCTCACCCCTCGACCAGCTGCTGGCCCCGGACTACCGCAGCGACTTGAACCCCGCGCGAAGATCTTCCACGATCGCCTGCGGCTGCTCCCATGCGGCGAAGTGCGCGCCTTTCGGATGGCGCTTGTAGTAGACCAGCTTGGGATAGGCCTTCTCGGCCCACGACCGTGGACACGGGCAGATCTCCTCGGGGAACGCGCTCACCGCGACCGGGATCTTCACTCCCTTCGGCGCGAAGAAGACCAGCTTGTTCTCCCAGTACAGCCGGGCCGACGACACCCCGGTGCCGGTCAGCCAGTAGAGGGTGATGTTGTCGCAAATATCGTCTTGCGTCAGGCCCTCGGCGGCGCCGTCGAACACCCGAGCGATCTGCCGGTACGTCCAGATATCATGATCGATGATCCACGCGGCCAGTGCGACGGGTGAATCCAGGAGCCCGTACAGCGTCTGCGGCCGGTTGCCCATCTCGAGGGCATATCCTAGCCCATGCTTGTAGAAGAAGGCGACGTGCTCGAACGACGCTCTCTCCTCCTCGTCGAGGCCGGGAGGCGGCGCCGCGCCGGCAAAGGCCGCCGCATCAACCTCGGGCGGTATGGCACCGGCCATGTTGGTGTGAATGCCGACCAGACCCCTCGGAGCCTGCACGCCCATCTGGTCGGTGATGATCGCACCCCAGTCGCCGCCGGTCGCGGCGTAGCGCTGGTATCCCAGGCGCTCCATGAGGGTGGCCCATGCCCGGGCAATGTGCTCGGGGCCCCAGCCGGTCGTGGTCGGCTTGCCCGAGAAGCCGTAGCCCGGCATCGATGGGATCACCAGGTGAAACGCGTCCGCGGCGGTCCCACCGTGGGCTGTCGGATTGGTCAGCGGCTCGATGATTTTGAGCTGCTCGATGATCGAACCGGGCCAGCCATGGGTGACGATGAGCGGCAGCGCATTCTCGTGCTTCGAGCGAATGTGAATGAAGTGGATGTCGAGCCCGTCGATCTCGGTGATGAAATGCGGGTAGGAGTTCAGCTTCGCCTCGACTTTGCGCCAATCGTGCTCCGACGCCCAGTAGCGCGCCAGTTTCTGAATCGTGGCGAGCTGGACGCCCTGGGTGTCGTCTGCGACGGCCTCCTTCTCGGGCCAGCGCGTGGCCTTGATGCGCCTACGCAGCTCCTCGAGCTCGGCATCGGGGACCTCGCCGACCTTGAACGGCCGGATCGCTGTGCTGGGTGGCTTTGCGGTTGTGACCGGCATGGTGACTCCTTTTGTTGGTGTGGTCAGGCCTCTTACTGTTCGACGAGCTGCTGGCCTCCGTCGATGTCGAAGGTCGCGCCGCTGACCGCGGTGTTGGTCATGAGGTGGATTGCGAGTGCGGCGATGTCGGCCGGGCCGACGACGCGCCGGATCGGCAGCGTGGTGCGGAGCTGCTCCCGGCGCGCGTCCAGCTGCTCGCCCAGGATCGCCGCCGACAACGGCGTGTCGACGAATCCCGCCGCGATCAGGTTCACCCGGATGGGTGCCAGCTCGAGCGCCAGGTTCTTAGTGAGAGCGGGACCCGCGGCCGTGAGCGCCCCGATGAGCGCGAAGCCCGGCGCCGTGCGGCGGCCACCGGTGCCGCTCATGAAGAGCAGGGTGCCTCCCGGCCGAACCTTGCCGATCGCGTTCCGGGCGACCTGCAGCGGAAGCAGGATATGGGACTCGAGGTCGCGGCGGCCCTTGTCGAAGTCGAACTCCGCCAGCGGGGCGTAGTAGGGACCGGGGCCGGTGACCAGCAGGTGGTCGATCGGCGTGGGCAGCTCGTCGAAAAACTTTCTGAGCCGGTCGAAGTCGGTGGCGTCGAAGGCCGCGATGCTGGCGGCCCCGAGCTCGACGCCGACCCGATGCAGGCGGTCCGGGTCCCGCGCGGTCAGGATCACCTCGGCTCCCGCTTCGCGGGCCAGGCGGGCGGTCTCGAGCCCGATGCCTGCGCTGCCGCCGATCACGACTACGGTCTGCCCGAGTAACGCCGGCTCATGGCGGACCGGAGCGATTG
>UEXR01000511.1_pt1 | contig 9798 bp, 9 predicted proteins | sample 4301101 | NCBI WGS metagenome assembly UEXR01 (sample SAMEA4773180, study PRJEB27434) | metagenome | biome: 2259; feature: agricultural soil; material: soil | place: USA | collected 2014-09 | depth 0.25 m
GGAGAGAAAGGGCCCGCCGCGATCAGAGTGGAAGAGGAGTCCCGGAGCCGGCCGCCGCTCCGCGAGGGCCATGGCCAGCGCTTCGTGCGCGAGCCGCTGGTCGAGCAGGGGTGTCATGGCCCAACCGACGAGGCGCCGGGCGTAGAGATCGAGCACGACGGCCAGATGGAGCCAGCCCTGGCCGGTGCCGACCGAGGTAATGTCGGACACCCAGCGCTGATCAGGCGCCTCAGCGGTGAAGTCGCGCCGCAGGCGATCGGGCGCAGCCGGCAGCTCGGCCCGGGCGGTGGCGGTCCAGCGGAAGCGGCGCTCGGTGCAAGCGATGATCCCCTCGCGCCGCATGAGCCAGGCGATGCGGTGCCGCCCGGCCGAGAGGCCCTGGGCTTGGAGCTCGCGGTGAATGCGCGGCGCGCCGTAGGTCCGGCGGCTGGCCGCGTGCGCTGCCCGGATGTGGACGAGCACCACGAGCATCGCACTAAACCATCGAGGGGTATGCCCCCATCCCTGGCCTGGGCTGCTGGTCTGCTAATCGCGATCCTCTCGGCTGCGGTAGGCGCCGGCGTCTGCTGGGCTAGCCTTACTCTCCTGCCTGAGCACGTTGCTCGGATTGTTCTCTGGCCCCTGAGTGGGCTTGCACTCGCATTCCCGGCACCTTGCTTCGATCGCGGGCCTGGACAGGAGCCGTTCTGCGAGGGTACTCCGATCCAGCTGTTTGCGGGCCTCCTTGGGATCGGTCTCAGTTGGTTGTTCTACAGTGGAGTAGCGTACCTGGTGCTTGCGCGCTGGAGTCGACGAGAACACTCCGTCGCACCGGGCGCCTAACTAGCAATGCAACTGACGGGCCGGATCGACGCGAGGCGCCACGCCGGCGCAGCGCTCCGCTGTCGCGCTTCGGAGCAAAGGTTTGTGTGGCAGCCATTGTTCGTAGCGATTCGAGACTGGTCCGGACGAAGACTGGCGAGACTGTGGCTAACAGGTCTCCTGCTTGAGCTTACGATCGTCTTTGTGCCCCTTCTTCTGCGGCCGATTGACAGGCCGGCTCCAGGTGCCGCGGCAATGCGCGAGTGGCAGACGGGGATGCCTTGCCAACCGATCGATCTTGACACCCTTCGCCCGGGGTCAGAGACTCACTCGTTGCCTTTGCTCGCGAGGGCGTGGGGAAGAGTATCGTGCAACTCGGATTTGGGGTGGGACTTATGGAACTTCTAGTCGTTGGGATCTACGCCGCGGTGCCAGCGATTCTGATCATCATCGCGATCGGCTGGATCCGGGAGCTTCGGAGAAAGCGAGGGCCTGGCTCACCACCGCCAGGCGCCTAACCGGCGCATGCAGCCGACAAGCGCTTCCTAGCGGGGTCCGGTCGCCGCCACCCGCCGATGGCGGGGGCGGAACGTAGGGTCGTGCATGAGCGGGCAAGTTGCTTGCAGCTGATGCACAAGTCGTTAGACAGACGCATCGAAGTACTGTGTGAACCCACCCGTCCCATCCAGAAGGTTGGGTGGTGCCTACCCCTCGTCCGCCCGGCACCGTGTTTGTAACGTTTGAGGGCAACGAGATACGATCTGCTCCACTCTGGAGGGCCCATGACTCACCTCAACGAGGTCGACACCTTCCGCGCCGCCTGGAACGCGGAGGCCCGTGACACGCTGCGGCTTCTGGAAGCACTCCCGTCGGACCAGTACGATTTCCGGCCCGATCCGAAGGGCCGCTCAATCGGAGAAATGGCATGGCACCTGAGCGAAATCGACGCATGCTTAAGCTATGGCATCGCCCTGCAACGGTTCCGCTTTGAGGACGAGCCGCCGGACCTCAAACGGCCGCGCGAGATCAAGCTGCTCGCTCCAGGGTACCGCCGCGTCCACGAGCAAGCGGTCGCCAGACTCACGGATCTCAGGAACGACCAGCTCGAGGATACCGTGACCTTCTTCGATGGCCGGCGGCTGACAATTCGTCACGTGCTTTGGAACGAGTTGCTGCATCACCTGATTCACCATCGCGCGCAGCTGGTGCTGCTGTGTCGGATGGCGGGTGGAACGCCGCCGGGTCTTTACGGTCCAAATCGGGAGGAGATGCAGGCCCTCCGCGCCAAGCTGGGGGAGACCGTGAAGATCTAGGAGCCGGCCTTCGCCCGCGGAGATGCCCAGGTCTTGGCGGTCGAGCTCAATGCGCCGCCTAACCCGCGCATGCCGCCGACAGGCCGAACGGGCGCGGGCCTCCGTGCGGGCGACAGGCTCCTTGAGCGCGCGGTGGAACGTAGGATTGTGCGGGCCGGCATGATGGCCTGCAGCTGATGCGCAAGTCGTTAGCCCGCGACGAGGCAGGGATGGACACACTGTTCGAAAACATCCGGGTCGGTGTCCGAAGCCTCCGCCATACGACGGGGTTTGCCCTCGTCGCGGTATTCACCCTCGCCCTGGGCATCGGTCTCTCGACAGCGGTCTTCACGGTGGCTGACGCAGTGTTGCTCCGCCGTCTCCCCGTCCGCGATCAGGACCGCCTCACCGTGCTTTGGGGGGCAGCGCCTGACAGGCCTTTCAATTACCCCCTCGATTTCTCTGACGGTCGCGCCTTCATGTCGAGTGCGCGAAGTCTCCAGCGGTCGGCGCTTTTCCTCTACAATGGAGCGTCGCCACTGCCGATTCGTGAAGGTGACCGCGTCTCGCGTCTACGCCGTGCACTGGTGTCAGGTGAGTTCTTTGACGTGCTCGGGGCGCGGGCCGCGCTAGGCCGTGCGCTGCGTCCCGCCGATGACGTGCGCGGCGCGGCACCGGTGTTGGTCCTGAGTGACGCTGCCTGGCGTCAGCGATTCAATTCCGACCCCCATGTACTTGGTCGACCGGTAGCGATGTACGGCGATGGAACGCCATACACAGTCGTGGGTGTCATGCCGCAAGGGCTCGACTACCCGAAAGGCACGGATTTCTGGGCTCCGGTTGTCCCTTCCATCTCCCCGGAAGGACTGTCCCTGATGGGCTTCTACGTCCTCGGGAGGCTTGCGCCTGGCGCGACACGCGCCAACGCGGCGGATGAGATGACCGCCTTCTTCAGGCGCGCGGAGCCGGCGTCCTGGCAGCGTGACCACCACGGCGTCGCCACTGCATGGCCGCGACTCGTGATCGGTGACGTTCGCCCGGCGCTGATGGCCTTCGCAGCCGCTGCCGGCCTGCTGCTGCTGATTGCATGCATCAACGTGGCCAACCTTCTACTGCTGCGCGGACTCGCGCGGGTTCGGGAGGTTGCTGTTCGGTCGGCGCTCGGCGCGAGCCCCAGGCGGATCGTGGGTCAATTGTTGACCGAGAACGCGCTGTTGGCCACTGCCGGCGGCGGGCTCGGTGTTGCTGTCGCAGCCGGCGCCGTTCGGGCCTTCGTCGCATTCGCGCCACCAGGAGTCCCCCGTCTCGACGAGATCCAACTGAACGCAACTGCGCTGACGGGCGCAGTTGTCATTACCGCTGTCGCGCTGCTGTTCTTCGCGCTCGCGCCGGCGATCATGACGTCCCGCGTTGACCTGCAGCGGGCACTTCGCTCCGACACGCGGCAGAGCGCCAGCCGCCGGCTCCGGCTGGCAATGGAGGGGTTGGTGGCGGGACAGATCGCGCTCGCACTCCTCGTCCTCTCTGCTGCCGGTGTCATCACGAGGAGCCTCGTGAAGCTCGAGCGGGCCGAGCTTGCGTTGGAGCCTTCAGGCCTGCTGATCGGCGAGTTGGCGCTGCGCTCCGACCTTTATGGTGACGCAGCGAAGCAACGCGCACTGCTTGAACGCCTGGTGCCGCAGCTTGAGGCAATACCCGGTGTGCGCGCAGCGTCGCCCGTCGTGGCGGTTCCCTTCTCAGGGGACGGCGGCTGGGACGGCAAGCCTGCAGCCGAAGGGCAGTCTCCCGAAGACGCGGCCGCCAACCCGATGATCAACTTGGAGGTCGTTGCACCGAACTACTTCACGACGCTCGGCATCCCTGTCCTCCGTGGCCGTGGCTTCACCAGTCAGGACCGCGAGGATACGCCACTCGCCATCGTGGTCAGTCAGTCTGCCGCACAGCATTACTGGCCAGATAGCGATCCCATCGGCAAGCACCTGATGATGGGGGCCAATCTGGAGCGTACGCTCACGGTGGTCGGGGTCGTCCCGGACACGCGCTACCGGGACCTGCGAGATGCGCGCCCCAGTATCTATTTCCCACTTCGCCAATCCTTCTTCCCTTTCACTCCTACAACGCTAGCCATCAGAACCGACGGCCGGCCGGCCGAAGTGGTGTCGACAATCCGGCGAGTCATCAGCGAGACAGAGGGCGGTGTTGCCTTGGTGGGCGCAGCACCGTTCGAGACCTTCCTCGAGGGGCCATTGGCCCAGCCCAGGTTGAACGCCTTACTCCTCGTGGTATTCGGGGTTGCCGCAGTCGCGCTAGCGGCTGTTGGCCTGGTCGGGGTCATGGCAACCATGGTGCGACAGCGCACACAGGAACTTGGTATTCGGCTGGCGCTTGGAGCGGCGCCGCGAGATCTCCGGCGCATGGTGATGCGGCGCGGCCTCGCGATCGGATTTGCCGGACTGGTCCCAGGCCTGCTTGGAGCGCTCCTGGCGAACCGTCTGCTGGAGGCGCTGCTCTACGAGGTGAGCCCAACCGACGCAGTGACACTGGCCGGTACGGCGGGATTCCTTCTCAGCGTAGCCGGCCTGGCCACCGCCATCCCCGCCCGGTTCACCACGCGCGTCGATCCTATGCTCGCGCTGCGGGCTGAGTGAAGATGGCGGCTTAACCCGCAAATGCAGCCGACAGGCCGGGGCGGGCCGGGGCTCCGCCCCCGCCATCGAGCTATGCGAGAACTTGTATTCATCGGACTGGTCGCAATGGGGTGCGCTGGGTCGGGGCACCCGATCGCAGCCCCGTACGTCGAAGGTTCAGGTCCGGCGGGGGCTCGGCCGGCGGTCTTGGAACGCGCGATTGATCCCAGTCTGAAGGCGTTGGGGCTTCCGTCACTAGCCAGGGCGGGGCTTCCTCCCGGCTATCGCGAGCTGCGGCTTTCGCGCGGCCATGGGATGGTGTTGGGGCCCGAGTATCCGGTGGTCCGGATCCTTGGGCGACCGGCCGGGGTGAGCGGTGAGATCATTCGCTTCCGAGGGATTGTCGACACGGTGGCCCGCACGGTGCGCTGGACGGCCCGACGAGTCCGCCCGGCGCACTCGGTAGACTGGAGGGGCCTACTCGCCCACCTGGACTCGTTGGGAGTTACGACTCTTGAGCCGCCGACCTATCGGACGGCGATCATGGATGCCGGCGATCTGGTCGTCGAGGTGCGCAGCGGTGCCGAGTATCAGGCGTACGAAGTGAACGCCCCACAGCTGCGAACTGACTCGGTAAGTCAGCGCGCCACAAAGATCGCGGGGGTGGTCGACTCCTTGGAACGTCTCACCCGCGGGTACGAGTAGCGGCGGCCTAACCCGCGCGCGCAGCCGACGGGCCGGACAAGTCCGGAGCGCCGCTCGGGCGCAGCTTTCCTTTAGAGCGCTGCGGAACAAAGGTTTGTGCGGGCGCGGGCACGATAGCCCGCAGCTGATGCGCAAGACGTTAGGACGACAAACCACCAAAGGGTTCATGCGGACCTGCACGGCGGGAGTGGCAGCTCTATTGCTGTGGTCCTTTTGCGAGCTGGCGGCGCAGGGGCGCGTCGAGATGCGGCGAGTGCCTTCTCCCGCCCTCGGAGTTGAGAAAGCCATCGTCGTGTATCTGCCGGCTTCCTACGGTCGATCCTCCCTCCGCTTCCCCGTTGCCTACTATCTGCATGGCGGAGGTGGCAACGAGCGCACGTGGACCGATCGCCTGGCGCTGGACTCGCTCGCCGACTCGCTACAGCGGGCCGGAGCGCCGGAAGCTATTCTCGTGATGCCGGACGGCGACACCGGCTTTTGGATCGACTGGGAAGAGCCCGAGGGGTTCCGGGCTCGGTGCACGGCCGATCCACGGAGAGCGCTACTCCAAGAGCCAAGCGCGACCTACTGTGTGCCCCAGGGCAAGTATGAGTCCTATGTCGTGCAAGATGTGGTGCGCTTCGTGGACTCCGCGTACCGTACCCGGGTGGACCACCGCCACCGAGGCATTGCCGGTCTCTCTATGGGCGGGTATGGCGCCCTGTTCCTGGCGGCGCGGCATTCGGACTTGTTCAGCGCGGCGGTGAGCCATTCGGGGCTGGTGTCGCCACTTTATGTCGGCCCGCATCCCTACACCGGCCAGGCCGTCTTCGCGAGCACGGTGTCGGAGATCCTCGATCAATGGCCGTCCTATCGCTGGCCCCTGTTCCTGCTCGAGTTCGGGCGTGATACGAGCGGATGGTGGGCGCGCGACCCCTTTCGGCAGATCGATCACCTACTGGTGACTGGGCGCCCGGTTCCCTACCTCTCTCTAGACGTCGGCACAATGGATCGGTTCGCCGACCAGAGTCGTGCATTGTCCGACACGCTGCGGAAGAGAGGTGTCGCGCACCGCTACCGCGAGTGGCCGGGCGGCCATGACGATGCCTACTGGCGGGCTCATGCCGGCGAGGGGCTAGCGTGGCTACTGGAACGTATCGCGCGCTAGCTGCCCGAGAACCTCGGCCGCTGCGGCCTCACCCGCGCATGCAGCCGACAGGCCGGGCTGGCGCAAGGTTCCCGCGGGCGGCACCCTCCTCGAGCGCACCAAGGAACCTAGGTTTGTGCGGGCCCAAGTTTGAGGGCCTGCAGCTGATGCCCAAGTGGTTAGGCCGCATTCACCCAGCATCGGCATTTCCCAGGACCACCCTCTCCGGTACTGATATCGCATGGCTACTACTATCGGATCCGAAGCGGCGAGGCCGAACCCGGCCTTGAAGCCCCTGAGCTTCCTTATTGGCGAATGGCGCACTGAAGGCTCGCATCCCATGCTGCCGGGCAAAACCCTCCATGGTCGCACTAGCTTCGCCTGGTCCGACGGCGGGGCTTTCCTCGTCATGCGCTCGGAGATCGACGAACCAGAGGTCCCAAGCGGTATCGCGATCTTCGGCACAGACGACGATGCCAAGGAATGCTCCATGTTGTATTTCGACGAGCGGGGGGTTTCCCGCCGCTTCATCGTTGCGCTGCGCAGCGACCAGTGGCAATGGTCGCGTGACGCTCCTGGCTTCTCTCAACGATTTACTGCCCGACTTGTCGACGGGGGCAAGCGTATGGTGGGCCAAGGGGAGATGAATCGTGGTGAACGGTGGGAGCCAGATCTCCAGCTCACGTACACCCGGCTCGCGTAATCAACGGACTTCCCGGTCTGGATGCGGCCTAACCCGGGCAGGCAACCGAACGGGCTGGACGTGTCCCGCACTCCGTGCGGGCGCTGGCCTGATCGCCCGCAGCTGGTGCGCAAGTCGTTAGGCTGCGCCACGGGCCGGTGACTTGCGATAGTAACGCGTTGCGTTAATATCCGGAGTGATCCGCAGCTTCCGCGACCGTGACACCGACCGCCTGTTCCACCGGGAGCCTGTCCGCAAAGGGGGCGCTGCCCTGCAGCGCATGGGGTTACGGAAACTGCTCATGCTGGACGCGGCCACGCGGTTGGACGATCTCCGGATCCCGCCGGCCAATCGGCTGGAAAAGCTGGGCGGCCGCCGCGCCGGGCAGTACAGCATCCGGATTAATGACCAGTGGCGGGTCTGCTTCCGCTGGTCGGAAGGAGATGCCTACGATGTCGAAATCGTCGACTACCACTAAGCGGCGCCTGGCGCCAGTGCATCCGGGGGAGATCCTCCTGGCGGAGTTCCTCGTGCCGCTGGGCCTCACGCAGTACCGCCTGGCGAAGAGCCTGAGTGTCCCCCCTCGGCGCATCAATGAAATCGTCCACGGCACGCGAGCCATTACCGCCGACACCGCTCTGCGGCTGGCCCGGTTCTTCGGCACGTCGGAGCGGTTCTGGCTCAATCTGCAAACGGCCTACGACCTCGAGCTCGAGCGGGACCGGCTCGAAGGGCGGCTCGAGCGGGAAGTACAGGTGCTCGCCCGGGCCGGCTAAGTCGGGCAGCTCTCAGGGTGAACGTCTCAGGTGATGGGTAACAGGTGTTATCACCTGATGGGTGACAGGTGGTGTTCGAGCTTCAGTCGTCCACGGTGGTCGTGAATGCGAGAGTCGCATTCATCGAGCCAGCCTAAGTGCACGGGGCCAAAGAACACATTCCAGGTTCCTGAGGTGAGCGGTTCGAGCCCGACCGGCAGTGCAGCCAAGATGTGCGAGACATTGACCCACTGGTGGTTCCAGCGATTGCCGCCGTTCGTCGAGACCCGCCGGACCTCAAAGTGCTCGGGGTAGGTGATCGGCCGCAGCCGCGGCACATACAGCCGATCGGATGGGACATAGAGTGCTGCTGGCCGCCGCTGACGGAGCGCTTCGTGGGGTCGCACCTCGTTGAAGGTATGCCGGAAGGTGTCGAAGCGCCGCTGTTGAGCGCTGAGGGAGGAAGCCGCGGGCCGGGTGGTGTCGGCCTTCAAGTCTTTGTGCATGCGTTCATGCCGCCCGTTCTGGTGCGGCCTGGCCGGCTCGATGACTTCGGGGCGGATCCCGAGGCGGAGCCACCAGACGCTGAGCTGGGAGAGCGGAGGATGCCTTCGCGCGGCAATTCATCAAGAATGACTCGATACAGGCTCAATCAAAGGGCAACCGCGAATCGCCAGAGATCTCACAGGAGCGGTCATGAATCATGGGCGAGCAGGTCAATCGCGACCGCGATAGCCAGCGCCAGCGCACTGGGCCCAGGTTCAATGACGACCCCAGCCCAGGTCACTATTGATCTCGAGAACCGGTATTCCAACGTCGGGGTGATTATGGTCTGGCGCATCGACGACGCCGGGAAGCCGGTAGAGCTCCGCGCGTTCGCCAGCGGCACCCTGATTCGGGATCGCGTGATGGTGACGGCCGGCCATTTCACCGCTCCGGCAAAGGCACTCGGCTCACTGCCGCCGTCGATCCGAATCTTTGCGAGCTTCAGTCCAACGGACGCCAAGGATCCAAGGACTTGGATACCCGTGGTCCGGCTGGCGACGCATCCATCGATGCCCCACTGTCCGCCGCCCCCGCAATGCGACCCGACCGACGACAGCCTGGTTGCCCCCCTCGAACCAGGCATCGCCGACGTTGGGCTGGTCTTCCTCGCGCACCCGCCGCCCGGTACCACACCGGCGCGCTTCGCCGAGCCTGGCACGCTCGATCGATCCGAAGGAGCGCCAACGACCATCGTGGGATACGGCACGACGACGCCACGCCGCCGGAACGCCCCTCCGGACAACGCGACGTGGGACGGAAAACGGCGCATCAGGACTTCGACACTGAGAAGAGTCGTCGACGAGACTTGGGGGCTCTGGTCCATACCCAGCTACGTTTGCTCCGGCGACTCCGGTGGCGGCATTTTTCTGAATCCCAGCCCAACCGTGGCCAATGAGGTCGTACTGGCCGCCAACGTGTGCGATGGCGGCCGCGACTGCCGCCGCCATAACAACAACAATCGTCTGGACAGGCACAGCATCTAGAACTGGATCAAGGACATGTTACGGCGGCAGCCTGGCGGGACCTGAGTCCAGTGACGCGCGGAGTGAGTGTGCGCTCAGGTCTTCGGGTGCGTGACACTACTCGCCGCCACGGAATGGCGTCCAATCAAGGAAAGTGACCCATGCGGAAGATCATTGTCGGCGCCCAGGTTTCGATGGATGGAGTCATGCAGGCGCCTGGTGCGCCGTGGGAGGATCCCACCAAGGGCTTCAAGTTCGGCGGCTGGGTGATGCCCTATTTCGATCAGGTGTTCGGCGAAGAG
>UEXR01000087.1_pt1 | contig 9717 bp, 9 predicted proteins | sample 4301101 | NCBI WGS metagenome assembly UEXR01 (sample SAMEA4773180, study PRJEB27434) | metagenome | biome: 2259; feature: agricultural soil; material: soil | place: USA | collected 2014-09 | depth 0.25 m
GTGAGGAGTAAGCAGTGAGGAGTGACCTGCGCACGGCCTCACGCCCCGCCGTTCCCGCCGGCGTAGCCCCCCGCCGTTCCCGTCTCCTGCTCGCTCTCCTGGGGGTCGTTGCGATCGTGTTTGCCGGGCGCTGGCTCGCCGCCTTCGCCCCGCGATTTGCCGTCTACGTCGAGAGTCTCGGCTCCTGGGGCCCGATCATGTTCGTCATCGGATACGTGATCGCCACGGTGGCGTTGGTGCCGGGCTCGCTGCTCACCCTGGCAGCCGGCGCTCTCTTCGGCATCACCAAGGGCACCGCCGTTGCTTTCCTCGCTGCGACGCTCGGCGCGTCCCTTGCCTTCCTGCTTTCGCGCTACGTCGCCCGAGCCGAGGTCGAGCGGCGCCTTGGTGCGGACCGGCGGTTCCTCGCGATCGACCAGGCCATACGTCGGCAGGGGCGAACGATCGTTCTGCTTCTCCGGCTCTCGCCCATCTTCCCCTTCAATCTGCTGAATTACGCGCTCGGGCTCACCCAGGTTCGGTTCCTTGATTTCCTGATCGCCTCCATCGGCATGCTCCCGGGCACGCTCCTCTACGTCTACTACGGCAGGGTGGCTGGCGATGTCGCCCGGCTGGCGGCCGGTGTCCCGCTGCAACCGACCAGGGGGTCGTACCTGCTTCTTGGCATCGGTCTGTTTGCCACCATCACGGTCACGGTCCTGCTGACGCGGACCGCTCGTCGAGCCTTGCACGAGGCCATCGGCGGCCCCAGTGGCACAACCTGATTCTCACCCGCCCGACCAACCCCGAGATCCACTGATCGAACCACTGGACCGGTACAATCAGCGGTGGATCGCGCATGTCAGGCCGTCCGGCTGGGTCAATCCCGAGCCCAGAGACCGCTATCACCTGGTGGTCATCGGCGCGGGGCCCGGTGGGCTGATGAGCGCGGCCATCGCAGCCGGACTGGGCGCACGAGTGGCCCTGGTCGAGCGTCATCTGATGGGGGGAGATTGCCTCAATGTCGGCTGTGTCCCCTCCAAAGCGCTGATCGCCGCGGCTCGCTCATGGGCGGCCGCCGCGGACTCGCATCCTGGGTTCGGTGGTCCTCGCACTGTTGGTGCAGGCGAGTTTGGACTGGCCATGGAGCGAGTACGAAGACTCCGGGCCGATCTCAGCCCGGCAGACAGCGTCAGCCGCTACCGCGACCTGGGGATTGACGTCTTCCTGGGTGAAGGACGGTTTTCCACTGCTGACCGCCTCACCGTCGCAGGCAAGACCCTTCGCTTCCGGCGAGCGATCATTGCCACAGGTTCGCATCCTGCCGTTCCCCCCGTGCCGGGACTCGAGACGACCGGCTATCTCACCAACGAGACCCTCTTCACCCTCACCAGGTTGCCCCGGCGTCTGGTCGTGATCGGGTCCGGCCCGGTCGGCTGCGAGATGGCCCAGGCGTTCGCCCGCCTCGGCTCCGAGGTGACCCTGCTGAACGATCTGGACCAGATCCTCCCAATGGAGGATGCGGACGCGAGCAGGGTCGTCGAGCGCGCGATGGCCCGCGACAACGTCCGCATCCTCCATCGCTGCCGAGTAGTGCGAGTCGAGAGCGGTGGAGCGGACCGGTTGATTCAGTTGGAGAGCGATGCCCAACGCCGGGAGATCGCGGGGGACGAGATTCTGATCGCGGTGGGTCGCACACCCAACGTCGAAGGGCTCGGGCTCGAGGCGGCAGGGGTTGACTATGGCCCCGAGGGAGTCGCAGTGAACGATCGGCTGCGCACCAGCAACTCGAGGATCTTCGCCATCGGCGACTGCTGCTCCCAGCATCGATTCACCCACGTGGCGGACGCTCACGCCAGGTGGGTGATCGGCAACGCGTTGTTCTTCGGCCTCGGCGGCGGCAGAGCCAGCCGGCTGATCATGCCTTGGGTGATCTACACCAGTCCGGAGATCGCCCATGTGGGAATGCACGCACGCGAAGCCATCGAGCGAGGCCACCGGGTGCATACTCTGACGGTTCGCTTGGCGGAGGTGGATCGCGCCAGGCTCGAAGGACAGAGTGAGGGATTTCTTCGGGTGCACCTCCGCCGAGGAAGCGATCGAATTCTCGGCGCCACACTGGTGGCAGAACATGCGGGCGAGATGATCGGTGAGATCGCCGTCGCCATGCGTGCCGGTATCGGCTTGGGCACGATTGCTCAGACCATTCATCCGTATCCCACTCAGAGCGAGGTCTTCCGGAAAGCCGGGGATGCCTGGCGCAAGACGAAGCTGACGCCCGGCATCCAGCGTCTGCTCGCCTGGTTTTTCCGGAGCTTTCGGTAGGGGCTCTTTCAAGCCGGCAGGTTTCGGCGTATATGAGATGGATTCCCTTCTCGTAATTCCTCCAGAAAGGCGGCTTCCATGCTCAAGGAATTCAAGGCCTTTGCAATGCGCGGCAACGTGCTCGATCTGGCCGTCGGCATCATCATCGGTGGCGCCTTCGGCACCATAGTCAAGTCCTTGGTCGACGATGTGATCATGCCTCCAATCGGGCTGGCACTCGGGAACGTCGACTTCTCAAACCTCTTTGTGCTGCTGAAGGCGGGCCCCAAGGCGCCACCACCGTATACCTCACTGGCGGACGCCCACGCGGCCGGAGCGGTCACCTTGAACTACGGCGTGTTCATCAACAGCATCATCGCCTTCCTGATCGTCGCCTTCGCTGTTTTTCTGGTGGTCCGCGCTGCGAATCGGATGATGCCAAAGGAGGCCGAGGCGGCACCGAGCACCAAGGAATGCCCTTACTGCAAGATGGCCATTCCCGTGGGAGCGGTCCGCTGCCCGCGGTGCACCTCCGACCTGAAGGCGGCCTGAGATGCAACACGCGCTTACCACCACCGCGGTCACCCTCGATGGCTACCGGATCCGGCAGACCCTCGGCCTGGTACACGGCATCACGGTGCGATCGCGATCGATCGTCGGCACCATCGGCGGCTCGCTCCAGACGCTCTTCGGCGGAAGCATCACCCTGTTCACCGAGCTCTGCGAGAAGACCCGGTCGGAGGCCGTCGACATGATGGTGGGGCACGCAGAGGAGCAGGGGGCGAACGCGATCATTGGCATTCGTTACGACGGAACCGAGGTGTTGCAGGGGGTGACGGAGGTGCTCTGCTGTGGCACCGCCGTGATGGTGGAACCAGGGTGATGCCGCAGGGTCAAAGATCTACTTTATGTTACAAAGTACTTGCTAACACCGAAGGCATTCATTATAGTGGTCCCATGTCCGCCCCCCAACGCGTTCCGCCCACTTCGGGAGACGCCCCGGCGCTTCACGCCCGGGCCATGGACAACCTCTCCTTCATTCGGCAGACGATGGAGCGGGCGACCGCATTCACCGCCGTGCCGGGCTGGGGAGGTGTGGCCATGGGTGTCACCGCGGTCGCTGCCGGCGCCATCGCTGGCGCGCGCCTCACCCCTTTGGACTGGCTGCTCACCTGGCTCGGCGCCGCTGTCGTCGCTCTCACCATCGGAGGGCTGGCGATGCGGGCGAAGGCCCGGCGGGCCGGCACGCCGGTCTTGTCATACTCGGGACGCCGCTTTGTCCTGAGCTTCGTGCCGCCGCTCGTCGTCGGAGGTTTGCTCACCGCGGCAATGGTCCGAGCTGACCTGCATGCCGCCCTGCCGGGAACCTGGCTTCTGCTCTATGGCTCCGGGGTGGTGACCGGTGGCGCCTTCTCGGTGCGGGTGGTTCCCCTGATGGGAATCTGCTTCATGCTTCTGGGTGCCGCCGCACTCTTCGGCCCGCCGTCCTGGGGCGATTCGTTCATGGTGGCAGGCTTCGGAGCACTGCACATCGTATTTGGTTTGATCATCGCACGGAGGTATGGTGGCTAAGTCCAACCTCGCGCCACGCGGCCCCGAGGGCAGCGACCGGCAGCAGCCGCTGCGCGGCGTGCGGGGCGGAGAAGCGAGTCTCGGCCCGCTCGAGCTCGACCGGCTGATTCATGAGCGCATGCGGCTCGCCATCGTCAGCGCCCTTGCCGTGAATGAGTCACTCAGCTTCAACGAGCTCAAGCGTCTGCTGGAGACCACCGACGGCAATCTGAGCGTCCACGCTCGCAAGCTGGAAGAGGCGGGCTACATCGATTGCACCAAGTCGTTCGAAGGCCGAGTGCCCAAGACGGAGTACCGGTTGAACGCGGCCGGTCGCCAGGCGCTGGAGCGGTATCTGCACCACATGGAAGCGTTGATTCGGCGCACTCGGGAACGCTGACCTGATTTTTTTTGAGGAGCAGCTTTATGAAGCAAAGCGCTTCGCAGTTGCCCACGCCACCCGGTCTCCACCTCGGCATCATCATGGACGGGAACGGACGCTGGGCCGAGCAGCGGGGACAGTCGCGCTCGGCGGGACATCGGGAAGGCGCCGAGGCGGTCCGGCGTTGCGTCGAGGCGGCACCCGGCGTGGGGATCGGGGTGCTCACGCTCTATGCTTTCTCCGCGGACAACTGGCGAAGACCTCCGACTGAAGTCGTCTCGCTCATGCGCATCTTCAGCGAGTATCTGCGTGGCGAGGTGACCCGCTGCATCGAGAATGGTGTGCGCCTCGAGGTCATTGGCCGCAGGGATCGGATCTCGCGCACCCTGCGCACCGCCGTAGAGTCAGCCGAGCGGCAGACGTTCGCCGGCACTCGTCTGCATCTCCGCATCGCGCTGGACTATTCGGCGCGTGACGCGATCCTTCGCGCCGCCCAATGTATTCGCCCGGGTGTAGTGCCTACCCGGGAATCGTTCACCCGGCTGCTCGCGATCGTGGACCACGGCACCCCGGTGCCTGATCTCGACCTGCTGATTCGCACCGGCGGCGAGCAGCGGCTGAGCGACTTTCTGCTCTGGGAGGCGGCCTATGCCGAGCTGCTGTTTGTGAATCGGCTGTGGCCCGACTTCGGTCCTGACGACCTGCACGGAGCGGTGCGGGAATTCGCCTCACGGGAGCGGCGCTTCGGGGGACTCTCCGGCGCGATAGCCGGATGATGGCGATGACCGGTCGGACTCGCGAGGGGCTCGCGATTCTCGCGGCAGGCATCGGGTTGGGCCTCGCCGCCGACGTTCTGGTGCACACGGTGCCTGAGCGGCTGAACGTAGCGGTTGGTTTGGGAGCGCTGGCTCTGGTATTCGGGTTCCTGGCTCAGCGCGACCTGATCTCCCTTCCCACCAAGCTCGCCCCGATCGGAGTGGCGCTGGGGATGCTCTGCGTCGCTCTGGTCTGGCGCGATTCGCCCAGCCTGTTCGCGCTCAACCTGGCCGCCGTGGCAGGCCTGCTCACCTTGGCCTCACCTCGGGTCGTGGCGGTGTCTCACGAACGCGCGGGACTGGCTGACTACGCCTGGGGCGCCGGGCAAATGCTGGGCGGCGTCTCCCTGGGCGGAGTTCCGCTGCTCCTCGCGGACATCGAATGGCGCTCGATTCCTCGTGAAGGCAGAGTGCGGGTCGTGAGCGACGCTGCCGTTGGGCTGGCCGCGGCAGTGCCGGTGATTGCCGTGTTCGGCGGGCTGCTCATGGACAGCGATGCGGTCTTCAACCGGCTGATGACCGACGCCTTTCGGGTGAAGATCGACTTCCTGGTGGAGCACGGGCTGGCGATTTGCTTCTGGTCGTGGACAGCGGCGGGTCTGCTCCGGGTCTTCACCCGAACTCAACCACCCCCAGGCTCCTTCGCCTACTCTTGGGCAGGACGCCTCCGCCTGGGGCAGGTCGGCACAGTGGTGGCGCTGGTCGATCTGCTGTTTCTGGCATTCGTGGCGGTACAGTTTCGCTACCTCTTTGGCGGAGCGGACCTGGTGCGCCAGGCCATCGGGCTGAGCTACGCCGAATATGCCCGGAGTGGATTCTTCGAGCTGGTTGTGGTGGTCGCCCTCTCGCTGCCGTTGCTCCTCTTCGCCGACTGGACTCTGGACCGAGGCGATCGTCAGGCTGTCCGGGTGTTTCGCCAATTGGCCTGTCTGATGCTGGTCCTGCTCAACATCATGCTTGCGTCGGCGCTGTTTCGCATGCGGCTCTATACGCTGGAGTATGGTCTCACCGAGTTACGGTTCTACACCACCGCATTCATGGGCTGGCTGGTGTTGGTCTTCGGCTGGTTCGCGGCAACGGTGCTGAGGGGGAGGCGTTTGCAATTCGCCTCCGGTGCGGTCACCGCGGCGCTGCTGGTGCTCCTGACTCTCAATCTGTTGAACCCGGACGGCCTGATCGCAGCGACCAACCTGTCGCGCGCCGCTGCTGGCCGGCAATTTGATCCCACCTATACCGCGCTGCTCAGCGCCGATGCTCTTCCCACGATCCGCCGTGAGCTCCGCACGCTTTCCCGGGGCCAGGCCTGCGTCCTCGCCACCATCCTCAGCAATCGGTGGGATGGGGATTTTGCCCGGGCGGATCGGTGGAACATGAGCTATGTCCATGCCCGCCGTCATCACTGGCAGGCTCCAGCCCTTCAGTGTCCCTCCTGGAACCAGACGCAATCCGGTGGCGCGGCCGGGCTCACTGGAGGGAGCTGAAGCGGACCAGGCTCTTCGCTCGTGCCCTGGCCCTGGATCAAGCCCCATCTCGACGAAGTGCATTAAACCTGTTAATTCACCCTGCACTAGAGAGACCAATGCTTACTCGATCTCGGCAGGGTTATGACCAGACCAATCGCGCTCGACGATCAGACCGAGTGGTTGGAGACCGACGGCCTGGGTGGGTTCGCGTCGGGCACGACCTCTGGCGTTCGAACTCGCCGCTATCACGCGCTCCTGCTTACCGCAACCACGCCACCGACCGGCCGCATGGTGTTGGTGAATGGACTCGATGCGTGGGTGCAAACGCTCTCGTCTGGCCGCTCCGAAACCGGGTCGCCCCCGGAGTTTCTCACCCGGCAGCGCTATCAGTCCGGGATCGTAGCTCCCGCTGAAGGAGCCACGCTCGAGTCCTTCACCGACGAGCCCTGGCCGACATGGGTCTACCGTCTCGGAAGTGGGACCAAGATCGAGCACGAGTTGTTCGTGCCCAGCGGGATTCCGCTGGTGGCCTTGACATGGAGAGTAGTCGGCAAGCGGCTCCCATTGACCCTATCGGTTCGGCCTTTTCTCTCCGGCCGCGACTCGGATTCAATCCATCACGAGAATCCTGCTTTTCGGTTCCAGGCTGAGATCGCTGGGCAGAAAATTCTCTGGCACCCCTATGAGGGCGTGCCGACGGTTACCGCACTCACCAACGGGCGCTACGAACCGAATCCTGACTGGTACCGTGGGTTCCTGTACACTCAGGAGCGCGCCAGGGGTCTCGACGCCGTAGAGGATCTGGCTTCACCCGGCGTCTTCTCCTGGGACCTGACTCAAGGTGATGCGGTGATGCTGTTCGCCGCAGGCGACGCCATGCGGGGCGAGCGCACTGCGGTCAACCTGTGGGCCAAGCTGCGAACCGGAGAACTGGCCCGGAGGTCCCGGTTCACGTCCCGGCTCGAGCGCGCGGCTGATTGTTATGTCGTGCGGCGGGGTGATGGTAAGACCATCGTGGCGGGGTATCCGTGGTTCACCGATTGGGGTCGGGACACGTTCATTGCCCTGCGCGGTCTCTGTCTGGCCACCGAGCGGCTGGGCGAGGCCCGGGCAATCCTTCTGGAGTGGGCGGGACGGGTCTCCGAGGGGATGCTGCCTAACCGCTTCGAAGAGCGGGGCGACATCCCCGCGTACAATACCGTGGACGCATCTCTCTGGTATACCGTCGCGGTGCACGACTACTTGGCCGCCATGAAGGCCCGCGGCTTCCGGGTGTCAGCGGCGCGCGATCAGCGCGAGCTGGGTAGCGCGATAAAGGCGATCCTGGCCGGCCACGTCCGCGGCGCCCGCTATCGCATCCGAGTAGCGGAAGACGGACTGCTCCAGGAGGGCGAGCCGGACGTCGCGCTCACCTGGATGGATGCCAAGGTGGGCGATTGGGTGGTCACGCCACGGGTGGGCAAGCCGGTCGAAGTCCAGGCGCTATGGCTCAATGCCCTGAGAATCGCGGAGTCCTTTACTCCCGCCTACCGGGCGGTGTTCGAGACGGGAATGGCGACATTCGCCCGGCGATTCTGGCACGAAGAGGGCGGCTACCTCTACGATGTGGTGGATGTGGACCACATCCCCGGCCGAATGGACGCCTCCTTCCGTCCCAACCAGATCTTTGCGGTGGGTGGACTGCCGCACTCGATTATTGGAGGGACGCAGGCGCGCCGGATCGTGGACGAGGTGGAACGAGTGCTCTGGACGCCCCTTGGACTCCGTACCCTGGCTCCCGGCTCCCCAGGGTACCGGCCGTCCTACGAAGGCGACCTGCGCTCCCGTGATGGCGCGTATCACCAGGGAACCGTCTGGCCCTGGTTGCTGGGCGCTTTTGTCGAAGCCTGGCTGCGGGTTCGGGGAGACATGGCTGACGCGCGGCAAGAAGCTCGGCGGCGGTTCCTGAACCCGCTCATGGAGCACCTGTCGCAAGCAGGCCTGGGGCACATCTCGGAAATCGCTGATGCTGAGCCGCCTTTCACGCCCCGCGGATGTCCTTTCCAGGCCTGGTCCGTTGCCGAAGCCATTCGACTCGATCGGCAGGTGCTCGCTGAAGCCGGCTCGACAACCGACAATCCCAGCCTCGCCACTGCTCAATAAGGTCCAGGGTGTTGCCGCCGTGACGCCCTTGTGCCTAGAATCGGTTGGTGTCTGAGAGACAAAGCACCCGCGAAGCCCGGCTCCGCCCGGAGGAGGCGCATCGGTATCCTTGGATTCCAGCGGGCCAGTGGCATCCTGCCGCAACGCTCGCCGATCGAGTGCTCGCGGGTCAGTTGCTGCGGGGCCGAGCCACCGCGATTTGGGGGAGAGTGCTGCAGGATAGCCACTTTGAGTTTCGAGGCGGAGACACGCGCGGCGGTGAGCGCGCTGGAAGACGCCAGAGAAGGGAAGATTGATGAGCTGGCAGGACTCCCATGGCAGCTGAGCAGACTGCTCCTACCGGCCCGGACCTGAAGCAGGGCATGTCCGCCGCCGATGTGCCGGATGGCGGAAGTCTGGCAGGTCAGGTGGACGGCGAAACCGTTCTTCTCGCCCGTCGAGGCTCGGAATGGTTTGCCATCGGCGCCACTTGCAGCCACTACGGCGGCCCTCTAGCCGAAGGGATCATCGTCGGTGACACGGTGCGCTGCCCCTGGCACCACGCCTGTTTCAGCCTGCGGACCGGCCAGCCGATTCGCCCACCCGCGCTGAACGATCTCTCGTGTTGGCGAGTCGAACAGCGAGAGGGGAAGGTCTACGTCCGGGAGCGGATCGAGCCGGCCAAATCGATGGGTGGTGCTGGCAGAAGCGAACGTGGCCCGTCGTCGGTCCTCATCATCGGCGCGGGTGGGGCGGGCAACAGCGTCTCGGAGACTCTCCGTCGCGAAGGCTACCAAGGCCCGATCACAATGGTGGACCCCGATCCCGCGGCGCCATATGATCGTCCCAATCTCTCGAAGGACTATCTCGCGGGAAACGCACCCGAAGAGTGGATCCCTCTCCATCCGCTCGATTTCTATCGCGAGCGTGGTATTGAGCTGCTTCGCGGACCCCGAGTCGTCGCACTGGAGCCACGAAATCGGCAGGTGCGCCTGGATGACGGGGAGGTCCGCAGCTACGGCGCTCTGGTGCTCGCGACCGGTGCCACTCCGGTGCGGCTACCCGAGCTCGAGTCAGGGAATCCGCCGGTCCACTATCTCCG